>Ga0315277_10002912_pt1 | contig 23521 bp, 21 predicted proteins | sample YL17G05_15_MG_FD_203695 | JGI IMG/M metagenome (GOLD analysis project Ga0315277, IMG submission 203695) | Sediment microbial communities from Yellowstone Lake, YNP, Wyoming, USA - YL17G05_15 | ecosystem: Environmental > Aquatic > Freshwater > Lake > Sediment | place: USA: Wyoming | collected...
CGTTGCCGCTCCTCGACGATGTACACCAACATCGCCTGCGTCGCGGCGCCTCGCATCTGCCCACCCGGCGCTCGCGCCAAAATGCCAATTAATTCTTGCGCGAGCCCTAAGATCCGGATCTTTCGGAACAGCGCCTCGCCGCAATTCCCTTTTTGTTTCTTTGTGATTTTTGCGTCTTTGTGGTGTCCTTTTGAAAACACCACATAAAGATTGGGTGTGCGACATATTTATAGGTAGAGTCTCGGTTGTCCGCCAAATCGCCGGCCGTCTGAATGCTCTGAGACAGTCAGATAAGATCGGCCGACGATTGCTGGGTCGCCCACTTGCGTGATTCCGTTGGTGGTGAGGCCCGAAGGGCCGCCATTGAATAGGCCCGGCCGTCAGGCCGGGATTGGGATCGGAGAGGGAAGAGCGCCAAAGGCGCGGCACCCGGGATTCCGACAGTGTCGCGCCTTTGGCGCTCAATTCTTCGTCCGCGATGGGATCCCGGCCTGACGGCCGGGCCTACGAACTACCGGCCCTTCGGGCCTCAACAAGCAGCATCCAAATCCACCTACAAATTTGTCGCACGCCAATAAAGATTACAAAGATTCACGAAGTTTGATCCGTTGAGGTATGATTTCTTACTTTTGGGCTTGAGGATGATTGCTGAATGCTCGATTTCCTAATCAACTACGTTGCCACACTCAGAGCCGGCTGGTTTTATCTCGCTGTTTTTCTTGGCGCCTTTGTCGAGAACATCTTTCCCCCCGTCCCAGGCGACACTGTGACAGTCTTTGCCGCTTACCTTGTAGGAAGGACTGAGCGGGGATTCTTCGGCGTCTTCGCAGCCACAAACCTTGGCAGCATTCTCGGCTTCATGACTTACTATGCAATAGGCCGCCTGATACACCCGGAGTACTTCGAGCGCAAGAACTACCGGTTCCTTCCGGCTGCAAGCTTCAGGACTGCGGGAGAATGGTTTCAGCGCTACGGCTATTGGATTGTTCTCCTGAACAGGTTTTTTTCCGGAATCCGTTCGGTCATCTCCATTGTATGCGGGATGTACCGCCTCCCCTGGCCCCGAATTCTTCTTGTGTCCGCAATAGGCTGCTCGATCTGGAATGGTTTGCTCATCTGGGTGGGATACCTGCTGGGAGCGAACTGGCGAAAGATCGATTACATACTACAGCAGTACAGCCGCATTCTCTTCGTCGTCGTAGCCGTTGCCGGTATTATTTGGCTATTCAGGAAGAAGTTTTTCGCTCCTCGCAAACAGCAATAGGGGTAAAACTCCAGCTTGGCAGAGACTTCCCGCTCCCAGGCAGGCAATCAGAGCCGCGGCCGCCTGGGAGCGGAAATCCGCAGCGCATTTTCAAGGCCTTTCAGCGCTTGGGAAAAAACTTTTCGGGGGTAAGGCGGTAGCCCCGCTGGCTCATGGCATCCTTCCAGGGAACCCCGAACGAATCGAGCAGGAGCTTATCGGTGGGGGATTGCATGTTTCCGTTCCGGTCGGTGTACTGGAACAATGCCAACCGGTAGGAGTTGGCCGTCGCCAGGCCGCCGATACGCTCGGAGAAATAGATCCCGGAGAATGTACCGACCTGCGTTCCCATCTTATCGAACACGGGAAGGTTCTGAAGGGAATCAGCGGGAAGAAACTTCAGCAGGGAGTTGGTAAGGGTAAGGCTAGCCTTGGGGTCCTTCACCGAAAAAACCTTGTCGAAAGTCAGTGCGTGGGCCGACAGTGAAGCATCTATCTCGGCGGTAAAGCTGCTTTCCGAGATTCCATAAACCGAAACCCTCAAGCCCTGGAGCTGTTTGGAAAGCTCGCCCCATTCCACCTTGGCGGCCGCGTTATTCAGGCAGCGATCCACGTCTTCCCAGCGGAGCATACGGGCTTTGCCGCGTGTCTTGATCTTGCAGGGAAACTCCGCAGCGGCTGCCCGGTAGGCTTCGACAACGGCAGCATCTATCTTGTCTTTCATCTCCTTGGGCAGATCCTGGCATAGCGCCGGCGCTACCAGACTACACAGCGCCGCTAATGTACATGCAAGTCTCTTCGGAAAAGAAATCATCACACCGTTCCTTTTTTTAAAGGCCTCACGCAGTGACACAGAGGAAGCAGAGAAGAAGGAGTGGGATTTCACGGGCGGCGCGCGGAAGAAAGCTTGCGAATGGCCAAATCAGCAGCAGCCGCGACGCTGGCGTCCGGGTCCCTGCTCAACGGTTTCAGATCCTTGACGTTCTCCGAATCCCCCATCAAGGCAACGGCCACAATCGCGCTTTGGCGCACTCCCGGATGCTTGTCCTTGAGAGAAAGGACGATGCTCGGCAGCGCTGAACGCACGCCGAGGCTAACGAGTCCTTCGATGGCCGCGACTCTGACTTCGGGCGCCGAATCGGCTAGCGCAGCTTCCAGCGCCAGGATCGCCACGTCACCCTTGGCCTTAACGAGCACCTCAATGGCCTTTTGCCGCACTTCAAGATTCTGACTTTCGGTCAAAACCTTCACCGCCTGTTCCGGAGTATCCACGGTGTCATCCCCGCTCTTCGTCACCGTGCCCGTGCCAATGTAGAGGAGGCTGGGTTGCGTAGGCTGGTTCGCACGAGGAAACACGCGCACATACTCGATGCGGCTCTGGCCTGCAACATCCTTTCCATAGTAAAAGATGCTGTTTTCGCTGGAGACGATCCGCTGAATGCCCTCCTGAAGGCCGACACGGTAGAGGCTGATGGAAATCGGCGGGTTCTCTTGACTCTGTATCTCGAAGACGACCCCGGTTCGGGCAGCGATCTCGGCAAGAACCTGCTGTAATGGAGTGTTACGGATATCGGCGGTTACCTCGTCCCCCTCCGCACGAATCTTCATGTACACGGGGCCGGTGGGCTGAGGTTGAGGCAAAGGCCTGCCAATTTGGGGCGCAGACACGGAAGCAGCCACCAGCATTCCGAAGACACACAGAAGCAGAAGTTTGCGCCACCTGCCTGGCAAAGCCGATGTTCTGATCATTCCCTTCCGGCTTCCACCTCTTCACGGATCTTCATAAACTTTTCGAACCGGTACATCGTGAAGAGATTGCGCAGCTTGCGATTAGGATTGATGAGTACTACTTCTCCATTGCGATCCCGCATGAGCTTGAAGAGGCGCAACACTTCTCCAATTCCAGAGCTGTCCATGAAGGGCACGTCCTTGAAGTCGATCACGACTTCGCGCACACCTGCATCGAGGACGGGCTCCAGCTGGCTTTGGAGCGTCGGACAGTGCTCAAAAGTTATCTTGTCCTTGATGCGAACGATTCGACGATCGCCGCGGGATTCAACTTGGATATCCATAGCATCTAGGAGAGAATACTGTCACATTTTTGTGGCAGGAGCAAGCGCCTAAGTCCTCATGGCTAACCGTTTTGTCGTCCATCATCATAAAACCGGAAAGCCGCATTACGACCTGCGCCTGATCCAGAATGACGTATTGCGCAGCTGGTCTCTCCTCAGAGAACCTCCGCGCAAAAATGGAGAAAGAAGGCTTGCCATCGAGCGCGAAAGCTTCGCTGCCGAGGCTGCTGAATGCAAGCGATTCGACGAGGAGGCTTTCGGCGTTGGCAACGTCTACACCTGGGACAAGGGCGAGGTCGAAATCTCGGATGCCTCGGCGAAGCATCTTGTTCTGGACTTCATGGGAGCCAGGCTTTTAGGAAGATACGAACTGAAACGCATGCGGTGGTACCCTGGAAATCGCTGGCTGCTCCAGAAAATGGCAACGAGATAATCCTCAAGCGTAGTGAGCAGATTTAGCTTATGGCTTTGAATCCGCGAGAAGTTTACAGTTCGCTGTTCGCAGTGGTTTACAGCCCGACGGTTCACAAGGGTCTTCTGCGAACCGCGAACTTTCTTTTGACTGTCGGGATTTGGCTTGACAGAATATCCCAATCCATTAGAACCTATTTTCAAGGTCGCAGTGGCGGGATCTGTGCCCGCGGATTAGCTTGCCGCCGGCGGGTACAGGCGGCCTCCCTTGAATCAACACAGCGAAGACCACATTGTGGTCTTTCCGATCCTTTTCGCAGGAGTGAGTCTACTATGACCCGAGCATTGAGAATAATCGGCGTAATGGTGATCATGGTCGCCCTCCGCGCCACTTTCGCAGGCGCGCAGGAGAAGATATCTCCGATTTCAGATTACCAATACAAGAAGGATTACGCGCAAGTCGAAGGCATCATAAAGGAGGCCGATCTCCAGAAGCGGGCCGACCTGTTGGTGGCCTTCCAGAAAGAACACCCAATATCCAAAATGCTTGATTACGTGGCATTGCAATACCTGGAGTGCGTTAAACCGTATCTCCAGAAGAAGGACTGGGCCAAGGCAATTTCGATGGAAGAGGCATTCCTGGCTCTCATGCCAACCGAGAAGACGATGCAAGCGGCGGCAATTCCTGTGGGAGTCGATGAGTACACGAAAAAACAGCTCATCCCATCCCAAAAAGTGATTTACCAGGCTCTCGTGGGAGCCTATTTCCAGTCCAACAACCTGCCGAAGGCAGCAGAGATGGCTGAAAAGGCATATGCCGCGGCGCCTGACAAGCAAGGGGTGGCAACCCTGGCTGACATCTATCTGAGGATGCAGAACTACGACAAGTATTTGGTTTATGGTGAGAAGATCCTGGCCGAATTCCCCATGGACCAATCTTACGGAATCGCCTTGCAGATGGTCCAAGTCTATTCCCAGAAGCAGAACGCGGCTAAGGCCATGGAAATATTGTCAAAGGTGGTGGAAGCCTTCCCAGACAAGACCCCGCCAGGCATGAAGGAAGAAGCCTGGAACGTGCTGCGGGCAAATTACTGGAATCAAAAGGCTGCCGAAGCCTATAAGCAAAAGGACTATCCCAAAGCAATCGAGTTGTTCACACATGCGACCAAGTTCGCGCCTCAAAATGATGAGGCCTATTACTACCTAGGGATGTGCAAATGGAGCAGCAAGGACATGGATGGTGCTATTGAGCCATTCGCCAAAGCCGCTGTCCTTGGTAAGAGCTTTGCTAAGAGGGCTCAAGATCATTTGGACGAGCTTTGGAAAGCCCGGCACCCCGATAGCCCGGCAGGCATTGAAGAAGTAAAGGCCAAGGCCAAAGCCGACCTGGGCATCAAGTAGATCGCGAGCACCGCAGAGGCACAGAGGCCACGGAGTGTTCGGCTTCTGTGCCTCTGTGGTGTAATGTGATGTAATCTTTGCGCTGGACCCTGCGGGGCCCGCTGGGTTAATATTTGTTGTTCTTCCTGACTCGACCACTCTTAAATCGCTGCGGCAATCATCCCAAATAGGAGCAATATGGCGGATAAGGACTCCAGGCTGGACAACGCTTCCGGCGAAAAGAAGATCTCAATTCAGGAGGCTCTCGACAAAGAGGGCGAGCAACTCCACATCAGCGAGTTGCAGGCCCTAAACATCAAGGATCTTTCGAAAATCGCCAAGAAGTACAAAGTCCCCGAAATAGGTAAGTTGAGCAAGCAGGATTTGATCTTTGCCGTCCTGCAAGCCCAGGCTGAAAAGCACGGACTCATATTCTCGGAAGGCGTGCTGGAAGTGCTGCCCGAAGGGTATGGTTTTCTCCGATCCCCGGACTACAGCTATCTCCCCGGGCCGGACGACATCTACATCTCCCCTTCCCAGATCCGAAAGTTCGACCTGCGCACCGGCGACATCGTATCGGGGCAGATCCGCATGCCTAACGAAGGAGAGCGCTACCTTGCGCTGGTCAAGGTGGACGCGGTCAACTTCGAGCCGCCCGAAGAAGCCCGGCATCGCATTTTCTATGACAACCTGACGCCTCTCTATCCCCAGGAGAGAATTCATCTCGAGACTGTCAAGGACAATCTTTCGGCCCGCGTGATGGATATTTTCACGCCCATAGGCAAAGGTCAGCGCGGCTTGATCGTGTCTCCTCCGAGGGCCGGCAAGACCATGATTCTGCAGAATCTGGCGAACTCCATCAGCACGAATCACCCGGAGATCTTTCTCATCGTGCTCCTGATCGACGAGCGCCCGGAGGAAGTGACCGACATGGAGCGCTCGGTCAAGGGAGAGGTGATCAGCTCGACTTTCGATGAGCCCGCGTCACGCCACGTACAGGTGGCGGAGATCGTGATGGAAAAGGCCAAGCGCCTTGTCGAGCACAAGAAGGACGTGGTGATCCTCCTCGACAGCATCACGCGCCTCGCCCGCGCCTACAACACGATCGTTCCGTCCAGCGGCAAGGTGCTCTCCGGCGGCGTGGATGCCAATGCCCTGGAAAAGCCAAAACGGTTTTTTGGGGCAGCCCGCAAGATCGAGGAGGGCGGCAGCCTTACGATCATGGCGACGGCACTGATCGACACCGGCAGCCGAATGGACGACGTCATCTTCGAAGAGTTCAAGGGCACCGGCAACATGGAAATCATCCTCGACCGGAAACTCGTGGACAGGCGCATCTTCCCCGCCATCGACATCAACCGCTCCGGCACGCGAAAGGAAGAATTGCTTGTGGATCAGGCGGACTTGAGCAAGATCTGGATTCTGCGGAAGGTACTGAACCCGCTCTCCATCGACGAGGCCATGGATCTGCTGCTGGACAAACTACGAAAATCCGACAGCAACGCGGAGTTCCTCAACTCCCTGAACAAAGGCTGAGAGTAGTCCCCAAATACCAAAGAGACGCTGAGAGCACAGAGCTTTTTTCTCCGTGTTTTTTGTGTCCTTGTGGTATTTGATTTTATTCCCGTTCATCGGACAGAGGAGAACAAGGCGAATGGAATTAGCCACCCACATCCAGGAAATAAACCGCAAGGTAAAGGACGAGAGCGGCTTCATCCAGCAGCTCATCGGGGAAGTGCATCGCGTCATCGTCGGCCAGAAATACATGGTCGAGCGTCTTCTGATCGGACTGCTCACCCGCGGCCACATCCTGCTCGAGGGCGTGCCTGGGCTTGCTAAAACACTGGCTGTCAAAACACTCTCGTCGGCAATCGACACGAAGTTTCAGCGCATCCAGTTCACTCCCGACCTTCTTCCGGCCGACCTGATTGGCACGATGATTTTCAATCAGAAAGACGGATCTTTCTCCGTCAGAAAGGGCCCCATTTTTGCCAACATAATTCTGGCGGATGAGATCAACCGGGCCCCAGCAAAGGTCCAAAGTGCTCTCCTGGAAGCCATGCAGGAACGTCAGGTTACGATCGGCGACACGACCTATCCGCTCGAGGAGCCATTCCTCGTGCTCGCCACACAAAACCCCATCGAACACGAAGGCACCTATCCGCTGCCCGAGGCGCAGATCGACCGCTTCATGCTCAAGCTGAAAATCGATTATCCCGATCTCAAGGAAGAACGCCAGATCCTGGACTTGATGGCGCCAGACGAGCCCATCCCGATCAGCAAGGTTGTGACCCCAGGCGACATTCTGCGGATTCGAGGACTGGTGAAGGAAGTCTACATGGACGACAGGATCAAGGACTACATCGTCCAACTGGTATTCGCCACCCGCAAGCCGCAGGACTTCAAGCTGGATTTGAAGGATCTGATTCAGTTCGGCGCTTCTCCCCGCGCAACAATCTACCTGACGCAGGCATCCCGCGCCCATGCGTTCGTCAAGGGACGCGGCTATGTTACTCCTGAAGACGTCAAGGCAATCGGCCTGGACGTGCTCCGTCATCGGATCATCCTGAGTTATGAAGCCGAAGCTGAAGAGGTTACAACCGAATCAATTATCAGCAAAATCTTCGATGCAGTTCAGGTTCCATAGAATCGAGAACGATTGACGATTGACGGTTTACGATTTCAAGCTACTCCAATCGTCAATCGCCAATCAGGTAAGCGCTAATGCTGCCAAAAGACATAATTCGGAAGATTCGGCGAATACAGATCACAACCAACCGCCTGGTGAATGAGTCTTTGGCGGGTGAGTACCATTCCGTCTTCAAGGGGCGCGGAATGGAATTCGACGAGGTCCGAGAATACCAGCACGGCGATGATGTCCGCACAATCGATTGGAACGTTACCTCGCGCGCCGGCCATCCTTTCGTAAAGCGCTACGTGGAAGAGCGCGAGCTGACCGTGATGCTGCTTGTGGATGCCAGTGCCTCCGGCTCCTTCGGATCCGCCGAAAAAACCAAGGGGGAAATCGCAGCGGAAATATCGGCACTGCTCGCCTTCTCCGCCATAAAGAACAACGACCGGGTCGGGGCGATTCTGTTTACCGACCGGGTTGAGAAGTTCATTTCGCCGCGGCGCGGCAGCAACCACGTCCTGCGCGTTATCCGCGAGCTGCTGTTCTACCGGCCGGCACACAGCGGAACCTGCATTCAGAAGGCCCTGGAGCATTTGAACCTTGTGGTTCACAAGAGCGCGGTTGTGTTCCTGATTTCCGACTTGCTGGACCAGGGATTCGAGCAGTCGCTGAAAGTCGCCAATCGGAGGCACGACGTCGTCATCATCCAGATTGTCGACCCGCGCGAACAGGAACTCCAGGATGTGGGAATCCTGGAGCTGAAGGATGCGGAGACCGGCGAGATACTGTACATTGACACTTCCCTTCCGGCCGTGCGGGCGAGGTACAAGGAGAACTGGGAAAGGAACAACGCCAAGCTGAAAAAGATTTTCCAATCCTACCAAATGGACCATGTCCCGATCGACACGGCGAGTTCGTATGACAGGCCCTTGATTCGGTTCTTCGAGGAGCGTGCCAGAAGGTTCAGGTAGCAGGACAGCCCTTGAACACGGAGCGGTGCCAAGCGAGAATTCTCTGTGGGACTGTGGCGCGGGTCGTCAGGCCCGCGCGCGTGATTGCGGCGAAATGCTGAGAGGATACATTTCAAAACTCGGATCGATGCTGGTGATCATGGTCCGACTTTGTCTCGCGCAGTCCGCGCCGCCCCCTCCACTTCCCGCCGGCGTCGAGATCAGAGTCCAGGCTCAGCCTCAAAAAGCCACTGTTGGCGATCCCATTCGGATCAGTTTGGACATCACACTTCCCAAAGGCTTTCAGGCAACTCTACCGAAACTCGGCAACCAGCTGGGCGATTTTGCCATTCTCGAGTATTATCCCGGCCCTTCCGTGCCGGCTCCGGCGGGATCCCCATCCCCTCCCCTCCCAGGTCCCGCTCCGCGCGAGGGAGCTCCGGTGCACCATCAGGCACGGATCGTGGCGGCTCTCTACAGAACTGGGGAATTCGAGTTTCCGCCCGTTCAGATAACTTTGCGCACACCGGACGGCAAAGAAATCAACGCCACCAGCCAAGCGGTGATAATCCAGATCCAGAGCGTTTTGAACGACAAAGAACCCCAACTCAAGGCGCTCAAAAGGCAGGCCGAGATTCAGGAGCCGGTGCGTTGGCTGCTATGGCTCTCCCTGGCTTTTTTGCTGCTCATCATTGCATCCCTCGCCTGGTGGATGTACCAGCGGCGGAAGCGCACCTCGTTTCAATTGCCCGCCCATGCGCAGATTGATCCCCTGGTCCTGGCAGAGGCGGATCTGCGCGATCTGATCGGACGTGGATTATTGGAAAGCGGATTCGTCAAGCAGTTCTACGTGCTCCTTGCCGACATAGTGAAGAGGATTGTCGAAGCCGGGTACGCAATACAGACGGTCGAAAAGACCACCTCGGAGATTATGGAGGAACTGCATCTGAACTCGGCTGCATATCAAGCCGCCGAAGATCTGCAGCGTATCGAATCCGTGCTCTTCGAATGCGACCTCGTGAAGTTCGCCAAATACGTGCCTTCCAAGTCCGAAAACAGCACGGCGGTAAGCAACGCCTTTCTGATCCTGGACTCGGTAAAGAAGCTCAGGTCTGCGCCCCCGGTCACGGTGCAGCCGGCTGTCGCAGGGGTGCCGTGATGCTGCATTTTGCCAATCCCTGGTTTCTGATCCTTCTGGCCCTCATACCCTTGCTGGTATGGCGCTACCTGCGGCGCCAGCATGAGGGAGAGGGAAGTCTCCGCTTTGGCTCCACACTGGCTTTGGAAGGAGTTCGCCCGTCGTGGACCGTCCGCATGCGGTACGTGCTGTTCGGAGCGAATATGGTCGCGCTCGCTCTGGCCGTCATCGCCATGGCGCGGCCACAGAGGGGAACCGAAGAAGAAGAGTATCTTACAGAAGGCGTGGATATCGTCGTTGCCCTCGACGCCTCCGGCAGCATGGCGGCCGAAGATTTCCTGCCTCGCAACAGGTTCTACGTCGCAAAGCTCGTGACGAGCGAGTTTGTGGAAGGAATGCGCCATGATCGTGTGGGCCTGGTGGTGTTCGCCGCCAAGGCCATTACCCGCTGCCCGCTCACGCTCGATTACGGAGTCCTGCTCAACATCCTGGACAGCATCGAACTGGGAACCATCGAGGACGGAACCGCCATCGGGAACGCGTTGGCAACCTGCCTGAACCGGCTGCGGGAGAGCAAGGCAAAATCCCGGGTAATCATCCTCGTCACGGACGGGGTAAACAACCGGGGAGAAATTCAGCCGCTGGATGCCGCAAAAATCGCGCGCTCGCTCGGCGTCAAGATCTACACCGTTGGTGTAGGCAGCCAGGGAACTGCCCGCTTCCCCGTCACGGATCCGTCCACCGGAAGAAGGATTTATGTAGATCTGCCGGTTGAGATTGATGAGGCTTCCCTCCGCAATATCGCGGAAATCACCGGAGGGCTTTATTACCGGTCTACCGACACGCCTTCACTCGAGCGGATTTTTCAGGAGATCGGCCGGCTTGAGAAGACTAAGATCCAGGTGAAAACATATACGCACTACAATGAACGTTTTGTGGGACTCCTTTTTCCTGCTCTGGCATTAGTCCTGCTGGCGGCTATCGCCGGCTTTACCAGGTTTGAGAAGATACCGTAGCGGATTGTTTCTTGGCGTTCTTGGTGTCTTGGTGGTGTGCTTTTAAGACCTTCACCACCAAGACACTAAGAACACAAAGGCTCACCAAGAATTCTTGAAGAAGCGCAGAGAGATGCATTTCGCTCGTGCCGAATACCTGAGTTTCCTTTGGGCGGTTCCGGCCCTGGGAATCTTTCTCTTCTGGACGCTGCGTTCCCGCCGCAGGAGGCTCGAAAGGTTTGTCTCCCCGCCGCTCGTTCCACAGCTTACAGAGGAATTCAGCCGGCGGAAGGCCTTTCTGCGCACCCTTCTTCTGTTGGGATTCTTCACCTTCGGCATCCTGGCTTTGGCACGGCCGCAGTGGGGTGCCAAGCTGGAAACAGTGCGGCGGCACGGCGTGGACATCATCGTCGGATTGGACACCTCCTACTCCATGAATACGGAGGATGTGGCGCCCAACCGCCTGGCGAAAGCAAAAAGCGAGATCCGAACGCTCTCCGAGAAGATGAAGGGGGATCGGATCGGAATTGTCACTTTCGCCGGATCTGCTGTTATCGAGTGCCCATTGACGCTTGACTATGGCGCGGCCAGCCTCTTTCTCGATGTGGCCAACACCGAAATCATTCCCGACCCCGGCACCTCGCTCGCTGCCGCTATTGAAACCGCCACTTCTGCGTTTATCGCCAAGGAGCGCAAGTACAAGGTCCTGATTCTGTTCACGGACGGAGAGGATCTGGAAGGCCAGGTGGACTCGGCCGCGGATAAAGCCAAGGATGCAGGCGTCATCATTTATGCCGTGGGGATAGGCACACCCGTGGGCAGGCCCATACCAGTGCGGGACCAGAAAGGCGACATAGTCGAATATCGAAAGGACCCCAGCGGACAAGTGATAATCAGCAGTCTCGATGAACGCTCCCTGGCCGAGATCGCTACCCGCACTGGTGGCCGCTACTTCCGGGCCACGATCTCTGAAAACGAAATGGACGCGCTTTACGACGAAATTTCCAGGCTGGAGAAAAAGGAACTGGAATCGCGACTCTATCAAAACTTTGAAGACCAGTTCCAGTATCCGCTCGCGCTGGCGCTGCTCTGCCTGGCCGCGGAAACCTGGATCAGCGAGAGACGTAAGCCCGGCCGGAGCTGGCTTCAAAAAGCCCAACGGTGGAGAAGCCGGGAGCTGGAATCCGGTCACAGTAACGCGGCCTGATAAAATATGATTTGGGGTCAGCTCTTCGGATTTACGATTGACGATTTACAGTCGCGATTGAGATTACAAACCAGGATTTTTTAAATCGTCAATCGTAAATCGTCAATCCTAAGATCTGGCTCCGGCTTGAACTTTTCGGAACAGGCGATTCGCCTTGTTCGTCATAATAGAGGCGTATGAAGAGAGGTAATGGGTTCTTATTGGACTTTGCTGTTGCCGCGGCTGTTTTTGTCTTGGCCGGAGTGTCGCCGGCTCGAGCCGATTCGGTGGCTTCCAAGAACAAGGACGGCAACCGCCTTTTCGGCCAGGGGAAGTACCAGGAGGCTGAAAAAGCCTACCTGGATGCGGAAGTGCAGTCGCCAGGCCGAGCGGAGCTCCTTTACAACCTGGGCAATACCCTCATCAAGCAGAAGAAGTACGAGCAAGCACTCCAATCGCTTCGCCAGGCAGTGAGCAAAGGAGACGAGGGGCTCCAGGAGAGCAGTTGGTTCAACGCCGGCAACGCCCTCTTCGAAATGGGAAACTTCAGAAATTCCGCGCAGGCTTATATCCAGGCTTTGAGGATCAACCCTGCGGACAAGGATGCGAAATACAACCTGGAGATGGCACTTCAAAAGATGAAGCAGCAGAAACAGATGGGCGCCGGCAAAGATCAGAAGGACAACTCACAGCAATCCCAAGAGTCGAAGGAAAATCAGCAGTCCGCGAACAACGAATCCCAGCAGCAAGACAAGCAGAAGCAGCAGAGCTCGCCGCAGCAGCAGGACCGGAATAAGCCTGCGAATCCGCAGGCTACGCAGGCCGAGCAGCGTGACGAATCTCTGAGCAAGGAGCGAGCCCTCCAGATACTGGACGCATTGAAGAACCAGGAGGTCGCTGAGCAGCGCAAGCTGCTGGAACGTAAAGCCCGACGCAAACCCAATGCGCGAGACTGGTAAACTGGATTGACGATTGACGATTGACGATTGAACGAACCTAGATTCCGTCGATCGTCAATCGTCAATCGTAAATAGATGCTGATCTAGAATGAGAACATCAAGCAGATTAATCATGGCTATTCTTACTCTGCTGTCGGTCCCGCTTGCCTTCGCTCAAGACGTACAGGTTGCCGCGACGGTAGGCTCGGATGTTGTCGGGTTAGATGACCAATTCCAGCTGGCCGTCACCGTCTCGGGAAAAGACAGCGGGGACGCGGAGAATCCGCGCCTCCCTCGCCTCAACGGATTAAAGATCGTCGGCGGACCCAACATCAGCACACAGTTCCAGTGGATCAACGGGCGCACTAGCAGTTCGAAGAGCTACATCTACATCCTCCTGCCGGAGAAGGAGGGACAGTTCACGATCGATCCCGTGGAGGTTCGTGTCGGAGGCAAGATCTACAAGACAGAACCCATCACCATTCGGGTAACCTCTACCGCTCCACGTCGGGCGCGACCTCAACTTCCCCCCCTGGATCCATTTGCCGGCGAGGACACACGGCCAGGGAGATCCGGTCCGTCCGGCGAAGAAGTTTTTGTCACGGCTGAACTCGATCGAAGCTCCGCCTATCCTGGCCAGCAGGTGACCCTCTCATATCACCTGTACACCCAGGTAGGTGTCACGGGACTTCAGCTGCAGGAAAATCCGCCGCTGACGGGATTCTGGGTCGAAGACCTGCAAGTCGAGTCCAACCCGACGGGCACTCGCAAAGTCATCAATGGGCGGGAATACCTGGATTACGTTATTAAAAGGCAGGCTCTCTTCCCCACCACCACCGGCAAGCTGACGATCCCCGTGTCCACATTCGCGATCTCGGCCAAGACAACGGGGGACTTCTTCGGCATGTTCGCGCAGACCGAGACGATCTATCGCAAAACCAAGGAAGCCTTCCTGGACGTCACGCCTCTGCCCGCCAAAGACCGGCCGGTGAATTTCGGCAATGCCGTCGGCTCCTTCAACCTGACGAGCAGCATCGACAAGCTGCAGGCCGCAACCGGTGAGGCTGTGGATCTGCGCATCAAGCTCGAGGGTAGAGGCAACCTGAAGATGATCCCGGATATTGCACTACCACCCATGCCGGATTTTACAGTCTACTCTTCCAAGCGCGCTGACAATGTTCGACCCTTCGAGGGAAATCAAATCGGTGGAGACAAGACTTGGGAGTACGTGATCGTACCCAAGGCGCCTGGTCAGCAAACCATACCTTCGCTCTCCTTTTCGTATTTCGATGCCGAACGGCAGAGCTATGAAACGGTCAGGACGCAACCGATTTCTCTGAAGATCGTGCGCGGTGTGGAGAGTGGAGCTACGATTACCGGGCTATCAGGCATCAGCAAGCAAAACCTGACACGCCAGGGAACGGATATAAACTTCATCAAGCTCACTTCAAGCGACCTCGAGGCCAGGCGCGTGCCCGTCTACCGCACTCTGTGGTTCTACCTGCTGGCCGCGATTCCTCTCGCTTTTAATGTCGGAGCATACCTTTACCAGAAAGAGCGTTCCAAGGAATCAATGAACGTGGTCCTGACTCGCAGCCGGAAGGCAAGACGCGTGGCTGTGGACCGCCTGAAGAAAGCGGCGAAGACGGGTCGCACGGAGCCGCGCCGCTTCTACGATGAAGCCGCCATCGCTCTGTCGGGATATCTGGCCGACAAGTTCAATCTCCCGGAGATTGCGGTGACGGGAGACTCCCTGGAGCGCACACTCTCGGAAAAGTCAGTCGCCGCCGACACGGTTCGAGAAACCGTATCATGTCTCCAGGAATGCGACTTCGGCAGGTTTGTGTCCGCATCCGCATCACCCGACAAGATGCGCGAGTTGGCTGAGCGCATCCGAAAGGCCATCGATGCCCTGGAATAGGCTTAGGGCTTGCGCAAAAACAACTTGGCATTTTGCTGCAGGCCCCCAGGCCCGCTGGCGCGGCGCGAGCGACGAGCAATACCCGGGGTGGTATGTGAGGAGCGAGCAACAAAGCCAGCGGGCCTGCCGGCCACAGCCCGCAGGGGCGCGGCGGCGGGCGGGCATCTGCTTCGTTGCCGCTCCTCGACGATGTGCACCGACATCGCCTGCGTCGCGGCGCCTCGCATCTGCCCGCCCGGCACTCGCGCCAAAATGCCAATTTATTTTTGCGCAAGCCCTTAGCCCAACGCAGCGCATATCGGAAATCTTGTTCGCAGTGTTGTTGCTTCTCCCTGCACCGCTCCTGATGGGCGTCCCAAGCCGGGAGTCGCTCTCCAACCTTTTTGCGCAGGGAAACGCGGAATATCAAAAGGGAGACTTCGCGTCCGCGGAGCGTTTCTATCGGCAGATGCTGGACGCAGGCGTCGATAGCGCATCGCTGTACTACAACCTCGGCAATGTCTGCTTCAAGCAGAGAAAGCTGGGGGAGGCCATCTACTACTGGGAGAAAGCTAAGCGGAGATTGCCTGGCGATCCCGACGTTCGAGAGAATCTCGACCTGGCCAACCTCATGGTTGTCGACCGGATCGAGGTATCGCCGGACCCTTTTCCCGTGCGCCTATTCCGGCGAGCGCAGGAACTTTTGTCGTTGACTCAAGCGACATGGACAATACTCCTCCTGTTCGTCATCACCAACATACTCTTCTCGGTTTACCTGCTTGCCAGGAACCCGAGGCTTTGCTTTCGAGTACTGATCGGAGGCTTCATTAGCGGGATTCTGGTTTTCCTCCTGGGCTGCTCACTCGCGTGGCGGATCTACGATGAGAGCCACCGCCAGGAAGGCATTGTCGTCGAGCAGAAGGCGGACGTGCGCAGCGGTCCCGGCACCGACAACATCACCGTCTTTACGGTCCACGAAGGAATTAAAGTCCGAGTGCGCGGCGAAGCCAACGGCTGGTACCAGGTCAGCTTGCCGAACGGCTGGAACGGCTGGCTCCAGCAAAGCGCCCTGCACATCCTGTAAGAATGGGGGACAGTTGTTGGTCGCCCGCCGGCGTTATGCCCTCACAATCTCAGAGCGCTTTTTCCAACCCCCGGCCTCCATCCTCCAATCCCGATTTGCAGGAGAGCTGCTCATGCAGCGGTGCTGCGCCACTGCGCACGAAAATCACCAATGGATATTAAGACGGAGCGATAACCGCGGCCGTGCTGCCCCATAAGGAGGCGTTCAGAGCCGCGATCGAAGGGAGCGGGATCACACAGCATGGTGGCCAGGCTTTTCTTCTATCAAGGTATTGCTGATCTGTGGTGGAAAGGGCCTCGAATCATGTTAAGGCACTCCGCTCGCTTCGCTCGCGGCTCTGACATTTATCTAAAGGGCCACAACCATCCAAAATGAGACATCCTCGGGGGATTTTCACGGGAGGCACATGGTCGATGACGGAGAGGGTAGTGTGGTGTTCTGCCGTGAGCTGGCCGAGGAGGCCCGCGCGCAGACCAGCCGCATGTTGAGGATCGATACTTATCTCCGCCTCTCCCATAAGTTGCTTGTAATACCCGATGGATGGAGCGTAGTTTGTTTGTCGGTAGAATTCAACGAAATAAGGAGCCCGAATGGCCAGAGTGAAATGGGGTGTCCTGGGATGCGCCAACTTTGCCCGCAAGCGGACGATTCCGGCGATGCTTGACTCGCCGTCGGTCGATCTCGTTGGCGTTGCAAGCCGAAGTCTCGAGAAAGCCGAAGCTTTGCGCTCCGAATTCAACCTGCTGCGGGCTTATGGAACCTACGGAGAGATGCTGGCTGATCCGCAGATCCAGGCCGTCTATATCCCGCTCCCAAACAGCCTGCACGCGGAGTGGATGATCAAGGCCGCGGAGGCAGGCAAACACTCCCTTTGCGAAAAACCTTTTGCCTCAAACGCAGTCGAGGCGCGGCAGGTAGCCGAGGCCGCGAAGCGAAGCGGAGTCTTCATCATGGAGGCGTTTATGTGGCGCTTCCACAGCCAGCATCTTCGAGCGCGCAGGGCCATCGAACGCGGTGAGATTGGATCGCCACGGCTGGTGCGTGGGGCTTTTTCGTTTCTTGTTCCTCGAAAGCCTAACGTGCGGCTGGTCCCGGAGTTGGCCGGCGGGTGCGTCATGGACGTCGGCTGCTACCCGATCAGCGCCGCGCGTTTCTATTTCGGAGAGGAGCCCTCCATCGCCTATGCCCGGGGCAGCGTCGATCCGGAGTACAGAGTGTCAATGCGCATGGCGGGCGTGCTCGACTTTCCGCAGGGACAGGCGCTGATCGACTGCTCCTTCAGTCTGCCGTATCGCACGGATCTGGAAATTGTGGGGGAATCCGGCATGATCACAATTCCTAAACCCTGGCTCCCCGATCCTGAGACCACCCTGATAATCAATGGCATAACCGAAAAGCTGCCGGTCGAGAACCAGTATGTCGCCGAATTCGAGCACCTTTCGCATTGCATCTCGGACGGAACTGCGCCGCTTTATGGACCGGAGGATGCGATCCGGCAGATGAGGGTCATCGATGCGGTGCATCGCTCGATGGAATCCGGCCACCCGGAGCCCATCTAAAGTCGTGCCTTTGTGTTCCATTGTGGGCTCCGTGTCTGCTATGAAAATTTGAGACGGGGTCGCGCTACCAGATGTACCACGCTCTTGCCCTGCTGGCCGTGGCCTGGGCGGCAACACACTGGCCGCTGCCCGCGGTTCACCTCGCCGGATGGTGCTTCGTGGTGGGGACTTTCCTTTTTTCGGGAAGCGTGTACATTCTGGCCCTAACGGAAACCCGCTGGATGGGAGCCGTCACGCCGCTTGGTGGATTGGCCTTTCTGCTGGGCTGGCTTGCTCTGGCCTGGGGTGTCTGGAGGCAGGGCCAATAGAGGAGTCGTGGAGAAGGCTCCAGCTTATGGAGCGCCTTGTACCAATTGCCACGTGCCATTTACGATTGACGATTTACGATTGCGAGGCCGCCGTGGTTTTTTCAATCGTCAATCGTCAATCGTCAATTACAGCAGGAGCACGAGGAGTATCAAAGAGTGCCTACTTGCCGGTGTAGAGATCAATGATGCGCTCTATGGCACGCCTGCAAACCGCGCAGAAGCCCACCTCGTCCCGGGTGAACATGATGCAGTCCACCTGCGAACGATAGTAGCCTTTGGCCTGATACATCGCCCCCTCGAAGACGCCCACCTTGCCCGCGTATGGGCTCGATCCGAGCAGCTTCGTCGTCCGTTCCTTCTCTTCGCTGAAGAGAGCTTCCATTTCCTGCTCGGGCCGCCTTTTGGCGCGGATTTCCACTCGCCTCGCCTGAGTTTCTTTTTGCTCCGCTTCGAAGATTTCCTTAGGCCAGGGAGTGGGCAGCGCCGTGCCTGGTCGGATCAGGTCTTTCCACCGGCCCCCATGGGGATCGGCTGTAACGTTAGGTTCCCATGGTTCGGGTCGATCGGAAGAGCCTTCGTATGCCACCGCCGAGGTGTAGTATTCGTCCGCCAGCCCGGCAAAGTGGTGTCCGAACTCATGAACAAAAATGTAAGGGGTGTACATGTTGTCGGCGGCCACGGTGGCGTAAAGATTGAAGATGCCCCCGCCTCCATACTTTCGATCGTTGGCAATAATCTCAATGAACTCGTAGGGCGCGGCGGCGGCAGCCTCACGCACCCGTCTGTTGTCGAACGTGAGGACGTAACGCTCGGAGCCGAAGGCGTCATAGCTCGTCCGCAACGGTGACCTCCGATAAACGTCATCGGAAGGCCTGGCAATGCCGCTCTCATCGGCCGACGTGTCCACAGCCCAGACATTGAAATCGTTCTTCCGCTCCTTGAACGGAGAAACAGCGAAGAGCAAATCGGCCATGCGCCGAGCGTCCTGATGCCACTTCTCCATTTCGGCTGTGGTGTAGCCGTCGCCCATGAGGAGAATGTCGACCTTGTCGCGCGGCTCGCCGTTCTTCATTACGGCCCACACCTTCGCCTGCGGCACTGTCGCCCGGTCAACGGCCGGGCTCGACGGATCCACCAGGACTGACCAGACTTCCCGGAATGCATTGCCGGCTCCCCTTTTCTTAATGACGATCTGGAAGGGAGCGACCGGTGCCGGAAATCGAAGGGATTCGTGGAATGTCCGGGAGGCATCCTTGGCTTCGGCAGTCGTTTCCCACTCTCCGTAAATGCTCGCAAAGCCACGCGAAAAGAGAATGCGATTGGTCTGTCGATCGATGACCTCGAAGAAGTATTTGCCTAGATTGGTGTCGTCAATCATGCGCTTCAAGGGGCCCGGCCAGGGACCCTCAAGGACGATGCCGTCGAAGGCAAACCGCTCCTCTGCACTACTTCCGGTATGGAAGTAATCGAGTCGCATGGTGCGGGGGGTAGAGTCCGCTGCGGCGAGGAAGCCAGCAAAAAGCAAAGCGGTAACGATCAAAGCACACCTCCTAAACAGATATCAGTGATCAGTGGCCAGTGAACAGTGGTCCGTGATCAGATTCTTAAAGCGATTTAACTCGGAGAGGTTCTTACTGGCCACTGACCACTTCTTTCTTATTCTTCAGCCGAGCCTCACCCGGAATCTTGCCATGATGCAAGGACTGTCTGTGCACGTGTTATCTTGCTTCTTTAAGGAGGGTTTCTGCAACCGCTACGGATGTTACATGCATAGAAACCTCTCTCGGCAAGTTGGACGTATGGGGATCTTTCCATAAGCCAGCGGCAGAAGCGAGGTAATCAAAGGCCACTCCAAACTTTGGATTTCGTGAGATTCGTGAAATTCGTGGAAAAAACAGGTCACAAACTACACGAAATACTCACTAGTTCCAGTGGTTCAGTATCACTAGGGCGCTCTGGTGCTGCGGCCGGACACAAAAACAGGGACTCACCGCGGGTGCGGGAGCCCCTGTTCGAATTGAATGCGATCGGTTTAGAAGGCCTTGTCAGGATGCAAAGCTTTTGCCTTGTCGAGAAGCACGTCGCGGCTTTCTTCGTGGTTCGGGTCCTTGACGCAGCAGTCCACCGGGCAAACCGCCACGCACTGCTCCGTATCATGGAACCCAACACATTCCGTGCACTTCTCTGCAACGACGTAGTAATAGTCCTGAGACAGGGCGGGGACCTTCTCCCCGTTCAGTTCATACTCCTCGCCGCCGGCATAGATGGCCGTGTTGGGGCATTCCGGCTCACAAGCGCCGCAGTTGATGCATTCCTCGGTAATCATCAAAGACATTGGAAGAATCCTCCATTGATGGATAAAAGAATGAACACGCTTTGTAAAGATCAGGCCGTCATCTTATGACTGCGGCCAATTTTAGCACTTCTCTTTTGCAGGTTAAGTAGTTATTTCTGATTTTTAGTAGGTATTTTTCATTAGTGCACAGAGTGCTTGCCCCCCGACGGATGAGGCCTGGTCCCCTCCTCTTCTTCACTGCTCTCACCGCGCGACTCCACGTCCCAGTGCAACGGCGGTTCCGCGGTGATGCGAAAAATCTCCACGCAGGCGCGCGCATTCCCATACCAGCTGTGGATGATGTCCTGCTGAATCCGGTCCCTCAGCTGGTCTGCGTATGTACGCTCGATTTTCAGGATTTCGTAGCCGGAAATGCGGGCCTCCAGGTTCAGATCGCTGCTAAGGAGGACTGTGATGGCAAGATTATCGGGGTCGGTTTCGTTGACGAGGACTCTTCCGCTCGGGTCGCAGTCTCCCTGAAGAAAGACATGATAGCTCTCGTGCCCCCTTCCTCTTGATACGCGCTGCAGGCGGAAAAGCGTCTCATATTGATGATCCAGGCGGTGCAATTCCTCGCCGTGCCGCTCGCAGTACTCGCCCGGATCGGCGTCGCCGGGGTTACAGACAACGCAAGGAGCATCCGACTTCCTTGCCGCCATATTCCACACTCCTACAAAGACCTCCATTCTTTCACGCTCGGAACCGGTTGTCCACCCCGGTATGAATCTTTCTGCGGTTCAGATAGCGGCGGGGTATCCGCGATTTCAACCGCTCCGCGGGGTGCTTGTAGACCACCTTCGGAGCCGGCGCTCGGTTTCTCCGCGACGGAGAGCCGATGCCGGGTCAGAAACCCAGCCTACAAGTTGACGCGATGGATTCCGGCACGTACTGCCTTCTGCCTGCTTCTCACGGCTTTTTCTGCTGCGACTTTTCGATCTTCGCCCAGGAATCGCGGAGCCCTACCGTACGATTGAAGACCAGAGTCCCCGGTGCGGAATCCGGATCCACGCAGAAGTATCCCTGACGCTCAAACTGGCAGCGATCTCCGGGCGCCGCAGACTTCAGGCTCGGCTCCAGCCGACAGGAATTCAAAACTTTGAGGGAGTTGGGATTGAGATAGTCCTTGAAGTCTCCGCCGTCCTTTCCGGCGCTTGGGTCCTCGACTGTGAAGAGACGGTCGTACAGGCGCACCTCGGCCGGAATGGAATAGTCGGCAGAGACCCAGTGCAGCGTGGCCTTCGCTTTGGGCCCTTCTGGGCCCGTACTGCCGAGCGAAGTTGGGTCGTAGGTGCAGTGCAACGCGGTGATCTCCCTGGTCTTCTCGTTCTTTTCTACTCCCGCACATGTGACCAGGTATGCGTAGCGAAGCCGGACCGTTCGATCCGGGGCCAGGCGGAAGAACTTCTTTGGTGGGTTCTCCATGAAGTCTTCCCGCTCGATGAAAAGCTCCCTGGAGAAAGGGATCTTGCGCGTTCCCGCGTTGGAATCCTCCGGGTTATTCAAAGCCTCCAGTTCCTCCACCCGACCTTCGGGGTAATTGTCGATGATCAGCCGCAACGGCCGCAGAACGCACATCCTGCGCGGCGCGCGTCGGTTCAGATCATCCCGGAGGGTGTGCTCGAGGAGAGCCACATCTACGACATTTTCTTTCTTTGCCACTCCGATGCGCTCGCAGAAGCTGCGGATCGCCTCGGGTGTGTAGCCGCGCCTCCGCAGTCCGCTGAGCGTAGGCATGCGCGGGTCGTCCCATCCGCGGACGTGTCCCTCCTCCACGAGCTGTAGCAGCTTCCGCTTGCTCATCACAGTGTAGCTGAGATTCAGACGCGCGAACTCGATCTGCTGGGGATGGCATTCGACCTCGAGTGTGTCCAGCAGCCAGTCGTAGAGAGGACGATGGTCCTCGAACTCCAGGGTGCAGATCGAGTGGGTTATTCCCTCGATCGAATCCGACAGCGGATGCGTGTAGTCGTACATCGGATAGATGACCCACTCGTCGCCGGTGCGGTGGTGCGGCACGCGCCGGATTCTGTAGAGGGTGGGATCGCGCATGTTGAGGTTCGGAGAAGCCATGTCGATCTTGGCGCGCAGGACGTGGGCTCCGTCTTCGAATTCTCCGGCCCGCATACGCTCAAACAAGTCCAGGTTTTCTTCAATCGACCTGTCGCGGTAGGGACTGTTCTTGCCGGGCCTTGTCAGTGTTCCGCGGTATTCGCGGATCTCGTCCGCGCCGAGGCTGTCGACATACGCCTTCCCCTTCTTTATGAGCTCCATAGCGCGGCCGCAAAGCTTGTGGAAATAATCGGACGCGTAAAAAAGCCGATCATCCCAATCGAATCCCAGCCAGCGCACATCCTCCATGATCGACTCGACGTACTCCACTTCCTCCTTGGTTGGGTTGGTGTCGTCGAAACGCAGGTTGCACAGACCGCCAAACTCGGCAGCGATGCCGAAGTTGAGGTAGATCGACTTGGCATGGCCGATGTGCAGGTATCCGTTCGGCTCCGGAGGAAAACGGGTGTGCACACGGCCGCTGTTTTTATTGATCTTCAGGTCTTCGGTAATGATGGCGCGAATGAAATCCAGCGATGGCGCGGGATCGTTCTTTGTCGTCTCGGCGGACTCCGGCACCCTGGTGTCTTTGTTATCGTCCGTGGTCCGCCGTGTCTTCATTGTCTGCTCTGTCTTTCAGTGCCAAAGACGATTATTCCTGCCGCTGCGCAACAGATCGGATAATAGCATATCTGGCGGGGGATTCGAGGAGCCCTGCACGTTTCCTACGGCGCCAGCAAGAAAAGGGGGACACTCGGATTTTCCAACTTTGCACCGCCAACAAGAGAAACCTTATCCCTGGTTGATCTATTCTAATGGGGGTATGCACATGACTGCAGTAACTAGCGATGTTACGACCCCAACCTGGGCTGAAAGGAATCCTCGGCGATTCTTGGCGTCTTTGAGCCTTTGCGGTGGTTTTTTATAACCCCACCACAAAGGCGCAAAGGCGCGAAGATTCGCAAAGGCTCATCTGGCTCAGACCGGACCGTTCAGGCAGTGCTTACTGGAGTCAAGTGCATAGCCCAATATTCTAATTTGTTTGCAGAAAACTGGAAAATTGGAATGTCCCCTTTCCCTCACCTCTTGCGCCGATTTGAAGAATGATCTGTATGCAAAATCCCCTGAATAAGCATCCTGCCGCTCTTCCGTGCCGGATCTTATTACCTGAGGGTAAGGGTCTGTCAATGAATAACGTTTGCACTTTGGCGCGAGCGCCGGGCGGGCGGATGCGAGGCGCCGCGACGCAGGCGATGTCGGTGTGCATCGTCGAGGAGCGGCAACGAAGCAGATGCCCGCCCGCCGCCGCGCCCCTCCGGGCTGCGGCCCGCAGGCCCGCTG
>Ga0315277_10002913_pt1 | contig 23519 bp, 13 predicted proteins | sample YL17G05_15_MG_FD_203695 | JGI IMG/M metagenome (GOLD analysis project Ga0315277, IMG submission 203695) | Sediment microbial communities from Yellowstone Lake, YNP, Wyoming, USA - YL17G05_15 | ecosystem: Environmental > Aquatic > Freshwater > Lake > Sediment | place: USA: Wyoming | collected...
AAACACGAGTTTTCCTTCCGACGAACCCAAGTCCACACAGAAGTAACCCCGTCTCTCGAACTGGCACAAGTGGCCTGGTTTCGAGCCGGCCAGGCTCGGCTCCACTTGGCATGAAGTCAGGGCCTCCAGAGACTTAGGATTCAGGATGGATTTCCAATCTGCACCTGCTTCAACGTCGTCCGGGTCCTCTTTTGTGAAGAGGTGATCGTACAATCTTACTTCCGCGTTGACGGCGTGCGCAGCAGACACCCAGTGTAGTGTCGCCTTGACCATGCGCCCGTCTGAAGACCCGCCACCGCGCGTCGCTGGGTCATACGTGCAGTGCAACTCCGTTACTTCGCCGGTTTTCTCATCCTTGACCACTTTCACACACGTGATGTAATACGCGTAACGCAATCTCACTTCTCGGCCAGGAGACAGTCTGTAGAACTTGGGTGGTGGCTCCTCACGAAAGTCCTCCTGTTCGATGTACAGAACCCTCGAGAAGGGAACTTTTCGCGTTCCCATCGTTGGATCCTCGGGATTGTTGACCGCATCGAGTTCCTCCACCTGACCTTCGGGATAGTTGTCGATAACGACGCGGAGCGGGCGCAGCACCGCCATCACACGCGGGGCCCTTTTGTTCAGGTCTTCTCGCAGGCAGTGCTCAAGAAATGCCACGTCTACGACGCTGTCTCTCTTTGCCACACCGATGCGCTCACACAGAGTTCGAATGGACTCAGGCGTGTAGCCACGTCTTCGGAGACCGGCAAGGGTCGGCATGCGCGGGTCGTCCCAGCCCTTAACAATACCCTCTTGTACCATCTGCAAGAGTTTTCGCTTACTCACCATCGTGTAGGTGAGACTAAGACGCGCGAATTCTATCTGCTGAGGGTGATGGACACCCAGTTGATTCAGGTACCAGTCATAAAGCGGGCGGTGATCTTCGAACTCCAGCGTGCAGACGGAGTGCGTGATGCCCTCAATCGAATCCGATTGCCCATGTGCAAAATCGTACGTCGGATAGATACACCATTCGTCCCCGGTCCTGTGGTGCGTGGCTCTTAAGATTCGATACATTATGGGGTCGCGCATGTTGAGGTTCCCGGACGCCATGTCGATTTTTGCGCGAAGAACGCGAGAGCCGTCCGGAAATTCACCTGCGCGCATGCGCTGGAATAAATCCAGATTTTCTTCGATCGAACGGTCACGATATGGGCTGTTCTTACCTGGTTCTGTCAGGGTACCACGTGTCTCTCTGATTTCATCTGCGCTCAGGTCACAAACGTACGCTTTGCCCTTCTTGATGAGGAGCACTGCAAACTCGTACAACTTCTCAAAGTAGTCCGATGCGTAGTAGAGCCGGTCACCCCAGTCGAATCCGAGCCAACTGATGTCCTTTTTCATTCCTTCGACGTACTCAACTTCTTCTTTGATCGGATTGGTATCATCAAAGCGAAGATTGCAGAGTCCTCCGAATTCGGCGGCCAGACCAAAGTTGAGACAGATGGATTTTGCGTGGCCAATGTGCAAGTAGCCGTTAGGCTCCGGCGGGAACCTTGTATGGACCCTGCCCTGATTCTTACCGGTCTTCAAGTCTTCAGTGATAATGTCTTTGATGAAATTCGAAGGAGCAACAGATTCACTTCCGGTCATATACTCGATCCTTTCGCGACGGCACTCGATACACCGGTCAATTTCTTTATTTCACGATTCTGGCGATTTCCTTGAACTTGTCTGCCCTGGCGGTTCTGAGTAACTCGAACAAAGCAGTCTCGGTACTAGTCAAGCTCGCGCCGATTTCCCTCATACGCTCTAAGCCAATCTTCTTGTTCTCTTTTGCTCTGGACGAGACGGCATCTGCAACAATCTGCACGTCGTACCCCAAGCCCACCAGATCGGCGGCTGTCTGATAGACGCAAATGTGCGTCTCAATCCCTGCAAGTAGCACCTGTTTTCGGTTCAGTGAATTGAGCGCACTAATAAAGCGCTCGTCTCCGCAACAACTGAAGCTGAACTTGCTGATTGGTTTGATGTCACTCAGAAGACTTGCCACCTCTGGAATAGTGGGTCCCAGACCTGCTGGATTCTGTTCAAGCCAGATGATCGGGATTCCGAGAACCCGTGCACCTTTGATTATCTTCTGCAGGTTCTCAAACAATTCTTCCTTCTTATGCATTAGCTGCGCCAGCTTGCCCTGCACGTCTATGATAACTAGAACGGTTTCTTCTTGCTTGAGCATTTTCCTCTCCTGCCGGTTGCGCTATGCGTCCGAATCGGAGACGTCAGCCCCACGAACCGTACGCAATGCAATTGAAGTTATGACTTTACCCAAACAGAGTCAACGAGTTTCGCGGCAGGCAGGCTCGCCAAACCCTGACTCGTTGTAGCCGCGAAAAGGAACCGTTGCAGCCCTGCGGGGCGACCACAGGGACGCTCTCGCAACAAGCGGAGAACGCAACCGCTGGAGCCTGGCTCGCCTGACTCGGTGCAACCCCGGAAGGAACACCCGGAGCCCTTTCGCCAAAAACCGCAGAATGCCACCGGTGTAGGCTCTGAATTCAAGCAGCGTGCCCCAGTTCAAGAAAAACGGTTCACGAGTCAAAAAAACACTTGACATGCTGATAACTTAATAGTAGTATTGATTTGATACTAGTGGTTAGTCAATAGTAATGTATACCTCGCAGTATCGTCGGCCACTCGCCAGAAATTCGGTGAGGCACCGATCAGAACACCGATCAGACAAATCGGGCGTGCGCAAATCGGGAAAGAGCGAATGGATGGAGAGGAAAGCAACGTGGATGAGACAAGTACAGCAGACAAGAAGTTTCAAAAGGAATTGAATTCCGGCACTGCTGCTCTGGTTCTCCTGAGCGTTTTGGGCAACGCGACCGAACCGATGTATGGCTACCAGATCGCTAAGCACATCGAGACGGATCAGCAACAAAGCCCCATGATGAAGCAAGGAGCCTTCTACCCCGTGTTGAGATCTCTGGAAGACAGTGGTCTTCTGCAGAGTCGCGTGGAACCTTCCGTGGCGGGGCCGCCCCGGCGCTACTACAGAATAACCTATGCTGGTCACCAGACTCTTGCGCGATGGAGAGAGATATGGGGCCGGACCAGGGGTTTTGTGGACACCATGCTGCAAGGAGTTTCTGATGATAAAGAGCATTGATGAATACCTTGTTCTACTGAAGAAGGAGCTTGGAGGCAGCGACCTCGCCATAATCCAGGACGCTCTCTCCGATAGCGAGGAGCATCTGAGGATTGCACTTGATAATGTGACTGCCGCCAATTCCGGCGCCTCGGAAAGCGAGGCTCTTCAGCCAATCATAGAGAAATATGGGTCGCCGGCAGAGGTTGCGGCCGCGTTCATGGAAATCGAGGCTCGGACACCGGCCGGATTTGCGCGTCCCGCGCAGCAACAGAGGAGGTCTTTCATGTCTCGTTTCTTTGGTGTAGTCGCTGATCCTAGAGCGTGGGGAGCATTCCTCTACATGCTCTTCTCCCTTGCCACCGGCATCATCTATTTCACCTGGGCAGTGACCGGGATGTCGTTGTCTGCCGGTCTTCTTGTACTTATTGTCGGGCTGCCAGTTATGGGTCTATTCTTGCTGTCCGTACGCGGTATCGCGTTTGTTGAAGGACGAATCGTTGAGGCGTTGCTGGGCGTACGCATGCCGCGGCGGTCTTTGTTCTCCGACCAGAATCTTGGTTTGTGGGGGCGTTTCAAGAGTCTGATCTCAGAGAAGCGGACTTGGATGGCGCTCACCTACATGTTGCTGCAATTACCGATCGGCATCATCTATTTCACTGTCGCCGTCATCCTGATTGCAGTTTCACTGGGCTTCATAGCACAACCGGTGCTGCAACTCGTGTTCAATCTCCCTATGGCACAGTTAGACGACATCGGCTATTACACACCCGGTGTACTCATGCCCGTGGTTGTAGTAGGCGGGATTCTCCTGTTTATTGTTACGATGCATCTGGCAAAGTCTATCGGAAGGATGCACGGTGCCCTCGCCAAGGCCATGCTAGTGACCGGATAACAGGTCTTGTGCCGACGCGGCTATCTTTCTGACTGCAAGACGCCCTCGCAAAGGCGATGCTAGTGACCGGATAATTGAATAGAAGAGCTACTTCACCCCCAATTCTCGAAGCACGTTCTGGGCGTCGCCCACAAAATCGGTCACGAAGAGCACGTAACGTATATCCACGCTGATGCTCCGGGTCAGGTCCTCCTCGAATCTAAAATCACTGCTCAGAGCCTCGTAGTTTCCATCAAAGAGGCATCCGACCAGTTGCCCCTTAGAGTTGAGCAACGGACTCCCCGAGTTCCCGTTCGTGGAATCGGTTGTAGTGAGTACGTTCACGGGGACATTGTCAATGTCGGAAGAGGCGTACGGACCGTACGTCTTACTCGCGGCCAGGTCCAGGATCTTCTGAGGGCAGTTAAAGGGATCTACACCGGTGTGTTTTTCCACAACTCCTTGCAAACTTGTGAATGAACTATAATAAACGGCGTCCCTAGGAGCGTAACCCTCCACATGTCCGTAGTTTATGCGCATGGTACCATTGCCATCGGCGTACAGACCGGACGTCGTTCCGTTAGTCAGCATCTCGACCCACTGAGGTGTGAACATGTTGAGAGAGCCTGCGAAGCTCTTGCTCCTTTCTATTCTCTTTTCGTTTTCCTCATAAAGCTTGGCAGCAAGCTCTATGAATGAATCCCCCTCTTTCAGAAGTCGCGCGTGTGAGAGATCAAACATCCTCAGTCGCTCTTCGGTCTTGTCAAGCTTTGTATTGCTGTACAGTTTGTCCAAAAACGCATCGATCGCCTTTTCAGACTCAACCTTTTCAGGCTCAGCCTTTGCAGGTTCAGTGCCACTCTCGAGTCCCAGGACTTCATCGATTGCGGTTACCCTCTGACCTTCCGGAAGACCGACTGCCTCCAGGAAGAACATCTTCAGGAGAGCTCTGTCACTACCCGGATGGAATCCCGTCTGAAAAAGTCTGAGGTTCCTCTTGAGATCCGGAATCCTTCGCTCTGCGAAACCGGGATCGCGATCGAGGTCGTTCTTTGTCTTCTCAATGCTCCACTTATTCAGCACCATCGCCTCGCCGAGCATCGAGTCGCGTTCAAGCAAGACTTCGAGGAGCAGGTCTTTCATCGCGTGCTTCGTGTGTTCTTCGTACAAGGATCTGAGACGATCGAGAAGCTTGCTGTATTTTGCGTGGGTCACGGGGTGGATCTCAGCATCAGCGAGGAGCTTATCTTCCTTTTCTTTTTCATGCTGCACAAGCTGGAATTTTTTGAAGCCTTCCAGTATCCCACGATCTTTCTTGAAATAGTTGTAAATATTTTTCATTTGGCTTGCCACTTTCACGGCAGCAACGGGATCGGCCTTGGATTGCTCCTCGAGAATCGTGACCATCTGGCCTTGCAACCGTATACGTTGAGGGTACTCAAAGGTCTCCACATCGCTCAGCGCGTACGAAGTCAGATAACGGTCGGTCTTTGCAGGGAAGCCGATGATAAAGGTGAAGTCTCCTTCGCGAAGTCCCTCCGGTGCGATCTTCAGGTAGGTCTTTGGTCTATATGGAACGTTGTCCTTGGAGTACTCGGCGGTCCTCCCGTCCGGTGCAACGTATGCTCGAAGAAAGGAAAAATCACACGTATGACGCGGCCACATCCAGTTGTCAATTTCACCGCCATACTCGCCTATCGAGCGGGCTGGAACATACACCACGCGGACGTCCTTGATCTTGAGAGAAGTGTAGAGCAGATATCTCGACTCGCCGAAAAACCCTCTGACCTCGCAGTAGACGTCTCTCCTTTTCTCCGTCTTTTTGATAATCTTTTTTATCCTTCTCTCGATCGCGTTGTAGCGCTGTAAGGGAGACATCGAAGGTTTCACCGTGGAGAGAACTTTTTGTGTCACGTCTTCAACTGATTGGAATACGTAAGTGTTGTAGCCAAGGGCGGGCACTTCTTCCTCCCTCGACCTCGCGAGAAACCCGTGCCTGATGTAATTCTTCTCAGGAGTGCTCATTCGTTGCACGGCACCGAACGCAACGTGGTGATTTGTGAGAATGAGACCTTCCGGCGACACGAAAGAACCAGTCGCACTGACCCTCACCACGGCATTTGCCACCCCGGTCCCGAGGTTGTTGAATATCTCTTCCCTGCCAAGCTCGCATCCCTTGAGACGCATATCACGTATTATCTCATCCGACAGTTCCTGGGGTAGCCACATGCCCTCACCACAGTAAGCCAGAGAGAAAAAGGCCAGCGCGGCAAGGACAGCCAATGAGCCAAGTCCGGCAATGAGTCTGGGTAGTGGTTTCTTGTTGATCAAAATGGTGCTCTTCATGCTCTTCTCCTCCAGAAAGAGTCGCTAGACTAAACGTTGTTCAATTTCGCGTAAGTCGATTTCCTTTAGAGCCTCATGGAACCATTCCTCCGCGATACGATACTTCCGTTCCAGATCTTTCTCGTCTTTGACAAAATACAGCTCCTTCAATCTCTTCACAATATTAGGAGGCAAGTCGTAATGAATGTAGCGTGTTTTAAACTGGTGATGCACGGGTTTGTGTTGTATACGCAGCGCCTCCACTAACAAGTCAAGTGTCAACCCGCGATACAAATCCAGAGCCTCGATCCAGTTTTCTCTGTTTATCTCTTTTTGAATGAAGCACCCGAAAGTGTCGAAACGCTTCTCGATTCTTTCCACCCGTGACTTAAGGGCGCCGAGAAGCTTCTTCTTGTCCAGCGTGGAGCATTTGATCGTATCGCTCTTATTGAAGCAGAAGTAAACCTTACCATGGATTTCAGACTCCAGGAACTTGTCCTCAGAACTATGCTTAAGAACGGCCAGGTCGATCAGCAGGAATTTGCTCGTGCCCGTGAGCCTGTAGAATGCCTGCGCGTAACCCTGCGCCGGCGTTGTGGGGACGTCATATTTTAGTTCGATCGGAGACACCGTTTCCAGCGCCCTTTCCACCACCGGGAATACTTCTTCGATTCGCACGTCTTCGGCGTCAACGTACAAGTCGAGATCCGACCATTCATCCATACGACCGTAGCCGATGGCTCCTCCCTCCCACATTGCATGTACATAGTCGAGAGGCTTCAATGCCTTGACCAGCGCTGAGAGGATCTCTTCACGGCCTATCGTCTTGTCACGGCCTTTTTCTTGGCGCTTTGCTCTGCGTCTTGTTGTTTCGCCGGTCTCCATTAGGTCTCCAGTCGTCTAATGCGTTGCTCGTTGGTTTCCCCTGGATCTACAGTCTCTCAATGCATTGTTTCGTTTAGATCACCGATCTCCTAACGTACGGTGCTGATTCCCCTGGGCTTTCCCGACCACCCATTAACAATGCAGACCCATGTTCACTTATATGCCCAGGTTCATTCTCAGGATTGTCTCGAAGCGCTGCGTGCTCCAGATTTTGCCTTTTGTTATGACATTCAGGTCAGAGTAAAGCAATCTGATTCTCGGATCTCTTATCAGCGATCTTTGTCCCACTCTCCCGCCGATCTCTTCTTCTTCGACCCACTTACCATCGACTAACCCTGACTAAAAAACAACATGACTGAGTGTGCATGCAGCCAACGGCAATATCTAGATTGTAGCCGTATTTTGCCGTGTTGCAATGCTTCAAAACACGTGACGCGACAACACACGGGACGGAATGAAACACGGGAGACAATCCCTGTTGGTCCAATCCCATTTGACACAAACAGACGTACTCTACCTTTACCTGTCCATTCCTTGACGTCAGTCTCAAACTACTCTAAGCTTCTCCACTGAATTCTCAGTAGCTGTGCGAAGTAGTTGTGTGAATACTCGAAGGTAAAGACGGATGAAGCGCAAGGCACCTGAGCGAGCACCAGAACGTTCACGACGCGACCCGAGCCAGATCGGACTCCTGCGCATTTTCCTCTCGCTTTTGCTTCTACTACAGGCGTTGGCAAGCTTCTTTCCTGGTCCGTTGTTCTGGGGAGTGAATCATCTTGCGTATGCGCCGGCGTTGCTTCGCATTGTCTGGCCGCTTTTCGGGCTTCTTCTCATTTGGACGAGTGCGGGTGTTTCTTTTGGTCGCTGGCTGACTGATCGTGTGGCACCTTCACTTCTTGGACATCGACTCGCGGCCTATGTTGCAGCGCCGATCGTGGGCGCACTGCTTTTCTGGCTTCTGCGCTGCAAAACACACTTCTTGGGGGATGGCTGGCTACTGGGTGAGATGGTTGCGGTTGGAATCCGTTTTGGCAGCTTCAATTTCATCCACTATCACCTGGTGGCAAAGCTCTTTAGCACACTGACACAACCGGTGGAAGCCGACGCTTTCCGTTTATTCGCTGGTACCAGCATCGTGGCGGGCGCCCTCTACCTGGTCGCTGCTGCCTGGAGCGCAAGGGGTCTGTCGAAAGATAATGGAGAGCGTATTCTACTTTATCTCTTGCTCGTGTTCTTTGCGCCTGCGGAAATGTTCATGGGCTACGTGGAGTGCTACTCCATTCTGATGGTCTTCATGCTACTCTTTGCGTCCACCATCGCACTTCATTACCTCAAGCGTCTGCCAATATGGGTACCTGCGGCTGCGTTTGGGCTTGGGCTTGTCTTTCATTTGGACGCGCTCTTGATGGCTCCCCTTCTCGTGACGCTGGTTCTCTGGCCGGCAGGGCACTCGCCGCGTTCCTTCTGGAGAAGGCTCGCCTTGGTACTGCTGCCCCTGGTCGCTGCAGTGGCCCTTGCGGCAGGTTTATATCTTCTTGAGGGCTACAATCATTCGAACTTCGAGACTGATTTTGTCAAGAGTCGACATACACAGAGATTGCTGGTGACGCTATTGGGATCGCATGGCTTCCTGTCCTGGCGCCACTGGAAAGACATTCTCAATCTGCTTCTGCTTGTTGCACCGGTTCCGCTGTTGGCGCTACTTGCCACAGTCAATTCGAGAAAAGCTGTCGTCGCGGAATCCGAAGTCACGACCTCCACCAGGCAATCAGTCGACTCCGGGTACCGTGCACTTATCACACTTCTCGCTGGTAGTCTCTGGCTCGTGTTTTTGATGTCGCTGATAAACATGAAGCTGGGGATCGCGCGTGACTGGGATTTGTTCGCGGCACAGACTCCAATCTTTGTGCTTGCATCATACGTTGCTTTATCAAGGGTAGCTCGAGGACGACCGAGCTTTCGCTTGGTTGGAATCGTTGTGATCGCAGCTATCTTTCTGAGCCTGCCGTGGTTCTTCCTGAATGCCAGCGAAGCCCGCTCCGTGCAGCGATTCAAGAACATAATCGCGGACCAGCCTGGCTTTTCCCAAGCATACGCGCACGAGGAGCTTGGCAAGTACTATCGCAAACGCGGAATGATGCAACCGGCCCTCGAGGAATACAAGACGGCTGCACAGCTCTTTCCCGATAACGCGAGGTTCTACGGAGTTCTGGGCGGGGTCCAGTACAACTACGGCCTGCGTGACGACGCCATGCAGAGTTTCCGTCGCGCACTTCAGGCAGACTCGACCTATGCTACTGCGCTAAGAGCGATGGCGCATTTTTACTTCGAACGCAACGAGACCGAGGAGGCGCTGACCTATTCAAGAAAGCTCGCTGGCAGTGAGAAGGAGAGAGCGGACGACGCGGCCCTTCACGGAGCAATAGCCGAGAAGCTCGGTTTGTACGATGAGGCTCTCAAGGCTTACGAAAAGGCGATTGCGAAAGACGCTCGACTCACAGAGCTGAAAGAGCGCATTGACGTCTTGAAGAAGATGACTCGCATCGCTCCTGGGACGCACAGAGCGCGTTGAAGCCCCGCAGCGGCGCTGAACCCACAGCGTCACTGCGCCCGTATCGATACTGAACCGATGCCGACGCCGGACCCACGCCGACGCTGAGCCTATACCCAGCCGGCCGCTGAGCCAATGCTCCGCTGGCCGCTGAGCCAATGCCCAGCCGACCAGTCGATATGGAAAGACTGTTGAGGTGATAGAGCTGTCCGCGTCTAAGCTTCTTCCACGAATATTTCTATTTCTACCGCGTTTTGATTATGATAGTAATTTATCCACGGTGACAGTCTGCATCACCAATGTATTTTAGGCAATTTCCCTGGAGGAATCGTGGTTCCTAACGGTGACGAATCGCGGGGCAACGTGGTAGTCAGAGCCTGTCGCGCGATAACCGGTGCGCCCAAGCAGCTCAAAGACCCGAAGGTTTTTCACAAGATGGCGCTTATACCGCTCCTGGCTTGGATAGGTCTTGGGGCTGACGGACTCTCATCGTCATCGTATGGCCCTGAAGAGGCCTTCAGGGCACTGGGAAGTCACACTTACCTTGCCGTTCTTATTGGATTGGCCACCGCCCTGACCGTCGCCATCATTGCCTACGCCTATTCACGTATCATCGAGCACTTTCCCTACGGCGGGGGTGGGTATCTCGTTGCAACTCATATGCTGGGAAAAAAGGTGGGGGTCGTTTCAGGCAGTGCTCTGCTGGTGGACTACGTTCTCACCGCGAGCGTCTCCATTGCTTCGTGTGTTGCTTCGATCTTCAGTTATTTCCCGATGGAATATCACATCTATAAGGTTCCCGCAGCGTGTTTCCTTTGCCTGGTACTTATTGTCCTGAACATACGAGGAGTCAAAGACTCAATAGCGATTCTGGCCCCGATTTTTGTTCTTTTTGTTGTCACTCACCTCGTCATGCTCCTGTACGGAATTTTCGGACACATTGATCGCTTTGTTCCACTCGCAAATAACTTCAATTCCGGTATCGGAAGAGACCTCTCCACGATCGGCATCTGGGGAACACTGGCATTGTTTTTTAGGGCTTATTCCTTGGGTGGTGGAACGTACACAGGAATCGAGGCCGTGTCAAATAGCATGCAGATCATGCGTGAGCCAAAGGTGCAAACTGGAAAAAGAACCATGTTGTATATGGCAGTCTCACTTGCGTTCACCGCTGGACTGCTTTTCGTCTGCTATGGCCTCTTGGATATAAGACCCGTGGCAGGAAGAACGCTCAACTCAGTCCTGGCTGATAAGCTCTTTTCCCATTGGCCGATGGGGGGTTGGATCGCTTTTATTACGATTTTTGCGGAAGGCGCTCTACTTATAGTGGGTGCACAGGCCGGTTTTGTAGGCGGCCCGCGAGTGATGTCCAACATGGCCATGGATTCCTGGCTTCCCCGTCGTTTTGCCAATCTCTCGGAAAGACTCAGTATGCAGAACGGCGTCTTGATAATAGGTCTTTCTTCTATCGCCCTCATGCTCTACACACACGGGTCAGTGTCAGCGCTGGTAATTATGTATGCAATCAACGTGTTCATCACGTTTTCGCTGTCCCAATTAGGGATGATTCGATTTTACGTTCGCCGCAGAGAGGAAGACGAAAAGTGGAAAAGACACCTCAGCGTTCATATTCTGGCGTTTTGCCTTTGCGCGACGATTCTTGTGATTACGACCTTTGAGAAGTTTACGGCAGGTGGCTGGGTGACATTCTTGATTACGGCCGTGGTAGTCGGGGGTTGTTACATGGTCCACCGTCATTATGCGAAAGTTCAGAGGGCTATTGCCAAGCTTGATGAGATCCTTCTGAATTTTCCCACGCACGGCCCAAAGAACGAGAGCCCGACTAATCCTAGCCAGTGGACTGCCATTCAACTCGTTTCTGGGTACAACGGTCCTGCAGTGCACACGCTCCTCTCCATAATTAAGAACTTTCCTGGAACCTACAAGAACATTGTTTTTGGCTCGGTGGCGGTGGTCGATTCCGGTGCATTCAAAGGGGTAGAGGGGATCGGTGCCCTCGAACAATCTGTTCGCCTTGAGCTCGAGAAATGTGTGGATCTGACAAGAAGGCTGGGATTTCCCGCCGACTATCGCATGGTTGTGGCCACCGACGTCGTCGACGGCGCAACACAATTGTGTGAGAGTATTTACAAGGAGTTCCCGAAGTCAGTCGTGTTTACCGGTCAGGTCACCTTCCGCCTTCCCAAGTTCTATGACAGGCTACTCCACAACGAGACCGCGTTTGCGGTTCAGCGGCGTCTCCAATGGCTTGGAATCACCACCGTGATTCTGCCAATCAGGGTAAGGATGTGACCCTAGGAGACACATCACATGAAGGAGCATGTATGAACGCGGTACCGATTGTGCTCGGGGCCATTCTTGTGATGACCCTCGCCTACCGCTATTACAGTGCTTTCATCGCCGCCAAGATCGCCGCGATCGACGACACCCGGCCAACCCCTGCTCATAGTCTTCATGACGGTCAAAACTATCATCCGACCAACAAGTGGGTCTTATTCGGACACCATTTTGCCGCCATTTCCGGGGCAGGGCCTCTGATAGGCCCGGTCCTTGCGGCGCAGTTTGGGTACGCCCCAGGACTTCTGTGGATGCTGTTGGGAGCAGTCTTGGCCGGTGGTGTGCACGACTTTCTGATTCTAGTGGCCTCCATACGCCGCAAGGGAAAGTCGCTCGCTGAGATCGCCCGGCACGAGGTAAGTCCTGTGGCTGGCGCGATCGCCTCCGTGGCCATTTTGATCATCATCATTGTTGCACTCGCAGGGCTCGGCTTGGCCGTGGTCAACGCCTTGAGAGAAAGCTCCTGGGGTACATTTACGATCGCCATGACAATTCCTGTGGCGTTGTTCGTCGGGCTCTGGATGTACCGCCTTCGACCGGGCCGCATTGCAGAGGCTAGCCTCATCGGTGTGATTGGCGTGTTTGCCGCGGTGATTATTGGCAGCCGAGTGCCTCACTCGCTATTGGGTCCTTGGTTCACGCTTTCACGGGAAGGCATTATCGTCGCTATCGCAGCGTACGGTTTTATTGCCTCAGTACTGCCCGTGTGGCTTCTGCTTTGCCCTCGCGACTACCTGAGCTCCTACCTCAAAATCGGAACGATCGTGGCCCTCGTGATAGGCGTTCTGATTGTTCACCCCCACCTCAGAATGCCACCGTTCACATCGTACATACACGGCGGCGGCCCCATCATCCCGGGGAAACTGTTTCCGTTCCTTTTCATCACCATCGCCTGTGGAGCCATATCGGGTTTTCACTCGCTTGTGGCTTCGGGGACCACACCCAAAATGATATCAAAGGAATCGGACGCAATACTGATCGGTTATGGAGCCATGCTGGTTGAAGGCATCGTCAGCGTCGTCGCTCTGATTGCTGCTTGTTCGCTCGTGCCTGCGGACTACTTTGCCATCAATGTGGCCCCCGCCAAGTTCGCCAGCCTGGGAATGACACCAGTGAACCTGGTTGACCTTTCTACTCAAGTGGGAGAGAACGTCGCCGGGAGGCCGGGCGGCGCAGTATCGCTGGCCGTCGGATTCGCGCAGATATTCTCGGGTCTGCCGGGCATGCGCGGGCTAATGTCCTACTGGTATCACTTCGCCATAATGTTCGAGGCTCTTTTCATTCTGACGACGATCGACACGGGGACACGCGTGGCACGCTTCCTTTTTCAGGAGTTCGGTGGTCGAATCTACAAACCGATGGAAAAGACCGGCTGGATTCCAGGCACGCTCATTTCGACGGGCATCGTCGTTTTCTGCTGGGGCTACTTTATATGGACCGGCAACATCAGTACTATCTGGCCAATGTTCGGCACTGCAAATCAGCTTCTCGCGGGAGTGGCGTTGGCCGTAGCCACGACAGCACTGATCAACGCCGGCAAGGTCCGCTATCTGTGGGTGACCCTGGTCCCGATGACTTTTGTGGCAATCACGACGCTCTACGCGGGTTGGCGCAATATCTTCGACAATTTCATACCGCTGACCAAGACGCCCGGCAACATTGCATTGGGGTACGTGAATGTTACTCTTTCGGCAACGATCATGCTCTGCGCCGTGATAATCTTGATCGAGTCGTTTCGCCGCTCCTACAGAGTTCTTGTAGAGGGCAAATACACGCGTGCCGGCAAAATGACTCTCGTTTCAGAGATCGAATTCCGGCCACCCGAGTTTGGCGAGGCCTGATGTCGTCCTAGTGTCTCGTGAGATAGGATGCCATTGGCCATACTACCCTTATTTCGCCGAACGCGAGAAAGATATTGAAGTTCGATTGGAGGAGCTGACCAGCAGATGGCAGCATATCAGGTAATAGTGATCGGGGCAGGCGCATCAGGTCTTATGGCAGCGGGCCAGGCCGGGGAACTTGGGGCCAAAACCCTTCTTCTAGAGAAAATGACTCGCCCCGGACGCAAGCTTAGCATTGCCGGTAAGGGACGCTGCAACTTGACTAACGTGGCCGCAATTCCCGAGTTTATCGCGTATTTCTCACCAAACGGGCGTTTTCTTCGACAGGCCTTTTCAAAGTTCTTCGCTCCTGAACTGATCGCCTTTCTTGAAAAAAATGGTGTCAGCACTGTGACCGAACGAGGTGGACGTGTCTTTCCAGCCAGCGGCCAGGCGAAGGACGTGGTGGATGCGCTCGTGCGTTGGGTCGGAGAATGCGGTGTAACTCTACTCACGAGGTCGCCCGTGGTACAATTGGTTATCGATGGAACTCGGGTCACCGGCGTGAAGACATCCAGCGGTTCCGTTTATCACGCGGATTCTGTGATCGTGGCAACTGGCGGGGCGTCCTATCCCGCTACTGGATCGACCGGGGACGGATATCGACTGGCCGAATCCGTGGGTCACACCATCGTTCCGATCCGCCCGGCGCTGGTCCCCCTGGAGACAGTTGGCGACATTGCTCCGAGGCTCCAGGGTTTGAGCCTCCAGAATGTGGCGGTCCGACTATTGGTCAACACCAGAAAGCAAGCCGAAGCTTTTGGGGAAATGCTTTTCACCCATTTCGGTCTTTCCGGCCCGATCGTCCTCTCGCTGAGCAAGCAGGTCGTGGACTCATTGCGTCTGGGCCACAGAGTGACGCTCTCCATCGATCTCGACCCTTCTCTGGACGAGCAGGAGTTGGAAGCTCGTCTTCTCCGCGATGTTGCCGCGCGGGGCAAGCGACGGTTCCGCAGCGTGCTCAAAGGGTTTCTTCCGAGAAAACTCATACCGGTCTGCGCGGAGCTCACAAATATCCCTGCGGACAGAATGGCACACCAGATGACGGCTCAGGAGCGTAAGCGACTACGCATGTGGTTGAAGGATTTTCGCCTGGAGGTCACCGGATACCGTCCCTTGAAGGAGGCGATCATCACGGCCGGCGGGGTGAATACGCGTGAAGTCGACCCGCGCACCATGGCGTCGCGACTTGTGAGAGGCCTCTATTTCACAGGCGAGGTGTTGGACGTGGATGCAGACACCGGAGGGTATAACCTGCAAGCCGCATTTTCTACAGGTTGGGTGGCCGGTCGGTCCGCGGCTCTCCGTTCCACAGGAAGAGCTTTGCGCGCGCTTGCACTTTCTTTGATCACGTTGATCTTTCTCAACTGCGCCCATAACCCGCCCAGGGTTCAACACGTCCCCGGGACGTCCCCTTCCCCGGCGGTCCCGTGGACACCCCCGGCCGTTGTGAGCCATAAGGCATCAGAGCCACAGCTCGTCGTACCGATAGAGCAGGTCCGGGCGAAATTTAGCAAGCTCACACTTGCGGACGTTGTGGACATCTCCCTCAAGAACAATCCTGCCACTAAGGCCGCCTGGGCAGACGCCCGGGCCGCGGCGGCCAATTATGGCTCATCACGAGGAGCCTGGTACCCGACCGTGAATCTTGACGGAGCCGTCATCCGCTCAAAGGGCACCTCGTCTCAGAGTCGGTCCGATTCCTCCGGGAGTCGAACGGATGCTCCCATCACGAATTACAGCGCTGAGGCCAATCTTTCTTATCTTTTGTTCGATTTTGGCGGAAGATCGGCGTTGGTGGAGGAGTCTCGTCAGGCTCTGCTGGCCGCTGATTGGACACAGAACGCCGTCATCCAGAATACGGTTCTCGAGGCGGAGGTGGCTTTTTTCAACTATGCTGGGACCATGGCCATGCTTGAAGCCAACAGGGTTTCTCTATCCGAGGCCGAGGCCAACCTGAACGCTGCTGAAGAACGACACCGGGTGGGGCTGGCCACAAACGCCGACGTGCTGCAAGCCAAAACGGCCTACTCGGAGGTCAAACTCGCCGTGCAGGGCGTGGAAGGTCAGGTGCGCACGGCAAAGGGCGCCCTGGCGGTCTCCATGGGTTATCCCGCCAACGTGTCCTACGATTTTGTGATTGTTTCTCCGGAGATCCGCAGCGCCGGGCTTTCACAAACGGTGGATCAGCTCATCGACCAAGCGCTGGCGTCTCGACCTGACCTCCAGGCCTCGCGCGCACTCGCCCTCCAGTCCGCGGCAAACGTAAGGCAGGCTTGGTCCAGGTCGCTTCCATCAATTTCCGCAACGGGCTCTGCGGCCAGGACGTGGATTGAGGACGTCCCTGGGTTCAGAAACACTTATAGCGGCGCTCTACTACTGCAGATTCCCATTTTCACCGGGTTCTCTCATCGGTTTGATATTTTCAAGGCAAAAGCTGAGGCCGAGGCCGCAAAAGAACGAGCGCGCGGCGTCGAACAGACGGTCGTATTCCAGGTGTTCTCAGCCCACAGCGATTTTCTTACGGCAGACGAGCGCATAAAAACCACGGACGACCTCGTTGCTAGCGGCTTGCAGTCCGAGGAGGTCGCCCTGGGGCGCTACAAAGAGGGAGTCGGGAGCATTCTGGAGCTCCTCTCCGCACAGCGGGCCCTCGCCATGGCCAGGGCTGAACAGATAAACGCACGCCTGGGTTGGTTCATGGCCCTGGCACAACTTGCCCACGACGTGGGTATCCTGGGACCTCACGGGGAGAATCCCCTGGACCCCGGGGTATTTCTTCCGAGGTGAGAGCATGAAGAACGTAAGGTGTGAATGCTACTTGATGCGTGAGTATCGGGTTTCCGGTGACAACGAGTATTTCCGGAAAGGGTGCGTTCGCGTCCCATTGAAGGTCCCATTGAAGTCCCCATTGAAGGGGCGAGCCGCTTTCCTCGCTCGTGCCTGCGTCTCTACGTTACTCGCTGCTGCGTTAGTGCTCACGGGCTGTTCGGGCAGGAAATCAGCCTCCCCACCGCCGGTGCCGGTTACTGTTGCTCGGGTCCTGGTCAGGCCAGAGCCGCTTTCGTTGAGCGTGGTCGGAACTGTGGAGCCTGTGGAGACCGCCTCGGTCAGAGCCCAGGTGGGCGGTGTAATCACGAAAGTGAGTTTTGCGGAGGGGCAGTACGTTCGTGCTGGACATGTTCTATTTCAGATCGATCCACGATCCTTTCAAGCAGCTCTGGATGTTGCTTTGGCACAGCTTGCCAGAGACAAGTTCCAGGCAGAAAACGCCGGGATTCAGGCCGAGCGATACGCAGACCTGGTGAAAAAGGATTACGTTACACAGGAAGAGTATGACGCGGCCCGGACACAGGCTGACGCCCTCAGATCAACAGTCCAAGTAGACGAAGCCAATGTGGAGCAAGCGAGACTGAATCTGAGTTATGCATCTGTTACAGCACCGATCTCCGGGCGCACTGGCAGCGTCCTCGTAAAGAGAGGCAACGTCGTGAAGGCCAACGATGCCGTCCTCGTGGTTATTAACCAGATTAGTCCCATCCGCGTGAGCTTCGCCATCCCCCAGAACCAGCTACCACGTGTACAGAAATATGCTAGTCGGGGCGCGCTCGAGGTTCATGTGTGGACGTCGAGGGACAGCAGCCGCTCCGAGGTTAAGGGGCGACTGGTTTTCCTCGACAACCAGGTAGACCCAAGCACGGGTACCGTTACTCTGAAGGCCGATTTCTCCAACGCGGAGGGCTCGCTTTTGCCCGGCCAGTTTGTGGACGCGGAGCTGGTTCTTGCAATGGAGCCAGAGGCGCTGACGGTGCCAGCCGGGGCGGTCGTCACTGGCCAGGATGGCACGTTCGTGTTTGTAGTCGGCTCTGACAAGAAGGTAGAGAAACGTCCCATCAAGGTTAACCGGACGCTGAATAACACGGTTGTGGTTGACCGGGGCTTAAAAGTTGGGGAAACAGTGGTCACCGATGGCCAGATGAGGCTCGTGCCTGGAGCCACAGTGGCGATCAAATCAAACCCTTCTAGATAGGGTAGGGTTCTGTGAGCATCTTTACTTGCAGATCCGTGCGACGGCGAACGACTTCGGGAAGCTCGTGCGGATGACGAAATTGAGTAAGGTTCCATGAGCATCTTTATTAACAGACCGGTCATGACGACCCTCGTTATGATGGCCATCATCATTGCGGGAATACTCGGTTACAGACTTCTGCCCGTGAGCGACCTGCCCACCGTGGACTTCCCCACTATCTCAGTGTCAGCGAGCCTTCCAGGCGCAAGCCCCGAGACCATGGCCTCCGCTGTGGCCACGCCACTGGAGAAGCAACTGTCCACGATCTCGGGCATCGATAATATGACCAGCTCCAGCAGCCAGGGCTCCACACGGATCACAGTTCAGTTCAGTCTGGATCGGAGCATTGACGCCGCAGCCCAGGACGTTCAGTCAGCCCTCGCAGCAGTGGCAAGACAACTTCCCCGAGACATGCCAACGCCGCCTTCATACCAGAAAGTGAACCCGGCACAACAACCCATTCTCTTTGTCGCCCTTACGTCGCCCACGGTCCCTCTCTCCGAGCTAGACGAGTACGCTGAAAACCTTATGGCTCAGCGCATCTCCATGATCAATGGGGTAGCACAGGTGCTGGTCTTTGGGGCTCAGAAGTACGCAGTGCGCATCCAGCTTGACCCCCAGGCCTTGGCCTCAAGAGGCATAGGAGTCGATCAGGTAATGAGCACGGTGGCCGCGAACAACGTGAATCTTCCCACCGGTCTCCTTTTAGGCCGCGAGAAGACATACACGGTGACGGCTACGGGTCAACTCAACAGCGCAGATAAATTCCGGGCCATCGTCGTTGCGTACCGCAATGGGGCGCCTGTGCGGCTTGGAGACCTGGGCAACGTCTTTGACAGCGTCCAGAACGACAGAGTGGCGGCTTGGTTCAACGACAGCCGGTGCATCTTGCTCGCCATCCAGCGACAGCCAGGGACCAATACCGTAAAAGTTTCCAATGCTGTGAAGGCACTCCTGCCGAGTTTCAAGGACCAGATACCGGCCTCCGCCAGCCTGCACATCTTGTTCGACAAAGCCGTGCCCATCCAGGCCTCGGTTAACGACGTGAAGTTCACACTTCTGCTGACTCTTTTCCTTGTGATTATGGTGATTTTCCTCTTCCTGAGGAACGCCTCCGCCACCGTGATCCCGAGTCTCGCCCTGCCAATGTCAGTGGTGGGAACTTTCGCCGTGATGGCATTACTCGGATTCAATCTTGACAATGTTTCGCTCATGTCTCTGACACTGGCCGTCGCTTTTGTGGTGGACGACGCCATAGTTATGCTTGAGAACATCTTCAGGCACATGGAAATGGGAAAGACTCCCTTTGTGGCCGCGGTGGATGGAGCAAGAGAAGTAGGTTTCACCATAGTCTCAATGACGCTCTCCCTGATTGCTGTCTTCATCCCGATTCTTTTCTTGGGCGGCATCATGGGTCGTTTGTTCCGAGAGTTCGCAGTGACCATCATGGTGGCGATCCTGATTTCCGGTTTCGTCTCCCTGTCACTCACACCCATGATGTGCAGTCGCTTTCTCAAGCACGATAAGAAAGAAAAGCAAGGACGCTTTTTCAACATTGTAGAGTCCTTCTGGACGAAGAGTCTTGGGTTATACGAAAAAACTCTGAGTTGGGTGGTGCTGAGAAAGCGGATGACGCTGCTCTTTTCGGCAGTGATATTTGTCGCCACCCTGTTCCTTTTCATCTTCGTGCCCAAGGGTTTCGTTCCCAGCGAAGACACGGGCTTCGTGTCCGGCAATACGGAGGGCGCAGAAGGGCTTTCATTCGAGGGAATGGTCAATCACCAGAAGGCCGTGACCGCTGTCCTGGCAAAGGACCCCAACATCGAGGGATTCACCTCCTCAGTGGGAGGTGGGGGCGGAGGATCAGGCAACCAGGGCAATCTCTTTATCAGGCTCAAACCTCGACACGACCGCAAGCTCACCGCGGACCAGGTTGTCAATGCCCTTAGGGCCAGGCTGGCGAGGATTCCCGGCATACGCGTGTTCATCGTGAATCCACCGGCGATCAACATCGGCGGCCGCTCAGGCTCGGGCCTTTACCAGTTCACGCTCCAGTCCTCTGATCTCAAATCACTTTACTCAGCCGTGCCTGCGCTGGAATCGAAACTGAGAGCTGACCCCTTGTTGAGAGACGTGAACAGCGACCTGAGGATCAGCAATCCCGAGGTGGATTTGGTAATCGACAGGGATCAGGCCGCGTCCCTGGGAATCACGCCTCAGGCAATTGAAGACGCACTCTACTCCGCGTACGGCACCCGGCAGATAACTACAATACTCGCTCCAAACAACCAGTATCTCGTCATCATGGAACTCCTGCCCCAGTACCGTCAGGACCCTTCTGCCCTGCAGCTTCTCTATATTCGCTCGCCACAAACGGGAAACATGGTTCCCCTCTCGGCTCTTGCCCGGATCGAGACCGGGGCCGGTCCTCTTACGGTGAATCACTCGGGACAGCTCCCCTCTGTGACGATTTCCTTCAACCTGGGTGAGGGCGTTTCTCTGAGCCAGGCCGTGGCCGCAGTGAGCAAGACCGCCCGGGAAACTCTTCCATCTTCCATCGTGACGGGTTTCTCCGGTACGGCCCAGGCCTTCAAGTCCTCACAGAGCAGCCTTGTGGGCTTGTTGATTCTGGCCATCCTGGTTATCTACCTGATACTCGGAATTCTCTACGAGAGTTTCATCCATCCAGTCACAATTCTCACTGGCCTGCCGTTTGCAGGGTTTGGGGCTCTCGTCACGTTATTCGTGTTTCACACTGACCTGAACCTATACAGTTTCGTGGGTCTCATCCTTCTCATCGGCGTTGTGAAGAAAAACGCAATCATGATGATCGACTTCGCCATCGAAGCGAGGAACGAAGGGCTGGATTCCGAGGCGGCCATCCTGAAGGCCTGCAGAATCCGGTTCCGTCCGATCATGATGACAACCGTGGCGGCCTTGATGGCCACACTTCCCATCGCTCTCGGGCTGGGCGCGGGCTCCGAATCACGTCGCCCCCTGGGGTTATGCGTGGTTGGAGGTCTGCTTTTCTCACAGCTCGTGACCCTATTCGTCACCCCTGTTTTCTATGTCTATCTGGACAGACTGCAGGGAAGGCTGGCAGGTTTTTTCGGAAGCAGTAGGAACAGCCTCAAGGGATGAGGGCGAGGGATAAGCGCAAGTGATGAGCGCAAAGGTTGGGCCGGAACGATACATTTGGAACTGATACATTGCCAAAAAGGTGGACCACAATGAAGCTTGGAAGAATACTGGCTCTGTTCCTGGCGGCCCTATGCTTACTGTCCCTGGGCCTGTATCTGTCGCAGCTTCATCACGGGATCGGCTTGCGATGAAGCGTCTCGCGCCGTGCTGTCCCCAAGGAGGATGAAAGTTTGGGCTCGTCCAAACCAAAGTTTGCGAATCGAAAGCGAAGCCTGGCGCGTGCGCGGAACGAGGAGCGGCGCAAGGAATCGAGCAAACCCGTGCTGCTGCGCATGGATAGGTACCTCGAGAGGCATTATGCCCTGCTCTTGATTGCGACTATCGCCATCATTGTGGCGGTCCGCGCCTTTTACTTCTCAACCCTTTCCAACAACATCTTCTTCAAGAATCCTATTCTCGATTCGGAACTATACGACTGGTGGGCCATGAAACTCGCTTCTGGCCAGTGGCTTGGTAATGAAGCTTACTTCATGGGTCCCCTTTACCCTTACTTCCTTGGGGTGGTGTACTCGGTTATCGGACACAACATGCTTGGTGCGGCGGCCATTCAGCTTCTGATTGGTGCTGCAAGCATCATGCTCGCGTTTTTGATTGCAAGGAAGATTGCAGGCAATCTTGTCGCCGCAACAACCGCTTTGATTCTTGCATTCTATGGTCCTCTCACTTTCTACGACGGTCTCTTACTGCCCGAGGTTCTCGGCATCTTCGCAAATCTTGGATGGCTCTACCTGCTGATCAGACGAGGGACTGACTTTCGAGTGCGCGGGTTCTTCCTGGCAGGCATTCTGCTGGGTTTCTCGGTTCTGGGTCGAGCTACCGCTCTTTTCTTCGTGCTCGCGATCGGCATATGGCTCCTGTGGGCTCTGAGGGTCCGTTTGACAAGAGCTTTGAGTTACCTAGGAGCACTCGTGCTGGGGATTTTGCTGATCGTCGTACCCGTCGCGGTGAGGAACTACGCAGTATCAGGAGATCTCGTTTTTGTCACGTCAAATGGGGGCTTTAACTTCTACCTTGGGAACAACGAGAACGCGACAGGGTTGTGGTTATTCGACACCCGTACCCTCAAGGAGTTCCGGCTGGCTGGAGGGGACGTGGAAAGCGACTGGACGGGAAAATACCAAGCAGAACTTGACACGGGTAGGCAACTCAAACCGTCTGAGGTTTCTGACTACTGGTTCAGCAAGGGTATGGCGTTTGTGAGAGAACATCCGGGGAGATTCCTCAGTCTTACCCTACGTAAGCTTCTTCTTTTCTGGAACGGTTTTGAGATTGCACAAATAGAAGACTACTATCTGTCGAAAGAGATGTGCCCGTTTCCGTTCCTCCTCATTTCCTTTGCGATTGCAGGACCGCTCGGGCTGGTGGGGATGATTCTGACTGCAAGGAAATCAAGAGAGTTCGGGCTGCTTCAACTGTTTGTTGTCTTCTACATGCTATCGATTGCCCTCTTTTTTGTCACGGGCAGGTACAGGATCCATGTGGTGCCTGTGCTATCAATATTCTCCGCCTACACTCTGTGGTGGCTGGCCGAGCAGATCACTCGAAAGTCCCTTGTGAGGGTTCTGCTGACGCTATTGATGCTGGTGGGCGCCTTGATTCTGACTGGAAAGCCGGTGCTTTCCGGCCTGGGTTTCGTATCCTCCAAGCAGGCCTGGCATGCCCGGTTAGGATTGAAGCTTCTTAACGAGCCCGGGCAGCTCGATAACGCCATAAGGGAATTGCAGCTCGCTACCCGCGTCAACCCGTCTGACGCAGCATCGTTTGATAACCTGGGATTGGCGTATGCAAAAAAGAACATGTTGAACGAGGCGGTGAAGGCATTTGAACAGGCAATTGCCATAGACACCACGTCCGTTTCGGCCTTGTACAATCTGGCATTGGCAAGGCAGAAATCCGGCGATTACGAGGAGGCATCTCGGCTGTATCAGAGGGCTCTAAGACTTCAACCTTACCACCCAAAGGCCCATTTCAACCTGGCCCTGTGCCTCCAGCGGCAGGGAAATCTAGCTCAAGCTGCTGAACAGCTCCGGATTGTGATCACACTGCGGCCCGGGGACGTCAAGGCTCACACACAGCTTGGGATTCTCCTGTTTGAGAGAGGCGATCTGGAGGGGGCAATTCGTGAGTTGGAAGCCGCCCTCGAGATAGACCCGAATTTCACGTTGGCCAAAGACACCCTGGCCAGAGTGCTCGACGCCCGGTCAAGGCGTTGAGCCAGCGTTGAATGAGCATAATAGCTTGAA
>Ga0315277_10002914_pt1 | contig 23517 bp, 26 predicted proteins | sample YL17G05_15_MG_FD_203695 | JGI IMG/M metagenome (GOLD analysis project Ga0315277, IMG submission 203695) | Sediment microbial communities from Yellowstone Lake, YNP, Wyoming, USA - YL17G05_15 | ecosystem: Environmental > Aquatic > Freshwater > Lake > Sediment | place: USA: Wyoming | collected...
CCCACCCTATCTGCGAGGATGTTCAATAGCTCCTCGAGGCGCTCGTCGCTCAGGTAGGGGAGCATGGGTCCGAGGAAGGCGTAGGTGGGTATCCCCTCGTCGCTCAGGGTCTTCAACGCGTCCAGCCGGGCCCGGATCGGCGAGGCACCGGGCTCGAAGGCCGCCCTGACGGAGTCGTCGAGACTCGTGACGGTGAACCCCACCTCGACCTCATCGAACTCCTTGAACAGGTCGATGTCACGGAGGACGAGGACATTCTTCGTCAGGATGTCGACGCGGTACCCGCACTCAAGAAGGACCTCCAGGCACCCCCTCGTCAGGCGGTACTTCTCCTCGAGGGACTGGTAGGCGTCCGTGACGCTGCTCAGCATCACCCTGCCGCGTGGCTTCTTCGCCGCCTCTTCCCGCAGCATCTCAACGGCGTTGACCTTGGCGTCGACGAAGCTACCCCACGCCTCGCCGGGATGGCCCATCCTCCTCATGAAGCGGGCATAGCAGTAGGCGCATGCGTGGCTGCAACCGAGATAGGGATTGACGGCGTAGTCCATCCCACCTATGCCGCTCCTCCCGAGGATGCCCTTACACCTGACCTCTCCTATCCCCATATCATCACCCCAGCCACCCGGTAACCTATATATAATCCGTTGGGAAGAGTTGAAGCAACCACTGGGTAAAAGTGAACAAGATGAAGGTACTAATCCTCTACGACAGCAAGACCGGAAACACCGAGAAGATGGCTGGCGCCATCGCCGAGGGCGCCAAGGAAGCAGGGGCGGAGGTCACCGTCAAGAAGATCGGTGAACCCTTCCCACTCAACCTCCTGGAGGAGAACGACGGCGTCATCTTCGGCAGCCCCACGAGGTACGCCGACGCCACGAACGAGATGAAGGACTTCCTACAACACGTCGAATCATTCGTCAAACTCGGCAAGATGAAGATGAAAGGCAGGACGGCCGCCGTCTTCGGCAGCTACGGCTACGACGGCGCCTGGGTCATGGAAGAACGCCTCAAGGGCTACGTCGAGGCCCTCGGCTACAAGGTCGCCCCCAAGGTCTGCGTCAAGGTCGACTACGAGATAAAGACGAGGCAGAAGGAGACCCTCGCCGAGTGCAAGGTCTGGGGCAAGGACTTCGCCAAGACCCTCAAGTAGGCTCCCCGAGCCTCCTCCTCAGATCCTCTTCAATCGGACCCCGCTCCTCAGGGACCTCCCGCCACTTTTTCTCAAGACTACGCCTCTCCTCAGCTGAGATCAAAACCTGGCCACGCGCCTTGTTGAGGAGCTCTATGAAGTCATGGTATTTGTTGGCCTGATCCAGGGGTTTTGCAAGCCGCGAGTGGATGATCTCCCTCTGGGTCTTGACCGCCGACACGACGTGTAGGACGGGCTTCATCTCGTTTAAAATCGCCCTCAGGGCGTCCTCGGTCGGCTCGATCTGCGCGTAGACGAGCTGGAGGACCGGCTTAGCGGGCGCCAGGTACACGCTCCTACCATCCAGATTCTGCCTTCCACCTGACCTCATCGCTTCGGCCTCCTCGACGAGAAGTGAGAGCAACGCTGAGTCCACGCGACTCGCCAGATACTTCTTGACGAGGGTGAAGTTCGACTCCTTGAAGGCCCGCTTAGCCAGGCGCGTCTCGAAGACCACCGGCAGCAGCTTCATTGCCGCCGTGAAGGCCTCCTGCGCCTCGACTTGGCTGGGGTGGAGGATGTTCCTGAGATGTCTCAAGCACTCGGCGTCCCGATAAACTATGTTGACGCTCAACTGCTCGTCCCGGACTTCGACCTCGATCATGGGCAGAGGCCTCTCCTCTGGCTCCCTCCGTGCCAGAGGAACGGTGAGAAGCCGATCCTCGGAGACGTACTCCATCGCCTCCACGTCGCTCAAGTCAGCGACTAGCTCACCAAGCGTTGAAGCTACAACACGGTACCATGGGAGGAATCGTGCCCTCGAAAGCAAGGCGGTCGCCCCATCTAGGGAAGGCCACTCTATTCAATGATTCTATAAAATGAAGGAGTCTGGAGAAGAGTGCGGACCTCCGCGGTCACGATTCCTCGCTCTGCCTCCGGTACCTCTGCTTGCTGCCCGTGTTCTCTCTTCTTCTTAGCACCGGACCTACTGAACCGGATCAATAAGCCACGCATGGGTTCAGGGACTCTCGCCGTTATCGAGGCGCTCATTATCTCCCTCGTGGAATCGACCTTCGCCGTGATCTTCGTCGCTTCACCTGCGTACACCTTTCCGAGCGGATCCTTGAGCTTGGGCATCGGCGCGGTGTTGTTGGTTTTTATGTAGAATGGGACGTTCGAGATAGCACCGGTCTTGGAGTATTAAGCCATGAGGACGAGGAAGTAGGGAGTCATCGCCGTCGAGTTGCCGGAACTGACCACATCAATCTTCATCTTCTGCCCCCATGCCCACGCAGGTAGCGGTGTAAGCCTTGTTCCGGTAACCATTTATCGCGGTGTTGAAGCCCCCGAATTCACCACTCATTGTGTTATTGAGGTCTCCACTCGGCGTAGGGATCCCATTAATCATATGACCTTCAGTTACGCCGTCGGCCATCGGGTAGACCCTCGCCTAGAACATGTCGATGTCGTCAGGCGTGACCACATACACGGTGAAGTTCGCGGAAAATGTGGTGAACTCGTAGACTTGTGTGCACTCCAGCGGGATCGAGTTGGTCATGATCCGCCTCCCCCTGAGCTGGCTCGTGTAGCATTTGTCGGTCTCTATGTGCTCGATGATCATGAAGACGGCGGGGAGGGCGTTGTTCGGGGGAGACTTGGCGCTGAATTGGAAGCTCTGCCGGGTATTTAACTGGGTCCGGTTGGACACCGGCGGATTGAGCCCCTTGCTCAGGATCTTGACCATTCGCTTGTAGGTCTCGTACTCCTCGTCGTTCAGAGGGTCCTCGATGGCGTAGTAGTAGAGCCCCTCGCCGAGTTCGTTTGACTTAATTCTCTTGACTGTTGAAAATGGCTCTTGGACAAAGTACTAGTCCAACACGAGGTGGGTGGATTGAGGTTTTCTATCCGGACGCCGAGATCAGCTTCCGTCTCCTTGCGCGTTTTCCGAATAGATTCAACCAGTTATTCACCTATTAAGGCTTGAAAACATGGGAGAAGGTCGGGTTTAGACCAGCTCGATGAGTTTTATATAATCCATGTCGCCAGCGCTGTGGATTTTTACGTTAACAGCAGTTCCTGAAGTGACACTCCTCCAGTAGTCTGTATCAGCCACCGGGGTGGCACTCTCTCCTGAAGCGTCGCCTGGACCATCGATATAGATTTTAACAGTGACAGTTGCGCCTGAGTTTATTGTAAGTCCAGTGCTTGACATGCTGGTTGTTGCTTTGCCATTACCGGGAGTATCGCTACCATATGCATCCACGGCAATGTCATTTAAGTATACGGTACTTAGAGTTGCGGTCGCTGTACCTGTGTTCTTTAAGGTCAACGTGAGATCCCAGTTTTTATTAGTGGTGTTCCAACTGCAGGTACTGGACTGAATTTCGACCTTCTCAAACGTGGGGTACTGGCTCGAGACTCCACTCACCCAGTACGAGACGGTGACAGCAATCGTGATAGCAACAACGACTAGGATCACCGTCGCGATGACGGGACCGATAGACTCCCTACTCTTCATCTCCAACTCTTTCATTTCTCCGTTTTCGGTGACTTTTTCGACTCCTCAATGTCAGGCGATCACCAGCACCGGCTATAAGCGTCAGAGACTGCTTTCTAAAACGGATATAAACAAAATGGGTATGAAATATGGATTAGTAAAAGGTATGAATTGTCGCTATTTTTTTATTTTATCACTTTTTGATTTCGACTAGTGAAACATTACTGTGGGCGTATAGGTTATGGGTTTTTTAAATGTTTAAAATATTCCCAATATTGATGAAGTCTCTGTTCCTTCAATTGGGTGGTATTCACTAGCTATAAATCTGGGGGTAGGTATGGGGTTGTGGTCGAGATGGCTTCTAGGGACGCCTATGGTGAGAGGGTCGTCGAGGCGCATAGGGTGGGCGACCTCCACGTACACGGGTTAGATGAGGTTGGGGGTTGCTGGGTCTCCTGGGACTCCACGGCCCTCGCTGGGGCGACCGGGGAACATGGAGGCGATCTAGAGGGATATCTTGGGAGACTCGCCATCTTCGCAATCAGGGCGGCGCGGGAGTGGCATAGCTTCCAGAGGTTCTCGGGGTTCGAATCATTCGTATCGAAGATGAAAGAGGTTAACCGCACCCGGCTAGGGAGGCCCTTGTCAGCATTCGTGAATCTCGTTGAGGAGACAGGGACAAATCGGGTCTTCTTGGGACTCGAGGAGCAGAACCGAGGAGATGAGTGGTCCAGATCGTTCATCGAAGACCTCATTGGGTGTCTGCGGTCTTCGGGGGCGTCTGCGGGACGAGGCAAAGTGACGCCGTTGGTGGTTTTTACAGAGGCCTACAAATGGGGGAATGATAACGATCTCTCCATCTACGAGTCGGCCACGAGCCTTTGTTCGCCCATCTTCATTCGCGGGAACAACGCAGCGGGGGGTGGAATTAGGGATCCTTGGCTTGACGGCGCCGCCCTGAGGGTGAACACGGGTGTCCTCGGTGCTGTGACACTTAACCTCCCACGGGCTGCCTTTAACTCGGCTGACGAGGACGGGTTCATTGATCGTGTGGGTGGATTGACTGAACTCGCCGTCGATGGGCTAGAGGCGAAGCGTTCTCATCTCCAGGGGGAATTCGATGCGGGGCGACTACCCGTGACCGGTTCCGTCATAGACTCGTTCGACGACTTCTTCTGCGCCATCGGGGTCGTCGGGGTTCACGAGGCACTACTCAACCTCTTGGGGAAGGGGATCGACTCGTTGCAGGGAAAGGCGGTAGCCTATAAGACCCTTGAGGCGGTTCGCGATAGACTCAAGGAACACGAAAGGGAGACGGGGCACCGTTTCTGCATAATCGCCGAGCCCTCAGACAGCGCTGCTTACAGTTTCGCGGAGCTGGATCGGGCGAAGTACCCGGAGATCAAGACGTCCGGTGCCGATGTGCCCTTCTATACGGGGTCCACGTGTCTCCCCATCGACTATACAGACGACCTCTGGGACGCGATGGAGCACCAGAAGAAGCTGCAAGCGCGCTATAACGGGGGGACGATCTTCAACATAGGTCTTGAGAGGGGGATATCGGATCTTGGTGGGTTAAAGACCCTGGTGGGGAGGATAGTGGAGAAGACCTCCTTGCCCTGTTTCGCGTTCAGCCCGACGGTACGCGTCTGTCCTCCGTCCGGGGGGGAGGCGGAGAGGTATGAGAGGATTGGTTATTGGTACAAGCCCGTCTCCGGGATGGGGTCGGGTGAGAGGGAGGAGGTGCGGCTACGCAGACCATACGCCGTAGTAAGCGGGTGGTGAGCCAAGACTTCCCCGTCGTGGGGATAGAGAAGTTCAGCCTCAGCGACTACCCGGCGAAGATCTGCGCCAACCTCATCGTCCCGGGCTGCAACTTCAGGTGCCCCTACTGCTCCGAGGGGAAGCTCATATTCGACTTCACCCCGATGCCAAAGATCTCCGAAGACGAAGTGATAGCGTTCCTGCATCCGCGGCTAGGCTTCCTCGACGGCGTCTGCCTGACGGGGGGTGAGCCCACTATACACAGGGAGCTACCCGCCTTCCTGGAGAGACTCAAGTCGATTGGGAGCCTCGTGAAGCTGGACACGAACGGGTCACACCCCAAGAGGCTGGGGCACGTCCTCGGGAGGAAGCTCGTGGACTACGTCGCAATGGACGTGAAGGTGCCCTTGAAGAGGTACCCGGAGACGGTTGGTATCAGGATAACTCCGGGGGAGCTTCTTGACAGCACCCAACTCATCCGCAGGAGCGGCATCGACTACGAGTTCAGGACAACCGTGGTCCCAGGCATCATAGACGGCGACGACCTTGAGGAAATCGCCAAGATGCTGACAGGTTCAAAGAGGTATGTGCTTCAGGGCTTCAAGCCTGGCGAGACCCTGTCTCAGGATTATAGGGATGTGGAGCCGTATAGTGGGGTGGAGATGAGGCAATTCGTGGACCGTGTCGCGCCCTACATCGCTGAGGTTAGGTTGAGGATGTAGGTGGGCCGGGCGGCGGGGTTCTGCGACAAACCCTCAAGCGTATGATTGGCGTCCTGAGATTGTTGCCGCCCGGTCTTGGCTAGGTCAGACAGGGTGGATACTTGAGCCTATTTCTTTTTCTCGATTATCTTTAGTGCCTCGACTGTGGTCCAGTCTACGTATTCGTCGCAGTGTGACTCGCCTCGTGCCTTGAGTTCCTCGCCTCGTTTCGCCCTCTCCTCAGGGGTGCAGCCTTGGCACCCGAGGAGGTTCATGCAGTCCGCGTGGCCCCAGCGGTCATTGAAACGCGCGATGAGTGTCTGGGTCATGCTGCGTTCCCTAACCCTCTCCTCGTCGAACACCTGTGGGGCTTCGTCGCCTTCGGTGCCGTATATGAAACCGATGGCCATGACGCCGCCGATGAGGGCCCCGCAGAGGCTCCCCCAGCCCGAGACGCCCCCGCCGAGGTTTGAGGCCATCCTCATCGTGGCGGCGTCGAAACCCGGTAGGGGGCGTTCTTCGTGGATCTTTAACAAGACGCTCTCGCAGCAGTTGAGGCGTAGGCCATTTTTAACTATCATGCGACTAGAATCGGTGCCGCTTTACTAAAAGTATGCTGCTACACGTATCCGAGGAGCGCCATGACGAGGGGGGTGATGGTGACCTCTATTACTGCCGCGAGTATCAGCAGGGGTACGACGCGGGTGAGGAATAACCCGAGGGCGGATCTTACCTCTTTCATTAGGCCTCCTTCCCCTCGTATGTGGTTGAGGACCGCGTAGCCGAGGCTCATGCCCATTGACATGGCGAGTATGATGGCGGGGATCTCGATTACGCCGTGGGGGGTGAGGCCGACTACTATGTAGCCTATCCCATATGCAGAGCCCAGGCTGTAGGTGACCCACCCTACGAAGAAGCCGTTGAAGATGACGAAGAATAGTGGGAGCACGCCGCCTAGGAGGCCGCCCAGCATGAATAGGAGGCTCTTCACGGTGTTGTTCGTGGCGACGAATGCGAAGAGTTCGGGGAGGCTCATGCTTGAGATGTCGGGGAAGGCCCCCAGTAGGTCGTTCATGGCGGTCGCCGGCATGGTCTCGCCGAGGAGGTAGCCCATCCCGAGGCTGAATGTAAAGAGGAAGCAGCAGAGGGCGAATATGGGGGCGAGGCTTTCGACGTACCCGGCGTAGGAGCCGAATAGGAGGCGTTTTATGCCCTTCGTCTGGGTCTGCGGGGTCGTCATCGCGTCTACTCTCGTTCCTTCTCCCTGAGGCGGGCGGCCCTGATATCTCTTTCTAGGACGGTCTTCCGGTTGTCCCTTCGGGCGTTCTCGACGGCTGCCTCGGCGATCCTCTGGGCTGCCTCGCCGACTGCGCGCCTCATCTCCTCGGCAGCCTCCTCGCTGATCTTGAGGTCGCCCTGTTTCTTTATGAGCCTCCGCATCGGTGCTAGGGTGAACTCTTCCGCCAGCTTCTGCACCCGGTGGTTATGCGGGGAGGCGGGTTATTGTGTCTTTCCCGGGCGGGGGGCTGAAAGGTATTTAGACGGCGAAGGGGAAGGGGGGTTGAGGCATAGATATGGCCGATGTGAAGGTTGATCTTGACAAGTGTGTCGGGGCGGGTGTCTGCGCCGAGGTCTGTCCCATGAATGTCTACGACATGGTGGACGTTAAGGGGAAGAAGAAGGCTCAGCCGACGCGGGCGGAGGACTGCATAATGTGCATGGCTTGCGTCAACGGGTGCCCGGCGGGCGCCATCACCGTCGAGTAGCCCCCTACTCGGGCTGATACGGTTATTACCCTAGTCCCCGTCTTATTCCTCGGAATGCTAAACATCCTCTTCGTCGAGGCCGCGGTTGAGCTTGTGCCTAGGAAGATCAGTCGTCACCCAGCCGTCACGCGGAACGCGAAGAGGGAGGGGAAGAACCCAGAGGGCGTCCTCCTCGACAGGAGTCTACACCATCACGCCATGTTGAGTCTGCCGGAGGCGGAGAAGAGGGGAAGGCCGGACATACTCCACTTCTGCCTGCTTGAGGCGTTGGGGTCGCCGCTTAACATGGCGGGGAGGCTCAAGCCCATGGCGCACACGGTTAACGGCGAATTCATCGACTTCTCGCCCGAGCTCAGGCTGCCCAGGGACTGTTACAGGTTCAGGAGCCTTATGGAGCAGCTGTTCGCGGAGAAGCGTGTGCCGCCGGGGGAGGAGAAGCCGCTGATGACGCTGACGAGGAAGGCGCTGCGGGAGGTTAAGGATCTGGTTCACCCGAGCAGGACTGTGGCGTTGACGAGCCACGGGGAGCCGAGGAAACTGGATGAGCTGTGCAAGCAGCTCGCTGGTGAGGAGAACCCCCTGGTCTTCCTCGGGGCCTACTCGCACGGCGCGATGAGGGGGGAGACCCTCGCCGAGACTGATGAGGCCGTGAGCATCCACCCCGAGGCGCTGGAGGCGTGGGTGGTGACGTCCCGGCTGGTCTACGAGTACGAGAAGGCGTGTGGCTTAGAGTAGACGGGCCGCGAACTCGTTTAGGCTGTGTACTACGTCCTCCCCGGTAAGCGTCCCCGTCCTGTCGAGGTGATAGGCTTTGACGCCTAGCTTCTTAGGGGCGATGTAGTCGAACTCCTCGTGGTCACCGACGTGTGCGAGTTCTGTGGGGGCTATTCCGAGTTCGTCGCAGACGCGTTGGTAGAAGTCGGGGGCCTTCTTGACGGCTTGGAAGTCGGTTGGGGCGGAGAATATCTTGCTGAAGGGGTAGTCTATGCATTCTAGCTGTATCTTGAGGAACTCCCGGATGGTGTTTGAGGAGACGATGAGGGAGTAGCGTTTTCCGAGGCGCGTGAGGGCGGTTTGGACATCTGGGTAGACGTTGCATTCGCTCTTGCGTCGCTTTGGGAGGTCTCGCCAGTAGTGAGGGAGCCCGAGGCGTCTCCACCAGTAGCCCATGTCGTACCACTCGGGTTTGCCTTCTCCGACTTCGGCGTACTCGGCTAGGACGCGTTTGCGTGCTTCTTCTAGGGGGAGCCCGTGCGCCTCGGCGTAGAGTGCGGGGATGTCTCCCTCCCAGATCTGTTTGCTGTAGGCGTGGTCTACGAGGGTGCCCTCCATGTCGAAGCTGACTACCCGGATCGGCATACGGTTATTGGGTGCGCCCCCACTATTTCTTGGCTACGCCACGCGAATGAACAGGTTCTCACCCTAGTGGCGAAAGCCGCTTGTCGATCTTCTCTACCGAAGAAGTAGGCGCTACTTTGCTGGTTTGCTTCCTATGTCCTGCGCGAACCTGAGGAGATACCCGTCGGGGTCTTGGACGAGGAATTCGTTAAGCCCGTAGAGGGTGTCTCCTCCCCTGTACCAGCTCTCGGTTAAGGGGTGGAAGAGCGGGATTCCGTTTGCGCGTAGTGATTCGATGAGGGTGTTCACGTTCTCCACGGTGAACTGGAAGTTGATGCCCCGACCATAGGGGGGTTCTAGTTCGCCCGTCGCCCAGTGTCCGTTCGTCTCCTCGATCATTATCTGCGCGTCTTGAAGGGAGAGATAGATGAACTTGTTCGCGGGGCGCTCGTACTCCACTTTGAACCCGAGGATGTCGACGTAGAAGGCTCGGCTACGTGGGAGGTTTGAGACGCTTAGTTCGGGTACTAGTTGGTTGAATTGCATGTGGGGGGATATTGTCTGCCGGTGTCTAAAGGTTGCTGGGCGCGTTTCTCTGTTCTCCGGGTTTAGGTTTATGGGTTGTGCCTTCTCGGGGCGGCTTGACTCGCAACCGTTAAAATCGGTTGGGCGCGTAAGTATATTGAGTTCTTATGGCGAAGATGATCATCACTGCGGCGTTGACGGGTGGGGAGCCGGTACACAAGGGTATGACGCCCTATGTGCCTAGTTCCCCTGAGGAGATTGTTGAGGAGACGTTTAGGTGCTGGGAGGCGGGGGCGTCGATCGTGCACCTGCACGCGAAGGACCCGGTGACGGGGAAGCCTGCGGCGGACCCGAATCCATACTTCAAGCTGTACGCGAGGCTGATCAGGGATCGTTGTGACATCATCATTAACATGACGACGGGTGGGGCGCGCCCCACGTCGGGGGCGAAGCTGGATGAGATGGTGAAGGAGAGGTGCACGCTTGGGGCGGAGATGATGAGCCTCAACATGGGGACGATCAACCTCTGGACGCCCCCCTACGAGAACGTGTTCATGAACGAGATACCCACCATCAAGCGGTGGGTGGGGTACATGTATGAGGCGGGGATCAAGCCGGAGCTTGAGTTCTACGACACGGGGATGATCAACGCGACGAAGATGCTTGTGAAGGATGGGGTGTTCAGGGAGCCTCTGCATGTTCAGTTCGTGATGGTGGGGACGACGGGGTGGTCGCCGACGCCGAAGACGCTCATGTATGGGGTGGAGCAGCTGAACCCGAGCTGGACGTGGAGCGTCTGCTCGCTGGGGAGGACGCAACTGCCCATGGGGGCCTTCGCCATGACCCTCGGTGGGCACGTCCGCGTGGGTTTTGAGGACAACATCTACATCAGGCACGGTGAGTTGGCGAAGAGCAATGTGGACCTCGTGAGGAGGATAGTGACCGTCGCTGAGGCGTTGAACATAGAGGTGGCGAAGCCCGACGAGGCGCGGAGGATGCTGGGGATTCCCAAGCCCTAGTCGGCTTGGCGTGTGGGGGCGGTGGGGGGGTGGCTGTTGTTTCCGTTTGCGTGTGCGTGCACACCCCCCGGGGGTATCCACCGTCGTCGTCATGATTCCGGTTATTCGGGGTTTTTTTCTGTTTTGGGGTGTTTTTTGGTGTCCGTTGGCGACGGCGGACGGCGGAGGTTGACGGCGTGGGGTGCGTCATTTGGGGGATCGCTTCATGGGGAATGGGTGCCTCCTCCCACCTACCCTTTTTCACGGTGCATGTTTGGTAGCGAATATGTGCTCCTTTTGCTGAGATCAGGTCGATAACGGGGGCATTTTGTAAGGTTTTTTCTGGATCGGGGTGGTTTCCCCGGTTATTCGGCTTACCCCCTTTTTCGCCGCTGCCCGACGAATCATTAATATCTCCAGGTTCCGGAGACTCATTCAGAAGGTTGTGAAGAATGGCTGTAAAGACCACGCCCGAGTACATCGATCTGCTCAACGAGGCCGTGGAGAGGGAGATTCAGGTAAGCATCCAGTACCTGCTCCAGCACGGGAAGATGGAGAAGCTAATCAGGAAGGTTCTGCCTGAGAACATCCTCCTCGACAAGACCACATACGAGGCGGTGGGCAAGTTCCTCAGGGAGATCGGGATTCAGGAGATGAAGCACGCCGCATCCATCATGGAGAGGATCTACTACCTCGGCGGCGAGGCGACGACGAAGGCGAAGAGGCCAGTCGTCGGCGGCTCGCTGAGTGAGTTCGCCAAGCTAGGCGTCAAGGCCGAGGAGGAGGCGCTCATCCTCTACAGGAGGATCATCGACGAGGCGCGGAAGGTGGGGGACTACGAGACCCACGAGCTGTTCGAGAAGATCTACGGGGAGGAGGAGGGGCACCTCTTCAAGTTCCAGGAGTACGTCAAGGTGCGGGACGAGCCCGAGGGTGAGGCGGGGAAGTCCTCCGAGTGGAGGAAGGTATTCACGGACGACTACTTCGCACTCCTGAACAAGGCGGTGGCCAGCGAGATCATGGCGATCATCCAGTACACGAACCAGCACGAGAAGGCGGCGCTGCTCAGCCTGCGCATGAAGGAGACAGCGCTGGAGGTCATCACCGAGAAGAACAAGGCGAAGGCGGTTAGCGACCTGCTCAAGGGGGTCTTCATGCAGGAGATGGATCACCTTGAGAAGATCTCGGAGAGGATCTACCTCCTAGAGGGCGAGGCGACTGTGATGCCCGACCCGCTGCCGAAGGTGGGTGAGACCGCCGACGAATTCCTGCGCCTCGACCACGAAGCCGAGAACGACGCCATACTCCTCTACCGGAAGATAATCGATGAGGCGATGAAGCGGGGCGACACGCTGACGAGGCGCATGTTCGAGGACATCGTCATACAGGAAGAGGAGCACTACTGGAAGTTCGATGACTACGTCAGGTAAACCTTTTTTTATTGTTCAGCGTTTGTTCGCGTTCTTTCTCCCCACGCCTAGGACGTAGCCGATGTACTTGCTCGTCTCCCCATCCTGTATCAGGGTCCTCTTTGCACTGCTTAGCGCGGCGAAGCGTTTGCGCATCTTCCCGCTCTTCACCGCATAGACGAGTATCCGCCATAGTGTGCCTGCGAGTTTACTCCATCCCCCAAACTCTTCGATTATGTTCCCTGAGTAGGGTCGCTGCGATGAGTTGGGGTGTTCCTCGAGTGTGACGTCGGCGAAGCCGGCGGAGTTGAAGGCTTGGCTCCAGGTTGTGGGGCTGCGGAGTGTGAAGGGGAGTTCGGTCAGCTCGCAGAGTGTCCTCTCGCTGGCGTCTACCCGCTCCGTTGCTTCGGGGGGCACGTCTTCGGCCCGGCACATCTCGTTGACGCCGAGGCGGCCGCCGTCCCTGAGGACCCTGCTGAACTCTGGGAACGCCTTGGCTGGGTCGAGGAACTGGGAGACGAAGACGGTGATGACGGCGTCGAATGTGGCGTCGGGGAAGTCGAGGTGGTAGGCGTCCCCTACCCTGAAGGTGGCGCGATCCGCGAGTCCTAACTCCGCCGCCCGCCTGGTCGCTTGTTGCACCATGTGCTCGGCTAGGTCTACGCCCACGACGGTGCACCCGTACTTCTCGGCCAGGTAGCAGGCGTTCGCCCCCGTCCCACAGCCCACCTCAAGCACCCTCGTTCCCCCAGTTATGTGGCACAGCTCGGCGAGCCGGTCTATGCTGGCGAAGCCCCCTATGTTGAAGAAGGGGACGCCAACGTAGCCCATGAAGTCGTAGTAGCCGAGGTTCTCGACCTCCTCGATACTCAAAGTGTTGGACACGCCATCTTCTCCCCCTTGCGAGTACGCAAAATTCAGCTTCCCCGTTATGAATAATAAATGCTCGTCGAACCCCGGTTTAGGTGTTATGGGTTATATCGTTCCGCCACCAACTCAGGAGTGATGGCTCGCTTAGACTTCGGGCTTCAGATCGAGCCCCAGTATGGATTCAGCTACGATGGGATCAGGGGGATCGCCTCGGAGGCGGAGCGGCTTGGCTTCGAGTCCCTCTGGGTCTCGGACCACTTCTTCCTCACCCCCGAGCTGGCGGATACTCCTTGCCTCGAGTGCTGGACGACCCTCGCTGCCCTCGCCCGGGACACGAGGAAGCTCCGCCTCGGCGCCATGGTTGCCTCGCAGAGCTACAGGAACCCCGCCCTCGCCGCGAAGATGGCGGCGAGCATCGACAACGTGAGCGGGGGGCGCCTCAACTTCGGCGTCGGCGCGGGGTGGAAGGAGGCCGAGTACAGGGCATACGGGTACCCGTTCCCCTCCCCCGACACCCGGATCAGGCAGCTCAACGACTCGCTTGAGATAGCGAAGCGGATGTGGACGGAGGAGAGGGCCACCTACGAGGGCAGGTACTACAGCGTCGCCGACGCCGTCTGCAGCCCGAAGCCCGTCCAGAGGCCCCACCCGCCCATCTGGATCGGCGGCACAGGCAGCTTCACACTCAAGATCGCCGCCCGCCACGCCGACGCCATAAACTTCGCGTGGACCATACCAATCGAACAGTTCAGGGCCAAACTAGACGAGTTCAAAGGCTACTGCGAGGCCAGGGGCAGGGACTACGCGGGCATCCGCAAGTCCGCGGGCCTCATGATCACCATGGCCGAGGACGAGGACGCCCTAGCCGCGAAGCTACGGGACCGCGAAGCCCGCAGCAACACCCCCTACATGAAGTACCTCGCCAAACAACCCGCCAACCTCATCGGCACAACCGACCAGATCGCCGCCCGCATCAAGGAATACACGGCCCTCGGCGTCGACCACCTCATCCTCAGGTTCCACTTCGGGGAAGAGATCGAGGGCATGAGGCTCTTCACCGAGAAGGTGAAGCCCCGCGGGAATTACCCGTCTGAGTACCTAGCCCCAGTCTAATCCACAATTCCTGAACTCGATCTTCACCGAGTCGATGAGAGCCTTATACTCGGCGCTCGGCCTGTGTTTCACGAGGTCGTAGCACTCCGTTATGAGTTTACCCTGCTCCGGGGCCACGTTGCTCATGAGCCTCTCGATGACGCCCTTGAACATCGGGTAGACGTCGTTTCGCTTGATGCCCGACCTAATAGCGGCGTCTGAGGCCTCGATCATTAGTTCTACGTCGGCCGGTGTCTGCCCACCGTTCATCCTACTCCTACTCACCCTGGGAGTGTACAGGTTCGCCCCGTTAACGGTCGCCTCTATGCTCCTCAGCACCAACTCCTCAAGGTGGCTCGCCGTGCAAATTTCGGAGACGGGTATCGGCCAGTGCATTGGTATCCCGCCGCTGTTCCTTATCGTCGCCTGATATACAACAGATCTAGCGAAGCAGGTTGGGAACATAGACCGCTTCATGCCGCTCATGTGGTTGAAATGCTCGACGCCGTTGTAGTAGAGGTTGTCTCTGTAGACGATCCAGGCGACTAGGGTCTTCACGAGACTCTCTATGATGGCGCCCTCGGGGCCCCCAGCGAAGCCGCCGATTATCCCGAAGCTGCCGCTTATCCCGAAGTACCCGTGGCTCTGAAGGACGAGGGCCACGGTGATCAGATCGTACTGCACCTTCACGTCGGGGAGCACCGAGAGGAGGACACCGTCCGTGGGCCTCAGCCCTGCGACGGGATCGATCGTGGCTAGGAAGGATGAGGCGGCTGTGCTGATGGGGTAGTAGACGATGGCGGCGCCGGGCCTCCCAGCCTTCCTCACCCCCTCCCTAAGCCAGGCGACCTGCCTCTTCGAGGCGTAGGCCTCGAGTGGGGGTCCGTACACCTCATAGCCGTCGATTGTGGGGAAGTTGAATCCTTCAAGGAAATCGAGGCGGGGGATCATTGCGAAGTTGTGGACCACCATGTTTGCGAGGTCCTCGGTGAATGGGGCGTGGTGGCCGGGGGCGATGTTCAGAGGCTCCCTGCCCTCGACCCTGTGCTGCCTCCAGACGCGCTCGTCCTTCCCCACCCCCATGCGAACTTCGCTCTGCATTGAGCGGATGGCCTCCTTGACCTCCTCCTCAGTGAACCTTATGACCCTCTCGCTGTCGAGGCAGAGGCATCCGACGTCGACAAGGAAATCAACGGCGGCTCGCCAAGCCGAGTCAGCGAGGTCGTCGTCTACGTTCAGCCAACTGGAGTGTTCGCTTGGGCAGCGTATGTCGTACTCCTTCGCGAGCCCTGCCATCTTCTTAAAGAGGGCTATGTCCCACTCCTTCGCGGTGAGCTTGGGCCCCCTCCTCATCCTGTCGACTACCTCGACGAGACTAATCATAAATCATACAGCGCTACTTGAGGTTTAAATCACCATCCTTCGCGTTGCAGCTTCATTAATCGATTAGAGCGTTCATCTCCGCCACTTAGAAATCAAGGACATATTGCCCTCCCTGTGAATTATTAAATATGTAAATAACCTCCACCCTTACTTGAATCGAGATGACCGGGGAAGAGGTAGTATTGCACAGGCTGTCAGACGCCGTCACGAGCTTCGACACAGAGGCAGCAGTCGCCGCCGCCAAGGAGGCTGTCGCTTTGAAGATGAACCCAGTTAAGGCGATAGAGGAGGGCCTAGCGAAGGGTCTCAGGGAGATCGGTGACAAGTTCGAGAACGGTGAACTCTATCTCCCTCACCTAATCATGGGCGCAGACGCATTGGAGGCCGCAGTAAAGGTGCTCGAGGGAGGCATGGGTGGAGGCAGCCTCGATTCCATGAGCAAGGGGTCTGTAGTCATAGGAACAGTAGAGGGGGATATCCACGACCTCGGATTTAGGATAGTGGCCTCGATGCTCAGGGCGAATGGCTTCAAGGTCTATGACATCGGCTTCAACAAGAAGAGTGTGGAGTTCATCGAGAAGGCGAAGGAGGCCAATGCTGACATCATAGCGGTCTCCAGCCTCATGACCACTACGATGCCCTTCATGAAGGACCTCATAGAGGCCCTCCAAGCCGCGGGTCTGCGGGACAGATTCCTCGTAGTCGTGGGAGGTGGTCCTGTCACCGAGGGGTGGTCGAAGGAGATCGGGGCCGACGGCTATGGGAGGGACGCCGCTGAGGCCGTCAGGGCGGCAACGGCACTCATGGCGAAGAAGAGGAAGTGAGTACAATGGCGGCACCAAGCATCTGGGAGGTACTCGACAGAGCGTGCAACACGGGGCAAATAATGACCGCCAGAGACTTCGACATGGGGCTCTTCCACACCACAACCAGGCTCGTGAAAGAGCACGACATCAGATACGACCCCGAGAACCCCGTCAGCTGCGACGACGGCCTAGCTGATGAGGTGTGGAAAGCCGGTCTCGAACTTTTCCAGGAGATGGGCGCATACTGCATAAACTCGAGCCGGGTCATCAAGTTCAGCGACTCCGAGACACGGCGCAGCCTCGGTGAGCTCCGGGGAGAAGCCGAGATAGGTGAAGGCGGGGAGCACAGAACCATCACCCTTAGGGGGGTCGAGGACCCGCGCCCTCCGACAATAGTCTGCGGAGGCGTCATAGAGAGCAATGTCCCCGAAGGTGATATGTTTGTTAAACTCTACCAGTCGATAGCTCAGGAGCCTCTCATCGACGGCTTTTACGTCGGCCCACCCCTCCTATCGAGTGAGGGCAGGCTCGTCAGATCGGGCACACCTCTTGAGGCACACCTCGGCCGATCCATGGCGACGTGGGTTCGGGAAGCCACGAGACGCGTGGGTAGACCCGGGATGCACTTCATCTCCGCCTGCACCCCGGCTGTGGCGAACATCGCGGCAGCCGACCCGGTGGACGGCCTGAGGAGAAGCGACGGGATAGTAGCCACCATAATGACGGAGCTTAAAACCGACTACGAGAACCTGACGAAGGTGACCTTCAGCCACGACTACGGATGCGTGAAGCACGTTTACAACGGCGGGATGATCGGCGGGTGGTCGGGTGGTCCCGAGGGGGCGCTCATAGTGGCCATCGCCAACGCGATTATGGCCGTCGCAGTCTACAAGATCGGTGTGGGCTCAAGCTACAACGCCCTGGGTTACCTCAGGGCGTCATCGCCTAACTACAGTGCCTTCGTCACCCGCCCATGCCTCTGGGGCTCATCCATTGGCAGCCAAGCCATCTCGAGGAACACCCGCATCATAAACACAGCCGTCGCTATGACCAACGCCGGTCCCGGCACGGAGATGCAGTTCCAGGAGATCACCGCCGCCCAGTGCGCCGCCATACCTTGTGGAAGAGAGGGCCTATCCCAGGGGGCTAGGAGGTTCAAGGTCAGGCCCCTGCTGGGTAGCGGACTCGAGAACAGGTTCTGGGGTGAGCTCGCATACGCCCTCGCGGGGGTGAAACGCGACCACGCAAACGCGATCGCGAAAACCATGTTGAGTAAATATGAACACAAGATAACAAAGGAGTCGGATGGTGGTCCGCAAGGCTACACCTTCGACGAGATGTACGACCTCAAAACTCTGACGCCGAAACCCCAGTTCCTCCAAGTCTACGAGAGTGTGAAAAAGGAGCTCGAGGACCTGGGAATCAACTTCAGGTACTAGTGGGAGAAGCGGAGCCACACACTTGGGACAAAGCCATCTGGAGGAGGGAGCGCCGCCCGTCAGGGTCCTCTTTGAGCCCATCGGTAGAAAGGTCGATGCGCGGGCTGGGGACACCCTGCTGGATGCGGCGATCACCGCAGGGATCGGGATAAGATCGGAGTGTGGGGGAATTCAGACCTGCGGTAAGTGCCGCGTCGTAGTCGGAGACCTAGGGCACGTCTCGGAGGTCACAGACAAGGAGAGAAGACACCTATCCCAATCCGACATATTGAAAGGGGTTAGGCTAGCTTGCGCAGCGAGGCTTCTACCCGACTCGGAGATGGTCATCGTCAGTCTGCCCCCCGAGAGCACCCTCAGGGAGCGGAGATTCGTTGAGTTGGGGGTCGAGAGGCGCGTCAAGTTGAATCCTCGGGTGAGAAAAATCCTTCTCAGCCTGGAGGACACAACGAGCCTAAACCAATCGGGCCCGGAGATGACACTTGCGAGGCTTTTGCGGAAGCGCAGACTGACCCGCGCAGAGTTCGACAAGGCAGTTGGATGCGTACTACCCTCCACGCTGGATCATGGTGGTGTCGCCACCGTCGTCCTGGATGGTAGCAGGGTGCTGGAGGTAGAGGAAGGAGACACGAGACGCCGATCCTTGGGCCTCGCCGTTGACGTGGGGACATCGAGGATCACGGCCCGCGTCGTCGACCTAGTCACGGGTGAGAACCTCGGCTCGGCGTCGATTGAGAATCCGCAGATCCCCTACGGCGAGGACGTCATGTCGAGGGCAGGCTACGCCCAGCAGTCAGATGAGAACCGGCTCCGCCTACAGAGGGCGGTCATAGACGGCGTCAACATACTCATCAGGAGGCTGTGGGGCACGGGCATCAACGGTGCGAGCATCTACCAGTCGGTCATCGTGGGCAACACGGTGATGCACCACCTGCTACTGGGACTCGACACGAGCCAGCTGACCAGGTCTCCTTTCAAGCCAAGAGAGAAGAAAATGATTGAGGTGAGGGCTAGCGAGATAGGGCTCGACATCAACCCCGTCGGCATCGTCGTGCTGCTGCCCATCATCGACGCCTTCGTCGGCTCCGACGCCGTCGCGGACATCGTATCGAGCGGATTACAGAGGAGCATAGGGCCAACACTGCTCCTCGACATTGGAACCAACACCGAACTGGTGCTCAGGGCGGAGGGAGAGACGCTGTGCTGCTCCTGCGCCTCAGGGCCGGCTTTCGAGGGCGCACACATAGAGCACGGCATGAAGGCGGTTGAAGGGGCGATCGAGGGGATAAGCATCGGGGAGGGGGGACAGGAGGTCGGGCTCAGGGTTCTCGGCGGCGAAAAACCTGTGGGGCTCTGCGGGTCCGCCATGATCGACGTCGTCGCCGAAATGCTGAGGAGAGGCATCATAGACAGGGTGGGGAGGTTCAATCGGGGAATAGATTCACCGAGGATGAATAAGGTCGGGAACGCTAGGAAATTCGTGCTCGCCTGGGAGGAGGAGAGCGGAACAGGCAAGCCGATCACCATCTCCGAAAGAGACATCAACGAATTAATCCTAGCCAAGGCGGCAATATACTCGGGAGGCATCGTCCTTATGAAAACGAAGGGGGTGCCCCCGGCGGACCTTAGGCGCCTCCTCGTCGCCGGAGCCTTCGGAAACCACCTGAATAAGCGGAACGCGAAGGCGATAGGTTTGATACCGGAAATAGGTGACCGCAGGATCACCTACATGGGAAACGCGGCGATCGTCGGCGCGGCCATGGCTCTTAAGTCGCTTAAAACACAGCGCCTTGCAGAGAGAATATCCGAGAAAGTAAGGTATGTGGAGCTGGCCACCAGCCCAGACTTTGAATCGGAGTACAAGAAGGCCCTGTGGCTGCCACATAGAGATGTCATCAGAAACAAGTGAAAGATGAGCGCTGGCTCAGGTTGGGCGCAAAGCTGCATCACTTTAATATTCCGATAAACCTCAGATAGCCATGGATCCCCTCAGACGAGTCTGCGTGTATGGGGCCGGCACATTAGGCTGGCAGATAGCCCTGCAGTGTGCCTACCACGGCCACGATGTCAACCTACTCGACATCTCAGACAAGGCCCTCGAGAACGCCTCGCAGAGAATCGCCGCCGAACTCGACCAATGGGTGGTCGCCGGAGAAGCAACGACCGAGGACAAGTTGGGTACGCTTGAGAAAATTAACAGAGTATCGGACGCCAGAGAAGCCGTGAGGGGGGTTGACATAGTGATCGAGGCGGTGCCCGAGAAACTCGAGATCAAGCGAAGCGTCTTCAAGGAACTGGACGCCATCTCCGACAGCCAGACGATCCTCGCCACGAACAGCTCATCCATCCGGGTCTCCAAGATCGAGGACGCTACGACCCGACCAGACAGGGTCCTCAACACCCACTTCTACTCGCTTCCTTGGAGGAGCAGAGTCGTCGAGCTCATGAGGGGGACCTTGACCTCCGACCATACGATGAGTCTTGTGGAGCGCTTCATGAGGTCTGCCGGCATGCTACCGCTGATTGTTAGGAAGGAGAGCACCGGCTTCATACACAACAGGGTATGGCGCGCGGTGAAGAGGGAGGTCCTTCACCTCGTCGACGAGGGCGTCGCCTCGTACGAGGACGTCGACAGAGCCTGGATGAGCATATATGACACTGAGATCGGGCCCTTCGGCATGATGGACAGGGTCGGGCTTGACGTTGTCAGGGACATCGAGATGGTCTACTACTCCGAGTCGGGCGCAGATAGGGACGCCCCGCCGAAGCTTCTCCTCGACAAGATAGAGGGGGGTGAGCTCGGGGTCAAGACTGGTAAGGGATTCTACACGTACCCGAACCCAGCATATCTGGACAGGGACTGGCTGAGTCCCTGATTTGGTTGGTTAACGATTAAACCCCTCGTCTCTTCCTCGACTTTAGAACGCCGACCAGCCCATCGTCACGCCACTTCTCAAGCTCCTCAAAACTATGTGCCTTGACCGTCTCCATCTCGTGGACACCGGCGATGGCCTTCTCAACCGCTGAAGCCGGAGTCTCAGTCCACTTAGCCATGGTCTCCAGCCACTTCGCCTTGGACACGTCGATGTGGCGCATCAGGTACTCGATCCCGCCCCTGCCACCGCCGAGGTGATACGTAAGGTAGGGGCCCATGATGGCCCACCTCAGGCCGGGCCCATTCACGATCGCCTTATCCACGTCCTCGGCGGATGCCACGCCGCTGTCAACGATGTTCAACGCCTCCCGCCAGAGAGCCGCGGAGAGCCTGTTAGCTATGAAGCCCGGCACCTCCTTCCTGAGGACGACGGGCACCTTCCCGATGTCCTCCATCAAGTCACGCGTCCTGAGCGTAGTCTTCTCGTTGGTCTTCTCTCCCGGGGAGAGCTCGACGAGGGGGACCAAGTAGGAGGGGTTCCAGGGGTGCGCGACTATGCAGCGCTCGGGGTGAAACTTCGCCGCCTTCTGGATCTCGCTCATCAGCAGCCCTGAGGAGCTACTAGCCAGAATCACATCCGACCCTGTGGCCTCATCCATCTCTCGGAAAACATCCTTCTTCACAGCGTAGCTCTCGAACACGGACTCCTGGACGAAGTCGACGCCCTCCACAGCGTCGCTCAGGCTCGTGCTCTTGCTTAGGCGGCCGAGGGCCTCATCGACGCCGGCTGCGAGGCCTGCGCCCTCCAGGAAGCGCAGCTGCTTCTCGACCCTTCTGAGCGCCTCGTCTAGTAACTCATTATTAATGTCCTCGAGGACGACCTCGTAGCCTGCGAGTGCGAACAGGGTCGCCCAGCCCTGGCCCACCAGGCCGCTGCCGACACAGGCGACCCTCTGGATTCCATCAATCAAATTTGGATGCCCCCCTTACCTTCAAGGCTTCTTCAGTCCTAGGATCTTCCTCGCCTCGGAGGGGTCCGCTATCGGCCTGTCGAGTTCCCTCGCGATGTTGGCGACCTTCCTGACGAGGTCGGCGTTGCTCTTCGCTAGCTCCCCCTTGCGGATGAATATATTGTCCTCGAAACCGACTCGGACGTGGCCGCCCTGAATCATCGCTGCGGTGCACATGGGGATCTCGTTTCTGCCCAGGGCGCAGACGCTCCACGTCCACGCCGGGGGGATCTGGTCTAAGCTGTAGCTGAGGGCTTTGATGTTCGGCAGGAAGCCTGTCCTCCCCACCATGACGAACTGGATGTGGAGGGGCTCCAGCGCGATACCCTTCTCCACCAGCCTATGGCAGGTGTTGATCATGCCGGTGTCGTAGACCTCGTGCTCGGGCTTCACCCCAGCCTCCTTCATGTAGCCGCACCAGCGCTCGATCATGGGGACGGTGTTGAGGAATACCTCTCCTGTGGGGTGTTCCGCCCACCTGTTGATCGTCCCCATGTTGAGGCTCATCATCTCCTCCCCCAGTAGGCACTTCTCCCTGACCAGGCGGTCCCAGACCTCGGGCGGGTTGCCGACCCTCCCGCCCCCCGTTGTGACGTTTATTACCACGTCAACACGCGCACGTATCCCCTTGATGTATTCCCTGAGTACGGGGTTCGGGTCCCCCGAATACGCCTCCCCCGTCTCAGGGTTCTTGGCGTGGAGGTGGACGATGGAGGCCCCCGCCTCGACGCTTCTTACAACCTCCGAGACAACCTCCTCAACCGTCTTCGGCACATACGGAGTATCCCTACTCGAAACGTATTCCCCACCCGTGACCGCTGCAGTGATTATCAGATTCTCCAACCCTAACTCCCCTGAATTAGCCCACGGCTGATGGTCTATTGAATCTTTTTGCCACGCGCGCAATTGCGAGTGGGTTTATTCTTGTTACGCGTGCATATGCATAACTTAAGCTGTGTTTTCAATAACTTTTTCAGGTTTGCTAAGAATGATGCAATGTCTGATCTACATCTCTCTGACTGAGTGTGCACATCAACTTTGCATTATTCAAACTTACAAGTAAAATCCAACGATGTGTGTGCGCGCCCTTTAAAACAAAAGTTTTGGTGGACTGGGAGGTATCCACCTAAAAGTTTATTCTATACGGATTCGATTGAATGTAAATATTATGCATTTTAATCTAAGATGTCATAATTTTTTTAATATTGATTAAGCTCCTAGGTGAACGGGGAATATATTCAAATTTATTTCAAAAAAAATATTCGTTTAATAGAATCATATTATATAACATATAGTAAGCCGATTTACGCCCCGGTTGGGATGATTAGGCTGTAAAAACGGACGATCAAGGATATCCTGGCTGCGAGGAGGAGGATCCAGCCCTACCTGCTGAAGACTCCCCTACACCAGTACAGCGCCCTCTCGGACGCAGTGAGCTGCGAGGTACACGTGAAGCACGAAAACCACCAACCGACAGACGCATTCAAGATAAGGGGAGGCATCAACCTCGTCAGCCAGTTCAGCGCTGAGGAGAAGCGGCGTGGCGTCGTCACCGCCTCGACAGACAACCACGGCCAGTCTATCGCCTTGGCGTCGAGGATGTTCGGCGTAAGGGCGATCATCTGTGTCCCAAGGAACCCCAACCCCGACAGGGTCCGCGCCATAAGGAGCTTCGGAGCCGAGATAGTTGAGGAAGGGAGGGACTTCGAGGAGGCGCGGAGCAACACCCCCTACATGAGGTGCCTCGCCAAGCAGCCCGCCAACCTCGTCGGCACCACGGAGCAGGTAGCCGCGAGGATCAGGGAATACATGGGTCTCGGCGTCGACCACTTCATCCTCAGGTTCCACTTCGGGGAAGAGATCGAGGGCATGAGGCTCTTCACCGAGAAGGTGAGGCCCCGCCTCTAGCCGATGACTA
>Ga0315277_10002915_pt1 | contig 23516 bp, 18 predicted proteins | sample YL17G05_15_MG_FD_203695 | JGI IMG/M metagenome (GOLD analysis project Ga0315277, IMG submission 203695) | Sediment microbial communities from Yellowstone Lake, YNP, Wyoming, USA - YL17G05_15 | ecosystem: Environmental > Aquatic > Freshwater > Lake > Sediment | place: USA: Wyoming | collected...
ACCTACACTTTCAAGCGTCTTCACTTTCAACCGTCCGGGAAAACTTTCCTGCACGATTGCTTCAAATGATTTTGAAGTAATAATCTCGCCTTCAATGGAATTAGTGATTATATCTACTGAAGAACGTAATATAGGATCACGCGCCAAAGCACATAGTAATGCGAGAATTGATTTTCCATTACTAGTATATTTCCACAATTCTCTTAGGACTGTGAAAACAAATATCGACTGGCTTAGACCATACAATTGATTAAGTCGATGATATGTTTCTTTTCTGGATCCAGAGGTTTTTTTAAGGAGAACGTTTTCTTTGATCACGGCATTTCGATAGTCTTCTTTATCGGCAGAATGATCGCAAGAAGTCAACAAGAGACTTAACTCGTTAACCATAATAGTCCGTGCCAAATGAGCACCTAATTTGTCGACAACAAATCCATACTTCTCAGCGTCTGGAGAGATACTAAATGCCACAGATATTCCTTGTTACGAGTAGTTTAAAAAACGAAGGCTTTCCTGATCTAATTATTATTATACATCCCCCATCGATAGGTTATATAAGAATATCACCTAATATCTATAATGTATCGATTTGGTTGATTAAAACCGCCGCCCTGTTCGGGCGTTCAGCCCACCGGGGCGAGGCGGGGGCAGGCAGAGTGATACTGGTTGGGAGGAGACTGCCTGCTTTCAGGATGCTTCGCGAACGCCAAAGGGATGCAATAGGGTGAGAGGCGGGTCTGGAGGAGACCCTTCACATCGCTCCCCGACAAAAACCGCCGGGGCAGGCAGATCAACTCCCAATCCCCACAGGTGGCTCCAATAATTATTATTAGCAGAGGAGCAAATTTGTAAGACTACATCACTAGTATTGTTAGTACTTTTCCTCATCATCCTCCTCCTCTTCATCGTCCCAATCTTCAACCTCTTCTTCATTCTCGTCCTCTTCATCAGTCCAATCTGTATTCATGGATGGCGTGGTATCCCATATCTCACCTACTTCCACAGGTGGTTCAGGAAACCCCGGATACATATATGGATCCCACACTGAAAGGCAACTGGTGCACTGCACGATAGCATAGTCTAACCGCTTATATTTCTGATTACCGCAACTTGGACATTTCATTTGTACTTCTTAAAGGTTGGATTATCTCAGAATTAGTTCAATAGGTCTCTCTTGTTTCTCCCCCCACTTTTATATTACAAGATCTGACGTGGTACCTAGGATATATCAGAACTGTAATTCATTATAATAGAGAGTTTTCCGGTTAAAGTCTCTAGGAAGAAATCATAACCCACAATAAGATATTCGTGCGATACTTCAAACCCCAGTTACATTATTATATTGGATGGTAGCCAGAATTCAAACGAATTTTTCTAATAACCATTCGATTTTAACAGTTCATTTATCTGGTCTTGTGTGGGAAGCCCTGGAATTGCACCCCGGCGAGTTGTTGTTAATGCTCCAGCAGCATTCGCATATCTGCATATTGATTCCAATTCTTTTTGATTTCTTAAAGCATCTGGCATCTCAAGTATCCCTTTTAATAAACCAGCCATAAATCCATCACCTGCACCTGTTGTGTCAACAACTTTTACTTTATATCCAGACACTTCACCGTAATAATCAGGGGTTATATAAGTACAACCTAACGCTCCACGAGTTATCAACATAACTTTTAGATCTGTATGCCATAAATTCTTTACCCCCTTAATAAGATCATCTTCATGTGATAAAAAATATAATTCTTCTTCACTAACCTTAATAACATTAGCATACTGCCAACCATACATAATTCCTTCCTTGGCAGTCTTTGCATCTGGCCATAAGTTAAGACGTAAATTGGGATCATATGATATTGTTAAGCCATTTTTTTTTGCAATTTTCAGGGCATAGATTGTCGCAGTTCTACAAGGATCAACAATTAGACTAATAGACCCAAAATGAAACATTTTCCCCAACTTGATTGTACTTTCATCCACTTCATTAGAAGAGAAAAGCATATCAGCACTCGGATTTCGATAAAACGAGAAATCTCTCTCTCCATTCTCCGTTAGCGAGATAAAAGCTAATGCTGTTCTTGCCTCACAAGAATAACGGACTGATAAAGTAGCAACGTTATTTGCAACTAACGTATTCACTAAGTAATGTCCGAAGGGATCATCGCCGACCTTTCCCATAAAACCAGATGAAATACCTAAGCGAGATAACCCTACAGCCACATTTGCTGGTGCGCCTCCGGGTGTTTTCTTAAAAGCAGGAGCATCAATCAGACTTACCCCCGAAATTGTCGGGATAAAGTCAATTAACATCTCACCAAAACACACAACTGCAACCATTATTAATACCTTCTCTAAGCATGTAGAAGAAACCAATTACAACAAATTAGGTCTCATGAAATTATACTTTGATTTCCATATAAAACATTGATAAATTTTCTCTCTGCCATCTTATAGGTAATATCAACAGAAGTTGTATAAACCACAATGAAATCGTTAGAACTTGCTAAGTTTTTATAAAATCAATTATTAGGTCTAATGATACGGATTTCACGATTGCTTTACAATGGATATCTTTTAATATCATCGATAGATATTATTCTCCGAGGATTATTGACTTATATTTCTCTGCTAATATAAAGATGTTGGGTCGTCCTATATATCAAGAAATACTCATCCTAGACCGAGTTATTTCAAGACACCACGAATGAAAAGTAATGCCTTCTTTGCTTCTTCATCCAAATCGATACCAATGCTCATATCATGGAATATTCTAATGTCTCGGCCGACCTGGCCACCTGGCATTAAAAAAGGTTCCATAACAACGTTGCCTTGGTAATTAATCTTGCGTAATGCAGCACTTACTTCCGTCCATGGGATATGCCCATAACCTGGTGGTTTACGATTGTTTTCCCCGATATGGAGATGACCAAGATTTTTACCTGCTCGTATGATAGCATCCCAAATAAAATCCTCTTCAATATTCATATGAAAGGTATCCAACATGACTTTCGCATTTGGACTAGCAACCATTTCGATATAGTCAACCGCCTCTTGGCATGTATTTAATAAGAATTGTTCAAAACGATTTACAACTTCCATGTTGAAATATACATTATTCTCTTCTGCAGCTTTTATCGCTTTTTTCATACTATTTACGGAACGTTCTATGTAAGGACGTTTATCGGTCTCTCCCTCTGGTAATGTAGCTGGCCAATATGAATAGATAATGCCTCCCAAATTACCACCGCCCATCTCACCGATCGATTGAGCCATTTTCTTCAAGAATTCAATACCTTTCTCCCGAACAACTTTTTCTTCTGAGGCTATATCATAATTCTTTGTAAGACCTATACAATATGTAAGAGTCACATTACGATCATCTGCATGAGCCTTTAGATCCATACGATCTTTCATAGTCATATTTGCAATTGTGCCACCATTTACTTCCAATATATCGAAACCCAGATCCGCAATCTTATCAATATACGGATTGAAATCAGTATCCCAATCACGGGTCCAATATGCGTAATAGATGCCAATTTTATTCATGTTGATCCTCCTGAAAAGATAAGAATAAATTATAAACTCGCGAATTAGATTGTTTATTTTGTACGTCTGTAAATTAATATTCCTCTGATATCAGTTAGCCGATTTATTAATTTCAGCTCAAACACCTTTCAAATAACATAGAGCTCGTGGTTGTGAAAGATCTTAAGCCACCTATCCCAACGCATCTGAGATATTAAAGATTATTGATAAGAAAATGGAATCCAAACAATAAATATTGTACATCTAAAGATCGCAAATATTATAATTGTGCAAAGCATTAGTATAAAATTACCATCCTCGCCATCGCCAGGAAATCGATCATGGCTCTTTGACTTATTCTCACCTTATGTGAAATAGGTCATTCTGCAGATTTTTATATCTGGTAAAATTTGTTCTAAATCCCTCACTAATCCTCATAAAGATAGATTATTAATTAATAGGAATTTTACAAAAACATCTATACTAAAAAAAGCTTTTATGGGAGAAAAGGGTGAAATATTTTTATATTAAATTTGGCATGACATCATATAAAAATTGTTCTAATCCCTCCAGTTTGGGGAAATCAATGAAACGTAGAATAAAGTAATCAATTCCAATAGCAATAAATTGACGTAGTTCATCAACAATTTCATCTGGTCTCCCTTTAATTATGTGTGGCTTTCCCTTATCTTGAATTTCTTTTTTGTGATCATCGAATGAGATTATTCCAAAATAAGTTTTTCGAATAGTTGAATATTTCCTACCAATAGCTTCGCAATGTCTAAGTAATGATTCAAGCTTTCTTTTTGACATATTGAGGTCAAACATACTAAGATTCATCCAATCAGCATATTTCGCGACTATACGTAATGTCAATTTTTCGCCACTTCCACCTATTAATAATGGCGGGGGATGTACTGGTCGTGGTTCGCAATAAGCCTCATGAATAGAATAGAAATATCCAGAGAATGTAGCAGGTGAATGTTTCCAAAGTGCGATGATAATTTGTACGGCTTCCTCTAACTGTTTAATTCGGGTCTGATTATCTGGAAATGGCCATCCATAAGCAAGGATTTCATCTTCTTTCCATCCAGCACCAATTCCTGCGATATACCTTCCCCTTGTAAGGTAGTCGAGAGTTGCCATCATCTTTGCTGTAAGCGCTGGATTTCTGTATAGTTGTCCTAGGACTAATGTACCGAATAAGAACTCAGGATATTGAGCAGCTAAATAAGTAAGCATAGTCCAACATTCTAAATTTAATTGATTACCCCATTGAAAGTGATCTTCTACCCATATTGAATCAAACTTGCCGCGTATTCGTTCAATAAAACGGAGATTATCTATAAAGAGGGAATTTTGAGTATTACTATCAGACGCAATCGATGTGGTCACCCAACCGAATTTAATCTCTTTCATTTTTATTATCCTTAAAGAATATTATTAATTTCTGATTAATGAAAACAATGCTTCAGATATTAGGAATATAAAAATATTTCCATAAATTCATAGTATGTTATGGGTAATCGTGAAAGGTGTAGCTAAAAAGAAGCGCATGTGGTGGTAGCCGTTTTGAATGAATAACAGCAATTGCTACTCGATTTTTTTTAAAATCTCAATATACCATTATGAAACTTGGGCAGGCACTTACCTACAACCTATAATGAAGGTAGTCATCGTACGCATTTTAATGTCTTGAGATTCTCTTCACCATTTGATACGATCCCAGTAAATGAACCGTGTTGAATTCGCTAGGCAAAGATAGTATCAACTTGGTATCCTCTACAAAGTAACTTCGTTCCGAGCTAATGGTGTGCTTATATGTTTCCTTTTACCATTGACATTCTTATTATACTATTATATACTAGCTGTAAGCGCTTACGTAAGCGCTTACTTATAAAACCCAAATCTATTTGGGCAATCATATATAACCCAGAAAGGAGAAAGATAATGTTTAAAAAACGTCTATTTGGATCAATGAGTTTACTATTAATATTAATATTTACAGCCTCATGTGCAGGTGTTGCTGAGACTCAAACTCCAGAGAACATACAGCCGGGCTTACAACCCACTGTTATCAGCACTCCTGCTCCTCCTGAAATGGAGAAAACAAAAATCACCATGTGGTTATTCCCGGTAGCCGGAGCTGACGATAACGCTTTCTATCAACCGGTTATTGAGGAGTACACAAAAGCTCATCCCAATATAGATATCGAAATTCAATGGATTCCTGGTGAAAAGCGCATGGAACTCTATCTAACCGCAATAACCGGAGGCGCTTCACCAGATGTATTTCTCATGAATTCCGATACTTTTGCAACCTTTGCTGATTCAAATGCTTTGCTGAATTTAAGTGAATATTGGGATCAAAACGAATTGGCAGACTTCTACGAAAACGTTATCAAAGATAGTTCGTGGAAAGGTGCTTTATATATGATCCCAACAGACGTGTCCTCAACACCAATAATATACAACAAAGACATGTTTATTGCAGCTGGTCTTGACCCAGAAAAACCACCAACGACTTGGGATGAATTTCTTAGTGATTGCGAAGTACTGACTATCGATGATAAAGGTCACCACTTTGGAGAACCGGATTTTAATTCAGAAAAAGTGATTCAATGGTGTACTTCTACACCATTAGCTACTTCATTTCTTGCATTCAAATGGAACCCTTGGTATTTCCAGGCTGGCGGAGAATATTTCAATGAGGATGGAACAAAAGTCCTATTTGATTCTCAGGCAGGATTAGATGCAATGAATATGGTACTTAAACTCGCAGACAATTTCATGCCTCCTTCCGATAAATCTGCACAATATGGTGCAGACATTGATAACTTCGCGCAAAAGCGAGTTGCCATGATTCCTTGTATTGAAAACTACGTTGCAGGAATTTATTCTTCTGAAAATCCTGACCTCAATTTTGGTGTTGGTCCAGTTCTCAAGTATAAAGTTCAGGCGAGTCACGGAGCTGCTACTGGATACTCAATTTCAGCTACTACAAAAAATCCAGAAGCTGTCGCAGAGTGGTTAAAATTCCTTACCAGTTCAGAGACTCTTGCGAAATACTCACTATATGTAGGTTCACCTCCATCACGAGCGTCTACAGCAAAAGCAATTGCTGACCAAGTTCCTCCATGGCTGGCTTTTGGAATGGAACAAGTAAAATACTCCAGATCAGTAGCTCATCCGAAAATAGAAGTAATCTGGGAGATAATGGCCAAAGAAGAAGAGGCGGTCGTGATGCACCTGAAGACTCCTGAACAAGCCCTGAAAGATGCAACAGAAGCAATTAATGCAGCCTTAGCGTCTGATTAACTCACTTTAATAAAATAGTTAAGGAGTGTCATTGCGATAAACTTAGACAAAGCGAGAATACACTTAGCCTGCTGGAAGATAAGCAATAAACGATGAATTAATTAGCTTATCACTAGTTAATATATATATACGTAAAACCAGCTATCCAGCAGGCTAAGTGATTCAAATCGTAAGTGCAACTTTAAAGCAATCAAAGGAGGCAAGCTGAGGTAGTATTAGCTCCGAGACTGGCTAATCAAAGGAGCGCTTATGACAACCTACACTCAGCTTACCTGTGGACAAAGACACCAGATAAATGTACTTTTGAAAACGGGATTCTTGCAAACAGAAATTGCTCACCAGCTTGGAGTGAACAAATCTACCATTAGTCGCGAATTGCGGCGCAATCACGGCGAACGCGGCTATCGTCCTAAGCAGGCGCATGAAAAAGCCTTGGAGCGCCGGAAGCAGAAAACACAAGCCTTCATCAATGCAGAAACGTAGAGCTTGATTGAAGAGAAACTGAGATTGGACTTGAGCCCGGAAAAGATTACCGGGTAGTTGAAGAAGAAACATCTGCAATCGATGCGTCATGAACGGATCTATCTGTACAATTATTCGGATAAACGGGCAGGTGGATCCCTGCATAATCATCTACGTTGCCAAAAGAAACGGCGTGAACGATACGGCAGTTATGATCATAGAGGCAAAATCCCAGCTAGGAAGAGTATTGAAGAGCGACCTAAAGTGGTTGACTTGCGAAAACGCCTGAGAGACTGGGAAGCCGACACGGTCATTGGCAAAGTTTATCAAGGTGTGCTGATAACCTTAACCGAACACAAGGCTCGGTTTATGCTGTTGCGTAAAGCCGACTATAAAAGCGCCGAACTGGTAGCCCAGACCATCATCGATTTGCTTTCTTGGGTTGAGCATCTCTGCACGATCACTATCGATAATGGCAAAGAGTTTGCGGCTCATCAGATGGTTTCAATGGAACTCCTAGCTGATTTTTACTTCGCTCATCTCTATGCATCCCTGGGAGCGTGGTACCAACGAGAACACCAATGGTTTGATCCGCCAATACCTGCCGAAGGATCGAGGTTTGACCACGGTTACTCCCAAAGGAGAGATTTTGATCATGGATCGGCTCAATCTACATCCTAGAAAATGCCTTGACTTCAAGACACCGTATGAGGTATTCTTTGGACATCACTCTGTTGCACTTACTACCTGAATCCACTACATAATTCATTATTTATAAAGACAATTATTTTTTTACCCTGACATTATATAAACAGGAATAATATTTGTGGAAATTAATCAGGAAGAAAAACACATATTTCAAAATCTTAAAATCTTAACAGAATTATCTGGAATGGCTGGATTCGAAGATTCTGTAAATGAATGGTTATATAAAAAATGGAAACCTTATGTCGAGAGTCTAGAATATTCAGGAACTAGAAATCTTATAGCACATTTTGGAGGTAAAGGTCCAAAGGTATTATTAGAAGCACATGCTGATGAAATTGGTTTTCTCGTTAAAAGCATCGATGAGAGCGGTTTTATTCGAATTGTACCTAGTAATCCATACCTGATTAATCCTGGAAGAGCAACTTTTATTGTAGGTCTGCCAGCAATTATACAAACTCAAAAAAAACTGTACGTCAATGGTTTCTTTGCAGCCATTTCTGGACATGCATATCCATCTGCCTTGTCCGACAACGGGCCCCTCAAGTGGGATGACGTTTTCATAGACATAGGAGCGAATAATAAAGAAGAAGTTGAAAATAGAGGTATTGCGATTGGTGATGCAATAGTTTGGAATCCACCAACCATAAGGATTGGACGACATATTACTGGAAAGGCAATGGATGATCGGGTTGGATTACTAATCATGACGGAGATCCTACCTCGATTAAGTATCGATGAACTAAAATACGATCTATTTTTGAGTTCTACTATCCAAGAAGAAATGGGATTAATTGGTGCGAGTTCATTAGAAAAGATCACGAAACTAGATTTGGCAATTTGTTTGGATATTGTGCCTTCTGGAGACTTACCTGGTATCAAAATGACCGATAATCCAATCAGGCTAGGTTATGGCCCAGTTCTTATACATCATGATACTTCGGTACATTATTATCGTCCCTTGATACAATCGCTTCAAAAAACTGCAGAGTCCAAAGGGATACCAATACAACAAGCAGTATTAAGTCGTTATGGTTCTAATGGTGCTGAATTAATTAGAAGCGGCATTCCAACAGCACTTATTGGTATGCCAACAAGATACACACATAGTCCATTTGAGACAATTGACCAATCCGATTTAATACATTGTATTGATTTGTTAAACTGCTTCTTGTTAGGCGAGTAATTTAACCCATCATGGTTTTATTAAACAGTTCTTTACCTTCTATCCATTAACTGAAATCGGTGTACATTTGGTAATAGATAATAAAAATTAGATACAAGATGATGATAGAAGTAAGATAGATATCCAACACTACTAAACAAACCGAATCATTTATACTAACTCTGAACATGAAACTAACTACTAGGTTTGAAGAACAACTAAATTCTATTACATTCCTCCTACCCACGATTATAGTTTTTAGCCTATTTCTGTTTGGTCCTATACTATATTCAATATATATGTCTTTTCAAAAGTGGTCATTACTTACTCCTCCGATATTTATTGGTTTTGGAAACTTTATTAAATTATTTGGTGATAAACGATTTTGGGAATCGTTGAAAATAACATTCGAATATTCCTTGATATATGTTCCCGCGACAACTATATTAGCCCTATTTAGTGCTGTTTTGCTCAATTTCCCTCTTAGGGGTAGAGTTGTTTTTCGGGCTCTATTCTTCTTTCCTGTAATCACGTCAACTGTTGTTACAGCAGTAATATGGAAGTGGGTTTTACATAGTGATTATGGTATCTTAAACTATTTTATTGGTTATTTGGGTATTAAACCAATACAATGGTTAGGGAATCCAACGACAGCTCTCATATCAATCATAATTGTCAATATTTGGCGAGACTTTGGTTTCTATACAGTCATCCTGTTAGGGGGTCTGCAAACCATTCCGAGAGAGATTTATGACTCGGCAATAGTTGAAGGTGCTTCTCTTCGGCAAATTTTCCATAGAATTACTGTCCCACTTCTTTCACCAACAATATCTGTTGTATCGATTATGGCAACAATTTTTTCATTACAAGTTTTTGATACCATTTACATAATGACATCTGGAGGACCTGTAAATTCAACCACGACAATCGGTTGGCTAATATATAGTCAGGCATTTAAATATCGAGAGATGGGGTATGCCTCGACAATAGGTTTAATTCTTTTCATTATAACTTTTATCTTCTCTCTTATTGAACTACAAGTCTTAAAAGTGGATTTCAAATATTAATAGTGAAATGGATACTAAAACCAATAAATCTACCAAGTTTGTAATATATATTCTTTTAGGGACGATTGGGATATTTAGTATTTTCCCTTTACTTTGGATGTTATCCACATCCCTTAAGAATACACACAGTATATATATATTCCCTCCAGAGTTTATTCCCAAAGCTCCGACGATTGAGAATTATATATTCCTCTTTAGAAAAACAGCATTTTTATTATGGTTGAGAAACAGTACATTTATTACAGTCATAGCAATTAGTTATAACTTGTTTTTTTCATCGCTGGCGGGGTATGTCTTTGCTAAGATGCGGTTTATAGGGAAGAATTTTTTGTTTATTCTTCTACTAGGTACGACAATGATTCCTTATCCTGTACTACTTGTACCAGTATTTGTTATTTTTTCACATTTGAAGTTAATAAACACCTTCACTGGTTTGATTATTCCTGGGGCAGCTAACGCATTTATAATATTTGTTATGAGGCAATATATACTTACAATACCAGATGAGTTAATCGATGCCGCAAAAATGGATGGAGCTTCCGATATTACTATTTTCTTAAAGATAATATTGCCACTTTGTAAGCCCGCCTTAGCAATCGCTGCTATTTTTGCTTTTCTCTGGACATGGAATAGTTTTATTTGGCCATTAATTCTCGCTCCAAATAATGAATACTACACTCTTCAAATCGGATTAGCCCTTTTTCAATCGTACAATAATATTAATTGGGGTATTGTTATGACTGGAGCAGTTCTTTCTTTTCTCCCCCAATTAATTTTATATCTACTTCTACAAAGATATTTTATAACAGGAATTACCTTAACTGGTTTAAAGGGTTGATATATTTTTCGTTTAAATTACATAGGGAAAATTCGGAAATGATTTCAAGCCAATTTGAATGGTTAAATAGAATTCAACAACTCGCTTATCCAAGGCAGGCTGGTACTCATAATGAAGAAAAGGCGATTTTAGAAATTATCAAAGATATTCAAAAACAAAATTTAAATTTTCATATCCATACTGTTCCGATTACGACGTTCAAGACTGGTAAAAGCTATCTCACAACAATTTTACCAATTAATAAAAACATCTCTTGTGTGCCAATCGGATTTACCGGTTCCCTCAAAAAGAATGAGACTTACGAACTAGTTTACACTGAAATGGGGAATAAAAACCAATACCTGGGAGAATTAAACGAAAAAATAGCTCTTGTTTTTGGGCCAATAAGACTAAAAGAATACAAGGCACTCGTCGAGAAGAAAGTCAAAGGTGCAGTAATAATAGGCGAGCCAGGTAGACCGATTAACCATTATTGTGTCCCTATATCTTATGTAGAACAATGTGGTGAATTACCATCTGTCTCCATTGGGTTTGAAGACGGATTATGGTTAGCAAAACAAATAAAATTAAAGATCAATATGATAGTTGATCAGGTTCAGATAAAAGGGGTAACGAAAAATATAATTGTATCGTTGCCAGGAATATTAAAAACCAGAGAAAATGTTGTTATCGGAGCTCATTTTGATACTGTACAGAATGTGCCAGGAGTGCAAGATAATCTAGCAGCTTGTATTTTAATGATTGATCTTGCTCGGGAATTTTCGAAAGAGGTTGGTAATTTAGACCTCCATTTTGTGTGGTTTGGGGGTGAAGAATTAGGTAGTATGGATGGCAGCTTCCATTTTATTAAGGAAGAATCTTCAATTATTGCAAACACACAATGTATGGTGACTCTCGACGGAACTGGTGGGATAGTAGGTACCAACCGTATTCGTGTAATGGGAAATGAAACAATAACTCGTTTTGTTAAAAGAATAACCTCTTTGGAAAAAACACTTTGGCATATTGAAAGCGGTTGTTATTGGACTGATGGAATACCATTTTGTGAGATGGGTATCCCAGTAATTAATATATTCAGGGATGGCGGTACATATGAATTTGTGCATAGTACTAAAGATTCTATTGATTTGATAAAAGTTCAGCATCTTAATGAGTATTTCAATCTAAATAAACGGATCATATCAGCATTAAGAAATCAGGAGATTCCAATCGATAGAAAAATATCAAAGAAAATCCGAAAAGAAATGACATACTTCTATAAATATAATTTAGGTATTGAAAGACGGCTCAATTTATCTTAGAAAATAATTAATTTTTTACAAGATTATTTTTCTCGGAAATAATGAACTCATGGTAACTATTAATGAAGTAGCACATCGAGCTGGTGTATCTACGGCTACTGTTTCTCGTGTTATCAACCAATCAGGATTTGTGAGTGAAGAATTAAGTATAAAAGTAATTAATGCTATTAAGGAACTAAATTTTTACCCGAATGAAATTGCTAAAAGCTTAAGTACTGGCTCGACAAATACTATAGGATTGATATTGCCAGATATTTCAAATCCGTTTTTCGCATCTATTGCGAAGGGAGTGGAAAATTTCATTTGGCAGAAAGGATTCAGCTTACTACTATGTGATTCTAATGAGGATAGGATAAAACAAGATATATATATAAATACATTAATCAGTAAGAAAATAAACGGACTTCTCATCGTACCAACAATGGGTATCCATGAATCATGTAAAAAGTTATTATTATCTTCGATACATTGCGTTTTTGTTGATCGATATCCAAAGGGAATCAATGTTGATTACATAGGATCTGACAATATATCGGGTGCATATCATGCCGTAACCTATTTGTTGTCAAAAGGACACAAGAATATTGCCATCTTCTTAGCTGACTCTAATATTTCTTCCAGTCGAGAAAGGTTCGATGGATACAAGCAAGCATTATTGAACGCCAACTTAATTATTAATAATTCATACGTGATATGGGGATGTGTTGATAGCGAGAAAAGTTATAATCGATTTTTAAACGTTATCAGAGATTTTCCAGAAATCTCCGCGATATTTTGTACTACAAATCCTGCAACAATTGGTATCTTGAAAGCAATGAAGGATCTAGATTTATCCTATCCTGAAGATATTTCTATTGTCGGATTTGATGAGTTACCACTCTCGGATTTTCTAGATAAACCAATAACAACTATATCCCAAGATTCATATAAACTTGGGATGAAATCAGCCGAGATTCTCGTAAAACGAATTTTAGGAAATCATCTCCCTCCAATAATTCGAGAAATTCTCGAATATAAATTTATAGAAGGGCTTTCTGTATTACCCAAACAATGATGAAATAAAGATCCATAAAATGCATAGAAAAATAATTATTGATTCTGACGTTGTAAATGATGACGCTATAGCAATACTCCTCGCATTACTCTCGCCTATACTTGAAATTCAAGGCATAACAATTGTAGCTGGAGCGGTTGGTCTCGAGCAAGGAGTAATAAATGCTCTAAATATTTTGGAATTGTCGAATCGCACTGATATACCTGTTTATAAGGGATCACACAAGCCGTTATTTAGAGATTTAGTAATGGGAAAGACGTTTCATGGGAATGATGGACTCGGTAACCTTAATTTGCCAATACCTTTAATAAAACAACAGAAACAAAACGCAATTGGTTTTCTTGTTGATACCTTATCTGATAGTAATCAACGCCAAACATTAGTAACATTAGGACCACTAACAAATATTGGAGCCGCTCTATTAGTTGAACCTAGAATTGCAAGGCAAATTGAGCAAATTATAATCGTTGGTGGAACAATTTTTGCTGCAGGAAATTACACTCCTTCGATTATAGGTAATTGTCCTCATTCTGAATATAATATTTATGTTGATCCTGAAGCAGCTCATATTGTGTTTTCCAGCGGTATTCCGATTGTCATGGTTGGTATGGATGTTACAGAGAAAATCTTACTCCCCGAAAATTTTTGTAAAGAACTAATAAATACCAATCCAGGAAAGATCACATCGTTTATTGAAAATACTACAAAACCATACATGGACGTACATGATCATATCTTGGGTAAGAAAGGATGTTATATAGCAGATCCGCTGGCTATTTTATATTTGCTTGACCCACTTTCCTTCGAAACCCGGGATATTTATATTCAAATTGAAATTAAGGGTGATGTTACCCGTGGAGAAACAGTAGCTGATCTAGCAAATATTTTAGGTATGAACCCGAATGCGAAAGTCTGTTTAAATGTGGATGGATCACGAATTTTAAAACATATTAATAAAGTATTTAGTATTAAGCAAAAGGAACCCAAAAATAATGCATAAGAAGATTATCATATGCCAACACCCAATGCCTTTACTTATTCAAAAAGGAGAAAAAGAGATTTTAGAAAGACAACCACCTTGGGGAGAGAGATCAGTATTAGATTATCTTGAACGAATTAATCGTAACTTGGACTTCATTGAAAATAGACCGGGCTTCAAACTTAATTATGAGATCTCAGCATTAGAGATTGAATTAATTAATAAAATACGCCCTGATATAGTATCGAGATTGAAAAAGAATTTAACTTTGGGCAATATTGGATTCGTTGGGGGAACTTATTCTCAACCACATCTTCAAATTCATGATTCTGAAAGTTCCTTTCTTCAATTCGATTTTGGTCATGAGGTGTTTTCTAACCTTTTCGGTCACTCGTTTAGAACTTATGCTACACAAGAAACAGGATTACATCAGCAATTACCCCAAATTTTGAATTATTTTGGTTACAAGTACTCAACAGTCCCTGCATTTTATTGGTCCTTAGATTTTCTCCCAAATGGAGATATACCCACACTTGTCGGTAATTGGTTGCATATGTCCTTTATGCATGATAATTCTACATGTTATTGGGAAGGAATAGACGGTACACGTATACCACTTTTTCTTGAAATAACAGACCGATGGAGTGATGACTTTTTCTTTCGAAAAGAACAGAAAGGATTATTTGGGGAAAGTAATCTCTATATATTTTTCCCTGATTTAATAGAAATAGATGATGAGTTTGCTTTAAAGATATCCAAAAAAGGAGAAACCTACTTATTGGATTCGAGTTTAGAAGAAGAATTTACAATTTATACACCTAAAAGTAACGCACATCTATCAACTTATTGGTCATACATAGAAGGTACTCATGCTAATGCAACACTGAGAGAACAAAACCTTGCAATTACATCAGTACAACAAGCGGAATCATTAGCAGCAATTTCTTTGGTTCTAATAGGAACTAACCAACCTTCCTATAAAGACCTATGGAGGAGGATCCTCTCTACTCAACATCATGATGTCCATTGGTGTGAAACAAAGCGATTAAAAGAGGACGCAAAAGATAATTTAAGAGCTTGCGTGCATGAAGCTTCCGTAAGAATCAATAAAATTGGGCGTGAGATTCTCGAAAGAGTGCATCTAAGTAATGAAGCCAAATATAAATTGGCTGTATTTAATACCTTACCCATCAAGAGAGTGGGACCAGTCTATTTTGAACTATCTTTTGATCCTGGAGCGTCAACTGCGATTCAGATACACGATCAAAAAGGTAATGTAGTACCATTTCAGGTAATTAAAATATCGAGATTTCCAGATGGATCTATTAATAAATGTAGATACTTGGTTATTACTGAAATGGAAGCTCTCGGCTACAAGGTTTTTGGTATATGTCAAAATATTGAAGAAAATAGCCGATCATTCTTGAAGAATTCAAAGTCAATTAATGGTTTTATTTTTACAAATCCATTTTTCAAAATAGAATTCAATCGTACTGGCATAATTGATCAATTCTTTCTGACAAATGATGAATTTAATCTTTTGGGAAAAGATGGAGCTGCTTGGTTTGCTATTGAAGGTAAAAAAACGAATACTAACGGAAGTAATTCACATTCTTCTATTAATCAAATAAATGATGGTCCAATTTGTTCAATTTTGGAAACCAGCACGGTTTTTGATACATATAAAACTCACATTGATACGGAAATAATCCTATATAAAAACCTTCCACGTATAGATTTCTGTCATAACATATTGTTTAATCAAACAAATATTGCAAATCTTTGGGATGATGAGGATAAATTAAACTGGTTTTGGGCTCTAAACTTTAGAGGTCAAATAACCCATGATATTCCTTTTGGAATATTGGAAGAAAAGGTAGGGCGCCCAATTCTCTGTCCATCATGGATGGAATACGGAGATGGGAAGCAAGGTATAACCATCGCTCAAAAAAGCCATCCAAAGTTTTGGGTTAAAAATCAACTCGTAGGTAACGTAATTGCCTGGGGTGGAAAGAATGTATCAAACCGACAACATCGTTTTTGGGTTGATGATGCTGAATTTAACGTTTCACTTAATGGAAATTATTTTGCAGAGCATGCGGTTTTTCCGCATCAAGGAAGTTGGAAAGATACTAATATTCCTCAAAAAGTACGCTGCTACCGTGAGCCATTGATTGCTGTTGTAACGGAAAATGGAAACAAAAAGAGCACAATGGAATTACCAAGTGAAGTCTCACTGGTATCCATAAATCAAAATAACTTATTACCCACTTCTACGCGGATTATAAATAATTTGGAAAGAAGTTTTATTATCCGGTTTTTCGAAACCTTTGGAGAAAAGATTTCATTAAGGAAAATTTCTACCTCTAAATTAATTAATATATCAAAAATCAATTTGGATGGTGAAGAAATTTCCGACATTAATAAATACGAAATCGGTCAGATAAAGTGCATGAAAGTGAGGTATTGAAAATGAGTACAGATTTTTTTCCAAATAATATTGATCATAACTTTGAAATCCCGCAGGAAGAATATAAATCAAGGTTAACGACTCTCCAGAATAATCTTCATGAATTAAATATCGATATCGGCATAGCATACGGCACGCCATATCTTCCGGGTGATTTACTATATTTAACGGGTTATGAACCCCAACTCGAAAACGCCTTGGTACTTATATCCCCGGAGGATCTTATCGTCTTGGGAGGTCCAGAAGGGGAGGGATATGCAAAAGAACAAATGAAGATAGGAAAATATAGATCATTAAGTGAGCTAAGATTACCTGATGAAGATTACCCAAATACAGATTTTTCAAAACTAGCTAATATTATCAAAGAACTTACAAAATCTCGGCCGGTCAGGGTAGCCTTACTAACTGATCCAGGTATATTCCCGATCAACTGGGATGTCCTAATTAGGGAAAATTTATCAGATACTACTCAAATTGTGGCGCGTCCGAATATTTTACGCAATATGCGTGCAAAAAAAAGCCAAGTTGAGTGTCAAGCCATTGGATATGCGGCCAAAATATCTGTCGAGGGTATGCGCGCAATGTTGAATCTTCTTAAGTCCGATATTCGAGAACTAGAAATTGCCGCCGAAGCAGATTATGCAATGAAGAAAATGGGCGCTTCATCCTTTGGGTGGGAAACTATTATATTATCAGGTGAACGCATCAATACAGTTGTTGGAAGAGCTTCTAATAAAATCATTCGTAAAGGAGAAATTGTACTTTTAGGAACAAGCGCCCGTTTCTGTGGTTATTCATCTACCTGTGGAAGAACTGTTGTAATTGGAAACCCAAGTAAAGGTCAAGGAGAATTCCTCAATCATGCTTCAAACGCATATAAATTAGCTGTGAAAGCTCTTGTATATGGAGCCCCCCAAAAAAATGTTGACTTAGCACCAAGAGAATACTTACGAAAACAAGGATTAGATATATACCAATTGTATAGTGTTGCTCATGGTACTGGTATTACAGAGTGCCTTGAGGGAGAGCCATTTACCCAATATTGTAAAGGCTCAATTCCAAATAATTTAGCAGTCATGATAGATTTAGGATTATTTAACCATCCGGTATACTTCGGTGCTAGATTAGAAGATGAATACATAATCGACGATCAAGGGATAACACATAGATTGTCAGATCTCGATCTAATGGTTTAATAATATCTATAAATAATAATAATTAGTGAACTGGAGCATAAGAAAAAATGCGATACGAAAAACAACTTGAACAACTTCTAGTTCAAGGTATCGAATTAGAAACAGTAATAAAAAAATTAAAAGATCAACATATTGAAACGCCATCATGGGGTTATGGTAATGCAGGTACCCGGTTTAAAGTATTTAACGATCCTGGAGCTGCAAGAAACATTTGGGAAAAGATTGAAGACGCAGCACTTGTTCACCAGCTAACTGGGATATGTCCATCTATTGCAATACATATACCATGGGATGTTGTAGATGATTTTAATGAATTACGGGATTTCGCAGGAAATCTTGAAATCAAAATCGGAGCAATAAATCCTAATTTATTTCAGGAAGAAGAATATAAATTAGGTAGTATTACACATCCCAATCTAAAGATTCAAAAAAAAGCTCTTGATCACATTCTTGAATGTATTAAGATTATGGAGATAGTTGATTCAAGAATATTAAATCTTTGGCTACCTGATGGAACGAACTATCCAGGTCAAGATTCGATTCGTATGAGAAAGCAGCGGATGGAAACAAACCTTGAAAAAATCTATGATGCGCTTCCAATAAACGTCAGGATGCTTATAGAATACAAATTATTTGAGCCCGCACTATATATGACTGATCTTTCAGATTGGGGATTTGCTTATGCTATGTGCCAAAAACTTGGTTCCAGGGCTGAAGTCCTTGTCGATATAGGTCATCATGCTCACGGAACGAATATAGAGCAGATTGTCGCGTTCTTAATTGACGAAGGTCAATTAGGCGGTTTTCATTTTAATGATCGAAAATACGCAGATGATGACTTAATAGCAGGGACTGTAAATCCCCTACAGTTATTTCTTATCTACCATGAAATTGTTGAAGCGGAAAAAGATCCAAAAAAAGCAGAAAATTCCAAATCTATTGCATTTATGATTGATCAAAGTCCAAATATCGAACCTAAAGTCGAGGGCATGATCCAAACGGTGATAAATATTCAAATGGCATATGCAAAAGCTTTGATTGTTGATTCAAAGACACTTCATCAGGCTCAACAAGCTGGTGATCTGCTCGAGGCTAATCGAGTACTCATGGGAGCATTTAACACTGATGTCCGTCCGTTATTGGCATACATGCGCCAGGAAATAGGACTGAAACCTGATCCGATCGAAGCTTATTGCGAATATGGTTATTATGAAAAAGCCAAAATTGAACGATGTATACAATAGATTATCAGATTATTTAAAACCAATAACAACTTGATTTTCTATACAAATTAACTCACTAGAATGAAGATCGATAATCCGCTGAACTTTTTCCTTATAATAATAATTAAAAAGGTTTATTTTACCGATATATTTGACTCACTTATTTCTCTATTTTGAAAAATGGATTAAAAAGAAGAATGGAGATATCAGCATTAATATCGATCCAATCGGATTCAAAATATTAAAAATTCCTTACTGAAAACCTGCTCATAATTATAAATATCTGAATCATATACAAAATAAACCCCAATTATTCAGGAGGCTTAAATCATGAACCTTGAGCTTGAGAATAAAATTGCAGTTATTACTGGAGGTAGTATCGGAATAGGATTAGCTGTAGCAGAAAGTTTAGCAAATGAAGGTGTTCACATAGCATTATGTGCCAGAAATAAAGATCGCGTTATAGAGAAAGCTGGAGAAATCAGCAGTAAATATAAAGTTGACGCTATTGGAGTTCAGGCAGATTTATCGAAAATTGAAGACATTGACTATTTCCTAAGCGAAATCAAAAAAAAATATGGTGGGGTTGATATACTAATTAATAATGCTGGAACAGGAAGTAATGAATCTATTATGGATGCACCTGACGAAAAGTGGCAATATTATTGGGAGTTGCATGTTATGGCAGCAGTTAGATTGTCCCGAGGTGTAATTCCATTTATGAAACTACGTGGAGGGGGAAGCATAATTAATAATGCTTCAATATGTGCTAAACAACCACTATATTACGAACCGATCTACAATGTAACAAAATCGGCATTAATGATGTTCTCAAAATGCCTTTCGAACGAAGTAATTGGATATAACATTCGTGTTAATTGTATTAATCCAGGGTTAATCCTTACTCCTGATTGGATAAAGACAGCAAAGCAATTGACAGAAGGAACCAATATTACATGGGAGGAACATCTTAACAATACAGCCAAGCAATATACTCCAATTGGTCGTTTTGGTTCTCCCGAGGAATTAGCGAATTTCTTCGTATTTTTATGCTCACCACGTTCTAGTTATTGCGTTGGTTCTACTTATTATATTGACGGTGGTTGGTTGAACGTGATAGCCTGATTAGTATTTCTTACATTTGTTGAAAGGAGACACAATCATGAAACAAGCTGTAATGACTGCCCCTGGACAAATCGAAATTCGTAAAGTAATAAAACCTGTACCCGGTCCCGACGAAGTACTTTTAAGAATTCGTCGTATTGGAGTTTGTGGTTCTGATATTCACGTATACCATGGTAAACATCCATACACGGATTATCCTGTAATTCAAGGTCATGAATTTTCAGCTACACTCGTAGCTGTTGGTGATGAAGTGAAGGACCTCCAGCCTAGGTTAAAAGTCACGTCGCTTCCTCAGATATATTGCGGGGAATGCGCCCCCTGTAAACGTGGGGACTACAACATTTGCAATAACCTAAAAGTCCAGGGGTTTCAGACGTCAGGTTGTGCACAAGAATTCTATGTAACAAAAGCTGAAAAAATTGTTCCCTTGCCTGAAAGCTTTAGTTATGAAATGGGAGCTCTAGTGGAGCCATTATCCGTTGCAGTCCATGCTGTTCATCGGGTTGGTTCTCTTCAAGATCATCATGTTGTAGTTTTAGGGGCGGGTCCAATTGGTAATATGGTAGCCCAAGTGGCATGTAGTGAAGGAGCATATGTTTTAATTACAGATATCAGTGAATATAGGCTCAATATTGCACAAAAATGTGGATTGGAAATGATATCAAATGCAAATTCAGAAAATTTACGGGATGCTTCAAACCGGTTTTTTAAAAGGGAAGATTTTGATATTGCATTTGAATGCGTGGGAGTCGAGGCAACAATATCAGAAGTAATTCCAACAATTCAGAAAGGCGGAGATATTATTATTGTCGGCGTTTTTAGCGAGAAACCTAAAATTGATTTGGGTTTGGTACAAGATAGAGAGCTCAACATACATGGAACGTTAATGTATAAAAAAGAAGATTATCTTAAAGCGGTTGAATTAATTTATACTGGAAAAGTGTTGACTGAACCATTGATTTCAAAACATTTTTCTCTGGATAATTATCTAAAAGCTTATCAATATATAGATGATCTTGGTGACAAATCGATGAAAGTAATTATCGATGTTGCATGAAGTCGTGGATTATTTCTTTATACAATAACCAAAATATTTTAATAATTTAGCATACTTAGTAAGATAATTTGGAATCAAAAGCGACATTTGGTTAGAGGCACATTCTCGACCTTAGAAATATTATAAGAAAATTACTGCATGCAATTTTTTCAGCCGTTTTATGATAAACACATCCAATATTTTACTGCAACCTTACTGCAACCAGAATAGAAAGTATGGAAAACATGGAAATAATAGACATTTATACCCCCACATATGGTACAGGTTAGACAATTAACCACCATATATACAAGGTAGACAAAGCTAATCCCAACTCATAATCGCTTGGTCGCAGGTTCGAATCCTGCCGGGCCCACCTCTCTTAAAAAAATCCTCTCAATGCAAAGGGGATTTTTTTCATTCCGGTCACAACATTTCAACCTAGACAAGAAAGTACGCTTTAGTATTAACCCGATTCTGTCTCAGCTGATCTAACACGTACAACAAGGACGCCACCGCTTGAATGGATCTCTAGATTGCCCAGGAGATACTGGCTGACGAATGTTTATGTGTTAAGTGACGCTGGCGGCGGGGAAGCGGAACGTGAGGGTCTGCCATCTCTTGAATTATGAGGTGTATCTTATAATTGATCTATGTCTGCGCCCATTTTAGCCACTAAACTTTATATCCCCCCACCTCGGTCTAAAATTGTCCTGCGCCCCCACCTGATCGAGCGGCTGAATGAGGGTCTTTCATCGGGCCGCAAACTGACTCTCATCTCTGCCCCCGCCGGTTTTGGCAAAACCACGCTGGTCAGCGAATGGGTCGCTGGTTGCGAGCGACCGGTCGCCTGGTTGTCGCTGGACGAAGGGGATAACGACCCATCACGCTTTTTGTCTTACATCGTTGCGGCTTTGCAGACAATCAAAGCGGAGATTGGCGCAGGGCTCTTGGGAGCGCTCCAATCCCCTCAGCCGCCACCTCCCGAATCGATTCTGACAGCCCTGCTCAACGAGATCACCACCATCCCGGATAATTTCATCCTTATCCTGGATGACTACCATGTGATCGATTCCAAACCGGTTGATGAAGCCCTCACCTTTCTGCTCGAGCACCTGCCGCCCCGGATGCACCTGGTCATCGCCACCCGCGAAGACCCACCCATACCTCTGGCCCGCCTGCGCGTGCGCGGCCAATTGACCGAGCTGCGCGCCGCCGACTTGCGTTTTACCCCCTCCGAAGCCGCCGAGTTTCTCAACCAGGTGATGGGCCTGAACCTCTCGGCAGAAGATGTCGCCATGCTGGAAACCCGCGCCGAGGGCTGGATTGCCGGACTTCAATTAGCTGCGCTTTCCATGCAGGGCAGCAAGGACGTTTCCGGGTTCATTCGAGAATTCGCTGGAGACCACCGGTACATCGTGGACTATCTGGTCGAAGAGGTTTTGCAAAGTCAGCCCGAACCGGTGCGCAGCTTCTTGCTCCAAACCGCCATTCTCGACCGGTTGAATGGCCCGTTGTGCGATGCGGTCACCACCCTGGAGGGAGGCAGCGCCCGGTTGGAGGCCTTGATGCGAGGCAACTTCTTTGTCATTCCGCTGGATGACAAGCGAAACTGGTATCGCTATCACCATCTTTTTGCCGATGTTCTTCGTATGCACTTGAAGGCAGAGCAACCTGATCGGGTATCTGCCCTGCACCGGCGCGCGAGCGAGTGGTACGAGCACAATGGTTCGACGGACAATGCGATCCGCCACGCGCTGGCCGCCGAGGATTTCGCGCGAGCCGCGAACCTAGTCGAGTTGGTCATGCCAGCTATGAACCGCAGTCGACAGTTTGCCACGTTGCTGGGCTGGCTAAAGGCACTACCCGACGAGCTGGTCCGCGTCAGGCCTGTGCTCAGTACTTGGTATGCCTCGGTGTCAATGTCCAGTGGCGAGCTCGGGGGCGTGGAGCCCCGGTTGCGGGACGCCGAACGGTGGCTGGACACGACGGCCGACAGGCACGCGCGACCGGAATCCCCGACGGCGGGGATGGTCGTCGTAGACAAAG
>Ga0315277_10002916_pt1 | contig 23508 bp, 22 predicted proteins | sample YL17G05_15_MG_FD_203695 | JGI IMG/M metagenome (GOLD analysis project Ga0315277, IMG submission 203695) | Sediment microbial communities from Yellowstone Lake, YNP, Wyoming, USA - YL17G05_15 | ecosystem: Environmental > Aquatic > Freshwater > Lake > Sediment | place: USA: Wyoming | collected...
GTGAATCAAGAACTCACGGCCTGTGGCGCTTCCCCAAGACCCCCTCCCCGCCGAGCCCGTGCCGCCAAGTAGAAGCTCACGATGCACGATACACATCCTCCCAAAACCAGCGTTCTTCAGCGGAATCCACAGTTCACTTTTTGCTGCGCGGGGACTCGGATCGAGACCGCACGGCTGGTAGGGTTGAGGCGCGTGCAGGGGGCGGTGTGCGGAGCACACCCTACCGGCTGACGCCGACGCTCTGCGAAGCTGTGGGCTTGGGGTCAGAGCTTGATTAGGGTGGCGGGGGGACTATCACATGGCGTGGAACTTATGGGACTTTGGGGGGTCTAAGGGGGTAGGATTCGTAACTCGTGTAGCGATAATGGCTAAAGGACGGGGGACGGTTGCCCGAAGATGATAGTACTGGCTTTTGTTCCGCCAGGTTTTGGGTAGTGCGTGGCTGTTGTCGCAGGTTCAAGGAGAAACGGATGCTCAAGGACACGTCAGTAAGGGTGCTGCTGGCGGTGGTCCTATGCGCTGGGCCGGCGTGGGGTCAGGGCGAGGCTCCGTCGGCATCGTTCCCTGAGCCGACGTCGATGCGAGCGAAGGCCCCGGCGCAGACGCTTTCCTCCGCCTCGGCCGCCGACCGGCTGTGGCAGATCGGCTACGAGATCGCGAACACGCCGAACATCTCCGGCCCGCAGGCCGACCAGGCCATCCTCCTTTTGACCGCCGCCAAGAGCCTGAACGCCGGCATCACTCCCGTCGAGCCTCTGTTGCTGAAGCTGGCCACCCGCCGTGCCGACAGGGACTACTCCGGCCAAATGGTCGGCTGGCTGCGTGACTACGTCACCGAGTCCGCGGACCGCACGGTGGTCCGCAACGCGATCCAATATCTGCTCGACCGGCTCAACTCGCGGGAAGACCGCAAGGGGCTTCTCGAACAGTTGGTCAACGTCATCGGAAACAAGAACCCGGCGATCGATTCCGACCTGGCAATGCTGCTCGGCTTCCTCCTGGGCGAGCGCGGGGACCTCGAAGCGGCCAAGTTCTACCTCATCCAGGCCTATCAGAACAACCGGTACAACAAGATTTCCTTCATGAAGCTGACGGAACTCGCGCCGGATGAGATCGGGGTGACAGTGTACCTGGAGCATCTGCGGCTCGTGCTCCGGGAGAACCCGCTCGATCTGAACGCGGCGCTGAACTTCGCCCAGTATGCGGAGCGCCTGCAACTCTACGATATCGCCTCCCTGTCGTACCAGTACTGTGCCGAGCTGTTCCGGTACCTGTATCCGAGCGAGCCGTTGCCGGCCCAGATTTACTTGCCCTGGGCGATTAGCAGCTACAACACGGTACGAGGCCAGCCGGTGGCCCGCCAGATCGCCGAGAGCGTCCGCAACGCCGGCCGATTTGACATGCTCCTCGATGCCATCGCCGGCCGGGCCGCCGCCAAAAGCGGCAATCCGCAGGAAGCGGATCGCATCTTCCGCCAGGCGGAACAGCGGGCCTTGCAGGCACTTCAATCGAGTCCGCCGCAGACGCAGGGCGCCGCCGGTGCAAGGATCGTGACGCCAAGACAGTTCGCGTGGTTCTACTGTTTCGCCGACCCGAACCCGAAGAAAGCGGTGGAATGGGCCAATCGCGCGTATGCGACAGAGCCGAATGCACCGTCAACCCCCGCACTGCTGGCGTACGCACTGGCGAGCGATAACCAGGTCGAGTGGGCCAGGCCGCTGCTGCAACCCTCCGACAACAGCCAGATTGCAGACCTCGTGCGGGCGAAGATTCAGTTGTCCGAGGGCGACAAGAGGCAGGCGATTCAAACACTCAAAGTCGCAATCGCCAAAGACGCCGGCTCGCTCGCGGCCGAACGGGCAAAGGAAATGCTCCATGAGATGGGCGACGACTACATCTGCCCGGTAGATACGCAAGCCCTGACGGGCTATCTCACAGAGAGTCTCGGCAAAGCGGTCATCCCGCAGTTCCTGGCCCCGGACCGGCTGATCCAGCCCCAATTCACAATCCGCGGCAGTGAATTCGCCTACGGCAGCGAGATCGAGGGCACTGTCTCCATCACCAATCAGGGGTCCGAGCCTCTGGTAGTCACCGGAGAGAGCCTCTTCCGGGGCGGCATCCGCATCGATGCGAAGGTCAGTGGAGACCTCCAGAAGGAGATTCCCGCCCTGGTTTCGCAGACGGTGCATACGGAGCTGACGGTGGCGCCGCAGAAGAGCCTGGTGATTCCGGTGCGGCTGTCGAGCGGCGCGCTTCGGCAACTTCTGCAAGGGTATCCGCAAGCGTCGTTCGAAATCGAATTCACCCTGTACCTGGACCCTGTGGTCGTGGGCACCGGGGCCGTGAGCAATCGGCTGGTGGATATCAAGCCTGTCACCGTCTCGGTCAAGCGGCCGCGACTCGATCTCAGCGCGAGCTACGTGCGCAGCCGGTTCAACTCCATCTCGTCGGGCCAGCAGGGCCAGAAGATCGTCACGGGCCAGTTGTTCACCGGCCTGCTGCAAGAGCAACGCGTCATGGCGGAGCAGGGGACGTTGTATCCATACCGGTACGCCGACTGGATGCCGGGCCTGTTGAAGTCCGCACTCACGAGCGATTCCGGGCTGCTCCTGGGACGCGGGGAGGACGACTGGGTCGTTGCGGTCAACGCGATGGCCGATATGCTCTCGATGCCGATGGACGACGACTTGGCGGGGGCGGTGGCCAAGGACCTGCATCACTCGAAATGGCCCGTCCGCATGATGGCCTTGTACCTGCTTGCCAGCCGGACCGACGGCGGCTTCGAGAAGGTCCTGAGCTGGTTCTCGGAGAATGACACGAGCGATCTCGTCCGGGGCATGGCCGCCACCTTGAGATCCGCTGGGCCCGCGGCTCTGGGGTCGGCCGGGCCTGACGCCCTGATGGAGATCAAGCCTGGACCCACCCGCTGATTGACTCGCCCGGCACGAAGTGGGGGCACGGCGATCCTGCAAAAACAACGTCTCCTACCTTGCGAAGTCGGCCCCTCAAACCAATGAACCGGTATTGTCATACCGATCCCTGCGGACCCTGTACCATCCTGCCGGACGTGCGTTGCCGGAGGCGAACCGGCACAGATCGCTTTGGCAGAGAACCTTGCCGGTGGCGGGGCGTACAGAGTACGGAGACGGGGCCCCTTTTGATCGATTCACGGGGCATCCGCCGCGTTTTTGAAAGATTTGGATTGTAATCACGGGATGATCCGTTATGATTCCGTGTTTCCCGGAATCGTTCGGAGTGTTTCTGGAAAGGGTTTGTGAATGCCGGCTCAAGTCGACAACGGAAAATGCACGGGTTGTGAGTCCTGTACGCAGGAGTGCCCGAGCAGCGCGATCACCATGGACAAGGGCAAAGCGAAAGTCAATCCCGATAGTTGTGTGGACTGCGGGGTCTGCGTCGATACCTGTCCTGCTGGTGCGATCAGCCTGTAAGGATTGATTATTGATGATGGATGATTGATGATTTGGCGAGCAACTGACTGCTTGGAGTTCGATGCGGCAAGAAATGCCGGCTTCCAATAATCAATCATCAATCGACAATCATCAATCGGAGCGTGGCCCCATCGTCTAGGTCGGCCTAGGACACCGGGTTTTCAACCCGGCAACAGGGGTTCGAATCCCCTTGGGGCTAGTCGGATTTGTCATTTACGATTTGGCGTCTTGCGCCTCGCGATCACCGTCAGCACTGTGATGGTTGCCGCGCTGCTGGCGTAACCCTCCGCATGGTCGCAGCCTCCCTGATGTCGCCCCACACTGCCGGGAGCTGCGAACCTAAGCCTACGGCCAGCAATGGCGAGTACAGGAAGCCCCAATACCAGTCATCAGGCCGGCCGATGAACAGGAATACAGCCACGTACGCCCCAACGACCGCCAGCGGCCGGTAGTCCTTGAGATGGGTCAACCCCAACAGCGCAAGCGGCATGATTACGGCACAAAGAGCTACAGGCGAGAAAGCCGTCAACCACGTCCACCTCGCCGTCGAAACGACAAAGGACCAGCCGGCGAACGCCACCCAATTCCTGACACGATCGTCCGGCAAGACGTGTGCACTCACGACCCACGCATGCACCAGCAGGTAGATCATGAATCCGGTTATCGCCGCTGCCCAGGCAAGGCACTCGCGCCGATCTCGCCACGCGAACAGGAGCATGACCCCTGCAAATATGACGGCGTGCTCGCGGATCGCCATCGCAATTACCCCGCAGGCAACGGCAGCCCACCGGGAGCGCGGATAAAGGCCGAGGCCCAGGGCAATCAGGAGCCCCGCCCAGGCGTCGTGGTAGAGGACCGTTGTGGAAACGTACGACATAAAGAAAACAGGAAACGTCAGGAGAGTCCCGCCGACGAGCACTGTCCACCGTGATTGCATTTGCAGCGTCCAGGTCAGCCAGACGGCCAGCGACAGGGCGATCAGCAATACCCGAGGCCCTGTGTTCGTCGGGAACATCGCTGTGAACTTGGCGAGCAGCGGCAACCGGAAAGCCGGGAACGGCCGCAGTGCATAACCCTGCGTTCGTAATGCGGTTTCCATCGCATCATAGTACCCGGTGCCCGCCCTCATGCGGTCAATCACACTCTGGGTCAATTCCGTATCGCTCCGCGTGTCGCCCGGATGGATCTGTTCGGGTGGCAACGGCAGATCGATCAGACCGGCCACCATCAGGAGGGCCGCACCTGCCAGCATGAGCCTGTTCCGCATCTTTCTTTCGTCCAACCAGCAACGCCCGGCCTATGACGGGACGCCACAACCACTTCCCGACCGGCAGTTCATTGACCGCTCTCGTGCCCCACGCGTCACCAGGCAGCAAGATATCATTTCCCGTCAGGCCGTGCAAGCGGTGTTCCGTGACCGCAGCCTTGATATGCTCCGGCGGCCTCGGCCGGCGTTCCTGAATGAGTGCCAAATCGGGGTCCAAGGGGATGTTTTCGGCGTTTGCCGGGCCGGATCCTGCACCCGGGGTCTCAAGAACCGATATTCTTGATGGCGCCAGCGGAGACCGTTCAAGCCCCCTGGGGGCTAATAGGATTTACGATTTGTGATTTCTTATTTATGATTTCGTGCTTTTGCCCGTGGCATGAACCAAATCGTAAATCATAAATGGTAAATCTTGAGTCCTCAGACTTTCAAGCCCGCTATCGTAGCTTCGAACGCGAGGGTCTCTCCGACGACCCCCTGGACGTCGCATGCGTACTTTCGGCCCCGCCTTGCCTCCGTGATGTGGCCGAGCAGGTGCAGACGGCAGCCCGGCTCGATGGCGGACCGGAACTTTGCCCTTTCGATTCCCCCGAACCCGACGAACCCCTCCTCCTCATAGACGTGCTTGACGAAGAAGCTGAGCAACTGGGCCGCCGCCTCGATCTGAATGACGCCCGGCATGAGCGGCCGGCCCGGAATGTGCCCGCGCACCCAGAACTCGTGCTTCGTGACATCCTTATAGCCGAGCACCATCGCCTTGTCTTTGTCGTACCACTGGATGCCGTCCAGTTGCTGCATCTCGAACCGTTGCGGGTTGATCTTGCAGATCGCCTCCCGATCGAAGATGGGTTTGCTCGTCAAATCAATCGCGGACAAATCAAATAACAATGGCGGTGCCATGGGCGACCTCAGTATGCATACTCTCTGTGCGTGGTGCTCCGGTGCTTTTGCCGCACAGGCAAGCCTACAACCCAACCCCAGCCCCGCGATTGGCGGTGCCCTGCGCTCGCGGAGGCAGCTTGTCGATGGTGCTCTCGGATCAACTACTCCGTTGACCTGATCTCGAGAACGCGGTTGCGCACGATCTGGGCAGCTTGCTTGATCTTCTGCATCTGCTTGCGGACGCGCGTCCCTGCGGCCTTGTTGCCGCCCTGGGCCTTGTTGATGTCCGCTTCGATCTCGGCGACCAACTTCTTCAGCTCTTCGTACTCTTGCATCAAAATAGACCTCCATTTTGTCCGGTCGAAATTGCGGAAAATCTAACAGGCCGGCGGCCCCTTGTCAAAGAAAAATGCCCCTTTTGCGCAAAAAACGCATCCCCGTCGAAGTCCCCGCCGAGCCTCCCCTCGCCGGAAATCCGGCCCTTCGTGATCGTCAACCGGGAGTCGCCGGCCGGTCTTCACGAGGGAAGGCACCGAGATCACGAAGGGTACGGTGACCACTGCCAGCCAATAGCCGGGACTGCATAGAGCATTGATATTCTCTTTTCATCGCCCCGATTGTGTCACGGCTGCGATTGTTCGTCTCCCGTCACTCGCAGGTCGTCGATGTAGATGCGGCCGGCGCCGCCGGGCGTCGGTTGAGCCCGGTTGCCTACGCCGACGGTCATCTTCTTGATCTTGGCCGGGTTGACCCCGCCGAAACGGCTCAGAGGGATGTTCCATTGCAACCATGTGCCCGATTTCACCGCGGTGTCATCGCCGTAGCTGGCCGTGGCGCTCTTGCCGGCGCTGTCTTCGAGAGTGACATACAGGACGCCTGGATCATTGCTGCCGCGCCCGCGGACGTAGAGCATCAGGGTATCGACGCCGTTGCCCGTCCAGTTCTGCAAAGCCGTCCAGGTCCGCTCGGCCTCGGAGTAGTACGGTGCGTTCGCGTTGTTGTAGTCCATGGGCATCGACTGTCTGCCGCGAGCGATTGTCCGTTCCATGATGTCACGGACCGTCGGATCGTAACCGACGATGGCTCCTGACCCGTTGCCGGTATCGCCCTGGGGGAAGAATTCGTCGGGCGAGAAGCCAGCGCCATCGATCCACGTCTGGAAGACGCGGTTCGGCGAGTCGTTCGTGTAGCCCTCGAAATCATCGACGGGGATGAAGGTCGCCGTGGTGAAGCTCCACACGTTGCCCTTCCAGGGGCTGCCAGAATCGCCGGTATTGATTTCATCGATCCGCCAGTAGTAGGTCTTGCCCCACTCAAGGGGGCCTGGCTCGAACGTGGTCCCTACCTGCTGGGCCTTGTAGATACTCGCATTGGAGGCGTCGGCATTGGCCACCGCATTGGCATCCTGGCCCAAATAGACCTGATGCTCTATGGCTTTCTCGCCGGCGAACCAACTCAGGATCGGCGACTGGATCGTATCCACCGCCCCATCGGCGGGGGATGGAGTCGCCGCCTTGATCGGCGGCAGGGCATACGTATGCACGAACTGGCCCGGAATCACAGCTCTGACGCCGTCCGGCGGCTGCCAGGCCACCGCAACGTTGTCACCGCCGGTGCCTTCTTTCTGGAGAGCCTGAACATAGTACTTCTGGCTCGCCTGCAGGGTGACCGGTTCGGATTTCTGCGAGGGCGCGTCGTCCCATGCCCTCGAATCCGTCCATCCGGACACACTGGCGATCACCTTGGCGTTGTTCGGATCGGCGTCGGCGCTCAGCCACAACTCGCTGCCGTCGTCGCTGGCGATCCAGAAGGTGTATTCGCCTGATGTAGCCGGGACCAGCCAGCCGCTCAGACGGCTTCCGTAGCTGTCCGCCCAATCGACCGGGCCTTCAAAACTGCTTATCAGCTCGCTGCCGCTCGGGCTGCTGGGATAGCGCCCGTCCGATGTCAGGTTGGACACGATCGTGCCGTCGATGATCGACCACCATTCGCGCAGGAGCTTGCCCTCCACGGGGTCGCGGGTGGTGAAGCTCCACACGTTGCCGGCGCGCGTCTGGCTCATCGCGTCCGTCCCGTCCACGCGCCAACAATACATGGTGCCGGCGCGAAGCAGCCCGGGATTGAACTTCGTCGCGGTGCTCGTGCCTCGATCCGTTGCGGGCGCACCTGCCTTGACGGCGTCGAAACTATCGCCGAAGTACACGTGCTGCTTGATCAAATTCTGTCCCGGCGTCCAGCTCAGGACCGGCGACTGGGCCGCATCCCTGCTGTTATCCACCGGAGAGGGGGCATAGGCGATCAGAGGCATCATCGTGAAGCTCCAGACCTTGCCCGTGTGGATCGTCGTCCCATCGGCTTCGACCTCATCGACGCGCCAGTAGTATGTGACGCCCGGATTGACACCGGTCATCTGGTAGTGCATGGGCTGCGTCCACAGCGGAGGACTCACGCGATTGGCCTCCATCAGGTCCGGACTCGTGCCGAGGTAGACATTGTGGAACACGGCGGTTTCGCCTTTGGTCCACTGGAGCAGGGCGAGCATAATGCCGGTAGCGCCGTCGGGCGGCTGCGGATTGTAGGCCTTGAGCTTTGGCGGAATGAATGCCTTGACTTCCGCCGCCGTCAGGGCGTGGTTATAGACCCGCACGTCATCGATCAAGCCGCCGAACATCTCGTTCGCGAACCCCGCAGGCAACTGCGCCCCGCCGATCCAGAACTCCCCCGCGCCGGCGGCTGAAAATGCCCTAAGAGGTCCCGTCCAGTCGACGACGCCGTTGACATACGTGGCGGAGGTTCCAGCAGGCCCGTTGTGCACGTGAGCCACATGGACCCACACCTTGGTGGGCACCTTGCTGCCTTGGTTGTTCCATCCGCCTCCCATCCAGTAGCCAGCGTCCGTAACCCAGATGCCGTAGTGCTCCCCCTGGTCTCGGCTCTTGGCCATGATACCCTGCCAGGTCCCTGTCACCGAATCGATGTAGACCCAGGCCGAGAGGGTGAAGGTGCTTGACGCAGTAAACCGCATGTCCTGGGCGTCGGGCACGACGATGTGCCCGGTCGCGCCGTCCACCTTGAGCACGGTGCCCCGGTCGGGGTCTTGCACGAACGAGGCCCCGCCGACCAGCGTGCCATGGTGGCCATCTGCGACATCCTTGGCATCGCCGTCCAGGGGCCAGTAGGCGATCAAGGCCGCCGAAGCTGTGCCCGCCGCGCCGAGTATCGAGGCCAGGCAGAGAACGACAATCAGTCTTCGAAACATAAGATGCCTCCTTCCACAACCGAACATGATGCGTACGTCCTGAACGTCTCAGGACGACCTTCTCTTTGTGACCGCTGCCGTAGCCTGATTCTGCGGTCTATCTACGGGCTCGCGTAGTCCTTGAAACGCCTCATCCAGTCGGGCCATGCGGGTCTGCCGCGAGTCGTCAGGTCCTGGACCCATTGTTTATGCCAGCGGACCTCCCACAATTCCTTCAGGCCGATGGGCCGGACCGACGTGTCCATAAACACGGCGTTCACCGAGCCGTTGTGCCGATTGATGCAGAAACTCCGCATGGCGTTGCCGTACCACTGCCATGGACACTCGCCGTCGAAGGTCGGCGGCTGATCGACGACTTCCGGTAGGCCGTCCACCCACTGGCAATCTACGAACACGGGGATTTCCCAGCCGTTCTTGACGTGGATGGACCGCCAGTTCTTGTTCATGTGGATGCCGCCCTGGTCGTTGGCGACCCAGGCGTTGAGGCCGAACCCGCCGTAATCGCCGTGCACCGCCCACGCGGGGACAGTCGGAAGTGCCCCTTCGCCGTACACGCCCCAGCCGACGAACGGGCCCGTGACGCCGTCACTGTAGAATTTCTTCGTCGCCGGGCAGGCGCGAATCTTCGGCTCATGGCTGTAGTACGGCCGCATCGCCGGCACCCAGCTATGACGTGGGTCGTTCCCCTCCTCTTCGTGAAAATAGCCGTTGTTGTCTTCGGCATACATGGAGAAGGTCAGGCCCATCTGCTTGAGATTGGACTGGCACGCGACCTTCTGGGCCTGCTCTCGCACCCGCTGCAACGCCGGCAGGAGAATCGCCAGCAGCAAAGCGATGATGGCGATGACGACCAGCAGCTCGATGAGCGTGAAGGCGTGCATCTTACGCATGGGTCTTCTTCTCACGTGACCGGCGTCACCGCGGATCGTCGGACAAGGTATCATGAATCACTGGTCCTCCGGACATCTCCGTGGTCAGTCGGTGGAAGCGGTGGGGGCGTAGCCGAGCTTGCTCCAGGCGGCCTTCTGGACGGCGTGCAAGTCGCGATTCCCGGGTTGGGCGGGGTCATTTATCTGCTCCTTCGCCAGCTTCACGGTGCGGGCGTCCCGCCATTTCCAATACTCGCTGTGCCCGTCGACGAACGAGAAGTTCGTTCCGTCGCCGTGGCGGACCGTCGGCCGGTCCCACCAGCTTTCCCGGTCGTAGTAGACGGTCCAACTGTCCGGCGAGATCTTGCCCTCATCGATGAACACAAACCGCTCGCCCTGTCGCTGAACCTGGTTGAGCCGCTTGATCGTCAGCCCTGCCGTGCCCGGAATTCGAGGACTGCCGTCATTCTGCTGAGCGCCGTTCATTGCGTCCACAATCGCATACGTGAGGACCTCGGCGCGAATCCCCGTGGGACATCGGTAAATGTCCACGTCATCGCAATACTTGTAGAGCACGCCCTCCGTCAGGCGTTTGCGCCGCTCCGCGATCGGGGCCGTGTCATTATAGCGCGCGCCGATCCATGCCGGCTCGCCCAAACCTCCGGGTGTGCAGGAGCAATGACCTATGCTGCCTGAACGCGATGCGCGGGCGGAAAAAAACGAGAACCAAATAGACTTTTTCCGTTGACAGGGAGCACTGACAGGGCGATCATCCTGTGACAGTACGCGGATGATTTGAACTGCGACAAGACGGACACCCTCGCGCAAAGAGCCAGAGATGGGCTGCGCTTCTTTTGAGCGCATGGAGGCCAGAGAAGTGTGTACGTGCAGTGTGTACCCTCCGTCGAGTCGCCAAACAGGGTCCGTACTGCATGTCATTCAGACGCACGCGCGCGCCCCACCTCGCCTGCGCGCGCAGAATCTCAATGAGATGAATGCAAGAACCGAATGACGTGACGAACCAGATAACAGAGTGCCCGCACTCAAGATGTAGGGATATACGCTCTTCACGAGCAAGAGAGAGGAGTAACAATATGCAGAGCCATGGATTGGTGAGTATATCGTGGTCCGTCGTGGCGGCCGCGATCTTCTTGGGGTTGGCGCCCATGGCTCCAATCCAGACCGCTGTGAGCGAGTATGTTTACTCAGAGGGCATGGATTGGAGCGACCCTCAGGGTTCGCCGTATGGCGAAAGTCAAGCGGACGCTTCCATCAACTGGGCCTATTGCGACGTGTGGGCTTGGGCGTATGGAGAAGCTGAGGTGCAGATCCTTGGCGCGGGGAGTTCCCATCACGAGAGTACCGCTGACGCATGGGCCTGGGTCTATTTCTTCTGGGGCTGGTACGGAGCCGGTACGGCGACTGGCGGCTACTTCGACTACGACTGGGAGTGCAGTGCGACGATGGATCTAACCCAAGAAACTGCGCTCAACGATTTCGCGGAGTGGGCAACGGCGTATACGGGCGTGGACTGCTCATTTCAGAACTGGCTTGAGCCGGGTGGACCACAGTATTCGTTCCTAGGGGGTACCGGAAGCGCCCACGAGCTGGATTGGTATGGGCCCCCCGATATGACGATTTCGTCGGACGATTGGTGGTTCTGGTTCTACAATGCGCTGGGCTATGGCAACAGGGAAATAGCAGAGTGGAATGTAGTGGTCGACGACGAAGGGCCAATAGTTGAAGGTGTTGAAGTAGTCTTCCTTCAGCTCTATGTGGACCTCGGCGTGCACGCTGAGGCGGACGTGTATTCGAGCATTCCAGCGGGAGCTGCAAAGGCGAACGCTTACTCCTGGGCCTTGGCTAGCGCTAACGGATATGCCGAGTTCTTTCGGTGATAGATCGCTGACATGACGTAGAGCTGGCTGCATTGTCGAGAGAAATGCCCCGCCGGTGCAGGGCCATACATCCGTGGGGCAAGCGCCGGTGGGGCACTTATCACTGTGTTCTCGGTCCCTGTCAGCCTACATCCGCGACTATGGAAAGACAGTATGAGAATGGAGGTGAAGCATGTGTACAAAACAGGAGTGGCTAGTACATGCTCATTTATGGTGGCTCTTTGCGTCGGTTGGGATGATCATTTTTACCTGGCTTTGTTTGGCTCCGGGGGGTACCAGACAATTTGCGAGCAGGGGTGTCGGGAAATCTGGCCCAGTTTCGTACGCCGGGCAAGCGCCTGGTGGGCGCGAGATCCTTCGGGCTGCGACCCAGGCGTTCCGCCCTTCCCTCGAGATGAAGGAGAACGTCGAATTCCTGCTCACGCCTGCGCTGCTAGTTCAGGAGGCGATGGCACAAGATGTTGTACCCACTTACCCCTGGGAATAAAGGAGGACTTTCGATGGGCGGCTATCTCAGGCTCAGAAGACGATGTGGGGCGCTCGGCGCAGGCCTTCTTCTATTGGTATGCCTTGGTCTGGGCGAAGATGCGGCGCGAGACCCCAGGGCAGACACTATCCGCTTCGATGCGGTCTTGGAACTGAACGCTCCGCTGCTGGGGACCAATACCCTTCTGTTCGCACGCTACTGGGTGGGTACCGACTGCTACAGCATCGGCGTAATTTGGGCGGAGCCCTCTCTCACCGGACTCAATTTCCCGACGAAGCCTATGACGCTGAGTGTCCACAGCGACCGTAGAAGCCTCTCAATAGCCAGTGAGCGTCAACCGAGCCTCACCACGACGTTCACCAAACCAGTAGGTCAGCGAGGCGTCTTCCAGCACAAGTTCAACAGCTATCCACTAGCCGATCTTCGATTCGGGGATTCAGAGTCGCTTGCTTCTCGCCTCTACTTTCGTGATTTGAGGGACGTGGTGCAAGATACAAATGACCGATTCTCCACCGTTGACATCGCGACATCCTCTGGCGGGTCCGACGCAAGGTCGATTGCTAAGGCAGTTGTGCGTAGGGACGACTCATCTATCGCCGACCTGAATCTGCTGGATGCTGATAATCAAGTCATGAAGAGTATTCACTACGAGTACACCACGTATAACGACAAGAGGCTACTCCGCAAAGAGACCGTGCTTCTACCGGAGACATTCTTGACAGTGGGCTTCCTGGGGCAAGGCGCGACAATCACCATTAACGGACAAAAGCGCACATTCAAAGAGCTCCCAACTCTCCACCACGAGGGAGGTCGAGATTGCACAATCGATTACAGTCCTTTTACGATGGAGGATCGCTCATTGGCGGTCCCCGCCAGCGTTGTCGTCCGCAAAGCGGACGACAGGACGGTAGTCCGAATGGCGCACATGTTCAATTTCGTTCATCTGAAGCTCACGGCCGACGAGGCGGAACAAGCAGCACAGCAATTCGCGCATATGGACGCAGAAGAGCAGGCGCTTCAGCAATTGCTTGAGCGCTATTGGCTAAAGGACAGTAACGGGATTGCCGGTGAGGATGCGGCGACATTGAAAAGGTTGCGTGCTCACTTCGAAGATGTCTCGCCAAGGGGGAAAATCGTTGGTGAGCAACTGAAACGCCTTAGTCTGCTTGTTCAATTGGATTGGTTGCAGGGCGACGACGCGATTCAAAGGCACTTTCGCGAGTACCTGGCCACTCTGGCTGCCAACGGTCTTTGGGAAACACTCGTCCCCGCGGGATGTGAGATGATCGATGTGACGGCGCGCTGGCACCGCTTCACTGCGGCGGATCGGATGCTGGAACACTGGCTGGACACGGTGATCGCAGAACGCGATCCTGCATCGATCCGGCGCTACGCTGAGTCTCAGGGGCGAAGGGGCCGCTGGTGGATCGCCGCCCGACTGTTGGAGAAGTCTCTGCAGTCCCAAGATTGGGGCTCGGCAAAGTTGGCAGGACAAGTGCTCAGGTCTAAGACCCTTCAGAAACTGAACGATGCGTTGCAGACGCCCTATTCCGGAAAGGTGGAAGCCGCGAAAGCCCAGGTGACGTGGGCAACTTCTTCGTGTGGTGCCGAGAATGTGACCAAGGCTCTCCACGAATCCCTGCAGCAAGCTGGTCAGACTTTTTCCGACCTCGCGGAGCCCTCCGAGGAGCAGAAGGAATTCAAGAGTCAATTGGATGCCATCACGAAGGCTCTTCCAGAGCCTGTCAGACCTCGACCAGGGAACGACTAAGTGCTCGCCATCCGCGAAATCTCGTGTCATCCGCCGGTAACAATCTCTGGCGGCTTGGATCCACTTAGTCCGCTCGCCGGATGCGTCGCATAGGGTGTGTTCGTCGGCGCGATATTCCCGTACAATGGAGTTCAGGGCCGCTGGCGCCCTCCCGAGCGCCTTGAGCCAAATACCATCGACACGATATCAGAGACATACGCCCTTGATCGGCCTTGGGTACCCATTGATCTAAGGCCCTTCCATAGTGTTGGCGTACGACAGTGATTCACACTCGCAATTACAGGTCGCCCCCCCCCGATCGCCGGCTTTCGCCAGAGCTTTCGCGCGTCCATAGTCCGCGAACGACAGGATCTCGCACGCCAAAACTCTCTTCATGCCGTTCTCCTCACTGTCGCGCAGCCGCATGCCCTCAGGGGAACAGGCGCTTGGTCAGCTCGGCGATGCGCTGGCCGCGGCGCGTGCACTGCTGCTTGACCTTCTCATCGGGCCGGCCGATGGAGAGCGGGCCGTAGTGGGCGCCCTGCGGGTCGCCCTGCACGACCATGCCGGCGATCAGCATGGCCTCGATGATGCCCATGACGGTGGTCTCACTGCCGCCGCCGATATTGGCGGAGCTGGAGAAGGCGGCGCCGACCTTGCCGTTCAGTTGCCCGTGCCGGCTGACGAGATCGTCGATCAACTGCTTCACCGGCGCGGCCATTTGGCCGTAGTAGCAGGGTGAGCCGATGACGATCGCCTCGTAGTTGGGCAGATCGTCCGGCCGCACCTTGTCCACTGCCTTGCACTCGGTCTTGAGTCCCGCGTCGTTCATCGCCTTGGCGATCGTCTCGCCCATCTCCTTCGTATTGCCGCTTCGCGAGTAGTAGACCACAAGTCCCTCAGCCATGCCTGCTCCTTTCCAGTTGTCCAGTCTGGCCGGCCGCCGGCCCGTTCTCCTGACACGCAGTTGCGAAACCCTGCAAATTCCATCTCCTATTCTACATCCCCGCCCCCAAAGACGCAAAGATATTCCTGCCTTGGCCCCGACCACCGCATTTTGCTTGCGGGTTCAGCCCGCCTTCGGGATGATACTTCCCGCTGTCAAGAAACGTAGTCGTGACCACGGACAGGCAAGGTGACTCCGGCATAACTTGGACGAGCTACTCCAGCCGCTGGGAATCCGGTTGGATGTAAGAACCTGGTTCTTTCAAAGGACAAATCAGAAATGTCTCGACGCTGGTGGCAATTCTGGAAGCGCGGGCATCGCACGGCAGGCAGGATTCTCGTCTGCAGCTACCTTGTGGCGCCGGGGAGCCAACTCCACCGCCGCGCGGTGGAAACCCTGCGCCTTGGACCCGACGAGAAGTTGGAAGAGGATGTGGATGTTCAGCTACCCGAAGCAGAGGTCATCGACCGCCTGGTGCAGGAATGGATGACGCTTGGTCGTGGCGTCGTCACGGACGAGCAGCGCAAGGCCATGCATCGCCGCGAGACCGAAATCGGGCAAGCGCTGTATGACTTGGGCGGTATCACCTTGATGAAGCACGTCGTAATCAAACTGATCGATGCTGGCCTCGCGCACGAGAGCGATTTCTGGTATTGGAACGGGATTGGCGGCTGGCAATACTGAAATTCCAGGGACGCCCTGACATCGCCGGTCATTGCCGCGGGAGTGTACGGAGGAGGCCGTAGCCTGGTCCATGCCCGCCATTCCCCTCATTGAAGTGCCCTGTACGCGTAGCCTTTCAGCATGGACTCGAAGTCCTTCCTCTCCTCGTCGTCCTGAGGGGCCCTGTAAAACGCGAACTTCGCAGGATCGTACAGGGCGTTCAGGTTCCACTCGATCAGCCCACGGCTGTAGAACCTGTGCATCTCGACGTGGCCGTCGGCGAAACCCAGGGTGCTGCTGTTCTCGCGATGCCAGATGCCGAAGGGATCGACCCATTGTCTGCTCCTCGGGTACATGACCCACGAGCCCATGTTGTAGCCTCGCGGGTCGCACTCGGCCAGGAAGACGTACTTGGTGGCAGGGGCCTTGATGTCCGTGTACCGGACGCAGGGCTTGATCTCCCACTCGAACGGGCTCTCGCTTCTCACGCCGTTCATGCCGCCGGCGATCGAATAAGTGCGATAGGCGAACTTATGGTACGGACTGTTCCTGCGCTTGTCCGAGGGGCACCGGTAGATATCGATGTCCTTCACATAAGGCCACAGCGCGCCCTGCTTGATGTATTCTTTCTTCTGCTCCACCGAGGCATTCACTCCACCCGGCGGAATCTGCACCCAGGGGCTCCCGGGGCTCTCCGTCACCCGCTCGGGGAAACCGCCGACGAGTCTCGCGTCGTTCTCATCCTTGTAGATCAGCCATGCGATCAGCAAAGTCCGCATGTTGCCCCGGCAGGTGATGCTCCGTGCCTGCTCCCTCGCGATGTTCAAGGAAGGCATCAGAATCGCCATGAGTACGGCGATGATGGCGATGACCACCAGCAGCTCAATCAGTGTAAATGCCCGTCGGCCCTGCGGGAACCTCGAATTGCGAAGTTCGGATGTCGAACTTGCGGCAGCGTGCTTGAGTATCATAGTTGTCTCTCCGACAGGGCGAAAAACCCGTTCACCCATACCACATACAATAAGCGATTATCACGCGTTTGTCAAGCGGCCCTCGGATCGGCAATCGGCGGTGTGTGACTACGCTCTCCGGCGCCGGGAGGCGGGAGCGTTTAGCGCGTGGCAGGCTGCCAGCAGGTAGACCCATAGTCGCCATCCGTTCGTCAAAATGGCGCCGGTTCTCCACGGGCCCTCCGGGATCCTCCCGGCAGTCGTGGTCTGGGCGGTGCCCCCCATTCCTCTCGCACGTGATCTCAGGAAGGACCATTCAGTGAGAATGATTGAGTTTTTCCCCGGAGACCCTTGAACGATGGGAGGTTGAGGAGTACTATCTTTGGCGGCGCGTTGCTGTCGGCAGGGAGCTGTGCATCGGCATGTGACGGGAAGATCGACGGCGGATTCGATGACAAAAGGCGGGTGTTGTGATGGAATCGGGCGATAGAGATGCCACAAAGACGCAAGTGATTGAATTCATAGCAGAATGGTGGAAGTGGTCGATAGACGATCTGGATGAAGACACGGACCTGTACCGTGATCTGAGGATACGGGGTGACGATGTGGATGACCTGTTCATGGCACTATCCGAGGAATTTGACCTTCCTCTTGATAACCTAGATCTGCGAGGCTGCTTCCCCGGCGAGGGGCATTTCTTCAATCCCTTCCCGACGCTTTTCTTCAGGCCAAAACGGCGAATCCGCATTAGGCACTTGATTGATGCTGTCTTGCTAAAACGATGGCCGGAGCTTGAGAATGTATAGCCGGCCCAGGAGGCCGGGAAATCAAGGGAGGTCCGCTCTATGGAAAGGACCGTCGTCGCCATGAAGATCGAATATTTTCACGCCTCGAAGTACGGCAATGGAGCCAGGGTCGCAGAGGAGTTCAAGAAGCAGATGGCCGCCAGGGGGGTCACGGTCAACGTCCATCACATCCGCGATGCCAGGCCCAAGGAGATGCCGCCGGCCGACCTGTACCTGTTCAGCTCCCCCGGCCGTTGCGGCCGGCCCACCTGGGGCATGCGCCGTTTCCTGAGGAAGGCCAACTTGCCATCGGGAACGAAGTACGCCATCCTGACCACGGAGATGCCGACCCCGGAGGAGCGCGCCAAGTGGCAGCGCGTAATCCCTCTCATGAACGAAATCCTGCAAGAAAAGGGCCTGGTTAAGGTCACCGAGGGCAAGGTCATAGTGACCGGCCTCAAGGGCCCGCTCCAAGATGCCTGGCAGAACAAAGTGCAAGCCTTCGCCTCCCAGATTCCCGTCCCGACCTGAGCCCTCCTAGTGTGGTCTGTGCCCACCGTTCCCCTGAATGAACAATGAAGACGCGGCCCCCAGCACAGCCCGGCCCCCAGCACAGCCCCTCTCAGTTCTCTTTGTTACCTTTCGAGTTTCCCTCTTCAAGTCTGTCAGCCTCCCGGCTTAGTTTTGCCAGGATCCGGACCATTTCACGGAATGGGGCCTCGAATAATGCATCCTTGTTCCCTCCCCGCTCGATGATTTGTGGTGTCATTAGATATGCCATTTTTTGCGTTTCAATGCCTCTCTCGGTGTCAATCATGAGTTTCCTAAAGCTCGGCGGGAGAAGATCGGCGTTAGCTGTCTGGATCTTATCGAGACGGGCGCGAAGAACATCGCCACCCTGAACGAAGAGCTGAGAGTAATGCTTCCACGTTTCCACCGAGAATGCAGGAACAGGTACTTTCTCAAGCATCTCCCAAACATCAGCAACTTGGCCATCGTAAGCCCTCGATGCCCAAAGCCCACCAAGAGTCATGTAAAGGTTCTTCCACTGATGACATGCAAGGCTGACTTCTTGATAAACCTCACCTCTTAACAGGCCAAAATCGCCGACTAGTTTTGCGAGGCCCTCTTGTCTATCCATATTCCGGTAAAAACTATCGGCGAGCTCCTCGAAAGGCTTTAGCCTTTCTGATAGCTGAAGCACGAGACGTTCCTCCCGTAACGTACTCACAGAATCGTAGGCAATCCGCAAGGTCAAGCTTAAAATAGCGCCAAGGAAGAGAGCGATTATTGGAGCCCTTTTTGGAAAGTGTACCCAACAGTATTCAGCTCCGCGAAGCGCTTTGTTTGAGCACTGCTTCTGCGTGCTTTTAGTGATCGCACGACAATCTGATCTGGGCTTTGCTTTCATTCCGTGACACCCAACATCGTGGTACAGGGGATGCCGGAGAGACAGCCACCGTTTTGGGGAGTTGATCGGCGATAGCCAGTAGTTGCTCTCACTTCTTCCGTTTCTTGCTTGTCGCCTTTTCTGCTTGTTCGGCCTGGCGCAGGGGCGCTTCGAAGCGGCGACGGACTGCGGCACGATCGAAGTAGGCCATGATCTGCTCAGGGGTCATCCCCTCGGTTTCTTTGGCCACCGCCTCTTTCCATTTCCGTGACTCGGTCACGGCGTCAAACTTCTTCGTCCTGGCTTTCATAGACAATCTCCAAAGGGCTGATGATCCGAATAGCACGGACAGCGCAATCATACCGGACTGATCAGAACCCGTAAATGGCTCTCGCTTGATCGCGGACCTTTGTTGTTGCATCGGATTCATCGGGCATGCTATGATGACTTCATGGTGACGACACGGGAACAGGCGTTGGAGATTGCGACGAAGGTCCGGACGGGACTGGAGAAGATCTATGGCCCGCGGTTGCGGGGCGTGTACCTCTACGGTTCGGCCGCACGCGATGAGTTGCGCGACGAGAGCGACATCGACATCGCCGTCGTGCTCGATGAGGTGACGGATAGCTTTGCCGAGATCAACCTCGCGGGCGACCTTGGTTCCGAGCTGAGCTTGGAGTATGATACGCTCGTCAGTTTCTTGTTTGTCAGCGAGGAGGAGTTGCGCAAGGGGCGTTTCGCCGTCCATCAGTTCATCAAAGAGGAAGGGATTCCGGTGTGACTGAAGACGTGCTACTGCACCTGGGAGAGGCGGACGCCTGCATTGGGGATGCAGAGTTGCTGTTTGCGGCCTCGCGTTTTGGCGCCGCCGTCAGCCGGGCGTACTATGCCATGTTTCATGCCGCCACCGCAGCCCTCTTGCAGCAGGGCATTAAACGCCGGTCGCACCAGGGCATTATTGCCGCCTTTGGGCAGACCTTTGTGAAACCCGGGATCATTGACGCGAGGTTCCACAAGTACTTCGCAAAGGCCTTCACTCTTCGCCAGGAGAGTGACTATGCACCCGTGGTCCGGCTGGTGGATGAAACGGCACGGGAAGTGCTCGGCTGGGCGAGAGAATTCGTCGCGGCCTGCCGGAAGCTCTGTGAATAACGGAAACCGGCGTGCGATGCACGCTCTGCGATAGGAGCATTCGAGGCGGATGAGTTATCGGCGGAGGTAGGCTAGTTTTTCGGGCAGCGCGATGTTGTTACCGAAGTTGTCTTCGCCGTAGCCGTACTCGGCGAGCTGGCGGATGTCTTCGAGGACCCGCTTGTCGCCGACGAACTGGGCGGTCATGTCCGTCTCAATGTCGATCTTTCCCATCGCCAACAGCCGTCCGGTCTCGCTGATGACCCTCTCCAGCAGCGTGCCTTCCAGGCCCACGCGCTGCTCGGGAATCTCCAGCGGCTGCTCGTACATGATGAGCTTGCTCTTCTGGGCGAGGGCGAGCACGGCGCTGCGGACGGCCGGAGCGATGTCCTCGGTGTCGGCGCCGCCCTCCGGCACGATCTGGAGCCGGACGATCTCGCGGGCGAGCCACCGCCGCTTCTGGGCGTTGATCTTCTCGTTCGCACGGAACAGGTCGAGCGGCGAGCTGCAATCGTACGTCTCGTCGGCCAGGAGCATCTGGACCTTGGAGCCGTAGTGGAGGACCAGTTTCGAGATCAGGGTCGAGGGCCGCACGTGGAAGCCGCGGTACTTGGGGATGGGCACCTCGATGCGTCCGACCTCCGCGTAGCGCTTGAGCATTTCCTGGCACAGGCTCACCGTGCACCCGATGTAATGGTCGATGAACGTGACCGGATAGTTCATGAGCACGTAGAGCAGCTCGTCGGGCTTGACGAGCAGGTGGGAGAACGGCGGGGCGATGCACGGCTCCTTGTTCACGTGCCGCTCGTAATAGTGGGCAAAAAGAGTCGCGATCTTGAGCAGGTGGAAAACGACGCTGGCGTGGCCCCGCAGGACCGGCAGGTCCGCATCCTTGCGCTCCGCCTCCGTGCCGGAGACGAACGTGTCGTACTTGGATTGCAGGTTGTGGAACCGGAATTCGAGGCTTCGCAGGCGTTCCTCCGTCAGCGAGGTGGTGACGCACAGGGCGTATTCCTCCTGCTTGGCCCGGCTGGCGGCGCGGATGTCGTCGCTCTCGGAGGCCAGGTTCAGGAAGGCGGTGGCGAGCAGGGCGACGGTCTCGGCGACGGTCTCGACGCGGCGGGCCTGGCAGTCGTGCCCCAGGTGGTGGGTGTGCATTCCCTCCTCGTAGGCCTCTGCGATCCCGTCGCTCGACGGGATTTCCAGGCCGAGCTGGCGGGCCTTCGCGAGCAGTTCGGTGGCGGAGCGGACGAGGACGCCGCAGGCGAACTCGAGCGTGGCGTCCGTCGCGGCGGCGAAATCCTGCGCCACCGGCATCAGCTTATAATTCGGCATTCGGTGCTGGATGTGGAGCAGCTCGTAGCTGACGTCGGCGAACGATTTGATGGCGGCAGTCAGCGACCGCAGGTTGCACCATTTGCAGTTCTTGCCCGCGTCGTACGTGTCCAGCAATTCCTCCAACTGCATGGACTGGGAAAGGAACTCGCCGGCCAGGGGCCGGGTCAGACTGCTCGTCGGCTGTTCGCACTCCGAGAGGTAGGCCGACAGGGCCAGCAGCGTCTTTGCCCGCCTCTCGATGAGCGTGCGAAGCGTATCTTCATTCACCGGCCCGGCCTTCAGCGTTATTGCGTCGCCCTGGTCCATCTGTCTGTCTTTCACCCCAACTACTTCATCGCAAGGGCCGTTCCGGCGCCTTCTGATCTTTTTCGAGCGGAATTGTCTCGATGGAGAACCCCGCGGGAGGATTGACCTGGAACACGCTCTTGTCGATAGCCTGATTCACTTTCGGCTGGAGCAGCTTGATGTCGTACACATCGCCGACGTCGGCTTCGGCTCCGACGGCCGTGATCTTCGTGGGCAGTCCCAGCGTCTTATCGACCCAGAAATCGATCGTCGAGTAATCTTCTTTGTACGTGGAGTCGGGTTTGGTCTTGAGATGGAGGTGGTGGGGGGGCACGGGTTGCGGCTGCTCGTCCGACACGAGATCGATATCGAACTGCTTTCGCAGGTCTTCGATCTTGGCGAATCCGAACACGGGGACCTGCCGGCTGACCAGCGCGAAGGCGTCCACCGGCTTGTTCGGCTCGGTGATCTGGCGTCGCTCGATGCTCTGTGTCTGGTAGTCGATGCGCTGAAGCCAGACGCCGTCGAAGATGAACTGCTCGCGATACGGCTGCTCCTTTTCCTGGTCCTGCTGGAACGTGCGGAAGTCGATGCGCAGGTAGGACCGCTGGTCGAACCGGGCATAGTAGAGCACGCCGGTCCGCCGCGTCTGCGATTCGAGCAGGGGCTGGCGGACGACGTAATCCACGTTGCACTCGTAGGATTTCAGCTCGGCCGCTTTCTTCTGGAGACCCTCCAGAACGGTGTCCACCGGACTGGCAGGTTGATTGGCTGGTGCATTCGCGGGTTCTTTGGCAGATGCATCGGCAGGTGCGTCGGCGGGTTCTTTGGCGGGCTCTTGTGCGACCTGAGAGGCGGGTGAGCCGGACTGACAACTTTGGCCGTAGAATGCGGCCGGCACGAGAAGGAAGCCGAGAACGGCTCCTGCGATCACTTTCTTGTACATACCCTAGTCCTTTACGGAGACAACTCCGTTGGTATCACCCTTATCGTCAATGATGTGAAGGATCTCGCCTAAATTCTTGATTGTAAAGTCCGCGAGCGTGGCAAACTCGGGCGCTCGCGGGTGATTGGCGAGCAGGACCGATATTGCTCCGGCTGCGCGGGCGCAGAGCACGTCGTAGAGGTAGTCTCCGACCAGCAGCGTCTCGGCAGGCTCGACGGCGAAATGCCGGCACAGGTGCCGCACTCCGAAGGCATCCGGTTTTACCGGGCCATCTTCGCGCCCTACGATCATGTCGAACTGCAGGCCATGTTTGCTCTCGATTGCCTGGGCGTTGCACTTGCGGTTGCGGGTGAGCACGCCGATCCGGATGCCTCGCTGATGCAGGCTCTCGAGCGTCTCGCGGGCGCCGGGATTCAGCGTGGAGGCGGCCAGGGCCTTTTCCTCGTGGCAATGCAGGATGGCTTCTGCCCGCTGTCGCTGCTGGGGCGTCATCTTCTCCATGGCCTCCAGCACGGGCCCGCTGTCTTTGCCCATTCCGATCTCCAGCCGGATGGCGTCGAAATCGAAGTAGGGCTCGGTGATCGTCCCGTCCAGATCAAATATCACTGCTCGTATCGGCATACGCGTATCAGCCTCTCGTATCGACATGCGAAGACAAAAAGCCACGGGTTGGAGCGATTCCTGCTCCGTGTGTTCCGTGCCGGATAGGTTGTCCTCTCATGGCAATCCTGTCAAGTCCCTGTTCCTTGCCTGGCGAGGCATTGACCGCTCGTAGGGTGAGTCCTTGGCCCACGCGGTCATCCGAGCAAAGCGTTCTTTGACGCGTGGTTTGAGAGCCCACCCTACATGTTGACGCCACGCTTCTGCTAAGAAGCCAACTTGGACACGGGTGCCATGTCTACGCTCGCTTGCGTAGACATGTTGTCCCCCGAACGGAGCATGCTTACGCGAGCGTAAGCATGGCACCCAATTTCGTCGCACATGTTTCTTTCCGACAACGGGCGCGAAGCCGCCCAGCGACTCGCAATGACATAAATGGGCTCCGTCAAGCGACTTTGCGTCTGCCGTGCTTTGCCCGGTGCTGATGCCTGCCCGGGACCTCTATTTTCCCTGTTTTCTCAGCATTTCAATCAGGTAGCGTCCCGCCTGGCTAAGCATCTTGCCCTTGCGGACGATGATCCCGGTCGGCCGGACGAAACGCTCGTTGGAGAAGGGC
>Ga0315277_10002917_pt1 | contig 23508 bp, 15 predicted proteins | sample YL17G05_15_MG_FD_203695 | JGI IMG/M metagenome (GOLD analysis project Ga0315277, IMG submission 203695) | Sediment microbial communities from Yellowstone Lake, YNP, Wyoming, USA - YL17G05_15 | ecosystem: Environmental > Aquatic > Freshwater > Lake > Sediment | place: USA: Wyoming | collected...
TGACCTGCGTATGCGCGCCGTGGAACACGGCCCATAGCACATGGACGGTCGAGCCCCACGCGGCATTGGTCATACTGCCGCCGGTGGGCGAATCGAAGCGAGCCAGCGCGGTGTCATCTGACCACGTAGCGCCGGAATCGGTCGAGCGCTTATAGAATGCGCCCCAACCGTCGTGCTTGTCCTTGTACACAAGGTGGACGTCGCTGCCCGAGGCCGCAAGCGACGGACACCACGAAGACTCAGGGTCGGCGGACAGGTTCTGGTCCGGCTCCCACGTCTCTCCCTCGTCGGTCGAGCGCTTGCCGTATACCTGGGGGTGGCCGTCACGGCCCTCCCACCAGACCGCCTGCAGGCTGCCGCCCGGGGTCGCAGCGAGGAACCAACCGTTGTTGGCCCAGATGCGCGCCGGACTACCTTCGTACGTCAGGCGGACTTCGGGTTCCCACTGCCCGAGCGCGAAGGAAGTCAGGATACAGGACACAGAACACAGGAGGGCCAATCGCAACCCGGCCACCTATCTTGTCAGCACGACCTTCTGACAGCCTACGGTTGACGGCTCACGGCTAGCGGCCCGAACGAAGTAGACACCGGGGTTCAGGCGGCTCACGTTGTTCGCGCCCGACTTAAGGTCCAGCACCTTCTGGCCGGAAAGAGAGAAGAGCGAAGAGTGAAGGGTGAAAGTCGGAGCCGGCAGGAAGAGGACGCCGCGGACGATGGTTGTCGCGTTGGCCTCAGCGGCCCCCGTCGGACGGTGCGGCGTTTCCTCGATACCGGTCGGCGGAATGCCGGCATGAAGGATGCAGCCGTCCAAGCCCGTTGCCCAGCCGTGTGCGGTGTCGGTGAAGACGAGGTTGTAGAGGAACTGGTTCGTGCCCGAGCTCATCGGGAACCAGTCTATCCCGGCGTTCGTCGTGCGCAGAATGGTACCTTTGTCGCCGACAGTCCAGCCCATTCCCGGGTTCGTGTACCAGACCCCGCGCAGCGAATTGGTCGTCCCGCTCGGGATCGTATCCCAGGTCGAACCCTGGCTTGTGGTCCGGAAGATCGAGCCGCTGCCGCCCACGATCGTGGCGTAAGTGTTGTTTTGCACGAAGATCCCCATCAGCGGCTTGCTGTTCAGCGACCGGCCGGTCCATGCCTGTCCGCCGTTGGTGGTCATCAGCACCGTTCCATTTGTTCCGGATGCATAGCCCACGTTGAGGTCGTAGAAGCGGACGGCATACAGCGCCTGGCCGGTGTTACTGGTCTGCTCCTGCCACAGCGCGCCGCCGTTGGTGGTATGGACTATCTTGCTTCCGCCGACCGCCCAGCCGTTGTTGGCGTCGAGCATGTGGACGCCGTTCAGACCGACGGTCAGGCCGCTGGTCTGCTCGCTCCAGGTCTGCCCGCCATCGGTAGTGCGGATGATCTTGCCTTGCGTGCCGACCGCGGTGCCGCGCAGCCCATCGGAGAAGCTGATACCCGAGTACGAGCCGCTCGGCACCGAACCGCTCGTCCAGGTCTGTCCTCCGTCGGTTGTCCAGACCATCTCGGAGCTGCCGACGACAACTCCGTGCAGCGAGTCGGGAAATGCGAGCGCGTAGAAGTCCGAGCCCGGGCCGGCACTTCTCTGTGTCCAGGTCCAGCCGCTGTTGGCGCTGGAGAGCAGCGTTCCGCCGGCGCCGGCCGCCACGGTGTTGAGCGAGTCAGCAAAGGCCGCGGCCAGCAGGTCGCTGCCGTTCACGGCCGGGCGCTGGGACCAGGTCTGACCGCCGTCACGGGTCGCGACCGAGACGCCTCCGGCCGCGACCGCAGAGCCGGTATCAGGCGAAGCAAAAGCCACGTCGAGGAACCGGGCCGAGACCCCGCTGTAGCGGTTGGTCCACGTCACGCCCCCGTTGGTAGTCTCCAGTAGCGCCGAGTCGCCTGCCGCCCAGCCGTGCGCCGAGTTGAAGAAGACTGTCCCGTAAAGAGCCCCGGTCGTGCCGCTGCTCTGCCCGTACCAGTTTACGCCGCCATTGGTGGTACGCTTGATGTAGCCCGAATCGCCGACCACGTAGCCGGTGTCGGTTCCGGTGAACTGCACACCGTGCCACGAGAACCCGGCAGGCAGCGAGACGCTCGACCAACTGAAGCCGCCGTCGGTCGTACGGACGATGCGGCCCGAATCGCCGGCTGCACAGCCGTGTAGGTCGTCGGGAAAGCTAACCCCCAGCAGACCCGTGGTGATGCCGGTCGAGCCGACCTGCCAACTTGCGCCGCCGTCGGTGGTCTTGGCGACGAGGCTGGAATCGCCGACCACATACCCGGTCGTGGGCGTGGGGAAACAGATTGCGTTCAGGTTCAGGCCGGTCCAGCCCGGCAGCATGGTCCAGGTCTGGCCCGCGTCCGTCGTCTTGAGCAGCGTTCCGACGTCGCCGACCGCGAGCGCGGTGGTCGGGCCGATAAATGCGATGTCCTGGATGCTGTTGCCTTGGGGCAGGGGGTTCTGCCAGCGCCATTCGACCACGCCGAAGGCGCAGGCACACGTGACGAGCAGCAATACGATAGTCCTCATGTGGTCTCCTATCTGGCTACGATGATCTTGCGGGCGATACCGGGCGATGGTTCGGAGTACACAAAGTACACGCCGGGCGACAAATGCCGCACGTTGTTAGGGCCTGGATGAAGCTCGAGCACTTTGCGGCCATCAGCAGAGAGCAGGGAGGAGGAAGGAGAGAACAGCGAGGCTGGCAGGAGCAGCACACCGCCGAGGATTGTGGCCGCCGGCTTGCGGCTTGTTGCTTGAGGCTTGCAGCTTTCCTCGACCCCGACGTTCCCGGTCAGGTTCCGCTTGTAGTAGATGGCGCCGTGGCCATCCCGCGTGTCTCGCCAGATGACATGAAGAATAGGGCCCGCGTAGTCGATGAAAGGAGAGGAACACGTACCGCTGACCAGTGTGTCAATTGGATCCCAGCTTGCGCCGCCGTCGCTTGAATGGAGGTAAAAGACTCCGGCGCCACCGCTGAGGCTGAACCAGACGATGTGGATGTTCGCGCCGTCGGCGACGATTGAGGGATAGGCGGACGGCGACGAGTCGGTCGTGAGCCGTTCATCCGGGCCCCAGGTCAGTCCATAGTCGGTCGAGCGTTTGTGGTAGATTTCGAAGTTGCCGTCGCGATTGTCCTCCCATGCGACGTCAACGTTTGAGCCGGAAGGATACACCGTCGGGCTGTAGGACATGGCGGTATCATCCGTCAGCCTGGTTTCCGGTCCCCAGGTCACGCCCTGGTCTGAGGAGCGGCGATAGTAGACCTCGCTATGTCCGCCACCTCCGTGACGGAATTCGTTCCAGACGATGTGCACGTTGGAGTCGGATGCCGCGATGCAGGGGTCTTCAGAGCGCCCCGGGGCATTGGAGATGCGCTGTATCGTGTCCCAGGTTTCGCCATTGTCGGTCGAACGCCGGAAGTAGACTTCGCTATTCACGGTGTCCAGATTCAAAGCAACGTAGACCATCGGGCCGACTGAGGCAATCGCGGGCCACCAGTTGAACAGTGACGAATCCGAGATGAATACGTCCTGCCCCCAGCTACGGCCGCCGTCGGTGGAGCGTTTGTAGTACGAGCCGTAGCGCCCGGTCCGCTGGTCGCGGAACGCGAGGTGTACGTTCGTGCCCGATACTGCCAGGGTCGGGAAGTCGGCGGTGCCGGGAGTGCCGGAAAGCCGAGTGTCCGTACCCCACGTCGTGCCCTGGTCGCTCGAACGCTTGTAGTAGATGGCACTGCCGTTGTTGTGGGTGTCGCACCAGATGACGTGTACCGTGTCTGCGCAGGTGACGACGCACCGCGCCATGTTCTCATTCAGGCCTGCGGCGCTGTCGGTCGTGGAGAGCTTCCGGTCCGGCTCCCACTGGGCGTGGACAACCGACAGCCAACAGCTCACGGCTAGCAGCGAACGGAACACTCTCATTGGGGCCGCCTATCGCTGAACAACGACCTTGCGGATCGCTTGAGCTTGCGCTTGTGCTTCTCTCACGAAGTAGACGCCGGGCGCTAATCGGCTCAGGTCGTTAGCGCCTGCGTGCAGGTCGAGCACTCTCCGCCCGGCCGCGTCCAGAAGTTCCGCCCTGTACGCTGTATTCTGTCTACTGTCTACTGCGCCGAGCACCAGCACGCCGCGGATGAAGCTGGTCGCAGGCCGCGAGCCGTAGAGTGTCGGCTGCCTGCCTTCCTCCAATCCCACTTCTCCGTAGAACTGGTGGATCCGCAGACCGGCATCCCCGCGCGCGCCATACACGTAGTCTCCGGCCACGGCAAGGTCAAGGGCAGAGCGTGGCGTGTCGTAGTATCCGACCTCAGCCGGATTCGCCGGGTCGGCAACCGAGATGACACGCAGACCGGCACCGTCGTCCGCGACGTACGCAAGGTCATCAACCACGGTAATACCTTCGGCATTGCCCGGCGTCTCGCAGGAACCAACCTCTACCGGATTCGCCGGGTCGGATACGGAGATGACCCGCGAACCGGCGGCGAATGCCGCAACGTATGCATAGTGCCCTACCACGGCCACCCCTTCGGCGGTGCTGGGAGTCGCGCAGTGACCGACCTCAGCAGGATTCGCTGGGTCGGACACGGAAATGACGCGGAAGCCGCTGTCCCCGTTCGCGACATAGGCGTAGTTACCTGCCACGGCCACGTCGTAGACAATGTGTGTATTGCAGTGGCCGACCTCCACCGGATTCGCCGGGTCGGCAGTCGAGATGATACGCAAACCGCCGGTATGGTCCGCGACGTAGGCATAGCTTTCGGACACGACTATGTCCCAAGCCCAATCCGGCAGGTCGCGGGATCCGACTTCTACCGGATTTGCCGGGTCGGCAATTGAGATGACGCGCAGGCCGGCATTACCATCCGCGATGTAGGCATAGTTCCCGCTCACGGCCACGCCCTGGGCACTGCCCGGCGTGTCGCAGTAGCCGACTTCCGTCGGGTTGGCCGGGTCGGACACGGAGATGGCTCGCAAGCCGGCGGTTTCACAGGCGACGTATACATGGGTTCCGTTCACGAATACGCCCACGGCGTTGCCCGGCGTGGGGCAGGAACCGATGAAGCGGACATTCAGTGAGTCGGCCGAGGCAGCCGACAGCAGGCACGCACTTATGACCAAGACTGCGCATCTCATGGCGCCTCCTTTTCCCAGATTGTAGCGACCACTCGGCAGGGGTCAAGCGCCCGAGAAACCTGGCCTTGGGCCGAATCGCACAGCCGACTGCGGCTATCTAACATAGGGGAAGATGAATATCGAGAGATTCACCGAGAAGGCGCAGGAGGCGATGGCCTCCGCTCAGGGCATTGCCACCCGGTTCCAGCACAACGAAATAGATGCCGAGCACATCCTCTTGGCCCTGCTGGAGCAGTCCGAAGGATTGATCCCGGAGCTGCTCAAGAAGGTCGGCGCTGATTCGGCGGTCATCCACGAGCAAATCCAGGCCGGGCTTTCGGGCCGGCCGCGAGTAACCGGCGGTGACGGTCAGCTTTATACGTCGGCGCGAGCCCGACAGGTTCTGGCCGACGCGGAGAATCAGGCCAAGCGGTTCAAGGACGAATACGTCTCCACCGAGCACCTCTTCCTCGCCATTCTCGGGCTGAAGGACGGCGACTGCGCGCGGGTCTTCAAAGCGTTCGGCATCGACCCGGGCAAGGTGCTTGCTGCTCTCAAAGAGATTCGCGGCTCCCAGCGCGTAACGGACCAGGCCGCGGAGGAGCGTTACTAGCCGTTGGAGAAGTTTGGCCGCGACGTCACTCAGCTTGCCCGCGACGGCAAGCTCGACCCGGTCATCGGCCGAGACGAAGAAATCCGGCGGGTCATGCAAGTACTTTCGCGCCGGACCAAGAATAACCCGGTGATGATCGGCGAGGCCGGCGTAGGCAAGACCGCAATCGTCGAAGGCCTGGCCCAGGCCATCATAAGAGGCGACGTGCCGGAGTCGCTCAAGGACCGGAAGCTCGTGGCGCTCGATATGGGCGCGCTAATCGCCGGCACCAAGTACCGCGGCGAGTTCGAGAATCGGCTGAAGGCGGTGCTCAAGGAAGTCGCCTCGTCCGAGGGCCGCATCATCCTGTTCATCGACGAGCTCCACACCGTGGTCGGGGCGGGCAAGGCCGAGGGCGCGGTGGACGCGGGCAACATCTTGAAGCCGATGCTTGCGCGCGGGGAACTGCGCTGCATCGGCGCAACTACGCTTGATGAGTACCGCCAGTACATCGAGAAGGACAAGGCGCTCGAACGCAGGTTCCAGCCCGTGTACGTTGACCAGCCCACGGTCGAGGAGACGGTTTCGATTCTGCGCGGCCTGAAGGAAAGGTACGAAGTCCACCACGGCGTGCAGATAACCGATGCGGCGCTGGTCGCGGCGGCAACGATGTCCAACCGGTACATTGCCGACCGGTTCCAGCCGGATAAGTCGATTGACCTCGTGGACGAGGCTGCGGCCAAGCTGAAGATGGAGATTACCTCCAAGCCGGTTGAGCTCGATGACGTTGACCGGAAGTTGATGCAGCTCGAGATGGAGAAGCTGTCCCTGAAGCGTGACAAGGACGAGGCTTCGCAGAAGCGGCTGAAGGAAATCGAGAAGGAGATTGCCGACCTCAAGGAGAACCAGAAGCGGCTGACCGCGCAGTGGGAAACCGAGCGGAAGGAAGTCGAGTCGCGGCAGAAGCTGCAGGAAGAGATTGAAAGGGTCACGGCCGAAGTTGACGCGGCCAAGCGGAAGTACGACCTGAACAAGGCGGCGGAGCTCGAGTACGGCAAACTGGCCGAGCTGAAGAAGAAGCTGGCCAAGCTCGCCGCGAAAGAGAAGGGCAGCCGGCTGCTGCGCGAGCAGGTGACCGAGGAAGACATCGCCGAGGTCGTGGCGAAGTGGACCGGGATTCCGTTGAAGAACCTGATGGAGTCGGAGCGGGAGAAGCTGCTCCGGCTCGAAGACGACATTCACAAGCGGGTCGTGGGACAGGACGAGGCGGTCAAAGCGGTCGCAGACGCCATCCGCCGGGCAAGGGCCGGCATCGGGGACCGGAAGCGGCCGATCGGCAGCTTCGTCTTCCTCGGCCCGACCGGCGTGGGCAAGACCGAGCTGGCAAGGACGCTCGCCCGCGTGCTGTTCGACACCGAGGACGCGATTGTCCGCATCGACATGTCCGAGTACGGCGAACGTCATACCGTGTCGCGGCTCATCGGCGCGCCGCCCGGATACGTCGGGTTCGAAGAGGGCGGGCAACTGACCGAGGCCGTGCGCAGACGGCCGTACCGGGTCGTGCTGCTCGACGAAATCGAGAAGGCGCATGCCGACGTGTTCAACGTGCTCCTGCAGATACTCGACGACGGCCGGCTGACCGACGGCCACGGCCGGACCGTGGACTTCAAGAACACCATCATCATCATGACATCGAACCTGGGCACCGAACTGGCGCGGCAGGGGCGCTTCGACCGCGACGAACTGATGCAGCTCCTGCGGCGGAGCTTCCGGCCAGAGTTCCTCAACCGGATCGACGACATCGTGGTTTTCGACCCGCTGTCGCGGGAAGATATCAGGAAGATAGTGGACATCCAGCTTGCCCGGGTCAGAGATTTGTTGACAGAGCAGGGGGTAGGCCTTATAATCAATCGAGGTGTTGAGGATGTGCTTGCACAAGAAGGCTACGACCCGGACTTCGGTGCGCGGCCGCTCAAGCGAGTCATCCAGCGTACCGTCGAGAATCCGCTTGCGGAATTGATCCTCAGAGCCCGGCCTGCGAAGGTCGTGGTTTCCGTGGCAGATGGAAAGATTGTTCTTTCACAATCCGGAGCCTAAGATTTGTCGGGAGCGGGTATCCCTCCTTCCCAACCCACCAAAATAACCCCCTTGTTTCCCCGCTCCCGACGCCAATTGAGACCGCTAGCGACCTGATGACTTAAGCTCAGGCGCATGGAAGTCCCGAGGACAGGGTCCTTGAGGACGACCGGGAGAGACAGAGATGACTTTCCCAGCGGTGACCTTGAACCCGAATGCCCGCCGGTCTTCCGGCGGGCATCGGCTTTCAGGACCATCCATAACTTACACGGATTCGGAGTGTTACGCCAAGGCACAAAGCCACGGAGGGTCAGGCCTCCGACCAGCACTGTCCGACAGCGGTGCTTGGCCAACCCGGCAGACCCAGGACCCTGGAACCCCTGCTTTTGAACCACGGAGAGACACAGTGAACGCGGATGGTCTCATCTCCAACTTCTGCATCCCTCCTCACCCTCGCTTCGTTCTCCGTCTCCGCAGCGAGGAGAGGGCAGGGGTGAGGATGTACTTTGCCTCTTCGCTTCTCCTCCCTTGCTCACCAGCCTGCAACCTGCAAGCTGGTACATGCAGACTCGCGGGTCTCGCCGCACATCTTCCTTGACCGAACCGACCCGGCGCTCTATTCTCACTTCGACGAAGTAAGGAGCAACCTTGCTGACCAAGAAGACGACGAAGAATCAGGTGACCATCCCCAAGGCGCTGCTCGACCATTTGCCGCCGACCGACTACTTCGACGCCGAGGTGATCGGCGGCGCGCTGGTCCTGCGGCCGGTACAGGTCGTGCCGCTGGTCGACATCGGCCAGGTCCGCGGCCGACTCAAACGAGCCGGAGTCAGGCCGGACGAGGTCCAGCACGCGGTTCGCTGGGCGAGAGAGAAGAAGTGATAGGGCTGGTGCTTGATACCAACGTCCTGGTGTCGGCGCTGCTCTTTCGCTCCGAGGCAGCGGCCCTGTTCGAGGGCTGGCGCGGGAACCGGTTTCTGCTCGCGGCGAGCAAGCCGATCCTCGACGAGTACGCTCGGGTGCTCCGGTACCCGAAGTTCCGCCTGACTGAACAGGAGGCCGACGCAATCATGGAACAGCTCGTCCTGCCCTACTGCGACCGGTTCGAGGTCCCGGCCGGCATCCGCTTCTGCCCGGACCCGGACGACGACAAGTACATCCACTGCGCGCTCGCGGCCCAGGCCGCCGCGCTCGTCAGCGGTGACCGGGAAGTGCTCGCGCTCGGGTCCGGCGCGGGTCGCGTGCCGATCATCTCGGTCGCGGACGCCTGCGCCCGCTACTGCTGCTAGCGACTCAGCCGACTTCTCACACTCCTTCTCCACTTCTGCCTTCTGACTTGGCCTCAGCTGCCCCGGTCTGATAGTGCGGCCGGTCCCGTCTCACGTGCGGGCGGCGGGATTTGACGAAGAACGCAGTGTGCGTAAACTGACACCCGATGGAAGCAGAGATGCGTGAGACAGCGAAGCAGGTGACCCTGGTGACCGGCAGAGCCGTCTATCTGGACGGCATCCCGAACGCCAGGAACCGGAAACTGAAGGCACAGACTGCTCGAGGTCTGACGTCCATGAAGCGGCGCCGGTGGGAATTCGCCATCAGCCGCTTCTATGAGGCGCTCAGCCATGCCAAGCGTCCGGAGCAGTCGGCCGCGTTGTTGGCCCTCGTCGGAAGCTGCCACTTCGCTCAGAGCAGGTGGCAACGGGCTTTGGACTGCTTCGGCGAGTCGGTTCGCCTGGCTGACCAGGCCGGTGACAAGCCGGGCAAGGCGCACGTCCTCAACTACATCGGCTCAACCTACTGCGACAGTGGCGAACTCGACCAAGCTTTGAAGCTCCACGAAGAGGCGCTGGCGGTCGCCCGCGAGACCGGGGACCGGGACTGCGAGTGCCGCGCTCTCAGTAACATCGGGATTGCCCATCGCACCAAGGGCGAACTCCTCAAGGCACTGGAGTATCAGGAAAAGGCGCTCGCGATAGCGCGCGAGGTCGGGAATTACCTGGCGGAGGCAAACAACCTCGTCGGCATCGGGCTCCTTCTCGTTACCAGAGGTGCACCCGACAAGGCCCTGGACTTCCTGAACAAGGCGCTGAAGATTTACCGCGAACTTGGCTACGCACCGGGGGTCGCGTCGACGCTGAACAGCATCGGTCACGTGCGCGAGGAACAGGGTGATCACCTGGAGGCGCTGGAGTTCCACGAGGGAGCGTTGGCTCAGTACGAAAAGATCCATGATCGGCAGGGCGAGGCCAAGGTCCTCAACAACATCGGGGTGCTCTTCCACGGCACCGGCGCCCTGACCAAAGCGTTGTACTACTACAAACGGGCACTGGCGATTGCCCGCGAGGTCGGGGAACCGGAAGTGCTGGCCAACAATCTCAACAACGTCGGGCTGGTCTACCGGGACCGGGGCGTACCGGAGAAGGCCCGGCAATGCTTTGAGCGGGCGCTTGCGGCCGCCCGCCAGGACGGATTCAAGCCTGGCGCAGCGGCTGCGCTCAGCAACATCGGGATGCTCTATGCAATCCAGGGCGAGCTCGACAAGGCCCTACCGTTCCTCGCCCAAGCCAGGATGATCTTCTCCGGCATCGGGGCAGTGTCACACGTAAAGCGGACGACGACGAATCTCAGAGTGCTGTTCCAGCAGACTGGCCGTGAGCGGTTTGTGGCAGGTTGCGTCGAGGCCGGCATGACCGGCGAGGATGCCGAGAAGCTGGCTCGCTCGCTGGCCCAGACAAAGTAGGCGTTCGCGAGCGATTTCCCCAAACCCCGCGTCCGTCAATCTAGAATCAAATGGCGTGTGACCGGGCCGGCTCTAAAATGGGTAGCGTCCCTATTATTCTGGGCCGACGCTCAGCTTGCCACGGCTGTTTCCGACCCGGCCGCCGGCTTCCGCTTGAAGCGTTGTTCGAACACCGTGTACAGGGCCGGCACGAAGAAGAGGGTAAAGAAGGTAGACACGGTCAGGCCGCCGATGACCGCAATCGCCAGCGGCGCCTGCGTCGACTCGCCGCCGAGCCCGAGCGCCATCGGGACCATGCCGAGCACGGTCGCAAGCGAGGTCATCAGAATCGGCTTCAACCGGGTCCGGCCGGCCTTGACAACCGCTTCATGCAGCTCCAGGCCCCTTGCCCGAAGCCGGTTGGTGTAGTCAACGAGCAGTATGCCGTTGCTGACCACGACGCCGACCATCACGATAATGCCTTGGAACGAGGTCACGGACAGAGTCGTGTTGGTGAGGAAGAGTGCCCAGAAGACCCCGACCATCCCCAGCGGGACTGTGAACATGATTATGAACGGGTCCACCAGCGACTGGAACTGGGAAGCCATCACCACGTATACGAGCAGGATGGCGAGGGCAAAGGCGAGGAGCAGGCCGCGGAATGTCCGGCCCTGCTGCTCGACGTTGCCGCTTTGGGCGATGCTGAACCCGGCCGGCAAGTCGAGCTTGCTCGTCTTCCGCCCGATGTCTACGGCCACGCTGCCAAGGTCGCGGCCGGTGACGTTGGCCGTGACCTCGACGAGGCGCTGCTGGTTCTTCCGGTCGATCTGAACCGGCGAGGCCGCCCGGGTGACGGTGGCGATGTTGCCGAGCAGCACGACCTGTCCGCCATTGGCCGCAAGGACGATATCCTGCAGGTCTTCCGGGCTGGAGCGGAAGCGCTGGTCGAGCCGGACCAGTACGTCGGAGGCGACACCAGTAACGGTGTCGGTGAAGGTCGATGCGACCGCACCGGTAATGCAGGCATTAACCGCGTTCGCGACGTCGCCCGCGCTGATGCCGAGCACCCCGGCTTTGTCCCGGTCGATATTGACCCGCAGTTCCGGCAGGTTGTCTTCACGGCTTACCTGCACGTCGGTCGCTCCGGGCGTCGAGCGGACGATGCCGGCGACCTGGGCCGCGAGGCGGGAACCGGTGGCGAGGTCGAAGCCCTGTATCTGGATGTCAATCGGTGCCGAGGAGCCGAAGTTGAGCAGGAATCGCAGGAACCCGCCCGCGCTGACGGTCGCGGTCGCGCCGGGCATGCGTTGCAGCAGTGGCCGCAACGCATTAGCTATCTGAGCGGCCGAACGGTGCCTCCGGTTGGGCGGGACCAGAGTAACCTGGATTGACCCGGTATGGGTTCCCGAGCTCCTTCCGCCGCCACCAACATCGGTAATCATGGCCTGGATTTCGGGCACATTCTTCTGGAGAATCTGCTCCACCTGGGTGGCCATCCGGCTCGTCTCCTCGACCCGGGTTCCGACCGGGAGCCGGAGCGACACGTTGAACTGGCTCTCGTCCTGGTCCGGGAAGAACTCGGTGCCGATGAACTTGATGAGCGGCGCGGAAAGGAGCGCGAGGCCGGTGATGCTCAGGATGACGAGTCGCCGGCGCGCCAGGGTCCAGCGCAGGGCACGCTCGTACCCTGCGTCGAGCCGCTCCACCGCGTCGTGGAACAAGACGCGGAGCCGTTCGCCGAGCCCGGTCGCGGCCCGGTCGAGCGGCCTTTCCGGCTCCAGCCATTGGTAGCACATCAGCGGGGTCACGGTGCGCGACACGAAGTAGGAGCCGAAAAGAGCCACGGCGATGGTGATGGTGAGCGGGACGAACATCAGCTTCGCGACCCCGGTGAGGAATATCACCGGCAGGAAGACGATGACCGTGGCCAGGGTGGAGACGAGGATGGGGGACGCCACCTCCTGCGCCGCAGCGAGCGTCGCCGCCATTTTGTCGGCCCCGACCCCCGGCCCCTGACCCTTGGTCCCCATCAGGCCGGCATAATGGCGCGAGCTAACCTCAAGTGCGACGATGGAGTCGTCCACCAGCCGCCCGACCGCGAGCGCGAGCCCGCCGAAGGTCATGATGTTTAGCGTCACGCCGCCGAACCGGAAGTAGATGAAGGTGACGAGTATCGAGAGTGGTATCGCGACCGCGACGATTCCCGTGCCACGGAAGCTGCGGATGAACACAATGATGACGAGCATCGCCAGGATGGCGCCGAGCAGTGCTTCACGCGCGAGGCCCGAGGTGGTCTGCCTGATGTAGAGCGACTGGTCCGAGGAAATCGAGAGCTGCACGGTCGGCGGCACGCCGGCCAGGTGCGTCAGGGCCTGCCGGACGCGGCTGACGACACCGACCGTATTGGCGTTGGCGAGCTTCTGCACCGGCAGGGTCAGGCCCGGCTTGCCGTTGATGCGGACAATCTCGGTCTGTTCCTTGTAGCTATCCTCGACGGTCCCGATGGCGCTGATGGGGATGGGCACCCCGGCGACGGTCTTGACCACGATGTTCTGCATCGGCCGGACCACGTTGAACCGGCTTTCGGTCTTGAGCGCGTAGTCAAACGGGCCGGACTTCAGGTCGCCTGACGGCAGGGTGAGGTTGGAATTGGCGATGGCGGTGAGCACGCTCTGGATCGGGACCTTGAGCGCGAGGAGCCGGTTGCGGTCGAGGGTGACGTGGATTTCACGGACGAGGCCGCCGGAGACCGGCGCCTGGGCCACGCCGGGCAGGTGCTCAATCTGGGGCTCGATGACGTTGGTCGCCAGGTCGTAGAGCTCGCGCTGGTCCATGTCGCCGAAGACAACGATATTGCAGACCGGCCGGCTGGTGATGTCGAACCGCTGGACGATCGGCTGCGACACGCCGTCCGGCATATTCCGCGTCGCCCGGTTGACCCGCTGGATGATGTCGACCATGGCCACGTCGGTGTTCGCGCCCCAGTTGAAGTAGACCTGGACCCGGGACGAACCCTCGCGGGTCGAGGACTGGACGTAGTCCACGTTGTTCACCGAACTCACGGCCCGCTCGATGGGCGCGGTCACGGTCTGCTCCATATCCAGCGGGCTCGCGCCGGGATAGTTCGTCGACACACTGACCGTGGGGATGCTGATGCTCGGCAGCAGGTCGATGGGCAACTGGGCCAGGGAAACGAACCCCAGCACGGTGATGGTGACCGCGATGAGAAAAGTGGATACCGGGTAGCGGAGGGCGAGGCGCGTGAGCCACATGGTTGTGCTGCGCCGGGCCTACGGCTGGACCGTGACCGGCGAAGCGTCCTTCACGTACTGCTGCCCGGTCGTAATCAGGCTCTCGTCGCCGGCAAGGCCGGATACGATTTCGCACCGCGCGCCCTGCTCGATTCCCGTGCACACCGCCACCCGGCGCGCGGTATCGCCCTTCACCACGAAGACAAAAGTATCACCGGCGACGCGCAGCACCGCGGCGGTCGGAACGGTGACCGCATTCGGGTGCTGGAACAAAAGCAGGCTGGCGGTTGCGTACATCCCGGGCTTCAGCCGATGCTTGGGGTTCGCCACGAAAACTTCGGCCCGCATGGTCCGCGTGGCCGGGTCAACGGCGTCGCTGGTCCGGCCCACGCGACCCACAAGCGTGTCCTGGGGCAGGGCATCGGCCACTACCGTCGCCTTCGAACCGACCGTCACCAACGGAACGTCCCTCTCCAGGACGTTGATTACCACCTTGACGCTGTCAAAGTCCGCGAGCGTGAACAGCACGGTCCCGGCGTTCACCACGGCCCCGGGGTCGAACTGGCGCGCGGTGACCGTGCCCGCAAACGGAGCGATAATGTTGGCATAGGCAAGCCGGGTCTGGGCGGCCTCGGAATTCGCCTCCGCGACCTTCATCGCCGCCTCGGCGTTGTCGAAATCCTGCCGCGATGCGAGGCTCTCGGCCAGCAACTGGCTCGCCCGCTCATACGTGGCCCGGGCCGCGGCATACGTCGCCCCGGCCTGCCTCGCCGCAATCGCGAGCTCGGTCGTGTCGATGAGCGCCAGCGACTGACCCGCCTGCACCTGGTCCCCGATATTCGCGCTCACCCGTGCAAGACTGCCGCCGACCTTGGCGACGACGCTCGCCGCCTGCATCGCCACCACGTCGCCGGTTGACTGGAGAGCGTACGTCACCGTGTCGCGCGACGGCATCTCTATCCGGACAAGGGCCGCGCCCGGGCGCCGCCCATGGCGGGCCGAACCGCGGGTGACAATCCGCACGGCCGCCACCGCAACCAACACCAGTGCTACGACTACCACGACCCAGACGGCTCTGCCTCTTCGTATTGAGGGCATCTTATTCACAGGGGGTTAGACACGCCGAAACCGATATTACTGTAGAACAACTATACTCTCTATCACCCCCAGGGTCAAGACGTTGGGCAACGGGGCGGCAATCCTGCCCGCCAATCTGGAGTCTACAATTCAGAATGGGTTGCCTGGTCACTCGCGGCGCTACGCGCCCGCCGCGATTTCCCCAAGCCCCGCACCTCCCACCCCTAAGGCGGTGTGGCGCGGCTTCCTCTGGGCACCGCACGTGCATCTGTCACCCTGTTGGGTAAATCGCTACGCCCCCGCGCCCGTGCTTTCAAGCTGACAAAACTTATCTTGACACGGATGATTTCCCGGCTATTATCTTGAGTCGGTCGCAACCGGGGCCTCGCTGCCGACGCACTGTAAGACATGGCCCCATAACCGCTTGTGTCCCGTTCAGGTCCTATGAGTTCGTGAGCTTCGTTTCACCTGTCTCCTAGTCCCACAACGACCCAAGCACAATAAGTTCGGAGGTTCTATAATGGGTACGCGCATTTTTGTAGGGAATCTTCCCTTCAACGCGACCGAAGACCAGCTCAGCCAGCTGTTTGCACCGCATGGCGAAGTTGCGTCAGTCAGTATAGTGAAAGACAAGTTCACGGACCGTTCCCGGGGATTTGCGTTCGTCGAGATGAGCAGCGCCGAGGCGGCCACCGCCGCGATTGCGGCCCTGGCCAACCACTCGATGGACAACCGCACGCTCACCATCAACATCGCGCGCGAGCGCGCTGAGGGTGGTTCGCGCGGCGGTTACGGCGGCGGACGCTCGGGCGACCGCGCCTATTCTTCCAGCAACCGCTAGTAGCGCCAGACTGATTTCACTGAACGGGCGGGGCAACCCGCCCGTTTCGCTTCGCGCGCTCGTGCACCTTCCTTCTTCGCCCCCTCGACCCTTCCCGCTGCACTTCTGCCTTCTGACCTCTGACTTCTGACTTCGGCTGACGTCCTTCTACTGCAACCGGGCAACTGGTCACTCGCGCGCCCGCGTGTCTCCTTGACACGCGCGGCGTTGCGTCTATCCTGTTGCGACAGTGGGTACGCCCGCGCCTGACGCCGTCAAACGGTTGGTCGACCGCTTCGACCAAGACCGCAAGGTCTTTCTCTCCGGCGACTACAAAGAAGTACAGCTACTCAGTCCAAAACCGTCATGAGGCCGAGGCGCATCAACACCCGATGGCGGTGCCCCCCACAAAGCAGCGTGCGGCATTTGAGCGCAGCACGTGCACGCCCTGCAATCAACCAGTATACTAGGCCGTCATCATGCCCACCAACGGAACAGTAAACTTGGAGGCCGAACTCCCGAGATACGGGATCGGCCTTGGCAGCGTTCGGTCGTTTCGTAAGGCTGCGTCCCCGGGACTCTTCGACTATCTGGACCTGATCGGACGGCGTGGGCCGAATGACAGCCAAGAGATAATGCCTGACGGTGTGGCGGAGAGTCAGGGCCGTCCGTTGCTCTTCTATGTGGATGAAAGTCGGCTCTCACTGTCTCCCGGAGAGCCCGACCAGAAGTTCGGTCAGCTTGGGCGTATTCTTGCCTGTCGCGGCGATCGGGCCTACCTTGCCCGGGTACGACCCGGCGAGTTGCTGGTCACACCTGTCAAGCTCTCCGACCGCACGCCGGAGTGGAAGCGCTACCGTGCAGGCACCGGCGAGGCGCTGACGTTCTTTTCCCGACTCGCGCTGGGCCACTTCGACGGTGAAGGCAAGCCCGATGATGCAGACTTCGTCTTCAAGGAGATGTTCAGTCTCCTCAATCAAGGTGCCGACCGGCTCGCCCGCATCCTAGGGAAAGTAAATACTCTCTCGCTCGTCGGTCGCGCTTTGTTCTTCCGTTTTCTCCGCGACCGACACATCGTCACTGAGCGTGACACAAAGGCCATCGCCTCAAAGGCGGACGACCTGCTGGCTTGTTTCGACAATTCGGCGAATGCGTACGCCACGTGTCAATGGCTCGACCGAACATTCAATGGCGACTTCCTACCGCTGAAGGACGGAGGCACTCGCGCCTTCTTCGACAACATGGCTGGGCGCGTCTTCTCCCATCTCGGAGCCATCGTTCGTGGCGATACCCCGGTCGGGGCCGAGCACTACCAGACGACGCTGAAGTGGAGCGATTTCGATTTCGCACATGTGCCTGTGGGGTTGCTTAGTCAGGTCTACGAGGCATTCTGCTGGAAGTGGGAGCATTCCAGCGCTCGGGAAACCAGTGTCTACTATACGCCACGAAGAATCGCCGCCACACTGGTCGATGAAGCCTTCGACGGCCTGCCGCAGGCGCACAAGGCCCGTGTGCTCGACCCTGCCTGCGGTGCAGGCGTATTCCTCGTGCTGGCCTTTCGCCGCCTCTATCGCGAGAGGTGGAGAGCAACCCGTGTACGTCCTGGTACGAAGGCCATCCGAGAAATCCTCGACAAGCAGCTTCGCGGTTTCGACATCAGCGATTCAGCCTTGAAGCTCTCGGCGCTCAGTCTCTACCTAACGGCCATCGAGCTCGATCCGGAGCCAGTTCCACCGGGGAAGCTACGGTTCGGTGTTCTTAATGACCGAGTCCTATTCAACCACCGTCACCAAGACACTGATCGGGACGGCGGCCCTGTTATTGGCAGCCTCGGTGCCGAAGTCGGCAGACGATTCGACGGGCAGTTCGACCTCGTGCTCAGCAACCCGCCGTGGACGAGCCTATCTAAGAGGCATAGGCAACTCGCAGCCGAATACACCAGAGTCAGCAAAGCTGTCATAGAGCGCAAGGGCGACGCTTCGCTTGCGCGAGGCTACCAGAATCCCGACAACGCGCCCGACCTTCCGTTCCTCTGGAAGTCCACAGAATGGTGCAAGCCGGGCGGGCGCGTCGCCATGGTCCTGCCTGCAAGGATTCTGCTCAAGCAGGAACGAATTCCGTCACTTGCCCGTAAGACAATACTCAGTCTCATCGAAGTAACGGGCATCATCAACGGTTCGAACTTGTCTGACACCGTAGTGTGGCCGAAGATGGGGCAGCCGTTTATGCTACTCTTTGCACGGAATCGACGCCCCAAGGACGGGCAAGTCGTCCAGTTCATCACACCTTACTGCGACACGGTACTGAACCGCAAGGGCGAAGTGAGGATTGACTCCAAGTCGGCTCGGCCAGTCGAAGTTGAGCCCACGTTCGAGGAGCCCTGGCTCTGGAAAGCCCTGACAGTAGGGACATCACTGGATGTGGAGGCTATTCGACGAATCAAGGCAGCCCCGAGCCGCCCACTCCAGGCCTATTGGGAGAAGGATCTCGGGCTGGTCAGCAGTAACGGGTATAAGATCGAGGAAAAACAGACGCAACGTGATGCGTCGTTCCTTCGAGGTCTGCCGAACCTTAGCTCTAGGAAATCACTCCGGTTTGTCGTCAAACCCGCTGACCTGCCGCCCTTCTCGCGGGATAGTGCCTGCCGGCCCCGAAGCCGAGAAATCTACAGGTCTCCGCTCGCTCTGGTCATGGAATCTCCCGGCCTGTCGCGAGAAGCGGGGTGGGCGCTCCTCAGCTTCTCCGACGTGGCCTACAACGAGAGCTTCCACGGCTATTCGGCGGCAGGACACAAAGAAGCGGAGTTGCTTGCCCGGTACGTTCACCTCTTCGTCCACAGTCTGGTGTGGATGCACTACGCACTTCTGACAAGCCCGAAATTCGGAGTTGAAAGACGGAAGTTCTACAAAACTGTGCTGGACGATTGCCCAATCATCCCATTGAGCGCATTGACCGGCGAGCAAAGGAGCACGATTCGGTCCCTTTCCGGACGCCTGGAACGGGAGGACACGACGGCCTTCGGCGAAATAGACACCTTCTTTGGCAGCCTCTACGGGTTGGAACGGCTCGACCTAGAGGTCATTCACGACACACTTGACGTTTGCCTGCCGTATAACGAATCGCGGAAGCGCGCATGTGCCGCCCCGACAATTGCCCAGCGTGAGACCTTCTGTCGGCGGCTGGAGTCAGTACTCCGTCCATTTTTCGCTGTGTTGGGTAAAGAACCGCTAGTTGAAGTCTGGAAGACGGAGGACAAGTTCCTCCGGAAGAAAGCACCGTTTGGCATCGTGCGCATCCAGGAACGCGGCCGCTTCGCCGAGGCGCCGAGCAACGCGTTTCGCGACGTGGTTCTGAAGCTGGCCGACGACACTGGCGCAACGCGCATCATCCAGAATGTCGAGGGCGGACTGCTTTTCGGCATTCTGAGCCAATACCGCTACTGGACACCTAGCCGTGCGCGACTTCTTGGAGCTGAGATCGTCCGCCAGCACATGGCCGCCTTCGAGAATTAGGAGATGGCGTACGGATTCTACGAGAAGGGACGTTTGCCGCACCCGCCGATTTCGCTGTCGATCTTCCTTGTGGTGGAAGAAGCCCTGTGCGTCGCTTGGGAGCGAATGCGCTCAAACCCACGGCGTGGGTTCGACCTGCTCAACTCAACGGAGGATGTCGTCACCAATGAGCTTTATGAGCGGCTCTACGACGAAGTATTCAACAAAGGAGTGGTCGACGGATTTGGCCGGGAATTCTTCACAGTCGTCACGCGCGAATCGAAGGTTAGGAACCACAACGGAGCAAACCTCGACAAGATGCCCGACCTGCTCGTTGGCCTAGCCGACCGGATAGGTGTCCTCAGGTTGTCGCAGGATTGGCTCTTCATTGAATGCAAACCCGTGGATTCCGCCCACTCCGTCGGCGCACAGTATTGTGACAAAGGCATCATCCGATTCGTCCGTGGCGAATACGCCTGGGCGATGACCAGTGCGCTGATGATCGGCTACGTCCGTAACGGCTACACTATCTCACCTAGGCTGACTGGTGCTCTAAGAACGAAAACCCGGGCAAGGCGTCTCCTCACCATTGCGTTTCCCTGTCCATGCCGTCAATCCAAACCCGGCCAGAACAACGAGGCCGTCCAAGTTAGCGAGCACTCGCGCACCTTCAACTATGTTGAAACGAAACAGCATGCACCACCCATCACGATCCGTCATCTCTGGCTGAAGCGGGACTAGCAAGAATCCGGGGGAGACAGGAACATCTCCCACATTTCCACGGGATGTCCCGGCGCGGCATGACAAGATGGCCGAGTTCACGGAAAGTGATGAGCGATGAGCGCGGAACGATGAGTGCCCAGCGCTGGAGACAAGGCGGCTGAACTGGTCGAGACGATGATGACAGCCGACAGCCTGCAGCTAGCAGCTTACGGCTTCGGTCGGATGCAACGGTGGAAACAGGCCGGAGCCGTTAGCCGTGAGCCGTAGGCCGAAGGCCGTCCCCGCGCGGGTGTGCGAGTGTTATGGATTGACTCAAGACGAGAGTGCGTTCGTCGAAGGCCGGAATGACCGCCGCGGCTAGCAGCCCGGTGAGGCGTGGGCCGCATCCGCCGAGGCTGGCATGGCGGGTGAGCGAGGACCGTATAGCCTCGCGGTACGCACAGGCGCTCGCGCGGGGCGAGTACGCCCGCGTGATGGACGCGGTTCCTCTCTGCCGGAGGGAGCTTCTCGGACTGAGGGCCAAGCTGAAGCATGAGGGGGTTGCACTCCCCGGACGAAGCACTCGCTCGGTGGAGTATCGGCTGCTACATAAGGCCCGGGCGCTGGGCCGCCCGGCGCGCAATCCGCGATTGTCACCGGAAGAGGACAGGCTCGTCGAGCGTCACGCGCGGATGCTCGTGATGGGGCGCCATCCGAGTATCGCGGACGCCGCCGGCGCGTGCTGGGCCGCCCACAAGACGCTCGCGCGGGGCGCGGATAGACAGCGGCCTGCTCCAAGGACCCTTCACTCCATCTATCAGCTCATAGAGAAGCGTTCGCGCGTGTTGGGGCGGCCTCGCTCCTGCGTGGCCTGGACTCCCGACGAGGACCGCGTGGTTATGCGCTTCGCGCGACAGATCGTGGCCGGAGAATACCGGAGCGTGCCCGCCGCGCTGCACGATTGCCGGGAGGCGCTGGCCGGGCTCGGGCTTGGCGTGCGCCATACAGCGCATTCGACGACCCACCGGCTGCACGCCTTGGCACACAAGCTTGGCTGGGCGGCGGGCTTCAGGCGGTGGACCCCGCCGGAGAATGAGGTCGCGGACCGGTTCGCGCGGGCGGTGTTGCGTGGGAAGTACCCCAGAGCCACCGCCGCGACTGCAGACTGCGTGCGTGCTCTTCGGCAGGCCCGTCTTGGCGGCAGGTCGCTCATGGAGGTCCGGCGCAAGTTGATATGCCGGACGTTGAAGCTGGGACGTACCCCGACTTGTACGCACTGGAGCAGGCAGGAGGTCGGCATTCTGGACCGCTTCGTCCGAGCGCTGGCCAGTGACCGCTATCCGTCGGTCGAGGCCGCCGCGACGGCATGCCGGCTGGCCATACGCGATGCCGGGTTGCCGGAGCGGTCGCAACACGGCGTTCGCGGCAGGCTGCTCAGACAGGCGGAGTCCTTCGGACGACTCCGGCGCGACCGGTTCTGGACTGCGGGCGAGCTTCGCCGCCTGGCCCGGATTGCCCGCGGCTACGCCGCCGGTCTGTATCCGAACGTCGAGAGCGCGGCTGCTGACGGGCTGCGTGCGTTGGGCCGGGCCGGTCCAAAAGGACGCCGGACTCGGTCGGGAGTGCAACGTATCATCCTTGACCGCGCGCACGTCCTCGGGCGGCCGAAGAGATGGCGGTATTGGACGGAAGCCGAGAACAGGATATGCGACTCGTGGCTGCGCTGGTACGAACGACACCGTTCAGTGCGGCGCTATCGTCCGTCCCGGGAGGCCATCGCCGGGTTCCGTGAGGAGCTCCAGAATGCCGGCTACGAGCGGACACTCTACGCCTGCGGCACGTACTTCTACAAGAGGCGCCTGCGCCTCTTGGGCATTGCCTAGTCTGACAAGAATGGCGAGGGACACCTTCCATACTCCTGCGCGACATCAAGGCGCGGCATGACAAGATGGTCGGTCTGGTCGAGACGATGCTGAAGCTGCGCGGTGACGGCTCACGGCTTCCGGCTGACAGCCTACGGTCGACAGACCGCGGAGACGCAGTAGGCGATTCCTGACGCGCGGGCGGGCGACCGCTGACAGCCGACGGCTTGCAGCTAACAGCCTACGGCCAACGGCTAACGGCCTGAGAACGAGGAGAAGACGCGAGGAGCCGCAAACCGTGAACCGTAAGCTGGAAGCCGTCGAGGCCCAAGGTGACCTCCCCCTTCCAGAAGGCCACTTGCGGGGCGACTCCTGCCGCAACCCAGGGGAAGACGTCCCAAATCATCCTCGGAGCTTCCTCGGGAGCCGGGTAGGCCGCCGCCCGCGATGTCGTCAGAGGCTAGCCTCGTAGGCCGGTGCAGGGGACTACTGATATGGCGGTGGAGGGGGCCCTCCGGGGAGTGCTCCCGGGGGTGGACCCCACCATGACTCTGAGAGGGACCATAAGCTGCCAGTTTTCCACGACATTGCGTTGACGGCGCGTGTTGCGCGGCCTAGTCTATTCTGTATAATCACCGCAACGTCGAAGGCTTGAGCATGAAGCGTTCTTCAGACACCTTTGTCTTTACGCCTGAGATGGGCGCACGGCTGCGGGCCATGCGTGAGCGGGCAGGCCTTTCTCAGGGCCAACTCATGCTCCTGGCCGGCCGCTTGGGTAAGGGCGCAGGCATGGTTGCGAGCCGACTGGAGCGGGGCAAGATTCCCTATCCGTCGCTGGGACTGGTTGTGGATTACCTGCGGGCGTGCCGGGCAGGGTTCGGACAGTTGGCTGACTTGCTGGGGCCGGCAACCTCGAAGCCGGTGCCGTCGGAGAGGCCGGAGGAACGGTCAAAACGGCTCGGCTCGTTCGTTGCCTCGGTTGCGGCCGGAGCAAGCGTCGAGGCTGCGCTGGCCGGATTGCTGGACAGCCACGGCTGGAACTTGAGCCCGAGGCAGCGCCGGGCGTTGCTGAGTACGATGCGCAGGACGTGGCGGCTGGCCGTGCAGTGGCCGCGGAACTGGCGTCGGATTCTGGCAAGGAACATGAGCCGGCCGGTAAGAGAAGCCGGCCGGGTGGTTGTGCCCGCGGCTTTTGTGGAGGTCGTAGGCGTGGAGTTGTGGGACCTGATTGAGGGGTCTGGTCCGGCACCGGGCAACGCTGCCTCCGCCGCGCCTTGACTCCCGCCCAGGGAAACACCTCCGTGTCGTTGGCCTCAACGGCTCCTGTCGGACAGTGGGGCTGTTGAAAAACCCCATTTATGTCACTCTGAACGAAGTGAAGGGTCTTCTAACTCTCGTAGAATCATCCTCTCGAAGATTCTTCGCTGCGCTCAGAATGACGAAAGGCGGCCTTCTTCAACAGCCCCACAGTCGGAGGATTCGTACATCGTAAGGTCCGGTGATACAATAGGCGATTCCTGACGCAGTAGAAACGCCGAAGGCCGAACGCCGATTGCCGAACTGTCTGAAGTCGGCCCCTGGCGCGGGCGGATTCCAGGTTCACAGATAGGCCAAAAGAACCGAAGGTCTAGTGACTCTCTCCAGTAGAGCGTAACCTCACCACCCTCAGTCGGTTAAGCCCTATTTTGTCCCGGAAAGACCGCATATAGGGGTCGCCTGGGGGGCTACATCTTGAGGAGCAACTGAATACTCATCCAAAGGAACAACGAACGACACTTTGAAACCTACAATGAAAGGAAC
>Ga0315277_10002919_pt1 | contig 23497 bp, 22 predicted proteins | sample YL17G05_15_MG_FD_203695 | JGI IMG/M metagenome (GOLD analysis project Ga0315277, IMG submission 203695) | Sediment microbial communities from Yellowstone Lake, YNP, Wyoming, USA - YL17G05_15 | ecosystem: Environmental > Aquatic > Freshwater > Lake > Sediment | place: USA: Wyoming | collected...
AATTTGCGCCCCCGGGTCTAAACACGGAAGGGGAAAGATCCGCACCTAAAAAGCAGGTGCGGAACAACTATAAGGGAGCGGGATCACACAGCATGAGGGCCAGGCTTCTTTCCCATCAAAGTTTTTCTGATCTATATTTGAAAAACCATCGAATCATGTCGTGGCAGTCCGCTCGCTTCGCTCGCGGCTCTGACATTCACCTAAAGGGTCACAACCATCCAAAATGAGACATCCTCGGGGGATTTTCACCGGAGACACAAAGAACTACGGGCGTAAAAAAGTCCTTGACTCTTTGTTTATTTAGTACTAATTTAATAGCACAATGCGGCGACGAAGCCGGATATTTACGGAACAAGAACTCGAGATCATCAAGATCGTGTGGGAGCTCGGCACAGCCACCGTGCGCGATGTCTACGAGACTCTCCTGACACACCGTAAGATAGCCTACACAACCGTCATGACCATGATGAAAATCATGGAACGGAAGAAATATCTGACGAAACGGCTGAACGGACGCGCCTTCGTTTACGCCCCGGCGCAGCCCAAGAAACAGATGATCCGCGTGATGGTACGCGATTTTGTCAACCGTGTCTTCAACGGCTCAGCGGAGCCCCTGCTGCTCCATCTGGTCGAAGATCGTCAACTATCGGAAAAGGATCTGAAGCAGCTCGCCAAAATCATCCGGGAAAGCGAATAGAACGCTCAAGGCGAACCCGCTCCGGGCAAATGCCATGAACCTGTCTCTCTGGTTGGATAACCTAGCCGCCTACAGCTTCCAGATTGGCGTTTTGGTAGCCGCCGGCACGCTGTTGCAGTACCTCCTTCGCGTGAGAATGCCCGCAATCCTGCTGCGCTACTGGCAGGTGCTGCTGATCGCGTGCCTCCTGCTGCCTGCGCTGCAGCCGTGGAGAAAAATCGTTGTGGGCTCGGCCCGGATGGTGGCAGGCGCGGTCTCACCCATAACAACCATCGTCGGTCAGCCCATCGCGCGCTCCACGCCGTTTCCAATCTACTCGACCGTGGCGCTGGTTCTCGCCGCGGGCATCGCTCTCCGGCTTCTTTGGCTTTTGGTGGGCTTGCTTCGGTTGAGTTACTATCGTCGAAATTCCAGGCTGCTCGCCGGCCTTCCAGAAGCGGTTGAGGAGATGCGCGTGCGTGTGGCTGTTAGGCCCGAGATTTACATCTCAGACGAGGTCACCGGCCCCGTTACCTTCGGGCTCGGGCGGGGTGCCATTCTCTTTCCAGATTCGTTCCTGGAAATGGATCCGACGCTTCAGGGACCCATCGCCTGCCATGAACTGCTGCACGTGCGCCGCCGGGATTGGCTGTTCGTCGTGCTCGAGGATATCCTGCGCTCCCTCTTCTGGTTTCATCCCGCCATCTGGTGGGCAGTGGGAAGAATCCAACTCTATCGCGAGCAGACGGTGGATCGCGAAGTCCTGGATGTCACGGGGGAGAGAAAGCCCTACCTGGAGTCTTTGCTGCACATCGCAAGTATGCGGAGCCGGCCTGCTACGGTGCCGGCGCCATTGTTCTTGAAGGAGTGTCACCTGGCGCAGCGCGTCGCGCTGATGCTTAAGGAGGTCGCCATGTCAAAGACAAGAGTGATCGTGAGTCTGTCCGCCGCAGTCGTGATTCTGCTCTGCACCGGCCGTCTGGCCACGGGTTGGTTTCCCTTGAACGCGCCTGGAATTTCACAGGAAAGCACCCAGCAAGCGACGCATGTCGTCGCAAGTCCTATGCGTGAGCCGATTCGCGTGGGCAGCAACGTGCAGGAGTCCATGCTTCTGGTCAAGGTGGAACCCGTCTATCCGCAGGAAGCAAAAGCCGCTCGTGTCTCAGGTGTGGTCATTCTACAGGCGACCGTGAACGAGGCTGGCGAGGTCTATGACGCCAAGGTTTTGAGGGGTCATCCCCTGCTCGACGAGGCTGCCGTAAACGCCGTTAAACAGTGGCGCTACGAGCCGACGTTGTTAAACGGAGAGCCGGTCCCGGTAATGGCAACAGTGACTGTGATTTTTGGCATGGGGAGCAGCGGGATCCTTGTGACATTGGACGAGGTTGGTAACCTCCGCATCCCTGGTTACCAACTGGAGAGTTCCGCCCTGATCCAAAAATTGAAAGAAGCGAAAGTCGGCGTCACCATCATGCCAAGCTCCAGGGCTCCAATGCCTGTTGTTGAGGGAACCGTAAGAACCCTGCAGAAGGAAGGAGTACAAGACCTGCGCGTGGCGGGCTTCGAGGTCTGGGAAGGACGATTGTTCTCGCAAGCCAGTTCGGTTCCCGGCGGAGCAACTGTCGCTGTTATGAAGGGCCCCCGCGGGGAAGAGGTTAGCCTAACTGCGGGCGGCGCGCCGGTGCTGGCGCTCGACAAAGAACAGCTCGCTGGGATTGCAAGATCCTCGGGGCAGGTGGACAACCTGCCTCCGGAACAGAAGCCTCTCCTGTATAAGCTCTACATGAACGAGGTCGGCGAGATCGTCGGCATCCAGCAGGTGCGGGGCCCGAAGATACCCGCACTCGAGAACGAGTTAAGGCGCACCCGTGTGATCAGCCCCGGAAGGCGCGGAGCCGATCCAGTACCCGTTGTCTTCGTCGTCGAAGTTGCTATCCCCTAGTTGAGTAGGTCCCGGCTGCCAGACGGGACCTTTTTGCCAGAAACTGCATCAGGTCCCGTCCGGCGGCCGGGACCTACTCAATCGCGTGACATGACTAGTCGCCGAATTTAATACCCTGTGCGAGCGGCAGGTCCATCGACCAGTTGACCGTGTTGGTTTGCCGCCGCATGTAGGCCTTCCAGGCATCCGATCCCGATTCGCGTCCGCCACCGGTCTCTTTTTCGCCGCCGAAAGCGCCGCCGATCTCCGCACCCGATGTGCCGATGTTGACGTTGGCAATACCGCAGTCGGAGCCACGCGCGGAGAGGAACTCCTCGGCCTTGCGCACATTCTCCGTGAAGATTGCGCTCGAGAGTCCCTGGGGAACCTCGTTGTGCAAGGCCAGCGCGTTGGCGAAGTCCTCATACTCGAGGATGTAAAGAATGGGGGCGAAGGTTTCGCTCTTCACAATGTCGCTCTGCGCCGGCATGCGGACGATCGTAGGCTCGACGAACTGCGGGCCGATATCGGGACGCCTCCGCCCGCCGCAGAGAATCTCGCCGCCATCGGCCTTTGCCTGCTCCAACGCCTTAGCCATGTCCTCGACAGCGTCGGCCGTGACCAGCGGTCCCATCAGCGTAGAAGGATCGAGAGGGTTGCCGATGCGAACCTGAGCGTAGGCACGCACGAGCCTCCCGGTCAACTCCTGTGCGATGCTCTTGTGAACGATGATGCGGCGGGTTGAGGTGCAGCGCTGACCCGCCGTGCCGACCGCTCCAAACAGGATGGCGCGCGTCGCCAAGTCGAAATTCGCATCTTCCGTAACGATGAGCGCATTGTTGCCGCCGAGTTCCAGGATCGAGTGCCCGAAGCGCCGCGCGACCATCTCCGAGACATGTCGGCCTACCAGCGTGGATCCCGTGAAGGAAATGAGAGGCAGCCGGTGATCTCCCAGCATCCGCTCCCCTACGCTGCTTCCCGGCCCGATGACCAGGTTGAAGATGCCGCTCAGTCCGTGGTCCGCCATTACGCGGTTGGCGACGTGCTGGACGGCAACGGCGCACAGCGGTGCAGGCCCGGCCGGCTTCCAGACCACCGGATCTCCGCAAACGGCTGCGATCGCACTGTTCCATGACCAGACGGCGACGGGAAAGTTGAAGGCGGTAATTACACCGACAATCCCGAGCGGATGCCACTGCTCCATCATTCGGTGAGCGGGGCGTTCGGACGCCATGGTCAAGCCGTAAAGCTGCCGCGACAAGCCGACGGCAAAGTCGCAGATGTCGATCATCTCCTGGACTTCGCCGCGCCCTTCCGCCTGGATCTTGCCCATTTCCAGGCTGACCAGGTCTCCCAGGGGCTCCTTGAGCTCACGCAGCGCGTTGCCGAGGTCGCGGACGATCTCGCCGCGCTTGGGTGCCGGGATCATGCGCCAGGACTTGAACGCCTTCATGGCCTCGTCCATCACGCGCTCGTACGAAACCGGGGTCGCCTGGATAATCTTCGCGATCGGCTCGCCGGTGGCCGGGTTAAAGGATACCGACTCCCTGCCCTGCGGATCGGTGATCCAGCCGTCGGGGCCGAAGCAGACGCCGGGATTGACGTCGTTGATCCGAAGTCTGGACAGAAGCGATGTGGATTTGACTATGGTTGCCATGATGACCCTCGCTGTGAAAAAAACCCTCGATGGTCTTACGATAGCAGGAATCGAAGTTCAAGGAAAACCCCTGACGTCCCGACAGAATTCTCTGTGGGCCGTTGTGTCTTTGTGTCATCGCACTAATGCTGAAATCGTTTCCCTGTGGGAAAGGATTTTTTCACCGCCGAGGCGCCGAGCGCGCAGAGGAATAATGGGACACGGATGAACACCGATTCACACAGATCGTCCATAGTGGATAGGTTGGGCGAGCTTTTGCTTCCACTGCAGTGGAAGCAAAAAAACTTTTCATTGATCAAGAAGATTTGTCACGATATACAGCCTAGTCACTTTCACGCAGATCGGAGGAATTGCTACGCAGAGGAAGCAAGTTAAGCAGAAATCAGGCGGGCAGCAGATCTCTCATACCGGATCGCGCGGCTTCGACCGCGTGTGGTGGCCGCATCTTGCTCTCATCTCTGTGATTGCCCTGGCATGCTACCTTCAGGCCGCCGAAAAGGAGTTGCGCAAAGCAATTCAATTGGATCCAAGCCTTCCCGGCTCGCGCGTTGCGCTGGCGCACCTCTTGTCTCAAACCAACCGGGCTGCTAAGGCGATGTCGTTGCTCCAGGAAGCTCTCCGCTTAGATCTCTCGAATCCTCAGGCTCGACAACTGCTCAGAGAAATGAACCCGCGCTCGGGAAAATAGCAAAAAAGAGGACAACCTTCGCCTCCCCTGTTTCCGTTGAGGCAACTACCGGGTCAATGATTTAAGCCAGGTGACGGGAGTAAGAAAGGACTGCAAGGCGAGGAGCAGCAGGCCGGCGTCACGCAAAACATCCAGCTTCATTTCGAGATTCAGCTCCGAGTGACTCTTCTGCGAACTCGCAGTCGAAAAGCAGCCGCAATCGACCGCGATGCCGCGTAAGATATCGATCGAGAGAGCTGAGATGAAAACCAGGAGAAGGACTCCGATTGTCAGCGCCGAGCCTCTTCGCAACACACCAACTACGAGGGAGAAACCGGCGAAGACCTCCAGCCATGGCATCACGAGCGCGATCGGGTCAACAAGAAAGGAAGGGACGATTCTATAATTCCAGATCGCCTCGGCAAATCCCGGAGGATCAAGTATCTTCGGCCACGCCGAGTAGATGAACACACAGCCGAGAAAAACCCTGATAGGAATCGAGATCCACGGACTCTCAAGCATTGCCTTCATGGGTTCTTCCCCTGCCTCACGGGCCCGCCGGCAAATTGCCAGTCGGGGAAGCCGCCGGCATAAACATAAACGTTGAAGAAACCGGCAAACGCGAGCTTCTCCGCGAGCCGCGCTGAGTCGTCGCAGCGGATTCCGGAGCAATAGAGCACGATCACCTGGTCCGCAAGTACTCCCTCGGCCTGCAGAGCGCTCACCCCGGCATCGGCCCCTTGCTCCCACACGGGAATGCTGCGAGCGCCGGCGATGTGGCCGGTCTCATAGTCCGCGCTCCGCCGCGCGTCGATGAACATCGCACCCGCCTCGTGCAGCTTATGCACAACGTCCCCCGAAATCTGCAGGAAGAGGAGCCCGGGATCTTTTGCCGGCGCGATGGCGAGCAGGCGCTTAGTCAGAGGGGATACAGCGGGAGTAACAGTGGATCCGTGCGATTTGGATTGGCCCTGGATTTCCCCAGGCCGAACGGAACGCGGAGTGGAATACGAGCCGATCCAGGCTAGCTTCTCCGACTCGGGGCGGACGAGATTCGAGCCGATCGCGGCGGCCGCCGCAGCGAAAAGCAGCAGCACGACTTCACTGAGGATTGCCTTCCATTGCATGATGAATCCACCACAGAGGCACCGAGGTCAAAGAGCTCTCAGTGATCTCAGCGTCTCTGTGGTTTCAACCTAGCCCGCCATCGAGCCCTTCAGCAAGGGCTCGAGCGGCACGAGCTGCGCGCCGTTTTCGGTGCAGACCGCATACCTGCCGCGCCCGTCGCCGTACATCACCACGCCGGCGTGCTCGCCCTTTGCGTTCAGAATGTAGAAGCTAATGTTGAAGGCCGGGGTTCCGTCGGGCCGGAGCAGCCGTTTTTCGATCGTGTTCGCCTTGATGCGCTTCAGCCCTTCCATCCCGGCATCTTTCGGACTCATCCCCCGGCGCATCTCTTCCACGATCAGGAATGATGTCAGATTGTAGAGGTTCGCCTCGCCCCTTCCCGTGGACCCGGCCGCGCCGACTTCCTGGTCGACATACAAGCCGGCCCCAAGGATCGGGGAATCGCCCGCCCGGCCCGGAATCTTCCAAGCCAGCCCGCTGGTCGTCGTGACGCCGCAGATTTCGCCCTTCGCGTTGATCCCGTCGCAGTTGATGGTGCCCCAGAAATGCTCAGGATCGATTAATCCCTCCTTCACCATCTGAAGACCGACCTTCATTCCCGCCTCGGCCCGCTTCTTGGGATCGAGATAATGTTCGGAATCTGTCCGGCGCTTCCACTCGAGCCACAGCCTGCGGGATTTTTCGGTATTCAAATCGTCCTCGATTTTGAATCCTATGCTGCGCGCGAAGCTCTGCGCGCCTGTTCCCACCAACAGGTGATGATCGGTGCTGTCCATGACCGCCTTGGCCACGAGCGAGGGAGTGCGCACTCCCTCGAGAGCTGCGACTCCTCCCGCGCGCTTAAGCGGACCGTGCATACAGCTCGAATCCAGCTGGACTACTCCGTCGGCGTTCGGCAGACCGCCGTAACCAACGCTCGAGTCCTCGGGATCGAGTTCGACGATGTTGACACCGGCGATGAGTGCATCCAGGACGTCCGACCCGGCGACCATCATCGAGAATGCCTTCTCGACGCATGTCTGCGTCCCGCCGTTCTTGAATCTGTGGCCATTGGCCGAAGATATCACGGCCGGCTTGACGCTGTTCTGGATCCACATGGCCGGCGCACTGCCGAAGACAGTGGCGGGTGCAGCCGCGGCCAGACCAGCGGCGGCGGTTGTTTTAAAAAACTCGCGGCGTCTCATCCTTTTGCCCATCGGTTTCCTCCAGAATTGCTTGGCGTTTCACAAAGCGGCCTTATCGCAGCAGGATATGTGCGCAACCCCGGCACTTGCAAGCCAAAACGAAAATGCCGGCTTACTAAAAAGCCCTTGTGAAATCGCGAAGAAGCAGAAATCATTCAAACCCTTTGAGGCGCCGACATCCACAAATGCGGCTATGCCAGGGTCGAGATGAGTTCCCGGACGCGGCAGGCGATTTCTTCGCGAATGCGCCGGAAGACTGCCATTCTTACCTCGCGTGCGCCAAGCGCGGCTGCCGGATCTTTAAGGCTCCAGTGCAGCGTGGTGGCATGAGCGGGGAAAAGGGGACAGGACTCTCTTGCCGAGTCGCAGACCGTGATCACGTAATCGAATCGATCGGAAAGGAACTCATCGACAGACTTTGACCGTTGAGCAGAGATGTCGATACCGATCTCCTCCATGATTGCGACTGCGTCCGGATTGAGCCCCGCCGGATGCGTTCCCGCGCTCACCGTTTCAAAGCGATCTCCCGCGTAGTGCCGCAGTAAGGCTTCGGCCATCTGACTCCGGCAGGAATTTCCGGTGCATAGGAAGAGAACTCTCAGTTTCTCTGTCATCGGCCACCCAGCGCATAGGAGGGGAACCAGCGCCGCGTCCGGACACCCAATCTCAGGGGAGCATCAGTGCGGATACTCTAACGACCCGGCTTGCGAGCGCGCACGAAAACGCTCATAAACTTGCCGTCTAAGGACGAGGCGACCGCTTCATAGTTGATACCCGCGCTCGCCAGGAACTCCCTGGCATCCGCCGCCCGATGGATCCTCGTCAGCTCCACGTCGATCTCTTCAAAGCCCGCGGCACGCAATTTCCTGCGATAGTCTCCTTCTTCCAGAGCACCGGCAAGACAGCCGATCCAAAGCTCCACGTTACGGCGGATCTCCGGCGCAATTTCGCCGCGAACGACTACGTCCGATACGGCGAAACGCCCTCCGGGACGCAAAATGCGAAACGCCTCGCGCAGGACGCGATCTTTGTCGGCGGAGAGATTGATCACGCAGTTGGATATAACGACATCGACCGAATTGTCCGGAAGCGGGATGTCCTCCATCTCGCCTTTCAAAAACTCGACATTCTCGATCCCAGCCTTTTTTTGATTCTCCCGCGCAAGCGCCAGCATCTGGTCGGTCATGTCAAGGCCGTAGGCCTTGCCTGTCGGTCCCACTCTCTTCGCCGACAGCAGCACGTCGATGCCTCCGCCGGAACCAAGGTCCAGAACGATCTCTCCCGGCTTCAGCTCAGCGAGAGCGGCCGGATTACCGCAACCCAGCGACGCGCTGACAGCTTCGACAGGCAGTTGTCCAGTTTCGGCGGCATCATAGAGGTTGGACGTGATCGGATCAGTGCCACGCTGCGCCGAGCCCGATCCGCAGCATGACCCGCCGCTCAGGACGCGCAGCGCCGCCTCCCCATATTTTTCCTTCACGATTTCTTTAATGTTTTGCTCGGACATTTCTCTCCTTCTCGCGTCAACGCAGCGACGCTAATATTTAGACTTACAGATCCTAACCAGCTTCTCCGCCGGAATCGCCTTGTTACGGGAACAGCATTCCTCGAACAGAAAACCCAGAAGATCCGCCAGCGCGGAGGTATTCGCGGAATACCACAGAAACTGCCGTTCTCGGCGGACCACGAGCAGGTCTTCGTTCTTCAGTTTTTCCAGGTGATGGGACAGCGTTGAGCCCGGGATGCCCAGTTCGGCCTGTATGTCTCCCACCACCAAGCCTTGCGGGTGAGCCGAGAGCAGGAGACGCATGATGCGCAGCCTCGGCTCGGTTCCCATCGCCGACAGCATGTCGGCGTACCTTCCGATATCCAGCTTTGTTTTCATATTACTATTATTGTGGAAGTATGAAATTAGTCAAGTATTACTTTTTGTGATTCGAAATTCCGGCTGACTACACCACCGAGACACGGAGATCACCGAGTACCACGAAGTACAGCTGAGGAGGCGAGTCAGCCGAGCCATGATCATGGCGGAGAGAAGTCGGTGAGTCCGGACTAAAGATGGATGACCCGTTCATTTCCAGGCGTGACGGTCCCCTTCTCTGTCTCCCGTGAAAATCCTCCGAGAATGTCCGATTTTGGATAGTTGTGACCCTTTAGAAGGATTTCAGAGCCGCGAGCGAAGCGAGCGGAGTGCCTTAACATGATTCGAGGCCCCTTCCACCACAGATCAGCAATACCTTGATAGAAGAAAAGCCTGGCTCTCATGCTACGTGATCCCCAAGGCTAATTAGCTTTGGTTAAGCTGGTGAAGTTGGCCGATGACGGAGCTCTGAGCGAGTACCGCGACCTTGTCGTTCTCCTGCAATAGGGTGTCCTCTGGAGGAAAGAGAACTGCTTCTTGGTTATGCCGCCGGTGCGAGAGGATGCTCAGCTGCCGGTTCTCCTGCAGGTATTGGACCGGCTTGCCGATCAGCGGCGAGCCCGGCGCAATCACCAGCTTCACGGTCTGCAGCTGCTTGTCGTCGATGTAGAAGGAGTTGATCAGAGTGCGATCAACCGTAGCCGCGGCAAACGACGGCGCCGCGATAGCGCTGGTGCTGAAGATGAGCTTGATATCGAAGCTGCGGGCGATCTTCTCGGCGATCTGCTGGTCGAACATCCGTACCACCACGCGGATGCCCGGCTTCAGAGAGCGAGCGTCGAGGGCAATCTCCAGGTTGGCCATGTCGTTGTCCGTGGCGGCAATGACCGCGTGCGCCTTCTTTATGCCCAGGTCGACCAAAACCTGCTCGTTGCGCGCATCCTCGATGACAACAGGGATATTCCTCTGGCGCGCTTCCGAAATGCCGAAGGCGTTCTCCTTCATGTCCACTACCACGACTTCCTTGCCCATCTTGACCAGCTCACGCAGGATGCTCACGCCGAGCCGGCCCATTCCGCACAGGATGATGTGATTCTGATAGACCGCAACCATAGCTTTGATCCATCTCCTTCCCGAACTGGCTTTGCTTGAGAGCAGAACTGCAAGACGCACGACCGCTTCTGATACGACGACGAAGCTGATAAAAGGAACCGCGAAGCACCAAAAACGCAGCAGTGGATGACGCGGAAACGCATCCGGAAAGTTCATCGACATGAGCACGAAGGTCCGGTAGAGCGATTCAGTATAGTCGGGGCGCCCTCCACCCGCATCGAGGCTGAAAAAATGGAAGAAGAGGGAGCCCATGAGAGCGATGGCCGCCACGAGCAGCAGCGTCCCCCTGAACTCCACCAGGAGAATGCGGATATACGCCAAGTTCGCTTTCAGTTTCTTCGAACGCATATCCATCCTCAAATCAAAAGATCACCACAGAGACGCGGAGAGTGCAGAGTTAACGCTTCTGCCACATGAGTTGCTTGTCCTTCTCCCGGGTGTTGGAGTTCATTTTGGCGCCAATTCCCGTATACGGATATTCTTGAACCAGACTTCCGAATCGTGATCCTGCAAGTCGATGTGACCTCGCCTTATGGAGCCAAAACCCTCCATCGGTTTAAACTTGCTCTCGGCTATCGCGTCCTTGAGCGTCTGGCTGCCCAGTTCGAACTCGAGCACCTTCACGCCGTTGATCCAGTGCTCCACATGGTTCCCCTGAACCAGGATGCGTCCCTTGTTGTACTCCCCGGCGGACCGGACTGGTTTTTGCCTGGGAGCCAGCATGTCGTAGAGTGAACCGGTGACGCGCTTGGGGCTCTTGCGGGCATCCGGATTCCTTTCATCATCAATCAACTGAAACTCAAAACCAATGGGGAATTTTGCCCACTTCTCAGGGTCCGGCTTGTACGTTATGCCGGCCTTTTTGAAATCCTCGCGTTCAATATCCATGTAGACGCGTTCCCAACTTGCAGGCCGGTCTTCCGGAATCAGATATTTTACTCCGCTGTTGCCTCCCAGCGCGCTGCGCCACTCGAACTCCAGCTCGAAGTTGTCATACTGATCGCGGGTGACGATGTCTCCACAGTCTTCCTTCTTGAGATCGGACGCAATCCGTCGTTTGAGCGCGCCGTCTTCAATCACCCAGCAGGCGGAGGGGAAGTCAGGCTTGCGAAATCCCCGCCAGGCTCCGATCGATTTGCCGTCGAAAAGCACCTTCCACTCGGATGGTTTTGCATTCTTTCCTCCGGCTTTCTGGGCCAAGCTGTGCGGAGCGCAAACGAAGATGAACGCAACTGCCAGGATGCCAACAACCTTCCATGATCTGTGCTTGACGTCAGGATAAGGGTGGATCATTTGGCTCACTCCAAGGTTGGGATTCAGTTTTACTCGGTGCATAGAGGATCAAGAGCCGCTCCCCTGTATGCCTTCGTGCACCTGCGCCGGCCATTGTATAACACCTCTATGCATCGCACTCTCAAGATGCAAGAAATCCCCGGAGGAAGAGACTTATGGAAATTGATTGCACGCGCAAGACTCCCACTGCCCCAATGGCGCTGGGCTTCCAGGCTGCGCTGGTGGTCCAGATGGCCAATATCTCCCTGAAGCAGGGCCGGCGCGTGCGGTGGAATGCCGCGCGGCAGAAAGTGGAGATCTGAACTGGCTCGGGATTTCCAGCTTTACGGGCATTTTATTTTAACCGCCAGAATAGAGTTTTCCTCATCGGGACTGAGCTAGAGGAGGCTGTCGGAGGCAGTGACGACAACATCCAATTTTGGTCGATTACTCTGCGTTGGGTGTTAGACTGCCAACGCAGGTCTCATGTGCTTCGAGCGATGGAGTGGCACGATATGCAGCGCCGTACTTTCTTACAGGCGGTAGGCGGATTGTGCGCAGGTTTTCAGTCCTTGGCACGGGATAATGTCTCAGAGGGCAGACTCCTTCACAGCAACTGGATGTCCGCGAAGTGGAAGATAGACCCACGTTGCATACTACCGCGTGGCTCTAAAGGTGAGTTCGACAGCCGGGTGGTGGGCGATCCCTGCATCGTGTGGGACGACGAGGTCGCCACGTGGAGGATGTTCTATTTTGCATCCTCTTATGGAGATCCCGGGGCAGCCAGGGCAGACGTGGCTGGAATGGCCCTGAGTAAGTCCGCTGAAGACATCCAGCCCGGAGACTGGCGCAAGATCGGCCAGGTGCTCCTATCCAATCCGGAAGACATTGCCGGAAGCAAACAGGGACACAAATGGTGGGTGGTGATGGATCCGAAGCGCATGAATCATGCGGCGCGCATCGCCGGCTCCTATTGGGCCCTGTTCGTCACAACCGGGCCCAAAGTTATACAAGCCGCCTCCGCCTCACGCCTGGCAGGGCCATGGACAGTGGTAAAGGAACCAATCCTCGTGCCCGGCACCACGCCTGGCGCGCCGGATGGGAAACACTGTGATACTCCCACCGCCTACTGGTCCGAGGATCTGGCGAAGGCCCTGATCTTCTATAAGGCCTATCCGCTTCGAGCGCAGCCCGCCCAACCCCACTCACCGTTCGGTTCGAGCAGCGTTGTAGCCTATTGGCACCCGCGGGAGGCGTCCGCCGCAAAGGGACCACAGATTCTGCTCCCGGGAAAAGGCACTGCCTGGAACCGTGGCTGGATTGGCGGCTTTCAACTTCTGTATGCTCATGACACAAAGAGCTGGTATTCGCTCACGAACGGGAGTCCGACGCCTCCCGAGGATATCAGCAACCGGGAGCCGGCACCTTCCCTGGGGGGCTGGGGCGTGTGCAAAGCCAGCCGGCCGGATCACGGCTGGGAAGTTGACACCCACCACAGTCCTTTTGCCTATCCTGAGAACCTGTCGGAGGAGGAGCGACGGGCCGGGCTGGGCGTGAACTTTTGGCGCCATCACCTATTGGCGACGCCCGGCGGCCGCGCTCGCATCTTCTTCAACTCTGGCACCTATGGAACGGAGCAGATGTATTCCCTTGTTCCGCAAACCGCAGCATAGCTCCGGATCGGGGTATGGCAATCCTGGCTAGACCGACTGCGGATTGAGGTGTGAGAAGACCGCGGCGTGGTGTTCCCGGCGCAGATCGGATCTACTTGACCTCGGTCGCCGCGCCGGTTGCCACCGCCCGATCGAGCAGGGTGCGGAGGTCCGCCTCTGCCTTTGCGGCTGCCTCCTCCATTTTCCGGCTCAAGACATTCATCTCTTTGCTCAGAACGTTCATCTGCCTGCTGAGCTCGTTCATGGGCTCGTTGAACGTCTGCATCTGGACATTCAATTCCTGCATTTGGCGGTTCAGCTGCTCCATCTGCGCTTCGAGTTCGCGGTACTGCTTTTCCAACTCCTGGGCCTGTGCCTCTGGAATTTGCCCTTCCTGTCGCGACGTCGCCAGAGCCGCCTCCCGAGCTGCGAGCGCGGCCTGCCGAGAACCGATCCGGCCCTGCCTAGCGCCGATCTCTCCTTGCTTCACCCCGATCTCCCCTTGCTTGCTGCCAATCTGGCCCTGCCTAGCGCCGATCTCGCCCTGCTTTGCTCCAATCTCGCCCTGCTTGCTGCCAATCTCTTCGAGCGGCTTGAAGATCTCCACGACCTGCTTCAGCAACGCCGGATCGCGCACGACGTACTCTCGTCCCCCGCGCCGGAACCAGAGCATCCGCTCACCTGGCCGCCGGAGCCTCTCAGCGCGAGCCACATCTTCCTCTGACCCTGACATCGTCCGTTTCCGGTCATCGATGAAAAGCACATAGGTGAGATCTTTTGCACGCTGTGAAACAGCGCTTCCCACACTTTCGGGGTTGGGAAACAGCTCGGGCGATGCAACGGCCGCGGCAGACTCCGGCAGAGCAGGATCGAGATGGCTGTCTGACGAAATCGCTTGATGCACGCCCCCGGGTTCCGCGGGCTTGGCAACAAACTCCACGGGGACGATCGCGCAGGCGGCGATCACTGTCACAATCCAAGCTGCCTTTCGCAGGCCCTTGCCGGTTGTCGATATGTCTCGAAGCATGGTAATCCTCCGTCTAAGGTTTGAATAGGAACGCGGCGCGCCGGCCGCAGCGAAATGCGCGGGCATACGAGTGACACCCAAGGCCAGCAGGAGGCGTCCGTAATCGCCCGGCCGGGCATCCAGTTCGCGGAGCACAGCCGCATCGCAGGCTGCCTCCCTGGCCAACCCATACTCGCGAACGGCGAGATGGGCTAAGGGGTGGAAGAAGAACAGCCGCTCGGCCAACGCCGGCACACATGCCAACCACGGGTCCCTGCGCCGCACATGCATCAGTTCGTGACATAGTGCCATACACTGCTCGGCCTCCGGCAGCCCGTTGAAACGGCCGGATGGGAGCAGCACCACAGGATGGAAGAAGCCGAGGACTAAAGGAGTGTCGACTTCGTTGGAGACGCGGACGGCGGGCGTTCGAGTCAGCCCGAGGGATGTAGACAGGTCCTCCGTGAGTCGCTGTACCTCGGGCGACGCGGCAACCGCGCGACGTGCAATCCTGGAGGTGTTCCGGATCCGGCGCACAAGGGTCCCGGAAAGCAAAATCAGCGTGGCTGCCCACAAGCCAGCGGCAACGGAGGGCCACTTCAAAGCTTGATGGGGAGACTGGATTCCGAGCGTATTTCTTCTTCCAACGGCTGGTTTGTCTGGGTCAGACGGTTGGATTGCGATCGGCAACGGTTCTGCGTATTCGCGGGGCGCCAGAGGGCCGGTCCCCGCCGACAACGCGTCCATGGGCGACTTCAGGACAGGAAGCGCGAGTGGATCGACCCAAACGAATACCACGAGCAGCTTCAGCGCAGCCAACCACCAAAGCGTGCAACGCATTGATGCGGGAAGACGCGGCAGCAGGCGGCACACGGCCCACACAAGAAGCACGAACACGGCTCCATGGAGCGAGGCACGCACGAGGCCGTCGAAGAGCGACGCCGCTTCCGGCGCAAGTGGTTCGAGCAGGCCCGTCATTACTCGACCCCCTTCTTTCGCGCGGATTGAAGCCGCGAGACGAGATCCTCGAGCTCCCGCAACTCGGTGTCGGTGAGTCTCGCTGTTTCGTTCAGGTACGCCACGAACGGCGTAACAGAGCCGCCGAGGTTCTTCTCGACGAACCGGCGAACAAGGCCGAGCAGCAATTCCGCAGATGACGTCCGCGCGCGATAACGGTACACTCCGCCGACTATGCGCCGGCCCAGGTATCCCTTCCTGCGCAGCCGCTCCATCATCGTCAGCACCGTGGACCGCGCCAGACTGCGTTCTCTGCCAAAGCCATTCGCTACCTCTCCGACGGTGGCGCCCCCGCAGTTGGAAAGGTGCCGCAGCAGCGCCAGTTCCTGCTCTCCAATGGTTTGCTCAGACATCCCGGGCTCCCTGACTACATTTGTCGTCAAGCATGGTACACGTGACGACACGTGTAGTCAAGAGAAATCATGCAATCCCCGAGCCTCTTCAGATCCCAGAGAATGCGCTGGAACCCATCAGCCCGGACCTGGTTTGATCATGTTGTGTGATCGGGGAACGATTCGCTGATATAGTGCTTTGGTGGCTAACGACGCTTTGATCCCTGCCGCAGCTATTTTTGTCCTTACCTATGCCATTCTCGGGATGCAGGGCATCCCAAAGATCCACATCGACAGGCCCTCCGGAGCGCTGGTTGGGGCCGTAGGGATGGTGGCCTTCAGCGTTCTTTCTGTCCGGGAAGCCTACCAGGTGATCGACCTGGACACGCTTCTTTTCTTGCTCGGGATGATGATTCTTGCCGCTTATGCACGCGCAAGGAGAGCGCGATCAACTGTGGCTCCTGCTTGCAATGGCCTCTACGCTGGCAGGAAACCTTACCATCATCGGCTCGGTGGCCAACCTGATCGTTCTGGAAGTCACGAAGGACGAGGTTCGGATAGGATTCATGGAGTATTTCAAGGTTGGAGCCCCAGTCACCCTATTGACTATTATCGTCGGAATCGTTTTTCTTCGTTGATCCGGGAAAATTGTGAGGATTTAGCGTGGAAACGAAACCGTCTAGACCTGACACCATTCTCCGCTAGGAGATCTCCTTCACTCCCCAATAGTCGCGGATGCTTGGCCACGAGAACACTTGCGGCCTTGCGAACTTGCGCCGCACGCTGTCAATCTTCTCGCCCCGCACTTCAATTTTGTCCAAGCGGGCCGGTTTCATGCCCGCTTTGTTGGCCCATGCGAACAAAGGGACTTCCCCCGGCTCGAAGCCCATCAGGCTAGCGCTCACGATGTCCGTTGCCAGTGGATTGGTGCCAGCGATAATCAAACCCATCTTCACCGGCGTACCCTCCGAAGGCTCCTGTCCCTCCATCGCCGTGGATGCATCCACCACCACCAGACCCAGCTTGTTCGCCCGCACCATGTCCACGACCGGTGCGGCCGTGCCTGAAGGCTCGACCTTCGAGGCGAGATCATGCATGCAGGCGCGGACGGAGCAATAGACCGTTCCGGGAAACACGCCTACGAGATTCTTCATCCCCAGCGTCACTTGCGCCAGCGCGTGAGTCTTCATGATGGGTACTGAGCACAGCAGGTCAATCTCGGTCAGCGAGCGATGAATGGTCACCTCATCGAAAACAAAGCCGCCCGGCACCCTGACCTTTGCCATCTCGCCGGAATGCAGGTTTACCAGCGGAATCCGCAGCTCCTTCCCAAGCTCGGAGTAGCCAAGTTGATCGAAGACATGACTCTGCATGCGACTCAGAAGATCAGCGTTCCGTGTGCGGAAAACTGCGGTCCCTTGGGCATTGAATCCCGCTGCTGCGGCCGATCCTTCACCAATGCTGACTTCCTTATGAGCGGACTTCATCAGCTTCGCCAGGGCGGATATGACCTCGCGGTTGGTGACTGCACCCGGCACCGGGGCAACCAGGTTCGGCTTGAGCATGATCCGCCCTTTGCCTTTTGTCACGCTCTTGATGCCGCCGAGCAGGTCGAGGGCTTGCTCCACGGCAGCCGGCACGTTGTCGTTCTTGATCTTGACGACGCTGACCACGGGTGCCTTTTCCGGTTTTGAAGCGGCCAGACATCCAAGTCCTGCGACTGCAGCGCCAAGGAAGTCACGGCGCGATAGCTCTGATTGCATGAATCGGTGCGGGTCTTCCATTTTAGTCTCCCACGTTGCGGCTGGTATACGTCTTGTCCCCGCCAAAAATTCGATACACTGCCCATTTCCGCTATTTCTGTGAACTTGGAAAGCACACAGCCACTCGGCGGAAACGTCTCGCGTCCGCCAGGCAATATGATTATTATGCTTCCGGAGCGTGCCAATCCTTGAGGTACAGAAGAATAGAGGTTCGGTTTTTCTTTCTCCTCGCTGCAATCCTGCTTGTCTGGCGGTGGTCGGCAACATCGGGACAGGAACTGCCGGCTTTCCCTGGCGCAGAAGGATTCGGTTCAACCACACCCGGCGGACGGGGTGGAAGGGTCCTGCTGGTGACCAATTTGGATGATGCCGGCCCCGGGAGCTTGCGCGCAGCCTGCGAGGCCGAAGGGCCGCGCATCGTGATATTTCGCATCTCCGGATTAATCTCTCTTAACTCGCCTATCGTGGTGCAAAATCCTTTTCTAAGCGTCGCCGGACAGACGGCTCCGGGCGATGGCATTTGCCTCCGAAACTTTGCTTTTGTAATGGCTACCCACGACGTGGTTGTGCGCTATTTGCGCAGCCGGCTGGGCGACTCGAGCGGCCAGGAGTCGGATTGCATCACTCTTGGATCGGGTGCGAGCAATGCAGTTTTGGACCACTGCTCGGCTACGTGGTCGGTCGACGAGGCACTTTCGCTTGCCGGTAATGTCAGCATTGCAACAGTCCAATGGTGTCTCATTGCCGAGGCCCTGAACCACAGCATTCACAAGAAGGGAGCGCACGGCTACGGATCGCTTGCCCGGGCCAACGGTCCGATTTCGCTGCATCACAATCTGTGGGCACACAATGACGCACGCAATCCGCGGCTCGGCGACAATTATGGAAAGCCTCCTTACCCGACTTTCGATGTCCGCAACAACGTCATGTATGACTATGGCGCCATTTGCTCAGGCCTGACCCAAGGCGTGCTCAAAGTGAATTATGTCGCGAACTACATCCGGCCCGGCTCAAGCAGCAAGGCCAGCCGCCCGATCCTAATCGGAGGCCCTTCGGACCTGCTCTTTTACATTCGTGACAACTACTTCGAGGGAAACAACTCTCTGACCGAGGACAATTCCCTGTTCTTCGATCGTGTTGAAATAGACGGCAAGAGACAGGTTCACACCGCCGCAGAACGCTTCCCTGTGCCGCCAGTTCGTACGCTCTCTGCCCGAGAGGCTTACGAGGCAGTGCTGGCGAGGGTCGGTGCTTCGTTGCCAGCACGGGATTCTGTGGATGCCAGAATCGTTGACGAGGTTCGCCATCGTACGGGTTCGATCATCGACTCTCAGAAGCAGGTGGGTGGCTGGCCGGTGTACCGCTCCGCGCGGCCGCCCGCAGATTCCGACAATGATGGAATGCCCGACGCCTGGGAAGTCGCCCATGCCCTCAACCCTCGCGATTCGCGGGACGCCGTTCTTGATCGCGATGGCGACGGATATACCAATATCGAGGAGTATCTCAACAGTCTGACTTCGGAGAAGCCCCAGGCCAAGACGCCGGGAGCTGCCACCCGGCGCAGCCGCGCGCCTCATTCATAGACTGGGAATCGGGGATTACCTGAAGAAACCATGTCTCCCTGATGAAATGGGACTCATGGTGAGGGCTGCTTTGGACAAGTAGGCGCGAAGAGCAGAGCTCCTTCGGCTGTTCCATGTATCCCCGGGCTCGCAAGTTGGCCAGAGCCGGATTCAAGGCGCTGCGATCATTCCAGATGATCCCTCTGCCAATCGCAGCCACTCTACTCCTGCCAACAGAGAGCGTGCTACTATGCGTCAGCAGGACGCTACAAAATGAGACTGGCTGGCCACAAGCTCCCGCATTTTCTGATTCTGACGGCGCTCGCTTACGGCCACGCGGTTCTGGCCTCAGCTCAGCAGCAGACTGCAACCCAGAAGGCCGAGAGACACCTTTTTACGCGGGGGAGTCGATCCGTTCCGGATAACTGGAAACCCTCAATCTGAAATCATTGACCGCGACCTATGCCTAGAGAAACCATTCTGGTTATTGACGATGAGAAGGACCTGATCGAGCTTGTCCGATACAACCTCGAGAAAGAAGGTTTTCGCGTACTCTCCGCTCTGGACGGGGAGGAGGGCATGACAATCGCGGCACAGGAGGCCCCGGCCGCGATTGTCATCGATCTTATGCTGCCGGGCATCGACGGCCTCGACGTGTGCCGGCAGCTGCGGGCCGCAGAGCGGACATCGCGCGTCCCGATCATCATGTTGACCGCAAAGTCCTCAGAGTCCGATCGCGTTGTGGGGCTCGAGTTGGGAGCCGACGACTACGTCACCAAGCCGTTCAGCCCGAGAGAACTTGCTGCCCGTGTAAAGGCCGTGCTGAGGCGCGTCTCCCCTCAGCGACAGCGTGCGGATCTGATCCAAGTGGGCGAGCTTGTCATCGATCCGGAACGCTACGAGGTTTCGTGCGGCACCAAGCCCGTCGCTCTGACTGCCACGGAGTTTCGCCTCTTACTCCTCCTGGCCGGACGGCCGGGGCGGGTGTTTTCCCGCAACGATATCATCAACGCGACGCTTGGGCGCGATGTCACCGTGCTGGATCGAACCGTCGACGTACATGTGGTCTCCCTGCGCAGAAAGCTCGGCAAATGTGGGCAATGGATTGAAACGATGCGCGGCTTCGGGTATCGCGTTCGCGAAGAAGAAAGCTCTTAGCGCAGATTGTTCCCCTCGCCTTGTTGGGACAAGTATCTCCAGTTCAGGCGACAGGCAGGTAGACGGAGAATGTGGAGCCCTGGCCGACCTCGCTCTGGACCTCGATGCGGCCGCCATGAGCCTCCACCAGATGTTTGGCAATGGATAGGCCAAGGCCAGTCCCTCCCAGCTCGCGAGATCGGGCGCTGTCAACCCGGTAGAAGCGTTCAAAGATTCGCTCCTGTTCCGCCTTGGGTATGCCGATCCCGGTGTCCACAACGGAGATGACGACCATACCATCCTGTTCCGATGCCCGCACCGTAATCCGGCCGCCGGGAAGCGTGTAGCGCAGAGCGTTGTCGAGCAGGTTTTGAAGCACTTCCTCAAAAGAACCGCTGTCTCCCTTGATCTTCGGCAGGTCGTGCCCGTAATCGGTCTCGATCGTAAGTTGTTTCGACTGTGCATGCAGACGCGCCATATCGACGCAAGATTCGATAACGGCGGCGACTTGCACGGGACGAAAATCGACCTGAAGCTTTCCGGCCTCGATTTGGGAGAGCTTGAGCAGATCGTCGGTCAATCGTCCCAAGCGAACGGAGTTGTTCCTGATGATCTCCAGGAAACGCATGCGATTCTGCGCGTCGTCGATTGCACCTGCGAGAAGCGTTTCGGCAAAGCCCTGGATTGCGGTCAGGGGTGTTTTGAACTCATGAGAAACATTGGCCACGAAGTCGCGGCGTGCGCGTTCCAGGCGTCTCAGCTCGCTAATGTCATAGAGAACCATCACCGCTCCCCGAATGGCACTCCCCGACCGCACCGGCGCGGCGGTTACGGAAAAACTTCGGGTCCGCAAGGCCCCGATGACTAACTCGGTCCTCACCCTCTCGCTGCCCGCGAGGGCTTCCCGTATCGACTCGAGCAAATCCGACTGACAGATTACCTCCACAATGGGGCGCCCTTCCAGGTCGGAGCCTCCGATTGCCAAGGCCTTGGAGAAAGCCTCGTTACAAAAGATGAGACGCTGGTTGGATCCAATTACTGCGACACCCTCGGCCATGCTGCGCAGTATAGCGGCAGACTGGTTGCGTTCTTCGGTGAGAGTTCGGATCGTGCTGTCCAGGTGGGCGGCTGTTTCGTTCAGGGTCTTGGCAAGATCGGAGAGCTCGTCATCCTTGCGTTCCATGGGCAGCGGACGGAAGTCGCCCCCGGCCACTCTCATGGAAAACTGTTTCAGTCGTTCGATGCGATTGGCGAGCGCGCGGAAAAACAGCAAGGACACGCAGCCGGCCAGCACGAGAATAATCAGGGATGCGATCCAGAGACGCTGTCGAAAGGCTGCGAGAGCTTCATCCAGCCGCGTGAGGGGCACTGCAAGTCGAATCACGGCCGGCGGCGGCGCCGAAGAATCCTGGTGGCGCACCGCCAAATAGACAAGCTCACGCCCCAGGGTGTTGCTGTAACGCACGGCAGTCCCTTTGCCGGCCCTGAGCGCCTCCCGAATCTCCGGCCGTCCCCCATGATTCTCCATCTTTTCAGGCGGCTCATCCGAATCTGCAAGAACGGTTCCGTCGACAGACACTATTGTGAGCCGGGCGCCGCTCCGAGCCATCCACGCGGTCCAGGAATGTAGTTCTGCCGGATTGTCAGTGCGCGGCGGCCGGCTGGCCGCCAAGCGAGCCAGGGCATCGAGTTGGTCGAATGCGGACTTTAGATACTCACGGCGCAAGGCTTGCACGGTGTAGATGTCCGCTGCCACCAGCGCCAGCAGAAGCAGAGGCAGATGGACCAGCCCGAGTCGCCAGGATAATCGGAGTTTCATAGGCCTCAACCGAACAACCGAGTTTCTCTGAATCAGCATATCGCAAGGCATTATATATCGGCAGAATTTAACGATATTTCAACAGCCACTTAACAATATCTTAACCCATTTGTGCGATGCTCCCACCGCCACATTGAGAGACACACGAACCATACGCATGATTCGAGGAGGGGAGAAATGCATTCGACACGGTATGCCAATTCTGCATGGAAACAGGCGGCGCTCGTACTTTTCTTGTTGGCCGGTCTGTGCGTCCGCGCGCACGCACAAGGCGGAGTCACCCAGATCGGCGGAACCGTAAAAGACAGCAGCGGCGGTGTGATTCCCAGTGCTTCCATATCGGCGATCAACGAGCGCAACGGCGCCGTGCGCACGGTGCTGACAAACGATCAGGGCTACTTCATCATTCCTTCGTTGCAGCCCTCGCTCTACACCGTGAAAGCCAGTGCACAGGGTTTCGCAGTTGCTGAGACGAAGGGCTTAACGGTCCTGGCAGGTGAGTCGGTACCGCTCAATCTGGTGCTCAAGCCGGGTGGGATTTCGGAGAGCGTGACCGTGGTCGCCACCCAGGAGGCAATTGTGGATACGAGCTCCCCGCGCATCGGCGCGAATGTGAATGAGCGCGAAGTCGGGGGACTGCCACTCAACGGCCGCCAGCTCTCCCAGCTCTACCTTCAAGCTCCCGGCTCCGTGAATACCGGCTCCGGTACGTTCTTCGATATCCGCTTCAGCGGCCGGTCCAACGAGCAGAACGCTATCCGCTTTGATGGCGTGGAAGGCAGCGCCATCATCGACTCCAACCCCGGCAACCTGAACGGCGAGATTTCATCGCCCTTCCGTCTCCAAACCAGCCTGGAAAACGTGCAAGAGTTCCGAGTCGACTCCAGCAATTATCCTGCCGAATACGGCACGGGCAGCGGCGGACAAATAAGTGTGATCACCAAGTCCGGCTCAAACCAGTTCCACGGATCGGTATTCGAATACCTGCGCAACGACAAGTTCGACGCCCGTAATTTTTTCGATAGAGTCGGCAAGTCGCCTCTGCGGCTCAATCAGTTCGGCGCCTCGGCAGGCGGACCTATTAAAAAGGACAAGTTCTTCTTCTTTGCCAGCTACGAAGGCTATCGTCTTCGCTCCGGCATCAATATTGTAGAGGCTGTGCCCAGTCTCGCAACCAAATCCCGCGCGGTACCGGCAATTGTGCCCCTGATCGATGCTTTCCGAGGTCCGGGCTCCTTTGTCCTCCCAGGCGCCTCAACCAATCCGGACTTTGACATTTTGCAGCTCCAGACCAACGTAGCTGTCGATGAAAACGCCGGCGCCATGCGCATGGATTACAAGATCAACGACCGCTATTCGATGTTTATGTTCGGAGTTGCTGCAACCCTTGACTGGCATTGAGGTTGTGGGGTATTTGGTGGTTTTCCCTTAACTCTCATCGGGTCAGCCAGTAAGCGATTCCGGCAAATAATCTCAGAACATAATTTTCGGGCTCGCGCAACACTCCACCATCCCCGGCCAGCAGCCGAACTACAGCGATTTCAGGAAAGCCAGGAGATCCGGATACAGATTCCAATCCATCCCTGCGGGCTTGGCCTCCTGCCAGGACTGCTCGAAGAGATAGAACTTCCGCAGCGCTTCCTGCTTGGTCTGCATGGGGATTCCTTTGTACTTGCAGGTGGTGTCAATCGAGACATGGCCCAGCCAGTCTTGAACCACGGGCAGAC
>Ga0315277_10002920_pt1 | contig 23493 bp, 19 predicted proteins | sample YL17G05_15_MG_FD_203695 | JGI IMG/M metagenome (GOLD analysis project Ga0315277, IMG submission 203695) | Sediment microbial communities from Yellowstone Lake, YNP, Wyoming, USA - YL17G05_15 | ecosystem: Environmental > Aquatic > Freshwater > Lake > Sediment | place: USA: Wyoming | collected...
TGCGCAAAATTTGGGACGCCTGCAACACCCTCGTGAAGAATACCCAGATTCCCGAGGAGGCTAAGAGGGAAGTTGAGGAAATGTGCGTCATAGACGCAATCAAACTGTTAAGAATAGGAGAGCCTAGCATTCCAAAGCTCCCCTTGCCAAGAACTCCGCAGGTGGAAGCCTGCTTCTTGGAAGCGCCCAAGGCGCCGACCCCGCAGTTAAGGGCAGAATTCTTGGCGTGGTGCTTGGCAAATGCTGATACGAAGCCGGAGGCTGTGGAGGTGCAATTCAGCGCGCCAGCCGACCAAGCTCTCCATATACGGACGCCTTCATCGGAACAAAACGGTTCCACGAGTCCTATCAGACTCACAAAGGATGAGGCCCTGTTAGCTATCCATAACGCCTGTTGTACGACCCGTATGGGCGCGCCTACACCAACAGAATCTAATTTATACCAATTTACCCCTGAATGGCAGGGGGATTTAATAAAGGATTTGAGGGCTAGCATACTTGAAATAGTGCCTGACAGGGTGTATGCGTATAATCATTATCGGGCCCTGAAACCTACTTTAACGGCGAAGGGGTTCAGTTACGATAAGGTCCTGTTCCGCCAATTAAGTGCGATCCCCAATATGTTCCTATTATATGTGCCGAGGAGAACGGAAACGGAGCAACCTACCATTATCCTCGTCGATCCCGTCGGGATAGAGACGCCGATCGCCTCCGATTTCGTGAAGCCGCTATTTAAACCGGACTTTGTCGCGATTCTCGGAGCATTTTTAAAGCGTGCAAAGGCTCGCGAAGGCGATTCCCGGGTCTTTGAAGAATCCCAATTAAGGGAGTACAAGATTCAAATTTGCATCAGCCATGCCCATCCTGATCATTGGGGTGGTCTCTCCCTCCTTTTGGAACAGCTCCGCGCGCTCGGCTATGCCGTTGACCAGATTCCTGTGTATGTGCCAAAAGGGTTCAAATTAAGCCCCAGAGCCACAGAGTGGGAGAATAAATACATGGTACGGCAGGTAGGTTGTAGCCGGGAGCTGATCGACGATATTCGACTCCTCTGTGACCTCTATTACGGAGCAAATCTCCAGATGAATTTCGATGTCATCGAGGTGGAGGATCAAATTAAGCTCGGCGACTATATCTTTAAAGTATACCCGAAAATTCATGGTGGCTCCGTTATGCTCTTTAATTATACGGACTCAGGGGAGCCAGCCAAGACGTATCATTTCTTGGATGATTTATTCCTCTTCGTTTACGCGCTCTCGACCTCAGTCCACCCGACTGCGTCATACGAATCGCTACTCCGATTCTTTTTTGCGCTTGGTGGGCAATACCTAACACCTGAGGGAAAGTATTTATCCCACACGAAGGAACGTCTTCCTCCAGATCGAGACTTCTTTTTCTGGAGTCATTACTATAGTGACTGGGATATCCCAGAGGGGCAACATTCTTTTCGGATAATCCCCCTAGGTCCCCTCCTTGGCTACTCCGACATTATTTTGGAGGGTGAGGATGTCGTCGGTTATGTAGAGGATAACTTTTATGCTATGTATGAGGCAGAACGTCTGGAGTGGCCAGTAGGCAAGCTGCGATTCTTCGATCGGATGTTGTTTACTTTTTTGTATGATAAGGGCATAATTGCCTCAATCTTAGGGGGGATGCACCAGTTCCTAAGGGATCCGGCAGTGGAGGAGATTTCGAATATAGTCAAGTCCATTTATGACGCTATGGGAACGGTTGACGCTCGTTTTCAGATTCAATGGGGACGGTTTACTGAACTGGATCCGAACTTGGGGCACTCAGTACCCATGAATTATGATGTTGTCCAAGAGATCCTCTGGACAGATAGTAATGGTAAGCTTAGAGATGCGAGTATGACGGAGGGTGGCAAGGTCAGGTACGATCCCCTTCTTTTCCAGCAGGCACTATTAGTTATTATTTTCATCATAAACATCGTTCAGTATTGTGAGGATGAGTTCGAGGTCAGGCATCCGCACTTTAAAAGCAAGGTGATGTAATAGATGAAGCATGAGGATGATGAGTTGAGCGAAGAGGATGAGGAATATCAGGAACGGATGCACTACCTGGAGCAGTTAGAGCGCGAATTCCTCCCTCATTTTGGATGTAAACTGCCCGGGGAAAGCATAGCTTTTATGCAAATCGTAAGGCACCCCGACTTAACGGCGCAGGAACTCACCACGCTATTACAAAGTCGAGGGGCTTTGTCAAGACTCTTTTCCGAATGGGACCTCGCCAAGACGCAACGCATCTTAGAAAGTCTCTTCGTTAAAGGGTTTATCACAGAAGATCAAGGACATTTTCGCTTTATCAGATCAGAGGAGTCGCCCTACCCGGCACTCCCTCCGTCAAGGGAAGCCTCCGAAGAACCTGCCAAAGGGCTTTCTTTTTCCTACCCAAAGAAATCCACTAAAAAAGAGGAGCGAATTAGGAAGGGATAAAGAGGTACGCTTATGGTAAACTTGGATTATATGATTCTTACTATATTAGATCAATCAAATGGAGTTTAGGTTAGAAACAACTGGAGCGAGGGTATACGGATAATGGGTGATTGGAAGAAAGAGGCACGGAAGAAGAAGGCACAGGATGAGGCAATCGATCACTGCTTCATTGACGCCGATAAGCTGCCCCTTTCTGATGCAGAGAAGCAGCAGAAGGCGCTGGAGTGCGGCGCCAAGGTCCTCGTGATGCCCCTGAAGGACTTGGAGGTGTGGAACGCAGCCCACGCCAAGGAAGCGCCCCCCTCGCCCCCGCCTGCCGAGCCGCCGCCCTCGCCCGAGGCGACCTTGTATGCCAAATATCAAGGGTGCCAGGAGGAATCGGAGAAGGCGACCAGTCCTGAGGAAAAGGAGGAGTACTTAGATTACTGTCAGACCAAGGTGGTCCAAGAGTACCAGCGCGCCCTCGCCAAGCTTGAGGGTCAAGCCCAAGCGCAACGGAAAACCCTGCCCATCCCGTCGACGGAGCGGCGCGAACAGCTCCGGGAATTTTGTAACGAGGAGGAGCCTTGTACCCAACGGATAGTATCTTATCATCTTGATCCGTCCGTTATAACTAAGGTCGGTCCTCTTTATGAACTGCGGGATGAGGGGCTCCGCTTCGGGGTGGCAAGGCCCACGCGGGAAGGTGCTTCCAGGGTCCAAGGCGAGGGACCTATCATCACCCGAAAATTTACATTAATCCCCATAGAGGGTCCGCGCAATCAGTTGCCCGTCCCAGAACAGTTCTTCGTGCTGTTCCAGAAGATCGTCAATCAGATGATCAAGCTGGGGATGGATGATACTACCCTAAAAACAGGGCTCGAAGTGTGGCGGAATAGGGCGGAAAAAGAGCTCCAAGCGATAGAGACAAAATTGAAGGCGGCAGGGGTATCGCCCTCAGGAGCATCTGAGGACGCTGAGGAGCCTGATCAGGTGGATTCAGAGGAACTCAAAGATATTGAGGGCGATGATGATGAAGTAGAGGAGGCTGTCGCACCTAAAGTAGGCACTGATATTACAAATTTGCGCCAGAAATGGCAGAATAAGCAACGGCAGGTTCGCTGGCTCAATGGGTGTTATGCTAATTCGAATGTATTATTTGCGAAGGTGGGGTTAATATCCGTCGAAAATTTTTATCTTACTCTTCAAAAGGTACCTGCCTTCGGAAAGTTCAGGGCGCGATGTAAAACGGGGGTCTTCAAGTTTCTGAGGGCGACGGGTCCTCTCCAATTAACCGCTCGCGTGTGGCGTGCGGCAGCTCAGTTCGCTTACTTCAGTGTGCGCGAGTACCGGCGGCTCCTACGGACGCTCCCTGTCATAATCACTGCACTGGGGAAATTACCTGATCCGACGGTGCTGCTGGAGCGCGGTTTCCCCGAACAGGAGGAGTATGAGGCAGTCCGCAACGCTGTGACGGTCCCAGGACTTTATCTGAAGGCGGGGCATATTTCCAAGGTTGCCCTCGGCGGGTGGTGCCGGCACGTGCGGAACTTCGTGAAGCGCGACCTCGTGGCGACACAGACGACCGCCATCAAGCGGCTCATCCAGACCTCGGCTCTCACCCCGACACTTCAATGGTCCCTCGAAACATGGCTGGCGGGGGCGTTAGAGGAGCAACTGAAGGCGTTTCTGAAGACGCTTTCACGCCGCCTGACGAAGCGGGTGAAGCGGGTCCAGTATGAGCATAAACGGCAGGAAAAAGCTAAACGAAGGGGGAAGAGCGTGCATTCGAGTACCTTTGGAAAAGGATCGCTCGATAAGACGATTTTAGGAATTTTAGGTGGGCGCAAAATAGTCGAGCTTACCCCTGCCACATGGAAGACGCTAGTGAAGCCTTGGCGTGGTGCCGCCTACACCGCCTTGAAAGCGCGGTTGGGGCAGGTGCCGGTGACGAAGATCGTGCAACTAGCGCTTGCCGAGGCAATACGAGGGCTAACACCCACGCGTCTGCTCGCTCGGTTATGGGCGCAACGCCCGCGCTATGTGACACTCGCCGACGCCTCTTGGGAGACATTCCAGAAATTCTTGGAGGCAGGATCGATTTCTGAGGCGGAATCCCGAATCGCAGAGGACCTTCGCCCGCATCTCCGATCTGTGATCCAGACCTCCTTATCATCTTTCCAAACACACCTCACCGAACAAAAGGTTCCCCCTCCTGTATTCACCAAGCAAACCATTCCCTTGGGAACGGCTGATACGCAAATGTATGAGGTCCCCATACTGACGGCGGCGGGACCGCGTGGTATTCTTAAGTTGTTGAAAAGTGGACCAAACCTTCAAGACCCGATTATCCCGATCCCATTTACGCTTCACACACCCAGACGTTTCCAGACGTTTGTCGATCAGAATTACAGCCAAGGGCTCGGCACCCTCCAGCGCAAGGGTGCCCGGCTCATCCTCGCCATCCCCTTCCAGCGCACTTCCCAAACCCCAGCGGCTGAAGTATCCCTTCAGCCGGAGGAGCTCTCGCTCGGCGGGAGTATCGATTTGGGGTTGAAGACGCTGGTGGTGCTGCATAAGGCGCCAGTGAAGCAAGTGGCGGAAGGGCAATGGGAAGAGGTGAAACTGAAAGGGGGGGAGAAAACGCCAGAACAAAAGGAACGCGAGCGACCCCTCTTCATCGACCAGCGCTATTTAGAAGGAGAGCGATCGGGCTGGATCGCTCAGCATTCGTCCCCCAAGCTGAAGTCCAACCCCGCGGATAGCCGCCACATGCGAAACCAGAAAGCGCGGAGGCGTCGCCATAAGAGCATTCCTATGGGGTTCAACTGGAAACGCCGTCTCACGACATTACAGGAGATCGCCCGCCAGCGACAAGCGGCAATGGCGACCTACAGGCAGGAGACGCGAGTAAAAAGCAAGAAGGACAAGAAATACAACCATAAGTGGGGATACTGGCGACTCCGTCGGGAATACAAGCAAGCATGGCAAAAGATTCAAGACCTGCATAAGGAACTAGCATACCAGCTGGCGACACGGGTCATCGCCGCCTGCCAGCAAGCACATCTCATGGTGCTACGGATGGAAGATCTGTCGTGGAGTCAGCATTCGCCTAAATGGAAGGCGGGCGGGTTCCTCACCACTTGGCAGGTCCACTGGTTCTTCAGTCAGGTCCAAGGGCATATCACCGACCTCGCGGCACGGATCGGCTTGCGGGTGGAGTTCGTGAATGCGCGCCATACTTCGACCCGGTGTTCCCACTGCGGACACGAGCAGAAAGAGAACCGAGACAAGAAGCGGTTCCGGTGCCTGAAGTGCGGGTTCCGCTTAGATGCCGACCTCAATGCCGCCCGAAATATTCTGGTCGCTCCCCTCTCAAATTCCCCCGACGCTATAGCATCGGTGGGCAGATGACCGTGCGTATCGTAATAAGTTGGTCGACCTACAAAGTTTGTCCAACTTTAAAGGAACGGGTTTGCATAATAAGATGCTTCCCTTCCCTTAGTTCCGTTAGTTCTTTAGGTTCGGGATCAAGAGGAAATCTAAGCTTTATCCGAGAATATTGATCCTTGATTTTAGAGAATTCTAAATTTTAAAATTTCCTTCCCTTTTTTATCAATTTTTAGGGCTATTCTCGATTATTGATTTCACTTTTTTTGATTTTTTAAGCTGAATAAGGAATTCAGTTTATTTTTTTGATAGATAAAAATGCAAAAGACTTTCGATCCTTAAATTATTTCAAATTGCATTTCTATAAATTAAGTTGAAAAAAAATAGAAAAAAAATTTGGGGGTTCCCTTTTTTAAGGGAATATTTCTTTCAGGATGCTCATTAATGTAGTAACATTCAGAAGGGGTTTAAATGCCCGGGTCCAAATGCCCGAATTTTGATGGAAATCACTGATATTGAGTCGTAATTTCTCTTTATATTTTTCGATGAACTCAAGCGTCCAAGGGAGGCCCGTATTGTAGGTAAGCCCACGAGGACCCCACTTATCCAGGTATTTCTCAATTAATTTCTCGGACCATGGAAGCGATGGATTTTGGCTAAGCCCTGTCCAACTCCCCGCACCAGCCCAGTCCCACTTGCTCTTATACTTCTCTAGAAGTTGCTCCGTAAAGGGGAATCCCTGATTCTGACTCAACATCGACCAATCCCACTGGTCCTCATATTCTTTTATAATACTCTCTGACCAAATGAAGTTTGGCACCTTACTTATCTCTTGGATGTACCAGTAGTCCTTATATCTCGTAAATAGTTCTTTCGACCAAGGTAAGCTCGGATTTCCACTTAGGGAATGCCAGGTAATGAATCGATCTTCATCTTTTATTTTATCGATGAGTTCATAGGTCCATTTAATGCCCGGACTCGCCGCCAAATATTTCAGACTGAGATCGGGAATCTTCTTACTAACCGCTTCAATGAGCGCTTCTGTCCATTTTATACCGGGATTCTCGCGTAACCCCGTAAGTTCCCATTTGTCTGCATATTTCAAGAGCAATTTCTCCGACCATTGGAGGCCAGGATTACGACTTAAAGCGGGCCAATACCACTTCTCCTCATACTTTTCGATCAACGCCTCTGTGAAGGGTACCATGGGGTTTCCCCCTAAAACATCGAATCGAATTTCATCCTTATATGTTTCTATCAATGCTTGGGTGAATGGAACTTTTCTATTTAAACTTAAGACTTCCCAATTCAGCTGTTTCTTGTATTGGCTCAGCAACTTTTTAGACCATTTAATATTTTCATTCGCGCTGACTTCCGCCCAAGGAATTTGACTTTCAGACGATTTGCCAAAATACGTGTTCAGAATTTTATCAGTAAGGGGGTACCAGCGACAAACTATATATTTAAAATGATTACTATACTGCTTCGCAAACTTCAAAAGTAGTTCTGCCATTTTAAACCTTCCTAATTTAATCTTTTTGATATTCTATCTTTATCCTTATTGTTCCTTACATTTGGTTGCAAATTTTTCTCATTTTTTGCAATGAGCGAGATGAAAAACTCGGCTAAACTATGTCTACTTGCAAAAATAAACATTTCCAAAAAGATTCTTATAACCATTTTAACTTAAAATGAGATTATAACATCGTGATAATCGATTTCATAATCATTTCGACGTAAAATGAGATTTATAACGGAGCGAACTTAGAATGTATGATTTGGTCATAGTTGGAGCCGGTCCGGGCGGAAGTGCTTGCGCCAAAATCGCAGCTGAGAATGGATTGAAGGTCCTTTTACTGGAAAGAGGTCGTTTTCCTGGTGAAAAAAATACCAGCGGGGCGACTATTTGGGGTGAAGTCGCCCGTGAAGTGATTCCCGACTTTCCCCATGAAGATACGCCCATCCAGCGCGTGGTCGATGGGTATCGGATGTACTGGGTTCCTGATCCAGGTCCTGATTGGACCGCTTTCTCGGGTGCTGCCAAGGAGAAGAAGTACGTGGATCCCCTAAACGTATACCGCGACGAATTTGATAAATGGTGGGCTGAACAGGCGGTCAAAGCAGGGGCGGAATTAAGAACCTCTACCAAAATTGTAAATGTGCTCAAGCAGGGGACCAGAGTCACCGGTGTGGTGACTGAATCGGGTGAAAAATTAGAAGGCCAAATTACCATCGGCGCGGATGGAGTTAATTCCATTATTGCTCGAATGAGCGGTCTCCGGATGAAATGGCCTGCAACTGAAGCTGCCTTATGCGTTAAATACGATTGGGTTATGGATGAACAGACCATTACAGAGCGATTTGGTTCTGGTATCGAAGATGGAGTCCTTATAGAAGTTTATTGGGGCACCCAAATTGCGGGTAGTGCCGGATATTTCTGGATTTTCCCGAATCGTAATTCGGTTAGTCTTGGTTTAGGCTCGTTAATGAGCGACTATTGCCAAAACCACTACAATGCACACTGGTTCATGTGGAATGCTATCGAGCATCCTTTAGTCCGGGACAAGTTGAAAGGCGGAAAAATTCGGGAAATTCACGCCCATACGATTCCTTTGACGGATCCGATGCAAGGTTTCATCAATGCCTCCTACGGTGATGGCATTATGATTGTCGGGGACGCCGCCGGCTTTGTGGATGCCTTTGATGGCGCTGGCTGGTACGGTGCCGTTAAATCCGGGAAATTAGCCGCCGAAATCGGGATCAAAGCAATAGAACAGGGGGATACGTCCGCTGAAACCCTCAGCAGATATCAAAAGAAATGGTCTGAAGGGGATATCGGTAAGACTCTGAAAATTGGGAAAGAAATGGAAATGTGGCTGAACCATCAAATAGGAATCAACAACCTAGCCCAGATTATATCTTCCTATAATTCACGTGCGATGGCGCACCCTCTTGATTTCTCAATAATCCAACAGCAGGTCCCTAATTTAGATAAATTCGCAGGGGCTGTGCGATGGGGGCGATTTGGGCTAATTCCGTTCTTAGAATTATTCAAATCACTTTTTGGAGGTAAATAGAATGGCAGAACGACCAAAAGATGAATATTATGGTGAAAAATTACGCGAAAAAATTAAAGACTTCTTTGAAATGATTCCCTCAAAAACAGAATTCATCAAGATCAATCCGGAAAAATGCAGTGGCTGCCGCCTTTGCTATGAACAGTGCCCTGGTGGATGCTTTGAAATGGTTGAAGATAAAGCAGCTTTCAAATTTCCCGAATTTTGCTTCGAGTGCGGTGCCTGTTTCCATATCTGCCCCAGCGACGCCATCGAGTGGGATTATCCCGAAGGTGGGACGGGAATCGTAATGCGATTCTCCTAGTTCCTTTTTTTAATTCTATCGCTTTATATTCTGTGTATACACATTAATACACAAACGTAAATCATCGAGATAATTACTATAGCAAATATAACCTTATCTATTCCTGATGAATTGAAGGAAGAGATGAGCAAATTTCCAGAAATAAATTGGTCAGAGGTAGCCCGTGCATCTATTAAACAAAAAATTGCAGACCTAAAATTTTTACGAGCTATTTCGGCCGAAAGCGAAATCACATACGAAGATGCAGAGAAATTAGGGCATGAAATGAGTGAGCTTTTAGCTAAACGATATATAGGTGAATAACCTATAAAATTTGTTATCGATGCAAATATTTTATTTGCTGCTCTAATTAAAAAAAGCACTACGGCTGACCTTCTAGCTACTGGAGATTTTAATCTCTATGCACCTGAGTTTTTTTTAGAGGAATTTCAGAAATATGAAATGCTGATTTTAAATAAAACACATCGCTCCAAGAAAGATTTTAAACAATTTCTAGCTTTCTTAAAACGTAAAATAAAATTTATTTCTTCAGAGCAAATTAATCCTTTTTTAGAATCTGCTAAGAATATCTCTCCCGATCCTAAGGACACTGTCTATTTGGCCCTTGCTTTAGCACTTAAGGCTAAAATTTAGTCCAACGATAAACGGCTAAAAGAGGGACAAAATCAAATTTCCGTCCTTACGACCGCTGAAATCAAGAAAACAATTGATTCCACGTCCGTTCATTAGGTTATTCTTGTTTTACCAAAAATAAGATAAGTTAAAAATAGCGGTGATTGCGCCTTTCATACCATTTGTAGAGTTCCACGGCAATAATCCCCATCGAAGACAAGCCGATTATCCACAGCCAATCCCAGCCATTCAGGAAGACCCATCCTAAATAATATTCTGATCCAAGCATGTCCATAAGCACCGGGTTAACATCGGGTCCAAAGTACATTGCGCCAAAATGGAGGAACCAGATGAATGCGGTCATTATTAATAGCCATTTATTAAATTCTTTGAAGAAAGAATCCTTGATCGAGGCATTGGGGCGCCGCATAGACCAGACTATAATTGTCTCGGCTAAGAAAATGACTGTCATTGCCATTGTCCTACCTTTTGCCTGCGCTTCTGCAAATATGATTCCCTCAGTACCCGTTAGCGGAGGCACATATCCGCTTGCATTTACGGCGTCCCAAGGTGCAAGCCCCCAAATTGGCAATAAATAAGCAATGACAATCGCAAGCCCCATGAAGACCCCTTGCACCACCATTAACTTAATCAGTTTTTTCGTGAAGATTTCCTCGCTGTCGCGCGGAGGCTCTTTCATGATTCCACTGGGGAACCTATCTACAATTAACGCGAGAGCCGGGAAGGTATGGACCGTAATGTAAAGATAAGTGTGCTGGAAAAAGGTAAACATGGAGAACTGGAAGTTGGGGTAGAATTGGAATGAAAGGAAAATAACCGCTTCCATTAAATTGAGACTGATGAAAAAGAAAATGATCACTCGAATTCGGTGAAAGATTCCTCGTCCAACCCGCAACGCGCGTTCAATGGAATTGAAATTATCATCCGAAATGACCATGTCCGCAGCTTCTTTAGCAACATCTGTTCCAGTGATGCCCATTGCGATGCCAGTATGTGCCTGCTTCAACGCAATTGCATCGTTTACACCATCCCCCGTCATAGCTACTAATCGGTGTTGTTCATCCTGATATTTTTTCACGATCTTCACTTTATCTTGCGGGGTGACACGTGCAAATACTGCGGTTTCCTTAAACTCTTTATCTGAAAGGCTGTCGATTTCACTGCCTTCAATTACGCGGGCTCCGGGCTTAAAAATTCCAACTTCCATGGCGATGGCTTGCGCAGTAGTCGGATGATCCCCGGTGACCATGACCACGGACACCCCGGCTTCATGGCAGGAATGAACGGCTTCTTTAACGCCCTCTCGAGGGGGGTCCAAGATCGAAACGAACCCAAGAAACGTTAAATCATTTTCCACCTCTGCTCGGTTAAATTCAAGGGTTTCGCTGTCTGTAATGGGTTTATAGGCAATCGATAACGTGCGAAGCCCTGCCTTAGCCGCCACCTCGATGTCTTCTAAGATTTTCTCTCGCAGCTTCTTTGAAAGGGGCTTACTTAAGCCATTCAATGCAATTTTAGAACATTGATTGACTATAATTTCCGAAGCTCCCTTAATGAAGGCATTTATTTTCTTATCAGGCCCTCGAACAATCGTTGACATCCGCTTTAAAGAAGAATCAAAGGAGAATTCCTTGAGCGTTTCGAATTCTTCCCTTATTTTAGGAATATTATACCCAATATTTTGCGCTAAAATGAGTAAAGCCCCTTCCGTTGGGGTGCCGATTACGCGCCGGACTTGTTTTTCCTTTTGCCCTTGGACGGCGATTTTTCTCAGGTCAATCGTTATATCGGCATTATTGTTGACCACTTGGGCTTTAATAAATAAATCAAAATATGGATCCGCTGCAAAGTCATAAATCGCCTGATTGTAATAAATAGGTGTGGTGTTGGGATATTCCATATCTGGCACAACCAGATTTTTATCATCGAACCAAATAAACTTCACGGACATTTCATTTTTCGTAATAGTGCCGGTCTTATCACTCGCAATCACTGAGACCCGCCCGAGCGCTTCAATAGCCGTCAAATTGCGAATAATCACCCCCGTCTTCGCCAAACCAAAGACTCCAGTTACTAGTACCAACGTCGTCAGGAGGGGCAAATTGATAGGGACAAGGTTTTTTCCTGCCCCAATACAATCAATAATTACTTGATTAATAGAATCTGAAGAGCCTGAAGAATAGTACATCGTTAGTTTGTAAGTTAATGCAAGACTAATCATAATAACAACGCCAATTGCAAGATATTTTGCCATGGTATTCATTTTCCGGGTTAAAGGAATTTCAGAAACTCCACTTTGATTGAGTTCTAACGATAATTTCCCAATCTCCGTAGTTCCCCCCGTATGCACAACGACTGCTCGCGCCTTACCCATGGCAATGAATGTGCCTTGAAAAATCATATTTGTTTGTTTTTGAATAGGGAGTTCCTTTTCTGCAACAATGAGTTCCTCTGATTTTTCTACAGTGGCACTCTCTCCAGTTAATGCAGCCTCATTGACTTCGAGATTTGAGCTTGTAACTATCCGAGAATCAGCAGGAATCTTATCCCCTTGCTTTAACTCAATAATATCACCTGGAACTAATTCATGGGTATCGATAACCGCAGGTATCCCGTTTCGAATAACGGTAGCCTTCAATGCGGTCAGTTTCATTAGAGAATTCAATGTTTTTTGAGCCCGGTATTGCTGGATTATTGCCGCACACGCATTTGCTAAGATAACCCCGAATGTAATCATAGTATCAACGAGCCCGCCAAGAATAGCAATCGGGATCGCCATAATAATTAAAAGCACAATGAGAAGATTAAAGATTGGGGCGAAATAAATCCTCCAAATCGATTTCTTTATTTTGGGGAGCTCATTCACCCCATATTTTTCTATTCGTGCTGGGATCTCGTCAATTGGCAACCCAATCTCTGGATTCGTCTGAAGTTCAGTAAAAACTTTCTCGAGTTCCTTGGAATAATACGTGCTGTTAATTACTACCACACCCTTGATTTTTAACAACAGTCGAATAATCGAATTTGTTACTACTAAATTATCCCTTATTTAATTAAATCTTCGTATTTAATGAAAATAGAACATTAATTTTTCTGCTTTAATAGATCAATTTCGAATTCAATCTCATATTTCATTCGTTTTACGAAGAGATCACTTGGATATGCAGTTTGGAAGCCGAAATAAAAAGAATAAAAAAATAGATGTTCAGATTCTAAAAAAGATTAGAGTTCAAAGGATTTCTTCAAGAGTGCGAAATCCAATTTTCCAGCTTGGTAGTTCATTCCAGTTCGCATGTCGTTGAGGACCATTACAGCGGGCGCAAACAAATTCGGATCAATTTTATAGAAATCTTTCCCTGCATCCTTGAAAATCTGGAAGAAAGGTTTCCCATAATCGCGAGATGCGCTGGACGGTACGTTTTTAATCAGTTCTGCTAGGTTATCACTTTCCTCGCTCTTCACATTGAGTGTAACACTCCCAGTCGCAATGATCGCATCGTTCGTCATGCCCATCGCTTTCAAGTCGTTCTTAGCAATTGGGGCAAGGGGCGTGGTCCCGTAACCGTATTGGATTTTCTTCGGATCGAAATGGAGTTGGTGCAATTTATGGATGCCTGTTTCAACGATCCGGGCGGCAATCTGCACACCGCCGGCCATACTTACTGTGGGTGCTACCAACGCATAGGCATTTTTGGGGCTAACTTTACATTGTTCAGCAAGCCAGTTCATGACTTTTTCATTCGGAAGTTGGCTTGTTTCCAATACTGCAACAGATACATCTGCGTCATCCTGATACCCCAGTTCATCGAAAAGCTCTTTCTCTTTTAGAGCTTTGGCTCGACACGGGCCGCTTGCCATCGCAAAGAAATTTTCTTCTTTCCGATTGATTCGCCAACCAGCGAATTGAGATGCCATGCAAGCAATAGTTGGATGATCTGTCGCAACTGTAAGAGCTGGAAGCAAATACTCCCCAGCATTTATAGAATCAAAGGTAAGCGTTGCGAGCCCCCCTAGACAGGCCTCGCCCAACTTTAAACCCGCTTCATACCCACCTTTTGCCTTAATTCCCATATCGATAACAGTTGATCCATTTGATAAGCTGATAACCTCAACCTGTAGCCGTTCGCTGTTTGCTATGATATCTTTTACTACCTTTAAAGCTGCTTTATTTACACTAATTTTACCCATGGTATGTCACCTTCTCTTCTTTTTCTCGTTATCTTTTATTATGGTAATAATCACCTTAATTGGATATTAAATTAACCTTTTATTATTGTAAGGACCTCTTAATTTGAATATTAAATTATGATCTGACTGAAAAATGAACTACACATCAGTGCCCCTTAAAGATTCCATGGCTATACATGTGCCTATTTCAACGAAGTTTCTCTACGGGATCGGTTTATTTGGGACACAATTTTATAATGGGGTACAATCTGCAGCAACCGCGTGGTTCTGGCTAGATATAATGAAATTGGATTATGCTTACTATTTTATTATAATGACTATCATATACAATATCTGGAATACATTGAACGATCCGATTTTTGGCTGGATTTCCGATAGGACCAAAACACATTGGGGGCGTCGAATCCCTTATATCAGGTTTCTGACCCCTATTTGGCTAGTTGCTACAATTTTTCTATTTATTCCTTATTTATCGGCTGACCAAGTTTCAATGGCACTCTGGCTCATGGTTTTCATCATTATCTTTGATGGGTGCTATACTATGGTTGCAGGCTGTTACAATTCCTTAATGCCCGAATTGACGACGCTAACTACGGAACGGACGCGAATCAACCTCATAGCGCAAATTTTTGGTATGCTTGCCATTGGAGTTTCCTTTATATTCCCATTAATGTTAAAAGATAACGTCCCTGGCTTCTTCTTGTTTATTATTATAGGCGGACTCATTGCGTTGGCGGTTCTTGTTATCCCTAGCTTTTTCATAAGGGAACGCATGGTGTTTGAAGAAAAACCCCTCGGTCTCGTCAACGCGCTCAAATATAGCATAAAAAATCGACCCTTTTTGGCATTCATTGGATGGAATTTCATGGTTCAATTCACCACGTCAATTGTACTGGCAAATATTATCTTTTACGCGTCAAATGTGCTTCGCTCGACCGGTCTCCAATCCTTCTTGGTCGCGGGCGCCTTGTTCGGGACAATAATCCCCGGATTCTTCATTGCTTCCTATCTCGGCAAAAGACAAGGGGTGCGATTCACCGTGTTATTAAGCACTTCCATTATCGCAACGGCATTACTACTCTTATTTCTCTCAGAATCCTATTGGATGGCCATCGCGAGTCTTGCGTTGGCTGGCTTTGGGTTGGCGGGAGCGATGGTCTTTACGAATGTAATGATCGCGGAGTCGATCGATTTTGATGAATTGAAAACGAATCAGAGGCGCGAGGCGATGTATTTTGGGACTAATGCGCTCTTCACGAAACCTGCTATCGGGGTTGCACAAGGCATTCTGACATTAACTCTGGCTTTCACTGGGTATCAGCAAGGCGTAAGCCCTGAATTGCAATTACCCTTTGCGATTTTCGGTATTAGGATGATTATGGGCTTATTTCCTAGCATCGCACTATTCATCAGTTTAATTTTTCTGTATTTCTATCCAAAACCTCATCAAATCCAAGATATGAAAGATAAATTGAGCCTGCTTCATTTACAAAAATAAAAATCAAATTCCTTAAGGAGAATGATAAATAATATCGGGTACTCCTTTAAAATCTTCATCAAATGTGACTATTTCAGCTACTTGCCTTCGTAAAGCAGTTGCAAGATGAATTGCATCACGTGGCTTTAGTGAATAAAGCTCTACCAAATCTTGAGCCCTATTAATTAATTGATGGGTAATGCTATCAAAGATTAAGTTTGGGAATTGCAAAAATTCGCTCCCCTTTTTACTGGCAACCGTTACTCCGAAAAATTTTCGGATAACCCAGACAAATTCATCCCAACTTAACAAAGATGTGTAAGCTTCAATCTCTTTATTAATGACTTTTCTTAAAAAATTATCTGCACTGGCAGCTTGAGGATTTTCATCTAATTTATATAGAACCGGATTTAAGAATACATTTGCATCAATATAGACTTTTTTAAGTTCCGTTTTCATATTGCCTTATTCTCTTAGATATTCATTTTCAATTATTGCTTCAATATCTACTTTTGCTTTTAGTTTGTGGGGGACTTCATATAATTTTGGTAAATATTGATTCGAATCTATTGCAGGTCGAATCTTTACTTCACTATTATCAATTTCTATTGTGATCTCATCTCCAGGTTTGATTCCTAAATATTCACGAATGCTTTTTGGTAATAATACTTGCCCCTTCGGACCTAATTTGCGTTTTATAATCATAACTTTAAATAAGTAATACCCCGAATTTATACTTTCTCTTACCTCAAGGTATTACTTTAAAAAAATTAAAAATTCACTCCTTAAAAAATAAAAAACAAATAATTAAAATCCTAGTAATTCCCGGAAAACAGGATCTTTACAAATAACCTGCCCTGAAGAAAAGCCCTTTTGCATTTTCTCTTTCATCTCATTTAGATATTGTTTGTAGCCTTTCTTAATAATCTTCTTTAAGTTTTCCACATTCCAATTCATATAGCGGTGCGTAATTAATTTGAAAAAGGTGACATTGTCTGTGATCATCGAGGGAAGATGCATTTCATCCACGGTCATACAAATATTATGATTTTTAATATCAGGGCACTCAGCACAAGTAATATAGCCCTTATTTTCGCAACATATTACTATGGGGCACATCCTTGCTGCACCAGCACCCGTGCCACAACCTGAGCAGTTAGATATTTCCACAAACTTCCTAAGCACCCTTTGAAATGATTTAACATCAATCTTTTCATCTATGGCCAATGTGCCCTCAGCTATTACTTCCAAAAAGCGCTCAAACTCCTTATATTGCTTCACATTTATTCCCAAATCAAAAAATCCAATTACATCGAAATAGTTAACCTGATTCATGATGGTCAATAATCTTTCAGCAGCAGTTTTGATCTTTTGTTCATTAATACCTAAATTTTCAATAATCTCTTTGGCATAGGCTTTTGCCCCTCCTAAATAGGAGTCACAAGCTCCACAATATATGCCACATTTCCCCAGAATTGCTTTTTCTGCCGATATTAATTCTTTTTTATCAAAAGTCATTGTTTAAAATATCGTTTTTGGATTTTAAATGCTTAATTTCTTATCATTATTCCTATTCAGTTTTATCTGGAAAAGTATTTTAGGAATAATGGGCGCTCTTTATTATAGAATTGAAGGAGCTGAAGTTGAAATGATGAAGGAATCGAACCTCAGAGTTTTAACATATAAAAAAATTCCCTTTGGTGGAAAAACCCCTCAAGTTCAAGCAACATTTGTCGCTCCAAATTGTTTTCTCATTGGAGATGTGGTCTTAAAAGAAGGGAGTAGCGTTTGGTTTGGCTCTACATTACGAGGAGATTTAACAACCTGCCAAATTGGAAAGGGTAGCGTGGTAATGGAGCATTCCTTCGTTGAGAATGCCATTATCGGAGATCAAACAATGTTGAGCCACGGGGTCATTGCGCATCAATGCAAAATTGGTGATAATGTGCTTGTTGGGATTGGGGCACGAGTGATCAATGGCGCGGAAATAGGCGATAACTCACTAATTGGTGCCGGCGCTTTTATACTCTCCAATATAAAAATTCCACCGAATTCGGTCGTAATTGACAAAGGGACCGTGCTCAGAACGATCGAAGAAAAAGATATTCGCTATATCCGAGAATCTGTTAAGACCGTTCAGGAAAAAGCGAGAGCATTGAAGGAATTTTTTGAAAAGGAACTAGTTAGAAAATAAAAAAATTCTTCTATAAAATTAGGATCCGTGCAATAACTGATTGAGAATTTGCTCATCCGAGAGAATTCCTTCAGGCGGGCTCACACTCGGTGTTAGGGTAGTTTTCTCGAAATCTAATCGGAATGCAGTTCCCCCGCTCTCGACGCCTGGGATGGTGGTTGGAATCACCAGTTTCGAGTTCTGGGTGGTGGGGGTGTGTTGGAAATCAATCGCAATAATCGGAATTTTGGCGATCTTCTTACTGAGCTCAAAGGGGAAATTGGAAATGGGGTCCGCCCCGAGAATGAAGAGAAGGTCTATTTCACCAGCTTTCAAGGATTTCCTGAAAATAACTTCATTTTGGGTTGGAGTTGGAGATCGAAAATCCGCGTTTAATTCAAGGTTATATTTCTTTTTCAAGTTCATGGCAAATCCAACTGCGTTATAGCCGCCATCTAATGGAATCGCGCCTATCTTCACTCCTTTTTGATTTAGCGCCTCAATAAATCGAAAAAGGGTCGTCATGTTTTCTGCAGTTTTATTATAGCCATTGCCAAAAAAAAGAACCCCTTTACGGCCGTCTTTCAAAGTATTAGCCACATCATAAATTTCTTTGCGCGGGATATTTGCTACTTCTTCCTCGGTAAATGATTTTCCTTCCAAAACTTGAATGAGACTTTCTAAAAGCATTCGATCTGCGCCGGGGGTAACTTTCAAGAAGTGTTGGGAGAATTTTGCCAAGTCCGTGGTCCTAATATCAATGGTTATTGCCCGACGGTCCTCTAATCCCCGAGCAGTGTTACTCCCTCTCGCTAGCAATGCATATTTACTCAGAAGGCGGATGTGAGATGCGGTTGGATTGCACCCTAAGAAAATAAGCAAATCTGCATTATCTTTTATGAAAGAAAGATTCGGAACCTCAATTTTCTTCTGTAAAAACTGTTGAACTGCCATTCCAATAGTGAAATTGGAAGCGCATTCGATAACCCCTTTATACTTTTTCGCAAGTAGCATTCCTTTTTCCTGGGCTTCAGCTGTTGCAGAGGACCATCCGTAAAAGAAGGGGTTTTTGGCCTCTTTCAACATATGACTAGCCGTTTGTAGTGCCTCCTCATAAGGGATCTCCTGGAACTTCCCTTCTCTCTTAATCAGTGGTTTGAGCAGGCGATACTTAAAATCCAGTTGATAGAATCGTCCATAGCCACGCGCACAGACATTGTGCGTTTTCTTAATCTTCCCCTTTTCAAATTCAATTGCAATATCGTCGCAAAGGAGCGAGCACCCTGAACACACTATATTAGTTTTAATTTCTGGCATCATATCACCTGAGAATTTGAATAGCACGTGTGGGGCAATAAGTTTCACAGATCCGGCAGTTTGTTATAGGTGGTTCATACCGTCGACAAATCTTTAAATTCTTTATTTCCGCTTTACTGTCGACCACCCTAAAAAGTACGTTGGGATTGTTAGGATCGGGTGCACCACCTTCTCGGCACTCAAAACATACCCTTGCATTGGGGGGGCACGCGACCACGCAATTCCCACAGCCGGTGCAGAGGGTCGTATCGAGCGTAATACCTACTTCCGATTCTTTTGCCGAAGGTCCGATTAACTCAACCAATTTCTCGTAGTTCGACTTATTTTTGAGTTCGAGCATGTAGGGGCAATCCTCAATTTTACGTTCCCGCGTGAGGAGTTTAACCGCGAATGCCATACAGGTGGATTCACCACACTCCTTGCAATTGGTCTTTGGAAGCAAATTATAAATCTGAAAAGCCGTAACTTTCGCCAATTATGGTACCCCCTCTATCTCCTTGAGGATTACTTCCAGCTTTGAAACTGGTTCCTTCGTAGTTTTGATGCTTGCTTTAAACCATAAATTGTTCGCCTGAAAGCTTTCTTCTGGAATAATGCGATTTGCCAAAGGCCCATTCGGAATTACTATAATGCCCTCACTCGTTTCATACTCATTTTTTACTGCCTTTAAAACGACCGATCCGCTTTTAGTGGTGATCTTCAAGTTGCCTTCCTTCATTCCGAGCCTCTTTAAATCATTAGGATGGATAAGACAGACTGCTAAATTTTCAAGATATTCCTGCGATAACTTCCCATACATCGACATTTTCTCTAAGTTAATTGTTCTTCCAATATCCACCAAAACATCAATTGAAGGAACTAATGTCTTATAAAAATCCATAAGCCCATCACTTTTCAATTAATCTCTTGATAACTTATTCCTTTTCAACTTGCCTTGTAGGTCCCTATCGTTACTCCTTTAACTGAATTATCTTTTTCCTACAGGTTTCCATACACCCCGTACACATGTCCTGAATCTTCTTTTGATATTTTGCACATTTTTCTTTGTCGAGATCCCACTCTACTTCATTAGTAATCGCCTGAACGGGACAGCCATTTGCGCAATCAAGGCATTTTAGGCACTCGTTCTTATTCGTGATATATGGATAAAAATATTTCATTCTAAATTACTTCTAAAATATTTCATTCTAAAATATTATGGTAATCTTTTCTATGTATTATAGTCAAGTGCTGGAGCGCTACCTAAGTTCAAAAAAGAGTTGAAAAAAGAGATTACTTTTTAATTAAGTGTGTATTTTTCGCTTTGTTTAAGTAAATCTGCCCTTTATTTTTCCCTTTCGGGTCGATATTGGCGAAATCGCCCTCAAATTTTAAATAGTTCCCAGGTATCTTTTCTGTTTCACTTAATTGGATTTCTTTTACTTCTCCTCCATAAGTGAAGGATGGTAAAATTTCGGAGAGTTTTCCGTTAATAACAATAATTCCACCGCTCATTTCCCCTCCAACTCGACTATCTACATCGCCATCCACGATTATCGTCCCTGCATTCATATGAGTTCCTAAAAATGCGCCGACATTGCCTTTCAGCTGCATCAACATTGCTTTCCCATTCATCCAGACCGCAACTTCTGAACCCACATTTCCGTGCACCACTATTTTCCCGTTTGAACTTCCCATCCAGGTTCCTCGTTTCGCGCCTCCAAGGTAATTCCCCGCAGAACCTTTCACCTCAAATTCGCCCCCTTTCATTTCCATGGCACAAAAATCCGCACAATTTCCTTCAATAAACATTTTTCCGCCTTTCATATCATCCCCCGTATGCATTCCCGCATTTCCTTTTATCAAAACCTCTCCCGCCGACATGCCTGCACCCAAAAACTTAACTCTATCCACATTTCCATTAATTACTAATTTAATATCAGCAGGACTCTCAGCAGGCTCTCCCTCGACATCAAAAAAGGTGCCTAACTCTTTCTCCCGATTCCCTTTCAGGATCTTTATTTTTGCAATGTCAGCAAGGCTTTTCTTGGCTAAATTGTCCGGGGATATTTCGACCTCTAATGGGATATTCGGTAATTCTTTTGGGGTTAAGGTGATTTCTTTCAAGATTCAACTCTCCAATCAATAGCTTTTGTTTTATACAATCCTACGAATCTTTAAAAAAATATAACTTTTGTGTAAAAAAAATTGCCTTTCAATAAAATAATAATTGGTCTTCTATCAACTAATCCAGAAACCTCGCATTGAAATTGACCCATATTGGAATCCTTCATGGAAGAAAGTGATATTTTCTCCTTTTTCTTGCAGACCCAGAACATAAATCATCGGGAGATAGTGATCGAGCGTAGGGACCGCAAGGTATGCCAACTTCCCGAATTTATTATAATTAATGAGAGCGCTATGGTCTTGATTTAAAAGAGCCTCTCTGACCTGATCGTCAAAATCTTGTGCCCAGCCCATGGGCTCTGCATCTATATTTTCAAAATCTACAACCCCTAAATTATGCGTAATATTACCGCTTCCGATAATTAGCACGCCCTGATTACGTAACGGCGCAAGATCTTTACCGAGCTCGTAATAGAATTGAATCGGTTTAGGATTCCATTCATGGAATTGGTAATCTAAGCTAAGTTGATAAACAGGAATATCCGCCTTGGAATACATATGTTTCAGTATCGTCCACGCGCCATGGTCTAATCCCCATCGCATATCACAGATAACCGGGGCTTTTTTAATCAACTCTTTCGTTCTTCTTGCTAAATCCGGAGCCCCCGGACACGGGTACTTGATTGAATACATTTCTTCGGGAAACCCATAGAAATCATAAATAGTTTGGGGTTTTTCAGTACAAGATACTAGGGTATTCTTGGTTAACCAATGTGCCGAAATCACGAGTATTGCACGTGGCGACGGAAGGGCTTGTCCTAATTTCTTTAAATCGCGAGTAAAATTATTATCAAAGAGAACATTCTGAGGGGAACCGTGCCCAACAAACACCACGGGCATTTTTCGAGAACTTGGATGATTCAACTTAGTCCCTCTGTAACTGAGTTCATTACCTTACTTCGATTTATTCTTATTTTTTTTAAAAAATCTTATTAAATCTATGATACCTTCTAATTAATAAAAAATGAGGCAAGAATAGAAATGGTTTCTTCAGAAGATCGAGTTTTAAATGCGATGGAATTGGGCGATCCCATTGATAAAATACCCAAAATGGAGTTATTCTCTTCCATTCTTCCTTTTATCAAGGTATTTATGAACTGGGAGGCTCTTCCTCCAAGAATTCGGTTGTTAAATAAAAAGTGGCGTATTTTAGAGGAGTCCATAGATTCGATAAAAGAAGTACTTCGCATGAAAAAATTTAATCCGAATGAGCCTCACTCTTTATATGGACGATTGTTCCGAAAATCGCCTCTTATTAACCTTTTGCTTAAAAACTTCTCATTAGAACCAGAACCGAATCACGAGAAAGCGGATAGGAGCGCCATTGGGCTTGCTACCCTCTATGCTCGAATGCCTATCAAATTGGGATATGATTTATTTTGTCTGCTACCCCTTGAATGGCCAGATTTCAGCGCCGGGTTTAAACAGGCGCCTGATGGCAATTACTATTTTGCGACCAAAGATGGCGAGCTAGCCACTATTCGATCAGACGATTTAGAGATGCTACCGATGGGAATCTATGAAAGCAATGTTGAAAAGGCAATTCAAAATTCTAAGGAGTACTTTGAATCGGCGCAGGTTGAACGGTTCGTTGATGTCGTAAATCGTTCTCTTAACACTCGCTATCGCGGGAAAAAAATTAAAGATCAAGTTTTAGCAACTGTATTACATAATGGCCCATTCGAAACGTGGCTTTCTATCTTTGGCAACCATAATATGCAGGGATTCTATCGGCGTGTTTTCCAGGAGCACCGCAATGGCTGTCAGGGAACCTACTTTGACCTTATCAAACTAAAAACGAGAGTTATGTGTGAGTTAATCAAACATCTCGCTGAAATTGATCTAAAAGTGTTTGCGGTCGGCGATGATTGCGCCACCATTCACGGGTCAATGCTTCCGCCCAAAATTTATCGGGACTTTATTGCCGTCCACATTAAGACTCTTGCAGACGCCGCCCACAAAGTCGGAATGAAGCTCCTCTTGCATACGGACGGGAAGTTTAAAGTGGAAAATAAGCAGACATCTGAGGAAAAATGGGAGTTCATGAACATCCTGCTCAATACCGGGATCGATGCTTTACACCCGATTGAAATGTGGGCGAATGATATTGAAGAATTGAAACGGGAATTTGGGCAGCGAATCTGCCTTTGCAACGGCATCAATACGATCGAATTGCAGACTGGGTCTCGAGTATCCGTCGCCCGATTAACCAAACAAATTTTGGAGAAAGTCTATCGGGGCGGCGGAAACCGGCTCAATGGGTATATGGCTGGGTCCGATAACACCTTGATGGCAGGCTGCAAGCCCTACCTTATACGGCAGATGCTCTACACCGT
>Ga0315277_10002921_pt1 | contig 23487 bp, 16 predicted proteins | sample YL17G05_15_MG_FD_203695 | JGI IMG/M metagenome (GOLD analysis project Ga0315277, IMG submission 203695) | Sediment microbial communities from Yellowstone Lake, YNP, Wyoming, USA - YL17G05_15 | ecosystem: Environmental > Aquatic > Freshwater > Lake > Sediment | place: USA: Wyoming | collected...
CGCCACGTCGTCATCGCGGTGGCCGTGCTTCTTGCGGTATTCGCGCTGGCGGCGCTTCTCATTTATGTGGAGAGGCGGCTTCTTGCGCTCTGGCAGGACCGCTACGGGCCGAACCGCGTCGGGCCGGCGGGCACGCTCCAGATCGCCGCGGACATGATAAAGATCTTCTTCAAGGAGGACTGGATCCCGCCCGCGGCGGAGAAGGCGGTTTTCGTCATCGCGCCGGGGATAGTGCTCGTCACGACGCTCAGCGCGTTTGCGATAATACCGTTTGCGAGAAACATCTTCGTCGCGGACATGAATATCGGACTTCTCTTCTTTCTCGCGATGTCGTCGATGGGCGTCTACGGGGCGGCGCTCGGCGGATGGTCGACAAACAACAAGTACGCGCTCTTGGGCGGGATACGCGCCGCGGGGCAGATGGTGAGCTACGAGGTGTTCATGGGCCTTTCGCTCATGGGCGTCGTGGCGATGGCCGGGTCCTTCAGCATGAGAGACATCGTCGCGGCGCAGGAAAAGATGTGGTTTGTCGTGCCGCAGTTCGTGGGATTCGTGGTCTTCATGATCGCAGGGCTCGCGGAGGTGCGGCGTATACCGTTCGACCTGCCAGAGGCGGAAAACGAACTCGTCGCGGGGTACCATACGGAGTATTCGGGGATGAAGTTCGCGATGTTTTTCCTGGCCGAATACGTGGGCCTGACGCTCATGTCCGCGGTGGCGGTGACGCTGTTCTTCGGCGGCTGGCACGGGCCGTACCTGCCTGCGCCGGCGTGGTTTGCAGTCAAGGTGCTCCTCTTCATTTCGTTTTTCATACTCGTAAGGGGCTCGCTGCCGCGGCCGAGATACGACCAGCTCATGGCGCTCGGGTGGAAGGTGCTCCTGCCGCTGTCGCTTGCGAACCTCGTGGTGACGGGCGCGATTGTGCTTCTGGTAAAGGGTCAGGGGTGACGCAGTGCTCAGCATACTGAGGACAATCTGGGGCGTGTTTCTCCACGCGTTCGCGCGGCGCGCGACGATACAGTACCCGGACAGGAAGCGGCGTCTTCCGCCGCGGGCGCGCGGCAGGATCATCCTCTCGCGCGACGCGGACGGCGGCGAGCGGTGCGTGGCGTGCTATCTCTGCTCGGCGGCGTGCCCCGTGGAGTGCATTGCGCTTGAGGCCGCCGAGGACGAATACGGCCGGCGGTACCCGAAGACCTTCCGGATAAACTTTTCGAGGTGCATATTCTGCGGTTTCTGCGAGGACGCGTGCCCGACGTACGCCATCCAGCTGACGCCCGACTACGAGATGAGCGAACACAAGCGGCCTGGCATGGTCTACGAGAAGGAGGACCTTCTCATCGCAGGCGAAGGGAAGTACCACGGTTACAACTTTTACCGCGTGGCGGGGCTTACGATAAAGGGCAAGGACAAGGGCGAGGCGGAAAACGAGCGCCCGCCGGCGGACGTTCGGACCCTGATGCCTTGAGGCGGGCGAAGCCATGAACGTGTTTTTCTACGCGTCATCGGCCGTCGCAATCATCGCGACGGCAATGGTCATCACGCGCCGGAGCGCCATGCACGCGCTTCTGTATCTCATCGTTTCGCTGCTGGCGGTCGCGGTGATCTTCTTCGTGCTGGGCGCGCCGTTCGCGGCGGCCCTCGAGGTCATCATTTACGCCGGCGCGATAATGGTGCTCTTCGTCTTCGTGATAATGATGCTCAACCTGGGCAGCGCGTCGGCCCGGGAGGAGCGCTCGCTTCTTACGGCGGAAGCCTGGGCCGGGCCGGCGGGGCTGGCAGCCATGCTCCTTGCGGAGGTGATATACATCGTGACGAGGTCCGCGGGGACGCCCACTGGGCCGCCGGAAGTGGGGCCGAAGGAGGTCGCACGGTCGCTTTTCGGACCGTATGCGCTCGGCGTGGAGCTCGCGTCGTTGGTGCTTCTGGCGGGGCTCGTGGGCGTGTTTCACCTCGGCAGGCGGGCCGCGGGCGAAAGCGCGAAGAAAGAGGGGGCGTAGAGTGGCGACGGTACCGCTCGAACACTGCCTCATCGTCGCGGCGATTCTCTTCGGTCTCGGGCTTGCGGGCGTCCTCGTCCGGCGGAATATCGTCTTCATCCTGTTGTCCATCGAGATCATGCTCAACGCGGCGGGCCTGGCGCTCATCGCCGCGGGCTCGCACTGGCACCAGGCCGACGGGCAGGTGTTTTTCTTCTTCATACTGGCGGCGGCCGCGGCGGAAGTCGCCGTGGGCCTTGCGCTCGTGCTGCGGCTCCATCACCTCTTCAAGACGCTCGACGTGGACCAGGCAAGCCGGATGAAGGGCTGAGAAATGCGGACACTCGTGATGCTTGTGCCGGCGCTGCCCCTTGCGGGGTTTCTCGCGCTTGCCATCGGCAGGGCCCTGCCGCGCAGGGCCGTTGCCGCAATCGGCGTCGGGTCCGTAGGGCTATCCATGATCGCCGCTCTGGCCGTCGGCGGCGACTTTATCCTGTCGCCACCCGCGGGACGCGCGTACACGGTGAGCGCATGGCAGTGGATGAACGTCGCCGGCTTCGCGCCGCGGATAGCGTTTTACGTCGACGCGCTCGCGGTAGTGATGATGGCCGCGGTGACGGTCGTCGGGTTTCTGATACACCTTTACTCGGCGGCGTTCATGGCCGAGGACGAGGGGTACGGACGGTTCTTCGCGTACATGAACCTCTTCGTCGGCTCGATGCTGGTGCTGGTGCTGGCGGACAACCTCCTCGTACTCTACCTCGGGTGGGAGGGCGTGGGGCTCTGCAGTTACCTGCTCATCGGCTTCTGGTACAAAGACAGGGCAAACGGCCTCGCGGCGATAAAGGCGTTTGTCGTTACAAGGATAGGCGACGCGGCGCTCCTCGTGGGGCTTATCGTCATTTTCGCAAGCCTCGGGACGCTGGAGATACAGGAAGCGGCGAGGCGCGCGACCGCGGCGTGGCCTATTGGGTCGGGGATCGCCGTGGCGGCGGCGGCTCTCATCCTCGGCGGCGCGGTGGGCAAGTCCGCGCAGCTGCCGCTGCAGACGTGGCTTCCGGACGCGATGGCCGGGCCGACGCCGGTGAGCGCCTTGATCCACGCGGCAACGATGGTGACGGCGGGCGTGTACCTCATCGCGAGGACGCACGCCATCTTCGAACTGGCCCCCTTCGTCCAGGGAATCGTCGCGGTCATCGGCGCCGTCACGCTTTTGCTTGCGGGCTTCAGCGCGACGACCCAACGCGACGTAAAGAGGGTGCTGGCGTATTCGACGATAAGCCAGATAGGGTACATGTTTCTCGCGCTCGGGATCGGGGCGTGGACGGCGGCGATATTCCACTTCCTGACGCACGCGTTCTTCAAGAGCCTCCTCTTTCTTGCGGCCGGCGTCGTCATCATGGGGCTTAACCGCGAACATGACATGTTCAAGATGGGAGGCCTGCGAAAGGCGCTGCCGTTCACATTCTGGGTGTTTCTCGTGGGGTCGATGTCCATGTCGGCGATACCGCCGATATTCTCGGGGTTCTACTCGAAGGACTGGATACTCGACGCGGCGTGGGCGGCGGGCGGCGGCGGGCGAATACTCTGGGCGTGCGGGCTCGCGGGCGTCTTTCTCACGTCGCTCTACACGTTCCGGATGCTGTTTCTCGTGTTCTTCGGCCAGATGCGACAGAGGCCGACGATACGGACGGGCCTCGTGATGGGCATACCGCTTCTGGCGCTCTCGGCGGGGGCGGCGGTCGTCGGGCTTCTCGAAACGCCGGGGTCTCTCGGGGGCGTGAGGCTCTTCAGCGAGTTTACGAGACAGACGTTTCCGAAGGCGGCGCCCCTCGCGGCGGGCGGCATGGAGGTGCCGCTCCTGCTTTTCTCGCAGGCGGCGTCCGTCGTAGGGCTTGCCGTCGCGTACCTTCTCACGCTCCCCGCAGGCGGATACGCCGGGGACCTCGCGGACACGCGCGCGGGCGCGGCGTTTCACCGGCTCTGGTTTGGAGGATGGGGATTTGACCGGCTGTATGGGGCGCTTTTCGTAAGGCCGCTCGTCGTCGCCGCGCGGGCGAACAAAGGCGACTTCATCGACCTTTTCTACAGGGCCATCGCGTGGCTCAGCAAGGCCGCGAGCGCCGCCTTGAGCGGTACACAGAACGGCCTGGCGCGATGGTACGCGGCGGGCGTAGCGTTCGGCGCGATTGTGATACTCATCATCGTGGTGCTGTCATGATGCTCGCGTGGCTCATCATCATACCGGTCGCCGCGGGTTTCGCTGCGTGGTTCGCGGCGCGGCGCGGCGACGCGGCGCCGCGGTGGATATCGCTCTCGGCCATGGCAGTCGAGTTTCTCCTCGCCGTTTTCATCTGGGCGCGAAGCGGCGCGGCGCTTGAGTTTACGGGAGGCGGCGCGTGGATTGGAGAGGTCCGGCGGCAGTGGATCCCCCAACTCGGGATCACGTTCCACCTCGCGATGGACGGCCTGAGCCTCGTCATGGTCCTGCTCACGGCCTTCCTCGGCGCGGTGAGCGTCGCGGCGTCGTGGCGCGGCATTACAAAGCGCGTAGGGTTCTTTCACCTGAACCTCATGCTCGTCCTCGCGGGGGTGACGGGGGTATTTCTCGCGCTCGACCTCTTCCTCTTCTACTTCTTCTGGGAACTCATGCTCGTGCCGATGTACTTTCTGATAGACGTCTGGGGGCACGAGAACCGGCATTACGCGGCGGTGAAGTTCTTCCTATTTACGCAGTTTAGCGGGCTGGTGATGCTCGTGGCGATATTAGGGCTTTACTTCGTCCACGGGCGTCAAACCCAGGTCTACACGTTCGACTACACGGAACTCTTAGGTACGAGCATCGCCCCCACGACACAGATGCTCCTCATGCTCGGGTTCTTCGCCGCGTTCGCGGTGAAACTGCCGGCGGTGCCGTTTCACACGTGGCTGCCCGACGCGCACACGGAAGCGCCGACGGCGGGAAGCGTGGTGCTCGCGGGGTTACTCCTGAAGACGGGCGCGTACGGGCTCATACGGTTCGTCGTGCCGCTTTTTCCGAAGGCGGCCGCCGAGTCGAGTTCCGTCATGATGGTGCTCGGAATCGTCGGCATACTCTACGGGGCGATACTTGCCTTCGCGCAGACGGACTTCAAGCGCCTCGTGGCGTATACGAGCATCAGCCATTTGGGCTTCGTGCTCTTAGGCGTCTTCGCGTGGAACAGGCTCGCGCTCGAGGGCGCAGTCATGCAGATGATATGCCACGGCGTGAGCACGGGGGCGCTCTTTATCGTCGCAGGGACGATGCAGGACCGGATCGGCACGCGCGACATGGGGCGCATGGGAGGGCTCTGGGCCACCGCGCCGAGGATGGGCGCGGTGACCGTCGTCTTCGCAATGGCGTCACTGGGCCTTCCCGGGCTCGGGAACTTCGTCGCGGAATTCCTGGTGCTCCAGGGCACGTATTTCGTGAGCGTTGCGGCCGCGGCGGTCGCCGCGGGCGGGCTCATCGCGTCGACCGTCTACGCGCTGTGGATGATACAGAGCGCCTTCCACGGCCCGTCGGGCGAGAAAAAGGAAATGGCGGACCTTCGGTCCGGCGAGTTCGCGGTCATGGCGGTAATGATCGCGGCGCTGCTGTGGCTCGGGCTTTTCCCGCAGCCGGTCCTCGACACGGCGGGGAAAGCGCTTGAAGGCATAAGGCGCGCGGCGTCCGCGAGCCTCGTGGCCGCCGCTCAAGTTGACGCCGGCGCAGGCCGGACCCCAGAGGCGCCCGGCGCCGCGGGCGACAGCGTCGTTCTTCTGACGGACGAAGACGGGGGCGGCACATGAACGCGGCAAGCGTCATTACGCTTTCTCCGCTCGTGGCTACGGGGGCCGCTTCCATAGTCGTGATGATGGCGGTAGTGCTCGGTGGCGGCCACAGGCTCGTCGCGACGCTTGCCGCGGCGGGGCTCGCGGCGGCGTTCGCGCTGGCCTGCATCGCGGCGCCGTTTGCGCCTCGCAACGTGACGCCGCTTGTCGTCGTGGACCGCTACGCGCTTTTTTACACGGGGCTCGTGGCCGCGGCGGCGTTCTTCGTGACGCTTCTCTCGTATGATTACCTCCGGAGGTGCGACGTCCACCGGCGCGAATACTACGTGCTTCTCTTACTCGCGACGACGGGCGCGATAGTGCTCGTGTCGAGCAGGCACCTCGCGTCGTTCTTTCTGGGGCTCGAGGTACTGAGCGTGTCGCTTTACGGGCTAATCGCCTACCGTCGGGAAAGCGAGGCCGGAGTCGAGGCGGCGGTGAAGTACCTGATCCTCGGCGGCGTGTCGTCGGCGATGCTCCTTTTCGGCGCGGCGCTCGTATACGCGGATATCGGCTCCATGCAGCTTGCGGAAATCGCGGCGCGGCTCACGGGCCGGGGATACGGGGTGACCCTTGTCGCGGGGTTAGGGATGGCGCTCGCGGCGGTCGCGTTCAAGATGGCGCTTGTGCCGTTTCACACGTGGGCGCCGGACGTGTACCAGGGGTCGCCGGCCCCGGCGACGGCCTTTATCGCGACGGCGTCGAAGGGGGCGATCGCGGCGCTTTTGGTCAGGTACTTCGCGACCGCGGTCAACGCGTCCGTCGCGCTCTGGGCCGTCTTCGCAATCGGCGCCATCGCGACGATGTTCGTCGGGAACCTCCTCGCGCTTCTCGCGACGAACGTGAAGCGCATACTCGCGTACTCCTCCATCGCGCACATGGGGTACATTCTCGTGGCGTTTCTCGCCGGGGGACAGTTGGCAGCGACCGCGGTCACGTACTACCTCGTCGCGTACTTCGTCACGATGCTCGGGACCTTCGGCGTCATAACGGCGCTTTCCGGCGGCGGGAGAGACGCCGACGCCATGGAAGACTACCGCGGCCTCGCGTGGCGCAGGCCGGGGCTTGCGGCGGTGTTCACGATAATGCTTCTCTCGCTTGCGGGCGTGCCGGTGACGGCGGGTTTTGTCGGGAAGTTCTGGGTGCTTCTCGTTGGCGCACGTTCGAGCCTGTGGGTCCTCGTTTTCGCCATGGTGGTCAATAGCGCCATGGGGCTTTTCTACTACCTGCGGATCATCATCGAAACGTACAGGATGCAGCCCGAGAAGGAGGCGCATGCGGCCGCCGGCGCGGCGCCCGAGGAACGGCCGCTCACGGCCGTCGCGGCGACGGCGCTTGCGGTCCTCTCGGGTGCGCTCATCCTGCTCGGCGTCTGGCCGAGCCCCGTCATCGATATGATTAAGGCCGCCGTGACGGACCTCTACTGAATCCTCGAGCCCGCCCCAATCCTTTGCCGCGCCGCCTCGGCGTTCTTGCCCACTGGGCATTCTTGCCCACTGGGCGTTCTTGCCCACTGGGCGTTCCCGCCACTGGGCGTTCTTGCCCCTTGCCGCGCCTAAACCGGCAGCGGTATCATATGGCCCGCGCCGGGTGGACGCCGAACGGGCCGGGCGCGCGAGAAAGAGAAAATGGCAGAGCACAAAGCGGAAGTCAGAGAGGGGCGGAGATTCGAGTTCGGGAGGAACTGGGCGCGGTTCCTCGCGACGCTCGACGAAAAGCGGATCGACACGGCGAAGAAGACGCTTCAAGCGATGCTCGCCGTCGAGACGCTTGCCGGAAGGACGTTTCTCGACGCAGGGTCGGGAAGCGGGCTCTTCTCGCTTGCGGCGCGAATGCTTGGCGCGAAGGTGCGGTCTTTCGACTATGACGGCGAGTCCGTAGCGTGCACCGCGGAGTTGAAACGGCGTTACTTCCCGGACGACGCCGACTGGTTGGTGGAGGAGGCTTCGGTACTCGACAAGGAATACCTGAAGTCGCTCGGGCAGTTTGACGTGGTGTACTCGTGGGGCGTTCTCCACCACACGGGGGCGATGTGGGAGGCGCTCGAGAACGTCTCAGGGCTCGTGAGGCCCGGGGGGCAGCTCTTCATATCAATATATAATGACCAGGGCAGGGCAAGCCGCGTGTGGCGGGCGGTCAAGCGCGCGTACAATAGGCTGCCGAGGGGCCTCAAGTGGATTGTGCTCTGGCCGGCGTTCGCGCGGCTCTGGGGGCCGACCATCGTGCGCGATACTTTCAAAGGCAGGCCCCTCGCCACATGGTCGGGCTACGGCGGCGGGCGAGGCATGTCGCCGTGGAGGGACGTAGTCGACTGGGTCGGAGGATACCCGTTCGAGGTCGCAAGGCCGGAGTCGATACTCGAGTTCTACCGCGAGAGGGGCTACGTGCCCGAGAGACTGACCACCTGCGGCACAGGCCACGGGTGCAACGAATTCGTCTTCCGCAAGGCGTGACCGCCGGCGTCCGCTCGGCGCGAGCAGAAACGGCTCTTGCTCGAGCGCGGATGATTTCTACACTTCTTATACTGCGTTCAGCGCGTCTTTCTTCAATCAAAAGACGGGAGGACACGCGTGAAAATGACGACAGGCGCAGTCGCGGGCGCGCTAATCGCCTTGCTTATCCGGATGCCGGCCGCGTCAGGCGTTACGCTCAACGCAACGCCTGAAAATGTCCAGGCGGTCCTGGACAAAGCGAAGCCCGGGGACACTATCGTCCTCGCCGACGGGGTGTACAGAGGCGGCATAACGATGTCGCGGTCGGGCGCGGCGGAGGCGCCGATTACCGTCAAGGCCGAGGGAGGAAAGTGCATCGTCGACGGGGGCAGGCGCGACGGATTCGTCGTCGAACACGCGTCATACGTGACAGTCGAGGGGATGCGGTTCCAGAACGCGGGGCGCGCGGGGCTCGGCGTACTTGCCTCGGCGGAAGCGCCAGCCGACCGCGTCACGGTGCGAAAATGCGTCTTCGCCGATAACGGCATGTGGGGATGCGTCACTTCGCACATCAACCATTTCACGATCGAGGACTGCGAGGCCTTCGGTTCCAAAATACAGCACGGCATATACGTGGCGAATTCCGGCGACGACCCCATCGTGAGGCGCAACCGCATACATGACAACAACATGTGCGGCCTGCACGTGAACGGCGACCCGGAGATGGGGGGCGACGGCGTCATTTCGAGGGCGCTCATCGAGCGAAACGTCATCTCGAGAAACGGCAAGGAAGGCGGCTCCGCCATCAATATGACGCACGTGCAGGATTCGCTCGTGCGCAACAACCTCCTCTACGACAACCTCGCGACGGGGATCGCGCTTTACTACGACACGGGAGGCGATTCGCACGCCTCGAAGCGCAACCAACTCTACAACAACACGGTCTTTTTCAGGCCGGGCGAGGGGCGCTTCTCGCTTCTCGCGAGAAGGGACTCCAGCGACTGCAAGGTCATAAACAACATCTTCGTCGGCGGCAAGTACGGAGTCGCGCTCATCGAGCCGTCGTGTCTCGCGGGGCTTACCATCAACAAGAACGTGTACGCGACCTACCCCGGCCAGGTGCTCATAGGCGATTCGTCGGAAGAAAGCGCCGAAGCGGCCAAGGCCTTCACCGGCGCCGGGCTCGAGGTGAAGACAACAAAAGGCATGGAGGTGACCGTCGCGAGTTGGAGGAAGGCCGGGTTCGACAAGGATTCGTCGTTCGGCGAGATGCCGAGATTCGTCGATGCGGCCAAGGGCGATTTCCATTTGGCCGCGGGGTCTGTCGGGATTGCCATGGGGCTGCCTCTCTACGACCTCGTCCCCGAAGACCTGGATGGGAAGCCGCGGGTCGGAAAGGCGTCCGACTGCGGCGCGTATTCAACGGGAGCGGCTTACATCAATGATAGAGCCGGCGCAAAGGAGCAAGGAAAATGAGCATGAGGCACAGAGTCACCTGCGGCGGTTTTGCAGGAACGGCACTGGCAATCGCACTGGTCGCGGCTTTCGGCGCCGCGGCGCTCGGCGAAACGATTAGCGTGACGCCGGAGACGCTTGGTGCCGCGCTCGAGAAGGCGAACCCCGGCGACACGATATCGCTCGCCGACGGGACGTACAAGGGCGGCGCATGGATGAGGCGCTCCGGGACGCCCGAGGCGCCCATCGTCATAAAGGCGGCTGGCGAAGGCGCGGTCTTCGACGGCGGCGACACCTGCCTCCAGGTCGAAGGCGCCAGCTGGGTCGTCGTCGAAGGGATCCGTTTTCAGAACGCCTCCGTCGCGGGGATGAAGGTCCGAAAGGGCGAGGCCCAGGCGGCGGACCACGTGACGGTCAGGAATTGCGTCTTCGCGAACAACAAGAACTGGGGGATCATCACGTCGCACATGGCGTTTCTCACGATAGAAGGGTGCGAGTCTTTCGGCGCGAAGGTCGAGCACGGGATATACGTGGCGAATTCCGGCGACGACCCCGTGGTGCGCAACAACCGCGTGCACGACAACGCGGGTAACGGCATTCACATGAACGGGGACCCGGAAATGGGCGGCGACGGCATCATATCGCGAGCGCTCGTCGAAGGGAACGTCATATGGGAGAACGGCAAGAGGGGCGGCTCCGGGATAAACCTCACCCACGTGCAGGACAGCGTCTTCAGGAATAACCTCCTCTACAACAACTACGCGGGCGGCTTCACGCTCTACTACGACACGGGCGGAGAAGCCCACGCGTCGAAGCGCAACCAGGTTTATAACAACACGGTCTATTTCCGCCCCGGGGAGGGGAAGTTCGGCATAGTGCTGCGAAAAAGCTCGACCGACTGCAAGGTCGAAAACAACGTATTCTATGGCGGCGCGCGAGGGGCGATCTACGCCGAGCCGTCGTGCATCCAGGGGCTCGTCATGGACTATAACGTGATCGCGAATCACGCGGGCCAGCTTCTTATCGGGGACAGAAGCGACAACGACGCCGCGGGCGCCGTCAAGACGTGGAAGGAACTCGGCGTCGAGGCGGCATACGACGGCAAGGAAGGCATCGAGATATCCGTCGCCGAGTGGCAAAAGAAGGGCCTCGATACGCACTCGTCATTCGGCGCAGCGCCCAAGTTCGCGGACGTCGCCGCCGGGAACTTCAGGCTCCTGCCGGGTTCCGTGGGGATCGACATGGGGACGGCGCTCGGCGACCTCGTTGCCAGGGACATCGCCGGGACGGCGCGGCCGCAGGGAAAGGGGTGGGACTGCGGCTGCTACGAGCTAAAGGCCGAGTAGGCCCCGAACGCGCTAACGGCCCTGCCTGAAATGGCCGCCTCCCGCGAGGCGGTTTTTTCATATTCCTCCTTTTTTTTCCTTGCATCCTACTACAGTTGTAGAATAAACTACTACAGTTGTAGAAAGGAGAGCGCGCTATGAGACTGACGAAGGCCGAATGGCAGTTGATGAACGTCCTGTGGGAGCGGCACCCCGCGACGGCGCGGGAGATTTCGGAGAGCCTTCCCGGCGAGACCACGTGGGCTTACACGACGATAAAGACGATGCTGACGAGGCTTGCGGCAAAGGGCGCCGTCGAGGAGCACAAGGAGGGCAACACCGCGAGTTACGACCCTCTCGTCACGAGGCGAAAGGCGCGGCTTTCTGCGCTCGCGTCACTGACCGAGGAGGCGTTTGACGGGGCGTTCGGGTCGCTCGTGCATTTCCTCGTCGAGGAGGAGAGACTGTCTCCCTCGGAGCGGCGCAAGCTCGCCGAGATTCTCGAGAAGGAGCCGAAGAAGGGGGAGAAGTAATGGTGGACGCGCTCAATAACGTCGCGGCCGCCTGGTGGGCGTGGGCCGCGGCGATCTCCGTCCAGACAGCCGTCCTCGGCGCGCTCGTGTGGCTGGCGGACGTGCCCTTGAGGAAACGCGGGTGGCCGCAGGTCAGGTACGCGCTCTGGGCGCTCGTCTTTGTGAAACTCCTCCTGCCGCCGGATTTCGCGCTGCCGACGAGCGTCGTGGCGCCGTTCTTCACGAGGACCGCTCAGGCGACCGCTGAGCGCATCACGGCAAAGCCCGCTCCGGCTGCCGTCGCCCCAGCGGCTGTCGCGCCGACGTCAAGCGCCCCTGCCACGCCGCAGGCGGTACCAGGCCGGGTAGAGCCGGCTCCCATGGCGCCCTCCCCTGCCCCGCTTGTTACGCCGGAAATGCCGAGGCCATCGTTCAAGACACTGGCTATGCTTCTCTGGGCGGCAGGAGTGATTTCCATATTGACGTGGCTCATCGCGAAGATGAGGGGCCTCGGGCGCATGGCGGCGGAGGGGGCCGCGCGGCAGACAGGGGAGCCGCTCGAGGCGATGGCCCGGCAGTGCGCAAAGCGCCTCGGCCTGCGAAGGCCGCCGCGCGCAGTCGTCACCGACAAGTCGCCGAGCGCGGCGGTATTCGGGGTTCTGCGGCCGGTCATCCTGCTGCCGGAGAGGTCGGCGCGCGAGGCGTCAGAGAAGGAACTCGAGCACATGCTTCTCCACGAACTTGCGCACGTGAAGAGGTGGGACCTCGCGGCCAACGCCCTTCAGACGCTTCTTCACGTCGCGTTCTGGTTTCATCCATTTGTGTGGCTTGCGGGGCGTCGCGCGCGGGCGCTCCGGGAACTCTGCTGCGACGCGACGGTCGCGCGCGTTCTCGGCGAGAAGACGAGCGAGTACAGGGAGACGCTTCTCGAGGAGGGTCGGCGGATACTGGCAATCCGTTCGAACGTAGGGCTCGGGCTTCTGGGCCTTTTCGAGAGCCAGAGCCGCCTGAGGCAGAGGTTGGAGCATCTTGCCCGGCCGATATGGAAAACCCGGCGCAGAAAGGTGGCTGCCGCAGTCGCCGCGGCCGCGGCGATGTTCTTGGGCTTCGTCCCGATGGCGAGGGTGGAAGAGGCCGCAGATGAAAATGCGATCTCTCTATTCTGCGAAACGCGCAATGTCACCGAGGCCGCCCGAGCTTGGCGCGTCAGCGGCAAAGAGCCGGTGCGCCTTGTAGTCGGTTTCTACGTCGTCAAGGATGGAAGGGTCACCAACTCCGGCGGCGGCGTCCTGAACGGCGACTACGCTCCTGGCCCGCTTACGCTCAAGGTCGATAACGCGGTTAGGCTCAAAGAACTCGTACTTGCGTTCGACTGCATCAAGTCACGTCCGGAGGACGTCAAGAAGGCAGGAGAAGTACTGCTCAAGGGGCCGCGGTTTTTTGTGCCGGTGGATGTAGATACCGTCTTCGTTTCGCGTCCGGGGGTGGAAGCAGCACAGCTTGATCCTGGAAAGGCCGTGGCGCTTTTCTGGGGCGATATCCAAAGCAAGTACGGTGACAAGACCTCGGGGTCGGTCCACTGCTGGGTGCGCGCCGAGCCAAGGGGCAGCGGGAACAACTCTGTCGACCCTCCGGCGGACGCCGTGGAGATGGCGGCCCAGGCGGCGCGCGCTGACGCAGACGCCATGCTCGCGGCCACCAAACGTGAGGGCGCGTCGGAGCGCGGCTCTTTCGCACGGACTCTTGCCGACGGAGTCACGGTTGAACTCCTCGGCATATCGACGAACCCGTCGAAGCGTGACAGTTGGTGGCGGCCTGGCGGAACGGCGCTTGGGGAACCGCCTTGCGATCCCCCCGGCACGAGGCTCGTCGGCGTGGAAGGAGCCGGGGCGCGTTTATTCGCGGTAAAGATACGGCGCGGTGACGGCGAGAGACTCGGGCTCACATGGGAGGTCGTGCCTCAAGGGCGGTTCGCATCGTCATGGGCTGCACAAAGAAACGGGAAGGCCGTCGGCGAAATCAAGGCCTTCGGCGTTGACATTCCGAATGACGTCCAAACAGCCAACGTGCGCGTGGGAATCGGGCAAGGCCCCTGGACGGCAAGGGGCGACACGGGTGACGGCGGCGGCGCGTCCGGCACCGGCCAGGGGGGCGCTGTCTTCCAATCGCCGATTCAGGCGGACGGCAAGGCTGTCGTCACGGTTCAGGACGACATGGCGGGCGGGCTCGACAGGCGAATAGTCGCAGTCGACAGGAAGGGCAAACTCCACGAGGCGGACGCTGAGACCCATCGCGAGGGCAACATAACGCTGACGACGGCGAGATTCGACGTGACTGCCCTTCACGAAATGTGGGAGTTCCGGTTCGAGACGCGCCCCTGTGAGTGGGCGGAGTTCAAGGACGTGCAGCTCTACCCCGCCGGCGACGGCGCCGCCGACGCGGCGACAAGCCTGGCCGTGAGGGGCGCGGTTACGGACGAAGACGGCAAGCCGGCGGCGGGCGCGGAGGTGACAGCGTACAAGTGGCACTCGCAAGGCGAGGATCCGGCCGAGCCGGTGAGGGGCACGGCTGACGCGAGCGGCGAGTTCATGCTCGAGATGCCGCGACCGGCGGCCCAGGCAAACTGGGTGCTCTGCGTCCAATGGCAGGACCAGATAGCGTTTGAGAACGTGGTGCTCGACAAAGCGGGGGTGACGACAAGAACGGTGGTCAGGTCTGAAGGAGGCGGCTTCGGAATCAGGTACAAACCGGACAGGGCGAAACAGACAGTCAAGATAAGACTGACGAAGGGAGACGGCGGTATTTCGGGCAGGGTCGCGGACGAAGCGGGCAAACCGATAGCGGGCGCGGAAGTGCGATTGGCGAACTTCCAGAAGATGGTAGGCGACGAGGCGGAGTATCGGGCGCTCGGCGTGCCGCCTCGGATCATGGACGCGGTATGTACCGAGTACTGCATGCTCTCCTATGTGCCGCAACTCGCGGACTGGTACGTCGCGCAGACAGGCGAGACGGGGGAATTTGCGATAACGCATCTGCCCCGCGGCTACACGGCCCGCCTCGAAGTAAAGTCGCAGGGCTACGCGATACTCGATGTAAAGCAGACGCTCGTCACCATCGACGGCACGCGGGCGGCTGTCACGATGCAGGCTACGGGACGGCTGGCGGGTTCAGTGTCGACCAAGGATCCCAAATTGATGAGGAACCTTGCCGGCGCGCGGATAGAGATACGCCGCGTCAGCGGCCCGTCTTACACGGCGGACACGCAGACGTCAGCGGGCAGTCCGCAGTTCGCCCTGGATGACGTGCCGCCCGGCGAATACAGCGTCAGGGTATTCGGGCTCGGCACGGACTGCGTTGCGGTGCCCGTCGATAACGTACTCGTGAAGCCGCGCGAAACGACAGAGCTGCACGTTGAGGTCGTTGAAGGAGCCTTCGTACGGGGACGAGTGCTCGACTCGGTAACCGGAAAGGGCGTGGTCGACTGGTCGGTGGATTTCAGGCGCGGCAACACTTATGCAATTTGGGCTGTTACTGACCAGAACGGAAGTTACAGGGTGCGGCTCGCCCCTGGCGAATACTCCGTTTCCGTAGGACGCTACACTCCCCTGAGGGCGAGGGGGACGGGGGAGAGGACGTTCAAGGCGTATCTCAAGTCGGACGTCGTGCAGAAGGTGACGGTAACAGGCGAGAAGGACGTCTGGGTGCCGAGGTTCACGCTGACGCCGGATGGCGCACGTCCAAGCGCTGAGACGCCCTCCGGGGTCACGTCGACAGACTCGACCGCGGTCGCATCCGGCGGCGCGCCGGAAAGAGGCGGCATCCAAGCGGCGGCGCGGGACCAGAGCCGCCCCTTGGCGGACGAGATCGCCGCAAGATTTGCGGACGGCCTGCGTAAGGGGCGCTATAGTTTCCTGACGGCCGAAAGGATCGACTCGCTCCAACACGAGGTCCGGGATTTCGCCGCAAGGTACGCGACGGGACAGATGCCGGAGGCGGCACGCAAGGCACTTCTTGACGCGATCGATACGTACGTGCCGGAATACTTCCCGGCAAAGGACGGTCCGGGGACCGGCGTCATGGAGAGCAGCTACGTGGAGTTCCCCGACCAGGTCAAGACCTTCCAGTGGAAGCTATGGCTTGCGCTCACGCAGCCGGCGCTGACTCCGGAGGACGCGAGGCGCCGGGATGCCCAGCGCTCATGGATGAGGGACTTCATTAACAGGCTGCCCGAAGACGCCCGCGTGCTTGACATCAAGAGGATGAAGCCCGGCGGATTGAGGGCCGAGGCGATCGCCAGGCTCGAGACGTTTCTTCGCGACCCCCTTTGCCCGCTGTCGCTTGTAATGACCGACGCGGAGTTCGAAACGTTTAGAAAGAGCGTCGCCGGAGCCGGCGAGCTTCCCGAGCCGGGGTCCGCCGTTCCCACGTTCGCATACGCGGCGCTCTTCGCGAGGGTGCCCTGGAAGGATGACCCAGCGAAGCCGAGGGGCGGGGCGTTCGAAGGAGAGCTGCCTTTCAACGACGAGGTGGTCGAGTCGTATGCCAACGGGTACGAGACTTGCCTGGTCTTCGCCTCCAACTCGGTCTTCCGCGGCAGACAGAGCTTGCTCGTGTCTGACGCAGGCAAGCCGCGGTGCATTCTCGACGTCGCGACAAACCAGACGTACGACTTCTGGGTGCGCGGCGAATACGCCAAGAACCTTTGGCCGAAGGAATTGTCGGCGGAGGAACCCGGCAGCCCCAACTGGACGAAGTGGATAGACGAAAAGGGCGTCGGCGACATGTGCTACTGGCAGGACAAGAACCTCCTCATCGCGGCGCGCGGGGCCAGGGTGGCGCGCCTCGAAGTCGCGGACTGGGTCGCGGCTGACCGCTTAAGCGACGGCGAACTGCGTGACCTTATCGCGCGCTCAGGAGCCGGCACGCTATCCATCAGGGACTTCCCGCAGTGGCCGTACGGCGGGAATCCCGCGCCGCCGTTCTATGTTGCCGTTCTGACGCGCGAGAACCGGCTCGCCGTCGTTCGCCTGACGCAGCTTTCGGGCAATACGCTCTCTATCTACAGCCGGCAGCGCGCGCCGACAGCCGGGGCGGAGACCCGCTCAGAGGACTCCTCAGCCGGAGCATCGGGCCAGGCGCCTACGGGTGCCACGGCAGCGGTTACCGTGAGGGGCACGGTCCTTGACGAAAACGGCAAGGCGGCGGAAGGGATCGAGGTGGCGGCGTACAACATCTCAATGGCGGAAGCGGAGCAGTCTAAAGGTCCGCGGGAGGCGGACGCCACGCGATTCACGAAGACCGGCGTTGGCGGAGGCTTCGGTTTCGAACTCGCTGGGAGAAGGGATTGGGACGCATGGCTTCTATTGGCGCGAAGGCCGTTGCAGGCGGGCTTCGCGGAAGTGCGCGTATACAAGGGGGCTCTCGACAAACAGTTCCTCAGACCTGGAGGCACAGTTGAGATTCGCATGATTGCGGCGCAGGCAAAGGTGGCGGGGACGGTGCTTGACGGAAACGGCCGGCCCGTAGCCGGGGCCGGCGTGAGCGTATCTAACATAATGGATCCCGAGGCAGGCAAGCCCCGAGCGAGCAATGAGACGCTCACGCTGGAGAATATGCCCTGGCACCTGAACTTGCGGATGTACCCCGAAGCGGCGAAGCTCTACGAGACGAAGACCGATGCGAGAGGCAGGTTTGAGATCGGCGGAATCCCGCAAGGATACCAGGCGGTCGTCTATTTCACCGCTAAGGGTCTCGCGCGGATACCGGAGATTTACGTCGCGGGCGGCGACGAGAAATCGGTCATAATGCAGAGCGAGGGAAAGATCACCGGCAGGATAGTCGCAAGGGACGCCGGGATTTCAGTGAGCGGAGTCGCGGTCAGGCTTCGGGGGCTGTACCAGATCCAGACGCAGGTGACCGGCGAGTCGGGCGAGGACGGAACGTTTTCCTTTGACGCCCTGCCGGAAGGCGACTATCAGGTCACGACGCTCGATCCGCCGGAGGGCTCGTGGACATTCGCGGCGCGCGCAGTCGCGAAACTCGCCGTCGGCGAGACGCGCGAGGTCACGGTGGAACTTGTGAAGACGACTCTTGTCCGGGGACGCGTCGTGGACAAGGCGACGGGTGGCGGGATAGCGCTGGCGCAGGTGGGCGCCCCACGCGACGGTTCGTTCACGAGGGCAGAGACAGATTCTCAAGGTTATTACACAATGCACCTTGTCCCCGGCAGGCAGTCCATCTTCGCTGAGGTGGGCAGCGACAGCGCCCGCAGGCAGGCATACGTTGAGGTGGATGTTCCGAAGGCTGCGGACTTTGAGTTGCCCGTGATTGCTTTGGAGATTTCGCAATAGAAGCGCGAGAACGCCGGGAACTCCCTACCATGCCGGGCAGCCTGCGGAGATAATACTGCGATTTCGGCACGAGAGCCCAGGGAGCATCTCGCATGAATCGCAGCGTACTTGTTGCGGCGGCATTACTCGCCACATTGTCGGTCCCCTCCCCTATCGCGGCGCCGGCGGCGCAGGGTTTCGACGGCGCGGGCAAGGTTGCCGCAAAGGGCGACCCCAGCCCCGCTCCCGCGACCGACTCTAATGTCGCCGCTCCGCCTTCCGCAAACGCCGGCGCGAGAGCCGAGATCGGGGTCCTTCGGGGACGCGTCATCGACGGCGGCACCCGAAACGTGGTGTCGGGCGCCGGCGTCCTTGTCGCCGGGCGAGGCAGCCGGGTCGTGCTGACGACGGACTCGGAGGGGAAGTACGAGGCGCGCTTGCCGGCCGGACAGTATTCGGTCGGCGCCGCGTGGGAGCCTCCGGCTAAGGGCGCGCCGGAGGCAGCCTGGAGCGCCGCGACTTATCATGTCATAGCGGTGCCGGCCGGCGGGGCCATAGGAGTGGCGGATATCGCCCTCGCACCTGAAGACAAGCCCAAGGCCAAGGAGCAGCGGGACGCGGAGCTAAAGGCCTTCTATGAGGCCTACCGCCTCAAGGACGGGGAGAACCTCAAACTCTTTCTCCCGCCGTTTCTTGCGGGGCGCAGCGAATACTACAGGCAGAGTCGCGGAGGCAGCGTCCCGGCGGGCGCGAGGGACCCTCGCGCATACTATTTCAGGTGGTCGGATGGGAAGTTGGTCGTCGTCAGCGCGGTGGTGCCGGAGAATACGTACGCGAGGCTCATCGTGACGCCCCTGGGGATCGGGCCGGCGGACCTCGACGGGGACACAAGGCTCCTCAAGAGGGTCGTCCAGGCCGACGTAATCTGGCGCGACACGGCGACGGCGGACACTCTCCTGAAGGAAATGCAGGGCGCCTTCGCCAGACAGTTCGTGGTGCCTCTCGGGCTCTCGTGGCGCGAGGACCAGCGCGAGGTCTATGTCGCGCGCGGGAGTTACCAGTACGCAAGACTCCGCAACCGCAGCGCCGCAGAGTTTGACGCGATAGAAATCGATCCCGCTGCCCAGGTCGAGCCCGCCGGGGCAACGGCATCGGATGTCGAGATCACCGTGCCAAACATGGGGACCCTCTCGGACTTCCTGGCGTGGCTCAGGGGCTACGTCGGCCAGCCGGTCGTGTCGGAGATCGCTGACGACGCGCATATCAGCGTGATGTGGTATGAGGCGCCGAGGCTCTCCGAACTCACTGAGGGCGGCATGAAGCCGTTGCCGGAGCCGGAGTTTTCGGCCGTCCTCGACCGCATCTCGATACAGACCGGGCTCAGCTTCACGCGTGAAAAAAGGAAGATTCGTAGACTACTCGTCGAGCTTGGCGAATCTTAGCAGCCGAAAGACCTTCATACTCCGGCCACAGGAGGCTAACCATGGCTAAGAGGTACCAGCCGGTATTTCTGGCGATCGTGCTATTGTCCCTGCCGTTCGTCGTCGTCGCGGGCAAACCGCAGCAGGCCGGCACGAGGACGAGCCCGACCGAGATCAAATCGCAGGACCTTCGCGCCGGCGGCAACCAGAACATGCGGTACTTCCTCATCGGCCCAAAGGCAAAGGCGCCGGCCGGCGGGTATGCGCTCCTGGTGGTAATGCCCGGGGGCGGCGGGGGCGCCGACTTTCATGGCTTCGTGAAGAGCATCCTCAGAGACGCGCTGTCGGACCAGTACCTTGTCGCGCAGTTGGTTTCCGTCAAGTGGACGCCCAAGCAGGTCATCATCTGGCCGACGGCGATGTCGAACGTCGAGGGGCAAAAGTTCGCGACCGAACAGTTTGTCGAAGCAGTAATAAAGGACGTAGCCGCGAAAGAGAAGGTTGACTCAAAGCGCATCTTCACGCTGTCGTGGTCCTCGAGCGGCCCAGCGGCGTACGCCATTTCGCTCCAGGAAAAAACCGCGGTGACCGGCTCGTTTGTCGCGATGTCCGTCTTCAAGCCCAACTACCTGCCGGCGCTTGCCGCCGCCAAGGGGCGCGCGTACTACATATATCATTCGCCGCAGGACAAGGTGTGCCCCTTCAGGATGGCCGAGAACGCGCGCGACGCGCTCACCGAGGCGGGCGCGAAGGTAAAGTTCGCCACGTACGCGGGCGGGCACGGCTGGTCTTCTGGCGATCCTTTGGGGGATATCCGCGCAGGGGTCGACTGGCTCGAGAAGCAGGCGGCGGCCGATACCGGGAAACCCGGCGCGAGCACCGAGAGCAGCCCTGCCAAGTGAGGAATCTCGACGATTCCGGCCGCGGCTAAAGCAATTTGAACAGCCAGAGGCTAAGCGACATGAGGCCCATGCCGCCGGCCGCGGACGCGATGGCCACGTGGTCGTGGCCGTATTCCCGCGACGCGGGAACGAGTACGTCGAGGGAGACGTAAACCATCAGCCCGGCCACAATGCCCAACAGCCAGCCCAAGAGCACGTCGTTCAAGATCCGGTAGAGGACGAGGGCCGCGACGACGGCTCCGAGCGGCTCGGCCATGCCGGAATAAAAGGAAAAGAGAAACGCCTTGCGGCGGGAGCCGGTGGCGGCCAATATCGGAACGGCCACCGCGAGGCCCTCGGGGATATTGTGGACGGCGATGGCGAACGCGATCGCGCCGCCGAGGCGCAGGCTTTTCAAGGTCCCGGCGAAGGTCGCGAGGCCCTCAGGGAAGTTGTGGATGCCGATGCCGAGCGCGACGAGGACGCCGGTGCGGAAGAGCTTGGAAGAGCCGGCGTAGTGCTCGCTGAAATACTCGTGCGGTATCAGCACGTCGATGACGAACATCACGGCGATGCCGAGAAAGAAGGCGGCGTTGCCCAGGAGAAAGCCTATGCCGTCGGTCGAGGCCTTGAGGAGCTCGACGAACGAGACGAAAAGCATCACTCCGGCCGCGAAGCCCAACGTCGCGCTCATCGTGCGGGGACCCGGCTTGGCGTTTGAAATGCCGAGGAGCGCGCCGAAGGTGGTGGAAAGGCCGGCCAAAGTGGTCAGTAACAGGGCTGCCCAGATGTTCGAGGTCATCCTGCGCCCTCGTTTTGAGAGAAAAGTTCATGAAACGCCGCCGGATTCATGACCGTAAGGACGCGGCGCCGGTTTTTTTCCGAGCGGCGCAGCAGTGCCCGGGGCCGCAGCCTGTCATTGTATAAAGGCGGGCCTTGGCGTATAGTGCTTTGCGGAAACACACGAGTCGGGCGCCGGCCATGCAGGAAGAAATCTACCGCAGGATGTACGAGGTCGAGGACCGGCATTGGTGGTTTTCGGCCAAGAGGCGGATCCTTCGCGCGCTGCTGGAGCGGCATCTGCCGCAAGGGGCGCGGGCGAAGGCGCGCGTGGCCGACGTCGGGTGCGGCTGCGGCTGCACGCTCCTTCTACTCTCGGGGTTCTGCGAGGCTGTCGGCCTCGACGCTTCCGAGGCCGCGATAGATTTCTGCACCAAGCGCGGCGTGGACGCGAGGCTTGCGAGGCTGCCGGACGAAGTGCCGCTCGAGGCGGGGACGTTTGACGCGGTGATACTCTCCGACGTCCTCGAGCACATCGACGACGACTCGAAGGCCGCCGCGGCCGCGGCGAGGCTGCTCAGGCCCGGCGGCATCATGATAGTCACCGTTCCGGCGTACCAGGCGCTCTGGAGTTCATGGGACCAGATGCACGCCCACAAGCGGCGCTACACGAAAAAGACGCTCGGCGCGGCGCTGTCGTCCACAGGGCTCGACACGATTTTCATCTCGTACTACAACACGCTCCTGTTTCCCCTGGCGCTGGCGGAGAGGGTGGCGAGGAAGGCGCTGCGGTCGGATACGAAGGCCGAACTCGCGGTGCCGGCGGCGCCGGTCAACTGGGCGCTCGAGCGCGTGTTCGCCGCGGAAAGACACCTTCTCGGGAGAGTACCGCTGCCGGCGGGGCTGTCGCTTGCGGCCGTGCTCAGGAAACGGTGAACCTCAGCGGTGGTTCAGGCGTTTCAACTGGTCGAACATGTCGAGAAGCAGGTCGATTGCGTCGCCGGCGAGGAGACCGAAGAAGGCGACAAACACCGAGGCAAGTATCAGCGGCACGCCGACGGCGACGCCGCCCTCGACCTGGGCCGGCTGCACGGCGCCCTGAGCGGGGGCTGAAGCGACGCCTGCCTTCGCGCCCTGCGGCGCGCTCGGGCTCTTCGACGGGTGATACCAGATGAACGCCACGCCCACGACGAGCATCAGGGCAGCGAGGCTCGTGAAGAAACCCCGGAACGTCCCGCCGGAGCGGCGGTGGACGTCCTCGGGGAGTTTGCGCGCGCGAATCCTGTGGAACAGCGGCCGCTTGTGAAGGTCCACAGGACAAAGGATCTGCCCGTCGAGCATTCGCGCGTCCTGGACGCGCACCTCGTTCTGACACTCGCCGCAGAAAACGGGTTCGACGTCTCTTTGAGGCATCTGTATCCTCCCTGGTCCCTCGCGCGTGAAAGTCAGCGTAGATTCTATACACGCGCGGGCGGCGTTTGTCAAAGGAAAGATGGCGCCGCTTCGGCGGACCCGGCATACCTTTGACACCTGCGGCGCGAGGAGTTATTCTTACTTCCTCATCGCGCCATGACGCAAACGAAGCAGCAGGGAGGAAGCCTTGAGAATACGCAGTTTCAATCCCGCCAACGACGCCGAGACGGTGGCCGCGCTCTTGGCGGTATCCTTCGGCGGCGGACCGGCGGACCCCGCGCACGTCAGGTCGCTTCGCCGGACGAAACCCTCCGAATGCAGAAACCGCCGCGTCGCCGAGGACGACGGTAAAGTCGTCGCTTACCTCGAGATCGTGCCGAAGGAAATCTACGTCGGGAGGTCGCTTCTTTCCGTCGGCGGGATCGCCGGCGTATGCACGGATCCGTCGGCGAGGATGAAGGGCTACGGGCGCGCGCTCATGCGCGACACGGTCGAGTTCATGAGGCGCGAGGGGTACGATTTCACGCTGCTCTACGGGATACCGAACTACTACTACAAGTTCGGGTACGAGGTCGTGATGGGCAGGCATCTCGTGACCGTCGCGCAGGCCGAGATACCGAGCATGAACCTTAAGTACTCGCGCAGGGCCGCCGGCGAGAAGGACCTGCCCGGCATGAAGAGGCTCTATAACGGCCAGGCGCGCTTTCGCGACGGCAACTGCCTGCGCCGGACGATGAGGCTGAGGAAAAACGCGTTCAAACTCACCGACTCCCGAGGCCGGCTGGCCGCCTACGCGATATGGTCGGCGCAGGACGGGACGCTCGCCGTCAGGGAAGGCATGGCGCGCGACGGCCGGGCGGGCAGGGCGCTCTTGGGAGCATTGAAGGGCGCGGCGTGGAACCAGGCGCTCGACCACGTAAGCGTCCTGATGCCGTTCGGCTATCCGCTCACGGACGCCATGCGGCCCCTCGCCTCGACGTATCGCCGCGCGAACACCAACCGCGGGGGGTGCATGGGAAGGGTACTCAACCTCGACAGCCTCGCACGCAAGCTGACCCGCGAGTGGACGAGGCTCCTGGTACGCTCGGAGCTTGCCGCGGCCCGGGGGCGCGTGAACGTGAGGATAGGC
>Ga0315277_10002922_pt1 | contig 23472 bp, 16 predicted proteins | sample YL17G05_15_MG_FD_203695 | JGI IMG/M metagenome (GOLD analysis project Ga0315277, IMG submission 203695) | Sediment microbial communities from Yellowstone Lake, YNP, Wyoming, USA - YL17G05_15 | ecosystem: Environmental > Aquatic > Freshwater > Lake > Sediment | place: USA: Wyoming | collected...
CCCCTGGGACCGCGGGCGTCTCGCCCGCAAAATACTCATGCATTCGCATCCCAGCGGCTTGCGCAGTCCGCCTCGGGATGCCGCAGCCGCCAATCTTAATCTTTAGGCGACTTTTTGCGGGCGAGACGCCCGCGGTCCCAGGGCCGGAGCCGCGATTTGTTGACCAAACTCAAGCATCGGCCGGCCTCGTCCGGAATGGGAATGGCATGACAATCCAGCCCAACGCCACAGTGTCAAGTGTGGGATACAGCCAGCGCTCTGCGGGTGGCAGCTGACTAATGGAAAAACAAGGCTTTACCGTGGTCCGACCCCATCTTGTCTTGTTTTGCCATTCCGCCTACATCTACAGAATTTCGCGAAGCTTGGCTGCCAAGGACTGCCTCATGAATGGTTTCTGGATGAAATGGACGCCCTCTTCGAGGATGCCGTGATGGGCGATGACCTCGGCGGCATAGCCAGACATGAACAGGCGCTTGAGGCGCGGATAGAGGGGCAGCACAATCTTGGCCAAGTCGTGGCCGTTCATTTCCGGCATGACCACGTCGGTCATGAGCAGATGGATCTCTCCGAAATGCTCCCGGGCCAAGCGGACGGCTTCGCCTGGGGTCGCCGCAGCCAGCACGCTGTAGCCCTCCTTTTCTAACAACATGGTGGTCAGTCTCAAGATGGCCGGCTCGTCTTCCACCAGCAGGATGGTTTCGTGGCCACGCATCGGCGGTTCCTGCGCGCCTGCTGTCAGCACCTGCTTGGCTGCGCCCGCATACCGGGGAAGATAAATCACGATCGTCGTTCCGGATCCGGGCTCACTGTGGGCGTAGATGAAGCCGTTGTTCTGTTTGACGGTGCCGTACACTGCAGCCAGGCCGAGGCCGGTGCCCTTGCCGAGGCCCTTTGTCGTGAAGAATGGCTCGAAGATCTGCTCGCGTCGCCTCATCCATGCCAAGGCCCGTGTCCGTCACGCTCAGCAGCACATAGCGGCCTTCCGTCGCCCACGGGTGTTCTCGGCAATACGCGTCGCCGATGATGACATTCTCCGTCTCGATGGTCAGCGTCCCGCCAGTGGGCATGGCGTCGCGCGCGTTCACGCACAGGTTCATGCGAACCTGCTCCATCTGACCCTTATCCACGTGGACCGTCCCCAGACGTTCACCGGGCATGAAGGAAAGCCCAAGGTACCACTAACATTTCATTTCTTTGAATTTTGCAAGGATTTTCATGCTGCAACCTTTTCAAGTGTAGCAAGAGAAAGGTCTTGCGCCTGAAGAATAGCCGTGAGGTTCTGACGCCCCATTTGGTTGCGGCCGGCAGGCCGCGACGTGTTCTCCTATGACGCGCCGGATCATCTTCAACACGTCATTAACCAGATCGTTCAGGTCGAGATCGGCCGGCTGGATGATCTGCCGCCTGCTGAATGCCAGCAACTGCCGCGTTCGGAGACGTCGACTTTGGCGATCATGAACCATGGGGAACCGGGGACCGGCCGCAAGTCGGCAAGGACCTTCACTCCGCGGTAGTCCCCGCCTTCAAACATCCCCTGCTTGCCCTGTACCGCCTGAACGGCCGGCACATCGCTTTGGGTCAGCGGGATGCGCAACGATAGTCGGGCCAATTCCCAGTTAGCATGCAGGCACCTCCTTCCAATGCGGCTCTATCATGGCGCCGCGCCACAAGATAGCATACGTATAGGACAACAATGACTGAGCATATTCGCAACTATCCATGCGGCCCGCCTCCGTCGCCGCAGCAGAAACCTGGTGAGAAACGCGGCTAGTGTGGGGACCGGGATTTCGGGACGACCTGCCACAGCGGGATCATGAGGATCGCGCCGATCAACGCAAAGCCGATCATGCTCGGCCCCCACGCGCCCCAGCCGAAATGCTCCAGGAGCCAGCCCATGCCGATGCCGACCACCGAGCCGCCGATATACTGCATGCCGTCAAACATGCCGGTGGCGCTGGCAGCCGCTTTTTTCCCGCCGAAATCCATCGAAGCGGTGCCGGAGAGCATCGAGTGAACCATGCTGATGGCGAACGAGTTCACCATAAACGCAGCCATGACGACCGTGATGTTCGGCGCCCAGGAAATGGCTCCCAGGCATACGATCTGCAGGGAATAACCCAAAAACGCAACGGGCGGCCGCCGGGAGCGGAACAGCCAGTCGGAAACCGTGCCGGCGCAGAAGGCACCCAGGATGCCCATCGCCACGACCGCCAGCGCTCCCGACTTGAAGATCGGCGAATCAAGCGCGAGGTGCTGCGCCTCCTGCATGTAGCGCGGGAACCACTGCTCGAAGCCGTGGCGCACGAATCCGGTGCAGAACTCGGCGCACGCAATCGTCAATGTGACCGGATTGGTGAAAACCTTTCGGGCCAGGTATTTCAGGTCCACCTTTTCGGTATCGCCGCTCGACGCATCCGCCGTGTCGAAGTCCGCCAGGCCGGCGTCTTTCGGGCTGTCTTTCACAAACAGGAAAGTCAGCGCGGCCATGACCGCCATGATCCCCGCCGGAATGAAAAACACCCACTGCCATGGGAGCAGGGTCACGGCAACCGGGCCGATCAAGTAGATCAGGAACCTGCCGCCCTGAATCATGGATCCGAAGATTGCGGAAAAGACGCCGCGCTCGCGCACATGGAACCACGCCGAGTTGACCTTGATCAGCGACAGCGCGCTGTAGGATTGAAAGTAGCCGTTCAGCGCCCACACTGTGGAAAAGTATGCCAGCAGCAGCGTGCCGGTGCCGAGAAAGCCGAGGTAAGCACCCATGCCAAAGGCGAGGTTGGCGACGATCGCGCCGCACACACCGACCAGCATCGCCTTGCGCCCGCCGATCCGGTCCGCGATCGGGCCGTTGCACAGGGCGGAGAAGCCGTAGATCGTCAGCATCGTGGATATGATCGTGCCGATCTGCGTCTTGTCCCAGCCGAATGTATCCGACAGGGATTTATTGGCGAAAGAAAGGTTGTACCGGGCCATGTACATCGTGGCGTAGGTTGTGCCCAGGGTCAGCCAGTTGAGCGCGCGCCGCTTTCGGAAAGCGAAATCGTGAACAGGACGATCGGAGATGTGGAGCATGTTGCACCAGAGGTTTGAGGTTGTCCGTGAAGCGCGATCATACTTGATTCCGGAATTTTCGTCGAGGCGATTTGGAGCGCAGCGGCCCGCCATGCTCCTTGCACGGATCTGCACCCCGGCAGACAAAGACGGGGCAGCTCCGTGTGGAGTGCGGCGACTGGTCGCCGCTCTGGGAATCGCCCTGCTTGCCGGGCCTGGCAGCTTGTTGCCTGGAATTCCACGAACCGGTTTCCGGCCGCACTCCGGAAAGTGAGGCTTTTCCCTTTACCCTCCTACCCCTTTTGCATACCTGTGCTAAAATCGGTGGCAAATCAAATTCCGAATGCGGAGGGCTCCGATGTCTGCATCCATACGAAAAACCGGTCCGGCGATCATCATGGTTCTTATCCTGCTCTTCATCACCGCCAAGGCCGATTCCTCTGCCGGCACGGTCCAGGCTCAGGGAGAGATCCCCGGCATCCTGACCCTGCGGGCTCAGGCCGCGGTTTATGATTCCTGGCTCAGAACCAGGCTCGAACGGATTCTTCCGGAGTTGATGCGGGCCGAAGGACTCGACATGTGGCTGGTCATCTGCCGCGAGAATAACGAGGATCCGGCATTTTTTTCCCTGGTGCCGTTCACCTCGCTGTATGCGAGCCGGACCTCGATGCTAGTTTTCTTTGACCGGGGCGCGGAAGGAATCGAACGCCTCACGGTCAGCCGCTCCGGAATCGGCCAGTTCTACCGCAGCGTCTGGGATCCCGACAAAATTGATCAGTGGGTTCGGCTCGCCGAGATCATCAAGGAGCGCAATCCGAAAAAGATCGGCATCAACGAATCGGACACTTTCAACTACGGCGACGGGCTGACGTCGACCCTGAAAAAAAAGCTCCTGGCGGCGCTGCCGCCCGAATATGCGCAGCGGCTTCAGTCGGCTGAGCGCCTGGCCATTCGCTGGCTCGAGCGCCGCTCGCCGGAGGAACTCGAAGTCTACCCCCAGATCGTCGCCATTGCGCACGGCATCATCGCCCAGGCTTTCTCGCGCGCAGTCATCACTCCCGGGATTACCACCACGGACGATGTGGCCTGGTGGATGCGCGAGCGGTCGCGCCAGCTGGGAATGACCAACTGGTTCCAGACCTCGATCTCGATACAGCGGCCGAAGGACAGCCCTCCTAAGGACAGCCAGGTGATTCACCGCGGCGACATGCTGCACTGCGATTTCGGCATCACCTACCTCAAGCTGTGCACCGACACGCAGCAGTTGGCCTATGTGCTCAGGGACGGGGAGAGCGACGCCCCGAAGGGCCTGAAGGATGGGCTGGCGCAGGGAAACCGGCTGCAGGATATTCACCTGGCTGAAATGAAGGCGGGGCGCACGGGCAACGAGATCCTGCTCGCAGCTCTCCAACGCGCCAAAGGCGAGGGACTGACTCCCAGCATCTATACTCATCCGCTCGGCGCGCACGGGCATGCTGCAGGCCCGGTCATCGGTCTTTGGGACCGCCAGGGCGGAGTGCCGGGGCTCGGCGATTTCCCGCTTCACGAAGATACCGTGCATTCCATCGAACTGAACGTCAAAACCAAAGTCCCGGAATGGGGCAACCAGGAAGTGACCTTCGCGCTCGAGCAGGACGCCGCCTTTACCAAGTCCGGCGCCGCTTTCCTGGACAAGCGGCAGACCGCATTTTTCCTGATCAAGTAAAGGAACGCAGCGGAGCACGGGCGGGACTCCCAATGCCGCATAGTTATAATGCAACCACGCGGCTAGAGCATGGCGCCGAAAGCGCCTTTGGAGTGCAACGCCCCGGCCTGCTCCTTATACGAACTTTTACCCGGCAGATAGCACAGGCGATGAGTACAAAAAGGGAAGCGAGCGGATGGAGCACATCCAATCACCGCGACACTTCGCCGTCATCAAGACGGGGCCGGCTCCTTCTGGAGTGCGGCGACTGGTCGCCGCTTTGCGGAGCCCGATAGTGCCGCATACCGGCGGCTTGCCGCCGGGATTCGCCGCCACACCCTTGCTGCCGCCGATGGTGCTCCGCGGACCGTGCAGCCGGGCGGCAAGCCGCCCAGTTTTGCGGTTGACCGGGGCTGGGCAAGCGGCGACCAGTCGCCGCACTCCGGAACGGGCCGCCGTCACCTGAGTATTGTTTGCCGCGATAGAAATTTGTATAAGGAACAGGCCCCGGCGCCGCACTCCAAAGCGCCCGAAGGGCGCTGATCATATCGGTCTGGCGCAAAAACCATAGGGTGCCGGCTTCCCGCCCTCGATCAGGCCCGCGGCCGGCATGGCCCTCGCTTTTTATGGCACGGTCGGGATTGAGGACTTCAATTATCCGGAACTGAGGGAACTCGATCAGGCCCTCGCCGGGCTGCGCATCGCTCACCGGCTCGAAGTCTTTGATGGCGGCCACGACTGGGCTCCGGAGATCGTCTGCACGCACGCCATCCAATGGATGGAACTTCAGGCGATTAAAATCGCCCTGCGACCGGCTGATGAATCTCTGATCTCCGATATCTTCGCCCGGGAAGCGGAGGAAGCCCGTTCATTCGAAAACGCCCGGCGCACATACCAGGCGTTTCTGAGCTATTCGGCCCTTTCCAATGAGTTCCTTGGGCTCAAGGACGTGGCTGAAATTGCCGAAAAGGCCAGGCAACTCGAACAGTCCAGGGAGGTCAAAAAAGAGATCGCGCAGGACAAAAGCATCATCGACAGGCAGCGCAGCACCGAGGTCAGGATCGATCAACTGATCGGCGCCGCCAAGGGCGCCTTCGGCGTCATGCTTGTTTCCTTTAAAAGTCGCAGCCAACTACTTTTTGCCGATGACGTCGATTTCGCTGTAGAACGTGTTGCCATAGTCGTCGTCGACTTCGTTGGTGATGCAGGAAAACAACAGGTAGCGGTATTTGCCGATGATCCCGCTCGGATCGGAAATGCTCACCCCATACTGGCCGCCGCCGTCCCCTTGCGCCGGACGCGTATCTACCACCGCGATCAAGGTCCAGCCGCACGCCGCCGGATCGACTCCGTCACGCGGCGCCGGATTGAATTTGGCATCCGTGCCGGCACTGGCATAGAGCTTATAGACTTGGGGGCCGCGCGTGTTCGGGTGCCACGAGTAGGTATTGACTTGGGCAATTTCGAATTCGGCGCCGAGGTCCATGCGGAAGCGGCCGCCGTTGGTGCCGGCATTGAAGAAGAAATTGGCTGCGGGTTCATCTTCCTTGACTGGCAGCCTGGCGTCGGTCAGCGCGGTCAGATCGGCGCTGTTGTTGTCGATCTCTCCGTCGACCATGGTTAATTTCGCCTGCGCGCCCAGATCATCTTTTGCGGGGGACGGAACGCGCTTGAATTTGTATTCCTTGCCGGCGGTGGCGTTGTTGTTGTAATCGGCGGTGACCTTGATTTCCGCGAACAGGGCCGTACTAATAAACAGGACAGCCGCGAGAATTCCAACTAGGTTTAAGCGTTTCATGGATGCCTCCGTACATTTCGTTCTTCTCATTACTCCCTGACCAGCGGTTTGTAGCGGATGCGGTGAGGCTGATCGGCGAGGGCGCCGAGGCGGCGCTTCCGGTCGGCTTCATAATCCTGATAGTTGCCTTCGAACCAGACCACCTTGGAATCTCCCTCGAAGGCGAGGATGTGAGTGGCAATCCGGTCCAGGAACCAGCGGTCGTGGCTGATCACTACCGCGCAGCCGGCGAAAGAAAGCAGCGCATCCTCGAGTGAACGCAGCGTGTCGACGTCGAGGTCGTTGGTCGGCTCGTCGAGCAGCAGGAGGTTGCCGCCGCTGCGCAGCAGCTTGGCCAGGTGGACACGATTGCGTTCCCCGCCCGAAAGGTCCTTCACCCTTTTTTGCTGGTCCGATCCCTTGAAATTGAAGGCGGCCGCGTAGGAGCGCGCCGGGATCTCGCGTTTTCCAAGGGTAACCACATCATGGCCGTCGCTGACCTCCTCCCAGACCTGGCGTTCACCCTTAAGCGTATCTCGGCTCTGGTCGACGTAGGCGATCTTGACGGTTTCGCCGATCCGCAGCGTGCCTCCATCCGGCTCCTCTTCGCCGACGATCATGCGGAAGAGCGTGGTCTTGCCCGCGCCGTTGGCGCCGATCACACCGACGATGCCGCCGGGCGGCAGCTTGAACGACAGGTCTTCGATCAGCAGCCTGTCCCCATATCCTTTGCGCAGGTTCTTCGCCTCGACCACGAGATCCCCGAGGCGCGGCCCGGGGGGAATATGCAAATCGGTAGCCTGGGCGCGCGTTTCCGCTTCCATTTCCTCGGCGAGCAGTTTTTCGTAAGCGGTCAGGCGCGCCTTTCCTTTCGCCTGACGGGCACGCGGCGACATGTGCACCCATTCCAGTTCGCGCTGCAGCGTGCGCCGGCGCGCCGACTCCTGCTTTTCTTCGAGCGTGAGCCGCGCCTGCTTCTGTTCGAGCCAGGATGAATAATTCCCTTCCCAGGGAATTCCTTCGCCGCGGTCCAGTTCGAGGATCCAGCCGGCGACGTTATCGAGGAAATAGCGGTCGTGAGTGATGGCGACCACAGTCCCCGGGTAATCCTTGAGAAAGCGCTCGAGCCAGGCGACCGACTCGGCATCGAGATGATTGGTCGGCTCATCGAGCAGCAGCAGATCGGGCTTTTCCAGGAGCAGCCGGCAAAGCGCCACGCGCCGGCGCTCGCCGCCGGAGAGCCTGTTCACATCCGCGTCGCCGGGCGGCAGCCGCAGCGCGTCCATGGCGATTTCGAGCGTGCGGTCGATCTCCCAGCCGTTGCAGGCGTCGATGGCGTCCTGCACGCGCGCCTGCTCGGCGAGCAGCTTGTCCATCTCTTCCGGGGACAATTCCCCGGCGAAGCGTTCGTTGATCCTGTCAAAGGCCTGCAGCAGCTCGTGGGTCGCGCGCACGCCTTCCTCCACGTTGCCGAGGACGTTCTTGGACGGGTCCAGCTGCGGCTCCTGCGCGAGGAAGCCGGCCCTCACCCCCTCCGCGGGCCAGGCCTCTCCAAGAAATTCCTTGATTTCGCCGGCCATGATTTTGAGCAGGGTGCTCTTGCCCGCGCCATTGGCGCCGATGAGCCCGATTTTTGCGCCCGGGAAAAAGGAGAGCCAAATCCCTTTGAGCACTTCCCGATTAGGGGGATAGACCTTGCGCAGGTCTTTCATGACAAAAATATAATGATACGACACCGTCACGCTCCTTGTCGAATGCGATGATCGACTACGAACTTATAACCGTTCTTGGAGCGGGAGGCAAGGTTCCTATGGGAAGGAGTCAGGAGTCAGGAGTCAGAATAAAAGCCGCTTTGCGGCAATCTCCCGTTCTCGGCCAAAATATGGGGGGGCTTCAGATCCGGCATTTGGACGAGGCAGCCTCCAAAGGAGTCGTTATCGGGAAGTGTAATTTTTGTTGAGGTAGACCACCGCCTCTGGCGGTGCGACTCGAAAAGGCTCTGCCGTTCCCACGGCTTTCTATCCTCGGCATTCCTTGAGCTGGGCGCGCAAGTGGGTCCCGGCCGCCGGCCGGGACCTGCGGCCTTTGCTACTACGCAACCGCAGCATGATGGCAGCATCTGGAATACGGTACTGGTCCCGGCGGGCCGCCGGGACCTACTTGCACGCCACCCGCTCATCGGGTGGTAGCTCACTTGCGGTCCAACATGCAGAGTATTCATGGTCGCGCCTCATCCCGGACTTCTCAACAGTTTTTTATGTATCCTGGATTCCGAAGCTATTGCTCCCTAAGAACCCCATAAATCTTGTGGGGGCCCGGCTTTAGCCCGCCCCCACTGCCTTTGGGTAAAATATCTCCGATCAAAAAGATTTGGCTCAGGCAATGCGCTTCCAATTGGGAATCCGGATTTATTCTGACTCCTGACTCCTTCCTTTTGCCAAGTGTCATATTGGGGGACCGCCATTATAATAGGCTTCTGCTCGAAGGAGATTCGCATGCGCTGGATACGCCGTGTCCTGGTTGCAGTCGTTGTCCTGTTGATGCTGATCCTGGTTGGCGGATGGTTGCTGCTCGCAGGCAGCCGTGCGCGCCTGGACGGCAGCCTGAGCTGCTCCGGGCTCGCCGGCGCGGTAAGTATCAGCCGTGACCGCCTCGGCACTGTGACCATCGAGGCCGCAAGCCGGCGGGATCTCACCTACGCCATGGGGTTTATCCACGCGCAGGAGCGTTTTTTCATCATGGATGTGATGCGGCGGACTGCCGCGGGCGAACTTGCGGAGCTGGTGGGTGCGGCCGGCGTAAATGCGGATCTCGATCACCGCCGACACCGTTTCCGCGCGCGGGCACAGGTTGCGCTCGGAGCGCTTTCCGCCGAAGACCGCGGCCTGCTGGCGGCATATCGCGACGGCGTGAACGCAGGGCTGGCTGCGCTGCGCGTCCGCCCCTGGGAATACCTGGTCCTGCGCTGCGCGCCCGCGCCCTGGCGCGAGGAAGACAGCTTCCTGACAGTCGATGCCATGTTCCTGGTTTTGAATGAAGACGGCGCCAATGAGCGGGAATTGAGCTTCGCGCGGATGCGCAAGGCCCTGCCGCCCGCGGTTGCCGATTTTCTCCTTGCGCGCGACGGCGCGTGGGAAGCGCCGCTGCAGGGAGACATCGCGCCGCCGCCTGCGATCCCGGGGCTGGAGATTCTCGACCTGCGCTCGCAATCGCTCCCTGCGGCAGCCATCGCACCGGATGAGCGCGACCGCCCCGGCAGCAACAGCTTTGCTGTCGCGGGGGCGTTTACCGGCGCAGGAGCCATCGTTGCCAACGACATGCATCTGGGACTTCGCGTCCCGAACATCTGGTTTCGCGCCCGCCTGCGCTATCCGGACCTGGACGCGACGGGCCAAATGATTGATCTCAATGGAGTCACCCTTCCTGGAATGCCCGCCATGATTGCGGGCTCCAACGGCCACATTGCCTGGGGATTCACCAACAGCTACGGCGACTGGCTCGATTGGGTGCGCATCGAACTCGACCCGCGACTCCGGTCGCGCTACCGCGGTCCCGACGGGTGGACTCAGATTGAATACCATCTGGAAATCATTCAGGTAAGAGGCGGATCAGCCCGTAATCTTAACCTGGGCGAGACCGTCTGGGGCCCCATCATCAATAAGGATGTAGATGGCGCCCCGCTGGCGTTGTCCTGGATCGCTCATTTGCAGCGCACCCATAATCTCAACCTGCTGAAACTTGATCGGGCGCGGAACGTCCGGGAGGCGCTGGCGCTTGCTCCCACGATCGGCATGCCTCCCCAGAATTTCGTCGTGGGCGATGTCGACGGCAATATCGGCTGGACCATTACGGGAAACGCTCTGCCGCTGCGCGCCGGATACGACCCGGCTCTGCCCGCCGACTGGTCGTCGCCGGGAACCGGTTGGACAGGATTTGCCGAGCCGGATCAGTTTCCGCGCATCGAGAATCCCGTTGAGGAAAGGCTATGGACCGCCAATAACCGTACGACCTCGGACGCGTGGCTGGCATTGGTGGGCGACGGCGGCTATGATAATGGCGCGCGCGCCAGGCAGATCCGGGATGATCTGCGTGCACGCACCCGTTTCACCCCGCCCGACATGCTCGGAGTTCAATTGGACGACCGGGCCCTCTTCCTGGCCCGGTGGCAGCAGCTGCTGAATGCAGAACTGACGAAGCATAAGGATCCACAACTTGCCGTACTTCAGAAATTGATTGCCTCCTGGGGCGGCCGCGCCGCAGCCAATTCCGTCGACTACCGTCTGGTGCGCGCTTTCCGCACAAATGTTCACAAGGCGGTGCTTGCGCCTTTTGTCGCCCTGGTAAAGAAGCAGTTTCCGGATTTCGAACTGCCGCCGATGTTTGATGGCGAGGCTCCGGTCTGGGCCATGCTTCAGGCGCGCCCGGCATACCTGCTCTCCTCGCGGTATGCGGATTGGGATGCATTGATGAAGAGCGCCGCCCAGGAGATTGTTGCAGCGCTTGACGCTCAGCCCGGCGGCCTGGCGTCAAGGACCTGGGGTGAGCGCAATACAATGGCGATCCGGCATCCATTGTCGGCGTCTTTGCCGGGATTCTTTGCGCGCTACCTTGACATGCCTCGAGATGAACTTCCCGGGGACAGCCATATGCCGAGGGTACAGGGGCCGACTTTCGGCGCCTCGGAGCGTTTCGCTATCATGCCGGGGCATGAAGACCGGAGCTACCTGCATATGCCCGGGGGCCAGAGCGACCACCCGATGTCTCCCTACCATGGCGCCGGGCACGATGATTGGGTTCGCGGCCGCCCCGCGCCGCTGCTGCCCGGCCCGGCCGAACACCGCCTGACCCTCAATCCAGGAAAGTAGTTTCTGTCCTCGGGCGCGTTTTTGAGCAAAATCCCGGGATTGGCCTTCAACCTGGACCTGGACGTGGACCTGGACCGTCTCTAATCCGGATTATTCACGAAGAATCAGACGACACGCTGGCCGCTCAGCACAGGGCCGCGACCGTAAGGGAACGGATTGGTTGCCAATCTTACATTCTGTGATATTCGCACGTCGCAACCCGCTCCCTTACGGTCGCGGCTCCGTTGGTTTTGCGCACATACGTTCGGCTCTTCATGAATAATCCGGGGTTAAGAGGAAGAAAGGCGATTAATCTCATTCACCTATACCCGGAATGTACCCGCAATGCAGCGAAACAAGAATGTCCAGGTCCAGGTCCACGTCGAGGTCCAAGTCCAGGTCCAGGTGCGGAAGATCCTCGCCCAGGCAGCACAATAATATCCGGAGACATATCCGCCCGAAGAATTGCTGGGGACCCCTATGCGCCTGAACCGCTGGCGAGGATTTCTCCGGCCAATGCCGGGGTCATGGCATCGATCACGCCTTTCTGCCACTGGAACTTCAAATCCGCGCTCATCGAAGCGGGTGGCTCCATGGCATCCAATCCCTTGTCGTCGGCATACAGACCTGCGCAGCTTCTCAGCAACTTGGCATCGATGTTGAAGCCTTTCAAGGCCTCCACAATGATCTTGTCGCGTTTCTCCGCTGAAAAACGCCCTACGGACTGCGCCCCGAGAACGCAGTAAAGAAACGGAGCGGTGGGTTGAAAGGACAATGTCCTGATCATGTTCCCCTCCTGTCGCTGCAAAGGAGAATCGACCATGGACGATTTCATCCAGCGGACGAAAGTCTTTACATATAATTCCGGATCGGAGCACAGCACGTTTCTGCACCGTTCCATCACCGTGTTCCTGAACAAATCCAGAAAGAGTATCTCCGTGCCGGGTTTCATGGTGTTCCACATGCCTTTGACGATTTGGCCGGCCTCATTTGCCTGCTCCGCATACATGGTGACAAGGGCTTGCACCAGAAGGACATCCACTGTTGAATAGGAATAGTAAGTATTTGCATTGACACGCACATATTCCTGAAAACGGCGTTCCTTGGGCGTCTTTTTCATGTAGAAGGTGTAATAGGGAGTCGTGAATGAAGACATCCGTGACTTGGTATTCGTGATCCGGGATACTTCGGTGAAGTCGGGAGGAGACCACAGGCTCTTGGGAAGGTTGCGGCTTCCGTTTGCTGTGATTTCCCTCAAAAAATTCGCCCGTTCCGACGGATCTTTTGCGAACACGAATTTTCCCACAGAATCGTTGCCATCCATGACCGATGAAAATTTTTCTTTTGCCACCGCCGGATCTTCGTTCACCCAGGCCCGTCGGATTCGTCCGAGCATTTCATCACGATACCGGGAGGTTTCGACTATTTCGAGCGCCGTGTCGCCCAGACCGCGCCGGGTAATGAGAACAAGAAACCAGGCTTCGCCATCCGCCGCATCGGTTTTCAATTCGCATACCTTCTTGTACGCCTCTTTTGCCTCTTCTCCGTTCTGCACCTTGATTCCGTACCAGTGCGCGATGACAAATGAATGCATCCAGTCCGGAGTGTTTTGGGTAAATAAATCAAACGCCGCGGCGGTATCGGGTGCAATCCCGAGCAGGACATTTTCCAATTGGCGTATGTTCGTGTAAGTTTCGGAAAACTCCTCTTCCATCAATGATGAGTGTGAAATCTTCCGGGCGGCGCTCCCGGTCATCTTCACTGCCGTTTCCTTGTCGCGGAGAGCCACGCTCTGAATGAACCTTTCCAGGACAGCGAACGCCTTCTGCCGCTCTTCTTCATTTTTCTCCGATGTGGCAACCACCGCAATGGAACGATCGATGATGTAATTCTGAAATTTGGTCAGGATCGAGTCGTCGGCGTCTATCACCGCCGCCTCTTTTTCGAGCATTTGCTCGAGCAGCGGATTGAGACCGGGAATCGCGGGTAATTTCGAGACGATGGTTTTCCATTCCGGTTTTGTAAACGGATTGTTTTTATTGACCTGGATGAGCCAGTTCCGGCGATATTCGTCCGGCAGTTTGCCGAGAAGCTGGAGGGCCCTCTGGCGGTCGACTTTTTCCCAGGCACTGATCAGCGCGATCCAGGCCGGCCGTTTCCGCTGCCACCATCTCCGGAACATCTCCTTCTCGCACTTGTCGAGCTCATCCGCAGCCTTTGCTGTGGAATCCGCCGCAGCGGCCGATGCGATCCGTTCGATGCAAAGCTCGACAAATCCCCCTTTTTGGTTTTTCTTGTCGATTCTCCCCGCCAGATCCGCTTCAAGGCTTTTATACAAAGCTTTTTCCCGGACTTCCGTAAGATGGCCCGGCCTTATCTGCCGAAAATATTCCCGTGCCTTGTCTTTATTGACAAAGGAGAAAAAATTCGTCATTTGAAGGAGAAGAAAGGCGCGGGCAGGATCCGTAATTCCGGATTTTTCAAGAGCCGATTGTGCGCCCTGCAAAAGAGAGTTCATAGGAGTCCCCCATCCGTAAATGTGACGCTGAAGCGTGGTGCTTGGGTAAGTTGCGAAATCCGGCAATATTCTTCTACCTTATAAGCATTTCCATTGGGAAACGCAAGCTGGAACCGGAATTCTCGATCCCCCTCGATCGCATGAGCGGTTAACACCACGAAGGGAATCGCTTGATATCAAGATCGCGCTCACGCCTGCGTGACACTTGACCGTCTTGATCGTCTTCGATCGGATGGTTAGCGGCTGTCAGCAGCATGCATGCCCTGATTCAGACCATGACGCCCACACCCGTGAGCGATTCAGTCCTATAGCGCCGCCCTGCCGAGTCTGCGTAATCAATTAAACCAAACTCAACTCAACTCAACTAAACTCAACCCGGTCCCGGTCGATAAAGTCGGTGGAGCAGCAGCGGGCAACCCAGTGTGGTCTCGGAAATGAGGTCTCCAATGATGGCCGGCGGCACAGATGTTATGGACGCGCTCGATGCGGCTGCATTTCTCGGCGTGCATGTGGAAACTATTCGCAGGCTCGCCCGGCGCGGCGAAATCCCGTCGTTCAAGGTAGGCAAGGACTGGCGGTTCCGCCGGGATGCGCTCGAAAGATGGTCCGACACACAGCGCGCAGGCGGAAAGCCTGCTCTTGTGATCACTGTGGACGATGAAATCGAGGTCTGCCGGACGATCTGCCGCATGGTCCGGCGGCTCGGTTACAGCGCGTTGCATGCCACGGCCGGAGAGGCTGGACTGAAGCTGTTGTCCCGGGACGTGCCCGGGCTGATCCTGCTCGACCTCGCAATGCCCGGCATGAGCGGAGTAGAGTTCCTGAGGGAGCTTCGTGCCACGCACCCGGAGTTGCCCGTTGCCATCGTCACGGGGTGCCCGGACAGCGACCTGATGGTGGAGGCGATGAAGTATGGACCTCTAATGATCGTATCCAAACCCGTTGCCGAGCAGCAACTCAAACGAGCACTGCAAATGGCCATGGGGCAGAGCATGCAGGCCAAGTGAGTGATGTGATATGTCCAAAGCAAAGATACTGGTGGTTGAGGATGAGCAGGACATAGGATCCTACATTCGGAAATGCCTGGAAAGATCCGGTCATGATGTTGTCGCCGTAGTCCCATCCGGAGTGGAAGCCGTGACGGCTGCCCAGATCAAGTCTCCCGATCTGGTTTTGATGGACATTGCACTTCCGGGAGAAATGGATGGCGTAGACGCTGCTGCGAAGATCCGGTTTGACCAGGGCATTCCGGTGATCTTCCTAACCGGCTCATCAGATGAGCGGACCATGGAGAGGGCGAAAAGCGCTGAACCGATCGGATATTTGCTCAAACCCTTTAATTCCAAGGCGCTGTGGACGACGATCGAGAGCTCTCTGCATCAATATCGTTCGGCGGGCGTGCGGACGCAGGAAACCGTGCGTGCGGCTGATGAGAAATACCGCGAGATGTTCGAAAACTCACCCGCAGGCATCTATGAAACCACGCTGTCCGGTCGGCTTTTGAAGGCAAATGCTTCGCTGGCTCGCATTTTGGGCTATCCATCCTCTGAGGATCTGCTTGCGTCCGTAACCGACACAAAAGACCTGTTCGAAGATCCGGAGAGGCGAAGGGAGATGTTTGAGCAATTGGCACGGCATGGCACGGTCAAGGATTACGAAGTTCGTATTCGCCGTTGCGACGGCAGCAGTATCTGGATCAGCATCAATGCTCGTGCAATCCGTGATGCGAGGGGGAGCGCAACAGCCTTCCAGGGAATCATCCAGGACATCACCGAGCGCAAGCAAGCGGAGGATGCGCTGGCGAAGAGCGAACTGAGATATCGGCTGCTGTTCGAAACATCGCGCGACGCCATCATGACCCTTTCCCCCCCCGATTGGACGTTCACAACTGCCAATGCCGCAACCCTCGACATGTTCGGAGCGGAGAGCGAGGGGGCATTTACCACTCTGGGACCGGGGGATGTTTCTCCGGAGCGGCAACCAGACGGGGAGCTTTCCAGCGTCAAAGCGGGGCGGATGATTGCGGTGGCGCTGGAGAAAGGATCGCATTTCTTCGAATGGACTCTCAAGAAAGTCAGCGGCGAATCATTCCCTGCGACGGTGTTGCTGACCCGGGTGGAATTCGAGGGAAAGCGCGGACTTCAAGCCACGGTCCGCGACATAACGGAGCAGAAGCGGGCGGAAAATGAGCTCAGGGAAAGCGAGTCCCGGCTGGCGTGCGTCGTGAATGCCGCCCAGGACGGCATTATCATGGTGGACGACGAGGATCGTGTCACGCTCTGGAGTCCGGCGGCGGAACGGATCACCGGATATTCCGCCGCCGAGACCGTCGGGACCACCTTGCATCACATGTTGGCTTCATCCCGCCTGCAGCCCACTCAGCATGAGGCGTTCCAGGCCTTGCGACATACGGGCCGCGGCAATGCCATCGGCAAGACCATCGAAGTGCCCTGCCTGCGCAAAGACGGGACCGAGGTCCCCGTCGAACTTTCGCTGTCATCGGTGCAATTGAACGGGCGATGGACCGCCATTGGCATCATCCGGGACATTACGGAACGGAAAAGGGTTGAAACCGAACGCGACCGGATGGAAGTCATGTTGCGCCAGTCGCAGAAACTGGAATCGATCGGGCAACTGGCTGCGGGGATCGCTCACGAGATCAACACCCCAATCCAGTATGTGGGTGACAACACACGGTTCTTCGAGGACGCTTTCATGGATGTGCAGCATGCGCTTCAGGCCTACGGGAAGCTGTTCGATGCCTGCAAACATGGGCCGGTGCCCGACGAACTTCTGCACGACGTGGAATCCACAGTCCATTCGTCCGAGCTGGATTATCTTTCCCTGGAAATTCCCAAAGCAATCACTCAGACCCTGGAGGGGGTTGATCGGGTCGCCACGATCGTCCGGGCCATGAGAGATTTCTCTCATCCGGGGACAAAAGAAAAAATCCCCATCGATATCCACAGGGCGATCGAGAACACCGTGATTGTGTGCCGCAATGTTTACATGTATTTCGCGGAATTGACCACCGATTTCGACGCATCCATGCCGCCGGTCCCCTGTTTTCCGGGAGAATTCAACCAGGTGATCATGAATCTGATCGTCAACGCCTCCCATGCAATCGCCGGCAAGCGTGGCCTCAAAGCGGACTTGAAGGGAAAGATCTCGGTTGCCACGCGCCATGATGAGAACTGGGCCGAGATCCGGATCTCCGACAACGGCACGGGCATTCCGGAAGAGATCCGCTCGAAGATCTTCGATCTGTTCTTTACCACGAAAGAAGTAGGAACGGGCACCGGGCAAGGGCTGGCGATCTGCCATGCCGTAGTGGTCGACATGCACGGGGGCACAATTACTTTCGACACACAGATCGGCAAAGGGACGACATTCATTGTTCGGTTGCCCCTGGGTTGCTCCGGCCGGAAGAGCGCGGCTGCATGAAGCGACATATCCTCTTCGTGGATGATGAGGCGAAAATCCTGGAAGCACTGAAACGGATGTTGCGCACGATGCACAACGAATGGGAATTGCACTTCGCCACCGACGGCATCGCAGCTCTGGAGATCCTGGCCCGGGAATCGATGGATCTTGCTTATTTCGATTCCGTTGGCAAGGCCGACAGGCTCAGTGACTGGCGCGCCTGGTGCATGGATGTATCGGTGAAAGAGACCGTTGCATGATGGATAAAATTCTCTGTGTCGACGACGATCCGAACATTCTGGCAGCGGCGGAACGGCTTTTTCGCCGCGATCATGAGATCGCTGTGCTCACCGCTTCGAGTGCCGCGGAAGCGATGAAAATCGTGAAGGAGAATGTTGTTCCTGTGATCATCTCGGACAATTTCATGCCGGAAACGACAGGAATCGAATTCCTCGAGTGGGCCAAGACGTTTTCTCCGGAAAGCGTGCGCATCCTCATCACCGGCAGCGCGGATCTTCAGGTCGCCATTCACTCGATCAACCGGGGAGAAGTTTTCCGGCTTATCACGAAACCCTGGGACGGCAAGGAATTCCGGACCATCGTGTTCGATGCGCTTGACCGGCACAAGGTAATCGCATGTCTGAAGACCGGTGATGAGGCAAAACTCCTTTCGCTGGTTCGCACCATCGAACTCAAGGATCCCTATATAGGGGGACATTCCGAAAGGGTCGCCCGGTACGCCCTTCAAATCGCCGATGCGCTGCAACTGCCGGCAGGCGAGAAAAGGGACATCAAATTCGGGAGCCTGCTTCACGACTGCGGCAAAATCGGCATTCCCAGGGCAATCTTGAACCAGCCGGCCCCATTGGACGGGCCACAGCGTGAATTGATCCGGCAACATGTGCGGTGGAGCGGTGAAGTGGTGAAGACCGCCGGCCTTTCTGCCGTGGTGATCAATATCGCGCTGTATCATCACGAGCGATTTGATGGCACAGGATATCCCCTGGGCCTTTCCGGATTGGATATCCCCAGGGAAGCTCGGATTGTCGCTCTCGCGGATGTTTATGATGCCCTGACTTCAGATCGTCCTTATCGAAAAAGTCTGTCTCACGCGAAGGTCATTGAATATCTGAGGGATGAAAGGGGCAGGTGCTTCGACCCAGCCCTGACGAATGTATTCATTACGACGTGGGGAAATGGGTAAAGGGGGACGCACCGAGGCAAGTCGAATGGAATCAGTTTTTTAGCCTAAAAACGGGCCAAAAAACATGGGCCTAGCTTCGATTTTCGGGCCTAAATATTGCCCCAAAAAGGAAAACTGCAGGCACCTAGGCACCCGGCTCGCCAAGTTGTATCCCACGCCTACTATGTTAAGCTGACGCAATAGGAGACGCCCACCATGTTTATCCCTTCTCTCCAATATACGAAATTGGTAAACGAGGTGGACGTCCCCGGTTTATAGAGTGCGGAGGAAGTCCAGTCATGAAAACCGATACGGAGTACGGCGGGGCGCGCAGGCCTTCCCTGACGGATATCGAGGGGGTGCTTGTGGGCCACTGCACACTGGAGGAGCGTCCGACAGGTTGCACAGTAATCACATCGGAATCTCCTTTTGCAGCCGGAATTGATGTCAGAGGTGGCGCTCCCGGAACGAGGGAAACCGATCTGCTGAGACCGGAGAGCACCGTGGGCATGATCCATGCGGTATTCCTGTCCGGCGGCAGCGCGTTCGGGCTCGATGTCGGGGCGGGCGTTGCGAAATTCCTGGAGGAAAAAGGCCGGGGCTATCGGATGGGTGGAATGGCGGTTCCGGTTGTCTGCGGCGCCGTCCTGTTTGATCTGGGCGTTGGCGATTGGAAAATCCGCCCGGATGCCCGCGCAGGGTACCAGGCTGCCTGCACAGCCGGCGATTCTCCTGTTCCGGAAGGAAGCGTGGGCGCCGGCGCCGGCTGCACCGTAGGCAAGCTTTTCGGCCCCGGCCGGGCAATGAGGGGCGGGTTGGGGTCCTGGTCCTGGCGCCGGGCGGACGGGCTGAGCGTCGGTGCGCTCGTGGCCGTCAACTGTGCGGGGGACGTATGGGATCCGGCCCGGCAGGCGATCATTGCAGGTGCGAGTGCGGGCGGCGGCGGCTTTTTCGACAGCATGGCTCAATTGCGCCGCGGTCACAGGCCGGAATTTCCGGAAACCGGAAACACGGTAATCGGCGTGGTCGCCACGAATGCGACCCTCGACAAAGCCGGTTGCACCAGGATGGCTTGCATGGCGCAGGACGCCATTGCGCGCTGCATCTATCCTGCGCACACGCCCGTCGATGGAGATACCATCTTTGCCATCGCCACAGGGCGGCACCGGATCGAGGGCACTCCCGCAAATATCGGTGTCATCGGCGCCATGGCGGCCGACGTGCTCGCGACGGCCATTATCCGAGGATGTCAGGCAGCCGGCATCTGACAGAAATCCGGAAATTTAATTCAGGGACGTCCCACATGTTAACCTATTTCCCTCGCCCCCCCGAAATAGGTTAACGTGTGGGACGTCCCTGATTTCTCCATGCTTGCTTTCCCAAAACAAATGATGGAGATTGTTGGCCTATGTGCGCTTCGCTTTGTGATTTCCTGTGAGCAGAAAGGCGCCTATGCCGATCGGAGTGAAGAGAACACTGATCGCCTGCCTCCTGTTCGGAAGCTTGCAGTTCGCCGCATATCCCGCCGATCGCAGGTCGCAGGTTGAACTGGTGTTTGAGCACATCTCCATCCAGCAGGGTCTTTCCCAGAGCATTGTCGAGGGCATAACTCAAGATCAGACGGGATTCATGTGGTTCATCACCGAGGACGGCCTCAACCGTTTTGACGGATACAACTTTCGTATTTTCAAGCACAACGCCAATGATCCCGGCAGCCTGTCCCACAACGAATTAAAGGCCATTTGCGTCGACCACCTCGGTTTCATCTGGGTAGGGACCTTCTATCAGGGGCTTGAGCGGTTTGACCGCGAGAAGGAGCGCTTCACCCATTTCAGGCACGATCGGGGCAATCCCCGGAGTCTGGGGAGCGATATAGTCCGCTCGATCGTCGAAGATCGCAGCGGCACTCTTTGGGTGGGCACCACGGGAGGCGGCCTCAACCGGCTCAATCGCGCAACCGGCGAATTCACCCGCTTCCTGCACAATCCCGGAGACCCGCTCAGCCTGAGCCACGATGACGTCCGTGCCATCGCGGCCGATGCTTACGGGGCTCTCTGGGTGGGCACCCAGGGAGGCGGCCTCAACCGGCTGGATGCCGCGAGCGGCAGGTTCACACGCTACCTGCACCAGCCCGGGAAACCGGGCAGTCTTAGCAGCAACGACGTAAGGGCGATTCTCCAGGACCGCCGCGGCAATCTCTGGATCGGCACGTATGGCGGCGGCCTGAACCGGCTGAACCGCGGATCCGCGAGTTTCGTTCAATACCGCCATAATCCCCGAAATCCGTTCAGCCTCGGCAGCGACGCCGTGCTCTCCATCGTCGAGGACAGCAACGGCACGTTATGGGTCGGCACCGATGGGGGCGGTCTGAACCGGTTTGACGATCAGACCGGGACCTTCGTGCGATACGTGAATGATCCCAACAGGCGGACGAGCCTCAGCAGCAATCGCATCTATTCCCTGTATGAAGACCGGTCGGGCGTACTGTGGGCCGGCACTTACGGCGAGGGCCTGAACAAGGCGGACCTGAAGCAGAAGAACTTCATCCACTTCATGAGCAATCCAAACGACCGCAACAGCCTGAACAGCGACATCGTATGGTCGTTCTGGGAGGACCGGGCGGGGGACCTCTGGATCGGCACCAACGACGGAGGTTTGAACCGGCTGAATCCGTCGCGGAGCCGTTTCACTTCTTACCGGCATGATCCGGCGAATCCAAACAGTCCGGGCACTGATTCCGTCCGCATGGTTATCCAGGATCGCAACGGGGCGCTGTGGCTTGCCACCAACGGCGCAGGGCTGGACCGGTTTGATCCTTCCTCCGGCCGGTTCACTCACTACCGTCACAATCCGGAGGACCCCGGCAGCCTCAGCAGCGATGAACTGCGCACCGTATACGAGGACCGGGCAGGCACCATCTGGGCCGGCACTTACGGCGGCGGTCTCGACCGGTTCGATCCCGCGACCGGCAGATTCACGCACTTCCGGCACGACCCGGCCAATCCCGGCAGCATCAGCAACAACTATGTCCGGGCCATCCGCGAGGATGCCGGCGGCCTTCTGTGGATAGGCACCCATGGAGGCGGGCTCAACTCGTTGGACCGGAACACCGGAGTGTTCACGCGTTATCGGAACGATCCTCGCAATCCGCGCAGTTTGAGCAACGATTTTGTGTTCGCCGTTCACCCTGACAAAAAGGAAAATCTCTGGCTCGCGACTTACGGCGGCGGCCTCAACAAGCTGGAGCCCGCGACGGGGACCTTCACTCACAAACGCAGATCCGACGGCCTGCCCAACGATGTCGTCTATGGAATTCTGGAGGACAGCGCCGGCAACCTTTGGATCAGCACCAATTCAGGTTTATGCCGTTACAATCCCTCATCGGACACCTTCCGGAACTATACGGTGGAGGACGGTTTGCAGAGCGATGAGTTTAACGGGGGAGCGTATTACGGGAGTCCCAAAGGAGAGATGTTTTTCGGAGGCGTGCGCGGATTCAATGCATTCATGCCGGAGCAGATCCGTGATAATCCCTTCATCCCTCCGGTGGCGATCACGGACTTTCGCCTCTTCAACAGAGTGGTTCCCATCGGTAACTTCGAAAATCGGCGCGGCATACTCGACAGATCGATAACTTTCAGCCCATCCATCGAGCTCTCCCACCAGGACCAGATCATCTCCTTCGAGTTCTCCTCCCTCCACTACGCCTCTCCTGTCAAGAATCAGTATGCCTACCGCATGGAAGGGCTCAACGACAACTGGATCGAACTCGGCACGCGGCGTTTCGTCATGTTCACGACCTTGCCCAGCGGCAAATACGTTTTCAGGCTGAGAGGATCGAACAGCGACGGCGTCTGGAACCTTGATGGCGCCTCGCTGGTGATCACGGTGAAGCCTCCGTGGTGGAGTACCAGCTGGGCATTCGGATTATACGCGCTGCTGACGGTTGGCATTTTTACCGGCATCCTGCTCTTTGTGAGGGAGCGTGAACGGGAGAAGGCCATGGTCCGGGAAGCGGAGCTGCGGGCGGCTGCTGCCGAAATCCATGCAAAGCTTGCGGCAACGGAGGCCGAAGCGATCCAGGCCGAGAACTCCCGCAAGACGAAGGAGCTCGAGGAGGCACGCAAGCTGCAGTTGTCGATGCTGCCGGAAAAGCTGCCCGACCACCCCGATTATGAAATCGCCGTTTTCATGCGCACGGCGAGCGAAGTCGGGGGAGACTATTTTGATTTCGGCTATTCAGATGACGGAGCCCTGAACGTTGCCGTCGGAGACGCCACGGGTCACGGCACCCGCGCCGGAATCATGGTCGCGATCATGAAGGGCCTGTTCAGCACCATCGGAGGCGACTGCGATCCGACCCGTTTCTTCACCCAATGCAACCGCATCCTGTGCAACATGAACCTCGAGAACATGCTGATGGCCATGACGCTGGTCCACCTGCGGAGAGGCTGGGCCAGGCTTTCTGTCGCGGCCATGCCCCCGGTTCTGCTCTTCCGGTCGGCAACCGGCCGGGTGGAGACGGTTCCGATCGGGGGAATGTTCCTGGGGGCGCCCATCGACATTCCCTACGAGGAGGCGGTCCTCCAAATCTCGCCCGGCGATGTCCTTCTCCTCATGACGGATGGCCTCGCGGACCTGCTGAATGCCAAAGACGAAAACCTCGATTACCCGAGGGTCCTCGAATGCTTCGAAAAGTCGGCCACGCTTCCGCCCAAGGCCATTATTGACAACTTGCTCGCGCAGGCAGATGAGTGGCGAGGGAGCAATCCGCAGCAGGATGACATCACTCTGATTGTCATCCGCATGAAACCGCCGAGCGAAATCAGCGGGACCTAGGAGTCTGTCCGAGAATTAGTAGGGGTCGCGCGCATGGGGCTTGCGCGGCGAGCGCAAGGCGCGAGGAGGAGGCGATGTCGGTGCGCATCGTTGACGACGAGCAACGCAGCGATCGCCGCGCAATCCCCATGCGCCCTTCGGGTTCCGGGC
>Ga0315277_10002923_pt1 | contig 23463 bp, 18 predicted proteins | sample YL17G05_15_MG_FD_203695 | JGI IMG/M metagenome (GOLD analysis project Ga0315277, IMG submission 203695) | Sediment microbial communities from Yellowstone Lake, YNP, Wyoming, USA - YL17G05_15 | ecosystem: Environmental > Aquatic > Freshwater > Lake > Sediment | place: USA: Wyoming | collected...
CCGGCTCGGATCGTATTTGTTCGGCAGCAGGATGGATTCGGCGCCCGTCGGACGAGCCGCATTGGCCGCGAGGACGAGATTACCCTGCTGAACTGCCTTGCGGTAGTTCGCGATCTCCAAGCTTCCATTGACAATCACATTGTCGCGGACCTCGCAGTCCTCGTTGTAAGGCGCTGTGTAGCCGATCCTCATATCGACGCCGTAGAGGTAGTTGCGAAGCACGCGGATGCCGTGGCTGGGCCGGCCGCCGCCGATCAGGAACGGGCCTTTGCCGTAGCAGATGTTGTCCGTGACGAGGTAATTATTGACGTAGGCGCGCTCCGAGCCGTAGGCGTGCATCGTGTAGCTGCCGTCGTAGGGGCAAGTCATGATACAGTTGGAGATGGTTTTCACGCCTTCATCGTTCTGAGTATAGATGCAGTGCCCGTGGCCGCGATCCACGCCGAGCCAGCCGTTGTCGTAAATGATGCAGCCGTAGATCTCCGGATCGATCTCGCCCTTCCAGCAACTGACGCCCTGGTTGCAGTTATGAATGACGAGACTAATGTACTTGCAGTCGGTACCGCCATGCATGTGCAGGCCGCCCCACGGTCGTTTCAGGTCCGCCGGACTCGACCCCGCACTAACCGGCTTTTCCGGCAGAGGCTCTGATACGAAGACCTCCAAGTCCCGAATCCAGACGTGCGCCGATGGGCTCTGGACCGCCAGCCCGCCATCGATTCGCGCCCGCTCCCCCGGCGCCGGCCGCACGTGGATGGGTTGATCCGCCGAGCCTTTGAGCCGGACATCGAACAATTCATTCGGCCGCCTGCGATATGTGCCTTCCAACAGGTGGATCGTATCGCCCGGCTGGACCTCCCGCCGACTATCCAGCGCTGAGGCAATGTCCCACGGAGCCTCCGCGGTCCCAGGGCTATCAGCCTTGCCCTGCGGCCCGACATACCACTGTGCCGCAGCGATGGGGCCCGCATAGAACAGACTACAAAGCAGAAGGATTGCAGCAGGTGCTTTCATTGGAGAACTCCCAGAACGCTATCTAATCCATCATTGGCCACTCGAGGAACGGCTTTGAGATGCTTGTGATCACATCAGCGTCGCTTTCTGTTGCGCCCTCGCCCACGGCTCGGAACCTGACCTCCACTTTGATCAGAGGGCAGGCGCTCCAGACGTACCGCCGCTGCTGCCTGGTGGAAATGCCGCCCTCGGTCTTGAGCAGTGGCAGCAACTTTGCCCGGGTATCACCCGGCCGGATGGTCTGGATTTCCCCGAGGCACTGGCTGATCCAACGCGTGCAGGTCTCGGAGGCCGGCGGGTTCGGCGACGGTTGGCGATTGTCGATGATCGGCGTATCCGGCGGAAGGCGAATCCGGTTGAGATCGATGACGTTCGCGTCGACCACCAGCTCGATTTCGACCCTCGCCCGGTTCTTGAACCCCCTAATCTCGCCCTCGGTGGCTGGGACCCACGTTGTACCATCTTCCGAGGCCGTGACGTATTCGGGCAGCAGACCCTCCGGTGATTTGATCGATTCCGGCCAGGGCGGGCCCACCCACAATTCCTTGCCCCCGGGCCTCTGGGTCATGGAGCCGTAGGCCGGCGTATAAATCCGTGCGATGGGCAGATCGGTCGCAAACAAACCTCCCATCTTGCTGCCGTGCCCCTCGATGCTCCGTAGACGCAGCGGCGCTCCCTTGCTCTTGAGTTCAAGAATCGTCGGCCAGATTCGCCCGAACTCCTCCCGTCCGCTGAACCGGATTTCATAAACATTCTCCTGGATGCCCGTGGCAATCCCGAATGTCTTGGCCTGCGCTCTGAAGGGCTCCAGCGCCGCGGGCCAGTCCGCCGGCCACGTGCCCGTCTCCGCAATGGTTACCGCCCCAGAGGCCGCACGATACCCCAGGAGCATCGCCGCAAACAATCCGACACACATTATCGCGTTCTTTTGACTCCGCATCGTTCTGACCTCCACTGAATTTCTCGCACAATTCCAACAACGATGCTGAATTCTCAGTACGGTATATTATAGCCCCGCCGGTGCCGGGCAACACGGATTTCAAACCGCTGCCGCGACCCAGGGCAAGGGTGCAGCCGGTGTTCGGTGGCGGATTCCGGCCGCAACGCAGGGGGAGCCTCCCCGCTCGCCCGGAAGGTCGTGAGAGGACGCACGACCTGCGAAGAGCGGGGATCTTCATCCTCTTCGGGTGGATCGAAGGCCCATGATGAGCTTCGCTCAGCATGGCAGACATCGCCGGCGTTACTTCATCAGGAACTGTCTGCCAAAGGTCCGGCATACACCCATCAGCCATTCGCTGATCGTACCGATGGTCCCGCGCTACAGACCGCCCGGCCCGTGTCATTGCCTGCCCCCTGCTCTATTGCCCCCTTCTTGCGCGGATAGTTCGTGGGCGAACGATCCGCAGACTCTGCACGGGGAACCGCCACGATGACAGAAGCCGCGAGCACCGCCCGGCCGGCAGCGTCCCAAATCCCTGACATCGGGTGAGGTGCGACCGGCATTCGGTGGCAGATGTGCCGGCTTCCAGGGTGGCTCGCGAGCGACGGCTCGCGTGTCCATCTAGTGGATCAGCGCAACTATTATGGCTCCACCGGGCCGATGCAGCACGGATTTCAACCCGCCGTCGAGACAGTGTGTGACTGAGTCCCGTGGGCTCCAATGGTTTCGCAGGGCGGGCGAGGGCGTCTCGCCCTTGCGTCGCGAGGCCATCCTGGCCTCGCCTTGTCAGGCGTCGACGCGCTCCAGCGACCAGAATCGCTCGTGGTCCCCGCGGTAGTTTTTGCTTGAAAGCGCTGCGTTTTCAGTGTACGTATCTGCTCGTGAGTCGTAGATGTCGAAATAGGAATAGGAGGACTCAAGCATGTCGAAGAATCTGGTGTCCCGCATCCTGTTGGTGTCGCTGATAACAATCGCCTGCTCGCCGGCCATGTGGGCCCAGGAGGCCAACTATGATGAATCGAAAGTGCCGCAGTATACGCTGCCCGATCCGCTCGTGTGCTCCGATGGCACGAAAGTGACGGACGCGCAGACGTGGCAGAAGAAGCGACGGCCGGAGATCCTGCGGCTCTTCGAGGAGCAGATGTTCGGCAAGGCCCCGGGCAAGCCACCGATGATGACCTTCGCAACCGCCTCCATAAATAAGGATGCCCTCAACGGCCTGGCGACCCGCAAGGAGGTCACGGTCTATTTCACCGGCCGTAAGCAGGACCCCAACATGAGCATCCTGATCTACCTGCCGAACAAGGGACCCAGGCCCGTGCCGCTGTTTATGGGACTGAACTTCGGCGGCAACCAGGCGATCCACACCGATCCCGGCATCACGATCACCAAGAGCTGGATGCGCAGCGACGGCGACCATCGCGCGACGGCGGACTCCCGCGGCAAGGAGGCCAGCCGCTGGCCGGTGGAGCGAATCCTCGAACGCGGCTACGGCCTGGCGACGATCTATTACGGCGACATCGACCCCGACTTCGACGATGGCTTCAAGAACGGCGTCCAGCCGCTGTTCTATAAGCAGGGCCAGACCGCGCCCGCCCCCGACGAATGGGGCTCCATCGCCGCCTGGGCCTGGGGCCTGAGCCGGGCCCTGGACTACCTTGAAACCGATCCGGACATCGATGCCAGGCACGTCGCCGTCATGGGCCACTCCCGGCTGGGCAAGACCGCCCTGTGGACCGGCGCGGAGGATGAGCGGTTCGCCCTGGTGATCTCGAACGATTCCGGCTGCGGCGGCGCGGCGCTGTCACGCCGGGCTTTCGGAGAGACTGTCGAACGCATCAATAAGTCCTTCCCCCACTGGTTCTGTGACAACTTCAACAAATATAACGGCAAGGAAAACGATCTGCCCATCGACCAGCACGAGCTGATCGCCCTGATGGCCCCGAGGCCGGTGTACGTGGCCAGTGCCGAGGAGGACCGCTGGGCCGACCCGCGCGGCGAGTTCCTCTCCGCCAAGCTCGCCAGTCCGGTCTACAAGCTCTTCGGCAAAGAGGGCCTGCCCGCCGACGACATGCCCGCCGTGAGCAAGCCCGCGATGGGCACCATCGCCTACCACATTCGTCCCGGCAAGCACGACGTGACGAATTACGACTGGGACCGCTACATGGACTTCGCCGATAAGCACTTCAAGAAGTGAGTGAGAAGTTTGAAGTGTGAAGTTCGATGTTTGATTTGAAGGGCCGGATGACAGCATGTAGGGTGTGCCGTGCACGCCATCTTCTTCGGATTGCAGACACGTGAGGGAGCATCAATGAAGGCACGATCATTTCAGTTGCTGATTCTCGCATGGAGCGTGCCGGCCTGGGCAGGCTGCCACTCCGATCATCCTGCAAGCAGCAGCCACCCCCTGGCCGTGGCAGAGCCCTGTTCACCAGTCCCCCGGCAGACGCCGGTCTTCTATGATGACACCGGCACTCCCTCCAAACGTACGCCAGCGTTCTCGGAACTCGAACTCGCGCGCGTCACTGACAGGGTAGCGACCCAGACAAAAGACCCGATCTGGTTCATTCGGGTCAAACCATCGCACCCTGGAGGCTATCGTACCGCCACCGTTTATCTTGTCCCGCAGACGCAAACGCAAAGGGTCCGCGAGGGCCGCGCATACAACATCGGGGTGGATGGACAGGAGGTAACGGTACATTCATCCACAGAGTACATTCAGATCTCCAAACAGGGTCAGACGTTCACCCGGCAGCTTATCCTCCCTGCGGTCAGCGACCTGCCATTCTCCCGCCCAGACCTCCTCGATCCAGACTCCGAGAAGGGTGCGCCAATATCTGAGGAGGAGCTGATCCGGATAGTCGATTTCATCCGTCAACCATCGACTTACAGGGGAGCGCTTGGCCATCGCATGTCTCCAGAGAAGATGGCGGAGGAAGTCCAGAGAATGCCGATCCTCAAAGTGACAAGATGGCGGGACAACATCAGTGTCGATTTTGGGTATCAGCATGCCCCCCTGTTTGGCTACGGGGTGGGAGTCACGATCAAACCCACGTCAACCGGGTATGGGGTCGTGGGTTGGGGCGAATGGTTATCATGAGTGTCGTAGGGTGGGGGGTCCTTGACCCACGTGGATGGCATCGAAAGGATAGGTATGACAAGCAAATCGTCAGCTCGGAATCTGTGGCTGTCGGTATCGTTGATTCTCTTTGCTGCTCCATGTGTCGGTGCGGCTTCGGAACCGGCGGCGATAGCTGAGAAATATGTGCCAAAGCTGGAGAAGATTTTGACGCGGAATATTGAGCCGTTCTGGTATGAGAAGAGTCTGGACCGGGCCAACGGCGGGTACATCATCAGCTTCGACGCAAAAGGCAGGCTGCGGGAGCCGGTGACGAAAATGATCGTGACTCAGGCCCGGCAGGTGTGGCTGTTCTCGCGGCTGGCCCGCGCGGGCTATGAGCCGAAGAAGCACCTCGAAGCCGCACAGCTCGGCTACCGGTTCCTCAAAGACAAGATGTGGGATCCGGCCAGCGGCGGCTTCTTCTGGGAGGTGGATGTCACCGGCGATAAGAAGCTCAAGTCGAACAAGCACCTCTACGGCCAGTCATTCGGGCTCTATGCGATCTCCGAGTACGCTCTGGCCAGCGGCGACAAGGAGCCTCTGGATTTCGCCATCCGCTTCTTCAATCTGCTCGAAGAGAAATCGCACGACAAAGTCCACGGCGGCTACATCGAGTCGTTCACGCCGGACTGGACCGCCCTGCCGGCAAGCGACAACTCCTATATGGGCGCGCCGTCGGACCTGAAACTGATGAACACGCATCTGCACCTGCTCGAAGCGATGACGACATTCTATCACGCGAGCAAACTGCCCGTCGCCCGCGAGCGGCTGCTGGAGCTGATCAATATCGAGAGCAACACCGTCGTGCGAAAGAACCTCGGGGCGTGCACGGACAAGTACGACCGCGACTGGACGGCGCGCCTGGACAACAACTACGCCCGCGTCTCCTACGGCCACGACATCGAGAACATCTGGCTGCTGATGGACGCGTGCGACGCCGCGGGCGTGTCGAACTACCCGTTCACGGACATGTACAAAACCTTGTTCGACTACTCGCTGAAGTACGGTTACGATGCGGCCAACGGCGGATTCTTCTATACCGGCCCGTTCAACGCCCCGGCCGACGACCGCAGCAAGTCCTGGTGGGTCCAGGCCGAGGTGATCGTCAGCGCCCTGCACATGTACCAGTACACGAAAGACCCAAAGTACCTGTCCGTATTCGAGAAGACCTTCGAGCTGATCGAGACCAAGATGGTCGATTGGGACACCGGCGAATGGTACGAGAGCATCTCGGCCCAGGGGCAGCCGCAGGGCAGCAAAGCCAGCGCGTGGAAGGCCGGCTATCACAACGGCCGAGCCATGATCGAGTGCCTTCAAATGCTCAGGACCTGGAAGAACTGAGGGGCGACAAGCCAACATCCGGAAAGGAGTCAACTCATGTCCGACATCAGGGAACGAATTCTCGCGATCCTCGCCCAGCCGCAGCTTTGCGGACTGGCCACGGTCACGCAGGACGGCAAGCCATGGGTCCGCTACGTCATGGCGGTCGCTTCGCCCGACCTGACGATCCGCTGCGCGACACACAGCGGCGCCCGCAAAGTCAGGCAGATCAAGGAGAATCCCGAGGTCCACCTGACCTGCGGCGTCACCGACTGGCAAGAGCTGGCCCCTTACCTCCAAATCCAGGGCCGGGCCACGCTGAACACCAGCAAAGAGGCCCGGCACGGGTTCTGGACCGACATGCTCTCGGTGATCTTCGACGGGCCGGACGATCCGAACTACGGCGTGATCGAGATCGAGCCCTACTACATCGAGTACTGGGCCCCCGGGACGCGCGAGCCGGAAGTCTGGAAGGCTGACTGACGCTCCGGGATGCGGCACGCCCGCACAGGACACGAGGGAAAGGAGAACCGAATGACTGACGGAGCAATCGCCGGAGGCGCCGGGGCCAGCCAGGCGGCGGCCATTGCCAACGCTGTCCGGGCCTTCGGGCCCGTCGTCACCGTGGAGCCGCAGGATTTCGAAGCGATCCTCCGAAGGGCCGAAGCTCCGCTCGTCGTCTGCGCCCAGGGCGGCGTCTTCTCCACGCGCTACCAGTATTTGACGGCCTACAAAGGCTTGTTCTTCTACACGAAGACCCAGACTCCCCTGCCCCTCGGCCGCAACGTCGAAACGATCAACGCCCGGAAGCTCTGGCTTCCCGGCTAACTGATCCGCTTGCGGTAGAGGCGGGTCTGGAGGGCATTTTGCCAGGCGGTCCAATTCGTGTCGCTCAGCTCCGCGTCGATGGCGGCCGTCACCTGGTCCATCTTGGCGTCGAGGTCGTCAAGATAGTAGACCATGAAGGCCTCCGCCGTCGCGGGCAGCTTGGGCGAGCCGAACTCGTACGCCCCATGGTGCGAGAGAATGATATGACTCAGCGCGTCGAGAATCTCCGCGTCGATTTTGACGCCCCGGGCGCGAAGCGCCTCCACCTTGCGGTGGATCATCAGCAGGCTCTTGCTGATGTGGCCGATGAGCTGGCCGGAGTCCGTGTACGAGAAGGCCATGTCGTAGGCCAGCTCCTCCGTCTTGCCCATGTCGTGGAGAAATACGCCGGCCAGGACCAGGTCGCCCTGCACCTGGGGGTACAGCGGCAGAATGCTCTTGGCGACGCGGAGCATATTGTGCGTGTGTTCCAGCAGGCCGCCGATGCAGTCGTGGTGCAGCTTCATGCCGCCGGGGGCGTTGCAGAAGCTCGCCATGAGGGCCTCATCCGCCAGGAACTCGCGCGTGATGGCGGCGAGCTGGGGATGCCGGATACTGCCGACGATGTCTTTGACCTCCTTGAACATCAGGGCGCAGTCCTTGGTCGTCCGCGCCAGGTAGTCCTCGACCTTCACCTTGCTCGGATCGGCGGCCGCGACGTTGTTGACCACGACCTGCAAATTGTTCTGATACAGCTCGCTCCGGCCCTGCACCTGCACGAAGCCGGGCTTGGGCAAGCCCTTGTAGATCGCTTCCGTCGCCTGCCACATCCTCGCGTTCAACTGCCCCGTGCGGTCGCACAGGAACATGGCGATATACAAATCCCCCCGCGTCGTGCTGCGAAGAATCGGCTCGCGAACGACGTACACCCCACTGACCACCTCTCCCGGCCCGATCTCATTGACAAACTTGTGTGCTGCCACCTGCGCCATCATCGACTCCAATTATGCCTACGATCCATTGCCAAAGCGGGGCCTATCATAGTGCCCCACCCCCCCGCTGGCAAGAAATGATTCCGCGAAACACCGGCTGAAGATCTCCGCTAACCACCGATGAAGATAGATGAGGCGCACTGGTCACGCACAGGCTGTCAAAGCTCCGGAAGGCGATCCCTATCGCGCCGGGCGCGCAGACTTGGAGGTACGCCAAGACTCTCCCTGTATCTCTCAGGTCGAACGCTGGCGCTCAGCCGCGGCCGGAAGCCGTAGCGCAGCATAGGCTGCACGCAATCGATCGCAGCGACTTGCTGGGTGGTGACCTGTATCACGAGTTCCGCCACATCTGATAGACGTGTTGCCCCACTCCATCCAGATCGGGGAATAGGGTTCCTCGATGTACCCCGAGCCTCTGAAGCTCAAGCCTCAAACGCGGACGGGCAGCATTGGGGATGCGAATCCTCGCAAGACGGAGTCCCCAAGGATCTGGCATTTGCTTGAAGTTCGCGGGATGAACTGTGAAAACCCCGGACTGCGTCGAGACTCTCGAATGGACATGCGGCGGCCGGTAGAGAACGATGCGCTCGAATTCCAACGGATTCGGGCACTTACTGGTATCCAGAGACTCCTCACGTTCCACGTATGCGTAGCACCACACTGTACTATCCGTCTGCCTCGGGGTCTCAACTGCAAAGAACAACGCCGCTAAAGGGTTCTCTGTCCAATCTAGGAGACGTGTAGGCACGCCATGATGTCGCGCGAGCGCTAAGAACTCCCAGTCGTCCCTTGGCAACTGGTGCAGATGGGGCCGAGCATACCTCTTGAACTCCTCCAAGGCTAACCGCTCGTGGTCCTTCCGTGTCATTAGCTTTCGAGCATCACAGAAGTCGGCGCGGTCTATCGCCGGTTCGAGCTCCCAGTCTATGTCAGCGTGACCACGAAATAGGTACGGTGACCGGAGTCCCTCTAGAATTAGGTGAACGAACTTGACAATCGTGTCTGCATCGTATTCGTCAAATGCAAACCAGGTGTTCCCCATACTCGGCCCCTATGCAGCCAAACGGCGCAACTCACCCGTGAGGAGACCACAAAGCGGACACCGGATAGGGTGGAGTTGGCTATTCGGAAGACTCGCATTCCACAAACGCCTTCCTCCGTGCGACTCTGCAAGCAATCACGAAGTTCTTCCTGTTCTGTTCAGACGGTTCATAAGCCTGTAAAAGATGATATATCTCGTCCGGGTGTTCAAAGACAACGCTGTTCGGAACACGCAGGACCTGGAATCCGACTTCGCGCAACCACGCATCACGCCGGGCATCATTGCCCTTCTTCAAGGCATGTGACGTGCCATCGATTTCCACAAGCAGATTTCGGGAGGGTATTGCGAAATCGATAATCATCTTCCCGATGACCAATTGACGTCTTTTCCGCTTTATCCCGACATCTTGCAGAATACTCCAGAATCTTGCCTCTGCCCCTGTTGGTCTAAGACGCAACCTTCGAGCTCGGGACCGCATTGTACTCGAGGATTTCTTGTCGTACCTCATCTCGTGGCCCAACAACGACTATACAGTCTATATGAGACGGGAAGCCGGGAGTTTTGCTTTCTACTGCTGCATCGACAGTACCCATTTGGCCGTCTGCTCAATCCGCTGGCGGGATAAACCGTCCATGATGGTATCATAGTGGCAGGTAGGAGCCAAGGCAATGCAAAAGGTCGCGCACCAAGACTCCGGATTTCCGGGGGATTTCCGGGCGCCCGCTTGCACTGGGGGGCGGGTTCGGCTATAAGGATGGGCTCTGTCAAAGGGCATCTGAAAAGTAGCACGGGCATCCTGCCCGTGGGTATCACGGGCGTCTCGCCCGTGGAAGAGACGGTACTTGGCAGGGCCAAGATGGCCCTGCGACTCATGGGCAAGATGCCCATGCCACAACGGATCGGCTTTTCAAATGCCCTCTGAAAGTCGCGGTGGCATTGAACAGGCTGTGGAATTCGAGGGATGACATGAGATATGGGCAAATGTTGATTCCGACGGTGAAAGAGGTGCCGGCGGAGGCGGAAATCACCAGTCACCAGTTGATGATCCGGGCGGGCCTGATCCGCAAGGTGGCCAGCGGCACGTACACGTATCTGCCGCTTGGGTGGCGGACGCTCAAGAAGATCATCGCCATCGTTCGCGAGGAGATGGACCGGGCCGGGGCCCAGGAGATCATCGTGCCCTGTCTGCAGCCGCTGGAGCTGTGGCAGCAAACGGGGCGGAGCGAAGATTATGGCGAGACCATGTTCCGGCTCAAGGACCGGCACGAGCGATGGAACGTGCTCGGCCCGACCGCCGAGGAGGTCTTCACGTTCCACGCGGCCGCCGAGCTCAACTCCTACAAGCAACTGCCGGTCAACCTTTACCAGATCACGCCGAAGTTCCGCGATGAATTTCGCCCGCGGTTCGGCGTCCTGCGGTCGCGTGAGTTCATCATGAAGGACGCCTACAGCTTCGACGCGACGCCCGAGAGCCTGCACAAATCGTACATGGCGATGTACAACGCCTACTGCCGGGTCTTCACTCGCTGCGGCGTCGCGTACGTGATCGTGGAGGCTGAGTCCGGCGAGATGGGCGGCACAGGCTCGCACCAATTCACCGTCCCCTGCGAGAACGGCGAGGACACCATCGTCTACACCGCTGACGGCTCCTACGCGGCAAATCTGGAGAAGGCCGCCGTCGATCCGTTGCCCAAGGAGCCCGCACGCGACGTCCCCCCGCCGCAGGATGTCCACACGCCGAACGTCGGCACGATCGAAGCCGTCTGCGCATTTCTCAAGGCCCAGCCGCGAGACATGATCAAGACACTGATCTACTCATCCACCGCAAAGGAAGCGGCCAAGGAAATAGGCGCTGAGCTTGCTAAACATGATGGACGACAGGCGATTACCAAGGCCTACTGTGAATTAGACTACGCTGTTTTGGTCCGTGGCGATCATGAAGTTAATCCTGAAAAGCTGCGTGCTGTGATCGGAGGATCAGTTAACCTTGCGAATGAGGCTACTATTGCCGAGGTCACTGGCGCCAAGGTCGGCTTTGCGGGTCCGGTGGGACTGGCCGGTCGGGTGTTCAAGATGGTTATCGATCACGCCGTCGCGGCGATGGCCGTCGGCATCACCGGCGCAAACAAGACCGACTACCACACGAGGAACGTCGTCCCCGGCCGGGATTTCCCGCTGTCGGGTGACAATGTGCTCGTGGCCGATATCCGGATGGCCCAGCCCGGCGATACGCACAACGGCGTGCCCGCGCTGTTCAAGAAGGGCATCGAGGTCGGACAGGTCTTCAAGCTTGGCACCAAGTACAGCCAAAAGCTCGGAGCCAACTTCAAAGACGAAAATGGCGAGCTGCACCCCTGCCTCATGGGCTGCTACGGCATCGGCATCAACCGCATCATGGCCTCCGCCATCGAGCTGTACAACGATGAGAATGGGATCATCTGGCCGATCTCCATCGCCCCGTTCGAGGTGATCGTGACGCCGGTGAACCAGGATGATCCCGACGTGGTAAGGGTCGCGGAAGAACTGTACCGCAAGCTCACGGAGGCCGGCGTCGAGCTGCTGCTGGACGACCGCGACCTTCGCGGCGGAATCAAGTTCAAGGACGCCGACCTCATCGGCATCCCCATCCGCGTCACGGTCGGCAAGAAGTCCGTCGTCGAGGGCAACGTCGAGGTCAAGCTGAGGGCGAAGCCCGAGAGCGAAAGAGTCGCCATCGACAAGGCCCCGGCGAAAGTCATGGAGCTGATCCGGTCGTTGAAAGAGAAGGTGACTATATAGAAGCCAGCGGCAAACTGGCGCTTGCCGCTGCCACCCGGACGTTTGGATCACGTATCCGCTCTGCAGCCTGAAAAGGTATAATCATGGGTGGCACGGGCAAACTCGTTTGCCCGTGGAGTCCCGAGTGGTTTGGCCCCGATCCAGTGAGCACCGTCAGACGAGTTTGGCGGTGCCACCCGGCGAGTGACGGGTGCGAGACCACATAGAAGATGTAGGTTTTGTCCGGTCGATTGAGAACGGTGTGCACAGCACACCCTACGAAGAAGATGGTGTGTGAGGCACACCCTACAAAGGAGAAGACCGATGAACAGCAACAAGTTGACGCGAAGAAGCCTGATCCGCAGTACATCCCTGCTGGCGGCCGGGGCAGTTGTGACTCGGCTGACCGGCACGGCGGCCGCGGCGGTTGATCTCGACAAGGTCGAGACCGTCGCCACCAAGGGGCGGATCAACCAGTCCGTGAGCCAGTGGTGCTTCGGCAAATGGTCACTCGACGAGCTTTGCCAGGTCTCCAAGAAGCTGGGACTCAAGGCCATCGACCTGCTCGGGCCCAACGACTTCGAGAAGGTGAAGAAGCACGGGCTGGTCGTCTCGATGGTCAACAGCCATTCGCTGACGGACGGCCTGGCCGACAAGAAGTTCCACGACGCCTGCCTTGCCAAGCTGCGCGAGACGATCGACGCGACCTCGGCGGCGGGATTCCCGAACGTGATCTCGTTCTCGGGCAACCGCCGGGGCATTCCCGACGACGTCGGGATCGAGAACGCCGTCGAGGCCCTCAAGAAGATCGTCGGCTACGCGGAGCAGAAGAAGGTCACGATCGTGCTGGAGTACCTCAACAGTGTCGGCCACAAGGACTATATGTTCGACCATATCGCCTGGGGCGTCGAGGTCTGCAAGCGGGTCGGGTCGGACCGGGTCAAGATCCTCTACGACATCTACCATGCCCAGATTATGGAAGGCAACATCATCGACACGATTCGAAAGAACAAGGAATACATCGGGCACTACCATACGGGCGGCAATCCCGGCCGTAACGAGATCGACGACACGCAGGAACTGTACTATCCGGCCATCATGCGGGCCATCGCCGACACCGGCTTCAAGGGCTACGTCGCCCACGAGTTCATGCCGAAGGGTGACCCGTTGGCCTCGCTCACGTATGCGGCCCGGATTTGCGACGTCTGACCGGCGGCCCCTGCGGTCTGCAGAGTCATGATAGATGGCCGATGATGAATTGGCTGCGGCTGACCGGCGGGTTGTGTGATCCGCCGGTCCGGCAGAGGCGGGTGATGAGGCGGTGACCGTGAACGCCGGGCCGTGAGGGCCTGGAATCATTCACCTGCGGAGAGACATCTGTCACAGTGCATGTGGGAAGTTAAGGAGCCCAAGCCGGTCAAGTTGATTGTCGGGATTCTCGCCTGTGATGAGCGATGTCTGGCGGCGGCGAGAGACAGCCTCGCCTCGGCGCTCGGCGAGATCGATCTCGTCAGCGACACGTGGCCCTTCGACCAGACCGATTACTACACCGCCGAGATCGGCCCGCGAGTCCTCCGCCAGTTCGTCAGCTTTGCCCGGCTGATCGATCCCGGCGACCTGGCGGACCTGAAGCACCTCACCAACGGCCTCGAACAGGAGCTTGCCCGGACGCTCGCGACGCCCTACCCAAGGCCTGTGAACCTCGACCCGGGGGTCATCGAGCCGTCCAAGCTCATCCTGGCCACAACCAAAAATTATTCTCACCGTATATACATCGGCAAGGGCATGTACGCCGAAGTAACTCTTGTCTTTGACAAAGGGCTGTGGCGGCCTCTACCATACACCTACCCGGATTATCGCCGGCAGGAATACTTCGATTTCTTCTCGAAGGTCAGGGACAGGCTCGTCGAGCAGTTGAGAGCCACGGCCCGGGAGGCGTGAGGTCGCATGACATGAAGCAGTTACGTCCAGGAGAATGATGCTGACCCCGTTGGCAGTAGCTCTGCTTGTTAGCTCTGTGGCGTCTTCGGCGATGCTGACCGCTGTGGCGAGGAAAGTGGCTCTGCGCTGGGGTCTCGTGGCGCACCCGAGGGCCGACAGATACCACCGCTCCGTGATCCCGCTCGGGGGCGGGGCCGCGATCTTCCTGACGCTGGCGATCTTCCTGATCGCCGCCGCAGCGGCGATCCGGTTCCTCATCGTCCCCGGACACATCGCATGGCCGGCCGACCGCGTCAATATCAACCCAGCCGATTTTCTCCACAGGTCCGGCGAGTTGCTCGTCATTCTTTTGTGCGCCACGATCCTGTTCCTCGTGGGCCTCTGGGACGATAAACGGGCGCTCGGCCCTTTGGTGAAGCTGGTATTCCAGTTTGCCGTGGCGATTCTCGCTGCATTGCTCGGCGGCGTCCGCGTCGAGTTCTTCATTCAGAACACGGCCGTCACCACCGTGCTCTCGGCCTTCTGGATCGTCCTGATTGTCAACGCGTTCAACTTCCTCGACAACATGGATGGCGCCTCGGCCGGAATCGCGGCAATTGCCAGCGCGGTCCTGCTGACCGCCGCCGCCTTCAACGGCCAAGTGTTCGTCGGCGGTCTGGCCATCATCTTCATCGGGGCCCTGCTCGGGTTCCTCGCCTTCAACTTTCCGCCTGCTTCGATCTTCATGGGCGACGCCGGTTCGCTCGTCGTCGGCTTCTTTGTCGCCCTGCTGACGCTGCGAACCGATTACTACAAGCAAGCGGAGAGCGGCTCCTGGTATCCCGTCCTGCTGCCGCTGATCGCCGTGGCTGTGCCGCTGTATGATTTCACCAGCGTCACCCTGCTGCGGATCAGCCAGGGCAAAAGCCCGTTTGTCGGCGACACTCAGCACTTCTCCCATCGCCTCAAGCGACACGGCCTGACGGACACTCAGACCGTCCTGACCCTGTACCTCGCCACCCTGTGCACCGGGTTGGGGGCGACATTTCTCTACCAGGTGAATTTTGTCGGCGCGGTCCTTATCGTGATCCAGACGTGCCTGATCCTTGCCATCATTGGAGTCTTCGAGACCACCGTCCGCAATGACCAGAAGACCAGCTAAGACCGGAGTTGCCGAGGACAGGCCGGTGCGAATCCTTGAAACCGCCCTGCTGGCGCTGTGCCTGTGCATCCTGGCGCTGCGGGCCACGTACACGGAGGCTCCCGTTGCACAGATGTTGACCCTGCCGGAGAGTCTCGGCGACACGATCTACAGCATCACGCTTTCTGGGCTGCTGATCTTCGCATTCATCTCCTGGCTCGCTGTCCGTATTTACCGTCGGCGTTTCACCTATCGACTCACTGGCATCGAGTTGGGACTGGTCGTCTTCGGGATCGCCGCGGTGATCGCCGCCATCGGCGCGTCGGACAAACGGTCCGCCATCACTCAGATCGCGGTCTTAATAGCACCCATCTTCGCCGCCCTGCTGCTGGCCCAGATTCTGACCACAGACTCCAGGATCCGAATCGTGCTGACTGTCGTAGTCGGCCTCGGCATCGTTTCCACCTACCAATGCGCCGAGCAGTTCCTGGTGAGCAATCGAATCACCATCGAGCAGTACGAGCAGAATCCCAAATCCCTGCTCGATCCGCTGGGCATTGAGCCCGGCACGTTTCAGCAGTTCCTCTTCGAGCATCGGCTTTACTCGCGCGGCATCCGCGGCTTCTTCACGACGAGCAACTCGGCCGCCTCGTTCGCCATCCTGTCTTCCTTCGCCGGCATTGTCCTGCTCGTCCGCCAGATAGCGAATTCCAGGATTCGCAACGGCGGATTCCGCCGCTGGCTTGCGCCTGCATTGGCCGTGCTCATCGTCATGGCCGGGCTGCTCCTGACCCAGAGCAAAGGTGGAATCCTGGCGTTCCTCGCCGGCCTGGCGCTTTTCGCAGTCTTGCTGGCCGTGCGCGAGCAACTCGATGCGCACAGACGGGCGGTCCTCGCCGTCCTGGTCCCTGTGGTCGCGCTGCTTATCGCTGCCGGTACATACGGCATGATCTCCTATGGTCTCAAGCACGATTCACTTCCCGGCGGCAACTCCATGCTCGTCCGGTGGCAGTACTGGCTCGCGTCGGCGAAGATGTACGCCGATCATCCATTCACAGGCATCGGACCGGGCAACTTCTCTCAGTACTATCCGCACTACAAGCCGGCGCCGGCCTTGGAGTCCGTATCCGATCCGCACAACTTCGTCCTGAGTCTCCTGGCACAGTACGGTCCACTGGGCCTGCTCGGATTCCTTGGCATGATCGCCGCACCTCTCTGGCGATTTGCGGCGGCCCGTCGAGACAGTCTGATTCCGGAGGACACGCATTCCACATCGCCGATGCGTAAGCCCGCCCTGCTCATGCTCGCTGTGATCTGTGTTTGCCTGCTGATCTTCCGATGGATACTGATCCCGACGCAGCCGACCGACAGCCCCGACATGCTGGTGTATCAGGTCGTGGCGTTGTACATCACGCCCGTGGCGGCATTCCTCATCGGCTTTCTGCTCGCCGGCGCCCCGCTGGAAGAGACGCAGCCGCAACCGTCCCGCCTCGACCGCACGATTCTGTCGGCCGCACTGGCAAGCGCCGTGCTCGCGGCGCTGCTGCACAACCTGATCGACTTCGCAATTTTCGAGCCCGGCGTATGGATGACCTTCTGGGTGGTGATAGCCTGCCTCGTAGCCGGTCACCTCCCCCAACGGCCGGACTCCTCGGATGTGCGCCGAAATGTGCCTGCGGTCAGACCTGCGGTGGTTGTCATCAGTCTTGTGTTGCTGGGACTCTACTACTTGTACGTGTGGCGACCGGTGTGGAATGCCACCGGCAAAATGCAACAGGCCCAGCGTGCCATCTCCACCGGGCAGCTCGATCAGGCACACAAGCTTCTCGATTCTGCCTTTGCCGCCGATCCGCTCTCGGCGGTCCCACCCAACCTTAACGGCCGGCTTTACGTGCAGCAATACCAACAAGCCGGCCAGAAGCGTCCCGACCTGCTCGAAAAGGCTGTCCGCTGCTTCCGCAAAGCCATCGACACGAGCCCGGCGGACTACAAAAGCTATGAGAGACTCGCGCAAGCCTATAGTGCGATGAAACAATGGCAGCAGGCCTGCGAATGGTATGGCAGGGCCGCCGAGTTGTATCCCGGCTGTGAGCGACTCTGGTTCAAGCTCGCGCAGGCAGCGGAGCAACTTGGCCGAACCGATGCCGCGCTGGCCGGTTACGCAAAAGCGGTGGATATCGAGGAGAGCTATCAGCAGCAGTTCCGCCGGATGTACCCCGACCGGGAAAAGGTAATCAGCCGGCTCGGCGACGAGGATTTGGCCATCGCCAAGAAACGAATCGCGGAGCTGTCCGGACAAATGGAACGAAAATGACTTACCCGGGAGAGATCCTCACCCCATCTGTCATCCTGAGCCGAAGGGGAAGAGCCTGTCCTGAGCCTCGAAGGAATCCGGCCGCCGAAATGAGGTTCTCTCGCGCCCGCTGCCCGGATCCTTCACTTCGCTGCGCTGTGTTCAGGATGACAACAAGGAGCATATCCGCACGAGCAATCTACGAAACCTTCGCCAAGACCTCTTCGGGAATAGCGAAGTTCGCGTAGGCATTCTGCACGTCGTCGTGATCGTCGAAGGCCTCCATGAGCGAAACGACCTTTCGGGCCATATTCTCATCCGCGATACTGACCGTCGTCTGAGGAACCTTCGCGACTTCCGCCGTCTCGATCGGAATTCCCTTCTCCTGCAAAGCTTTCTTCAACCCCTCATACTCGGCGGGCTCGGAGGTGATCTCGTAGAACTTGCCGGTGTTCTGCATGTCCTCGGCTCCGGCGCTGAGGGCAAGTTCCATCAGGTCGTCTTCACTCACCTTATCCGTGGCGACCGTGATCATGCCCTTCTGCTTGAAGGACCAGCTCACGCAGCCGGGAGTGCCGAGCGACCCGCCGTGCTTTTCAAAGATCCGCTTGATCTCCGGGCCGGTGCGGTTGCGGTTGTCCGTCAGCACTTCCACGACGATGGCGACGCCGCTGGGCCCATAGCCCTCGTATTGGATCGACTCGAAGGTGATCCCTTCGCTCTCGCCCGTGCCGCGTTTGATCGCCTTCTCGATCGTGTCCTTGGGCATGTTCGCCTCTTTGGCCTTGTCGATGGCGTAACGCAGAGTCAGGTTCATCTCCGGATCGCCGCCGCCGCTCTTGGCCGCGACGATAATCTGCCTGGCCAGTTTGCTCCAGAGCTTGCCCCGCTTGGCATCGAGAGCGCCTTTCTTATGCTTGATGGTCGCCCAATGTGAATGACCTGACATGATGTCTCCTTAGCTATCGGTTACCCGGTCAATCCCAACCATTTTCAATATCTCAAGTGCCGTATTATACCGGGTTTTCAGCCTGTCCATAGTGAATTTTCGCCAAACTACCGGCCGCCGGCCAGTTTGTTGTACTCCATTTCGAGCCAGATCAGGTGCCTCGCCTCTTCCTCCGCCAGTTCCAGGAGCATGCCGTGCAGTTCCTCTTCGTGCACGATTCCGGCGAATTCCACATAGAACCGGAACGCCCTCCGCTCTTTCTCCATGGCCACTACCAGGGCATCGGCCACGCTGGCGTCCGGTGCCAGATCAAGCTCCTGGCTATAGTCCGGCAGCCCGAAATCGACAAAATCGTCCACGGTTTTGGCGACGATCCCCTCTTTCATCATCTCCAGCTCCAGTCTGGCCCTATGCTCAAGCTCCGCATTGGCCAACTGCTCCAGGACCGACTGCAGTGCCGGGTCCACCACCCGGGTCCCGAGAGTCATATAGAAATCCGTCGCCTGGACTTCTCGCATGATGGCCAGTTCCAGGACCTCACCGACAGAGCCTATTTCGCTCATGATCCGCCCCTCGTCGCTGCCGCACTATCGTGAACCGTTCACCCGATGCCCCGGCCGTGCCAAGCCGCACTTCCTGAAGCATATCCTCTTCCGCCGGCCATAACAAGCGGTTTTCCCCCCTATCGGCGTCCCTGTCCCGCGTCACCAGCATGGTCCTATAACCGGCTAACTGGGCCCCGCAATACCATAACTATGGGGCGACGCTACCCCTTATGGCGATTTTCGAGGTTTTTTTCTTGACGGGCGTTCAGCGGTTCCCTACCCTGTCCGACAAGATAAGCAGCTGAGGACGAACAAAGTTGCTGACCGTCCCGTAGTGTGGCGCAGCGTAGGCTGCTCACGAGAGGACGGTACGCCAGGATGGGCGTCTTAAAGCTTGTCTCAAAACGGTGGCTAAGTTGCGAAGACACCTTATACGCCGCTGCCGAACGCCGGGAAACGTATGGCGTCCGCGACGCGACGACAGGTGAAGGTGAATCTGGAGTGAAATGGAGCAACCGGCTCGCAGAATTCTATCGCTTTCCAGCGAGGGAGCGGAAGTATTGATGATAAGATCGGCGAAAAAGCAGGCTACCGCGGGTCTGTGTGCTTGCAGAATTGCGGATCTGCGGAATCCTAGGCTGTTTTTAACCTGATTCTGCGTGTCTTTGCGAGGTGGTTGTCCTTTTCACGGCATTTCTTTGAGCTTTCCTGCCGGCCCATCGCTATGGCGTCCTCAGCAGCCGTTATATCGCAACTCCGTGGTGTGGAAAGGTAAGATTCATGGACGCCGTATTGATGCAGATCACGACGCTTCAAGCCGGCTTCGCCACGATCATCAGCTTCATCCTTGGGGCCTGCCTCTGTCTTATTGCCCTCCAGATGTTCGCGAGAACACGGGCCAAGACACGGGCAGAGGATCTCCAAAGACAAGTCGATGGAGCCAAGCGAGAGGCGGAGAATATCATCAAGTCCGCCCAGATCGAGGCCGCCGCTGAGGCCATTAAGAAAAGAGAAGAGTTCACCCGTGAAGCAAATCAGACTCGCGTGGAACTGCGCGAAACCGAAAACAGGCTCTCCAAGCGGGAAGACACGCTCAACCGCCAGACCGAGCTGCTCCAGCAGCAGGAAAAGGGCCTCAAGGAGCAGGAACAGGAGGCGGACCGCAGGCTTCGCAACCTGGAGCTCAAGGACAAGCAGTTATCGGTCCTGATCGCCCAGCAGAAGAATCAACTGCTGAAAATCACGGCGATGGACATCGAGGAGGCCCGGCAGCTCCTCCTCAAACGCCTGGAGGACGAGTGCGAGCACGAGATGTCCGCCCTGATCCAGCGCAAAGTCGAAGAGGCAGAAGAAACGGTAGAGGAGAAGAGCCGGCAGGTCATCAGCACCGCGATCCAGCGTTACGCGGCCGAGCAGACGTGCGAGGTGACGGTCTCCACTGTGGACATCCCCAACGATGACATGAAGGGCCGGATCATCGGACGCGAAGGCCGAAACATCCGGGCGTTCGAGAAAGCCACGGGCGTGGACGTCATCGTGGACGATACCCCCGGCATGGTCGTCGTCAGCGGCTTCAATCCCGTCCGCCGCGAGGTGGCCCGCCTGTCCATGGAACGGCTGATCCAGGACGGACGAATCCACCCCTCCCGCATCGAGGAGCTGGTCGCCCAGACCAAGACCGACGTCAACCACAAGGTCTTCCAGCTCGGCAAAGACGCGGCGGTCGAAACCAACGTCCGGGGCCTGCCCAACAAGATTCTCAGCGTGCTCGGGGCCCTGAGCTTCCGAACCAGCTACGGGCAGAACGTCCTGCGCCACAGCGTGGAGGTCGCGTTCCTGTCCCAGGTAATGGCGGACGAGCTGGGTCTGGACGGTTCTGTCGCCCGCAGGGCCGGCCTGCTCCACGACATCGGCAAGGCCATCGACCACGATGTCGAGGGGAGCCACCCGGACATCGGCGCCAGCTACCTCAAGCGGTTCAACGAATCGCCGATCGTGCTGAACGCCGTGGCGGGGCACCATGGCGACGTGCCGCCGGACAATCCGTACACGCCGTTGATTGCGGCTGCAGATGCCATCAGTGCGTCCCGGCCGGGGGCCAGAAGAGAGACCCTCGAGCGGTACATCAAGCGGCTGGAGAAACTCGAGGAGATCGCCACCAGCTTCAAGGGCGTCGAGAGCGCTTACGCCATCCAGGCCGGACGCGAAATCCGCGTCATCGTCGATGCCAACCAGATCGATGACGAGTCGGCCATGAAGATCGCACGCGATATCGCCCTGAAGGTCGAGCAGGAAATGACCTATCCCGGCGAGATCCAGGTGACGCTGCTCCGCGAAGTCCGCTGCGTTGAGTACGCGAAATAGACTCGGGACCGAAAACCGAGAAGCGACTTTCGTCCTTTAGGTCCCTGGGGTCCTTTAGGTCCTTTTCCCTTTGAGCGAAAGGACCTGAAGGACCAAAAGGACTGAAACCAGAACTAAAGCGATTTCATGAAACTGAACATTCTATGCGTAGGCGATGTCGTCGGCCGACCGGGCCGGCGGGTCCTGGCGGACAAGCTCAGGAACCTGATCACCGAGCGGTCTATCGACTGCGTCGTCGTCAATGCAGAGAATGCCGCCGGCGGGTCCGGGCTCACCCCGCAGATCTACGAGAAGCTGATGCGTTACGGCGTGAACCTGATCACGCTGGGCGATCACGCGTTTCGCAAGCGCGACATCATCGAGACCCTGGAGACCGCCACCGACATCGTCCGGCCGGCCAACTTCTCCGAGCATGCCGCCGGGCGCGGCACGGCCGTGTACAAGACCAGCAAGGGCCCGACCGTCGGCGTTCTGGCCCTGATCGGCCGGCTCTTCATGAAGCCGGCGGACTGCCCCTACACCGCCGCCGACAAGTGGATTCCCAAGCTTCAGCAGCAGGCGGACATCATCGTGGTCGATATGCACGCCGAGGCCACCAGCGAAAAGATCGCCATGGGCTACCACCTCGACGGCCGGGCCAGCATCTGCTTCGGCACCCACACGCACGTCGTCACCGCCGACGAGACGATCCTGCCCAAGGGCCTCGCGTATATCACCGATATCGGCATGACCGCCGCCCACGACTCGGTCCTCGGCCGAAAGACCCAGAGCGTCCTGAAGTCCTTCCGAACCCAGATGCCCGTGCCCTTCGAGGTCGCCACCGGCGACGTCCGCATGAACGGCATCCTCGTCACCGTGGACAGCAACACGAAGCGCGCCGAGCACATCGAGCGAATCTGTGTCAAATCCGAGGTCCAGGACGACACCCACTACGATGCCGACGACGGCCGCCCGGAGTACTTCAACGCCTTCTGACCGCAGGAATCCCCGAGCCCTGTCTCCTGAGGCAGAGCTCCCGGTGTGCGACTGATTCTCATGGCCGCTGTAACACCAGGAACGAGGAGAATCCCCTGGACGGACCCTGTCATCCTGAGCACAGCGAAGGATCTGGGCTGGGAGCGGAAACAAGCGTCGATGGCATTCGTTAGCCGGATGCTCAACTTCGTTCAGCATGACAAATAGAGGACGATTCCGGCACGGGAAGCAGTCACACGCAGCCCATGCTGTTGTCGCGTCAGATTTCGCAGAAAAACCTCTTGCCGAATCCCCGCCCCGGCGGTAGAATAGGGAAAATCGCGGACCGAAGGCGGGCGACATGTCATTATCATAGCTGACGCCGTCATCATACGATTTGAACGCCTTTCATATCACGCCCACCTTCCGATGGATGCCTCCGCTGTGTGCATCTTTGCGCGACGCACACAAGGATGTCGGCCCCCTGCTCGCAGGCGGCCCAACGCCGGCCCTCCGGCACTCGATCGTTCTCATTCATCGAAAGGCGACAATCATGGAGAGGAGCAGACAGTCAGCGACCTGGGCCATCATCTGCATCGCCATCCTGATCCTGTGCGCGCCCGCCCCGGCCAAGATCATCTACGTGGACGACGACGCCCCGGCGGGCGGCGACGGGCGGTCCTGGCAGACGGCGTATCGGTACCTGCAAGATGCCCTGAAGGATGCAGAGTCTCTACCCGCAACGAAGGATGAAGCTGATCCCTGTTGCGTTGGGGAGGAATCGGTGCTGGGGACATATCGCTTCACAGGCTCCGGAGGAAGTTCGGGTTACCACAGCACAGCGGTCTTCAGTCTGCATGCAGGAAGAGAGTACCAGGGAGCGTACTTCAAGGTTGTCTGGGAAGCAGGACCCGAGGACATCGGGCGATCCATATCCCTCCAGATTCAGGGCAACCCCGACCCCAATGCGGCAATCGTCGGATCGTTACTGACGAACGGCGTGTGCGACCCAATCGCGTTCCAGGGAGGAGGGGGAGGACGCACCGGCACGGACTGCACGCTCTTCACAGAGAGCCCCGGGATTGAGTGCACCTATGGTGACTTCCGCTACTATACCGTGACCCGCATCGACATGACCGTGAATGCCCTGAGCCTGGAGCATCCAAATGCCTCCCGGACGGACATGGAATGTGATGTGACTTTTGCGATCTATGGATATCCAAACACGAGTTGCCCGGGTGGATTGACCGAAATTCGAGTGGCCCAGGGCGTGTATAAGCCAGGTTGCACCGCAGCCAAACCCT
>Ga0315277_10002924_pt1 | contig 23460 bp, 28 predicted proteins | sample YL17G05_15_MG_FD_203695 | JGI IMG/M metagenome (GOLD analysis project Ga0315277, IMG submission 203695) | Sediment microbial communities from Yellowstone Lake, YNP, Wyoming, USA - YL17G05_15 | ecosystem: Environmental > Aquatic > Freshwater > Lake > Sediment | place: USA: Wyoming | collected...
GTAGCTCAGTAGGATAGAGCAACGGATTTCTAAAACTGCCCCAGATCCCTGCTATTTCATAACTAACGCTGATTTCAGCACTTAGCAACTGGTAAATATCCCAAGATTTGCAGATATCGCATCTTTTGGTTGTAGTTTGGTTGTAGTTTTTCAGCGGCAAACGATTGTCGAGAGAGCTCATAATCCAAGATGATTCTTGACCTTGGGAAATCGCCGGCCGGGCAGGCGAGTCGGTTGATTGGGCGGCGGCTTCACTCTCTTGGCCTCAAGGTACTGATTGAGGGCCGACCGCCTTATCCGGAAGTGTCCTTTCTGCGGGATCTTGCCCTGATCGCCGGCAACGAGGTCGACAGCCTCCAGGTCGCCGCTGCGGATGAGCCGGTAGACGATGCTCTTCGACAGCTTGAGCTCTTGAGCGATCTCCTCGACAGTGAGCCAATCTGAGCGGTGGGAATTGCGGACAGCCTCCAGCATTTCGAGAAACCGCCCCAGGTTGGCGAGAAGCTCCCTGCACACCGAGCAACCGTCGGTGTTCGCCTGGCTCTGGTCGTCCTCGCTGTTTGGCGTTTGCGGTTTCACTGTCGTTGGCCTACTCGGTAAACACCATTAACGAGTTGCAGAATCCTCTTTATGTGAATAGCCGAGGGTTCTTCAGTTCATTTATTATTTCGTTCATAAAGCAGCCGCCAGCCGGGCAGAACTGCTGCAGGAGTGGGTGCTGGCACCCGGCAAACCCTGGGTTCTCAACCGCGAAGGCGATGATAGCCGTTAACCGAGCGTGGTCTCCGATATCATGTCGCCGATCCAGCCGAAGAAGGTGGTACCAGGTCTCATCATTACCGGCGTTGATGAAGGGGTAGAATCGCGCAATAATCCTACAGGCCTCAAGTACCTGGTCTTGGGGCAGGTCTGCCCAGTGAAGCCGCCGGACACAGGGCGGGATTTGCCAGCCATCACGTTGGAGCATCGACCGTAATTGCGACTGCCGCTTTACGTGTTTCTCCTTCTCCTGGAGGGCTTCGGCAAACCATTCGGCTGCCTCCGGAACACGATGGCAGACTGCATAGGAATCATCGGGCCTCGGTTGCTTTGACATCTCGAAGATGGTCCTGGCGTCAAGGTAGACTAGCTCTTCACCGTGGAGCGCAATGACGGTTCTGCCGTTGGCACTATTCGTGGTGTTAGGCGGCAGAATGACATGATCCCGCACATAAACGTCGATATCGACATTCTCGACACCATCGTCGCGCATCTGGCGGGCGAGGTCGTAGTTCAGTGACGGCATCAGTGGTGTGGGCCGCCCATCGAAGACGGACGGCGGAACCAAAATCACGATCTCCGCCGGCGTAGTGGTGCCGGCGTCGGCCCGACCGTCGCGGTGGCCGTTACAGCTGGGCCGGTCGTCGTGCTCGGGGACAATGCCGACGCTGAGGCAGATAAAGTCTACGGATTCTTGCGGTATGCCGCAGTTTTCGCCGAGGCAACACCTAAGTCCCAGAGCACCCCTGCGGACCCGCTCAAAGTTGCTGGACGTGATCCGGAACCGCAGCGGGCAGATGCACTGAGGGGATGGATCAGATACCTCATGTGAGGCGGCGGGTGCCTCCGTATCGCGATTTCCGCAGCGAGGGCGGGCTGTATCAGGGGCTTCTCTGTGTTTTGCATTGCCCATTTCCATTCCCTTCAGCCTCTCCCGCAGGTCAATTATCTCATGGCGCTAACCGCTGCAGCGGACGCGCAGCTGCCGCACGGCTGATTTTCGCGTGACTGGCCTGGTAGGGGGGGCGACACGAAGAAGAGCACGCCCCGCACGGAGCGGGCTCTCGTACATCCTCTGCCGAACCGGTCAATCGAGGATCTGCGGCTGAACATCAACGGACTGCCCAGCAGCATGATCCCAATCAATTCTGATGGGATGAAGTTCTGAATGTGGTTCTTCGCCAACGTCGAGTACGCGCTCCCCGGTGTTGTGCGGATTGTAGACGTGGTACTTGGCGAGCCCGTATGCATTCAGGCAGATGCCGAGGAACACCATCACCACAATGATGAAAGACACCGTGATTACGAAGATCACGAGCCGATGGGGCACACCCTTAAGCTCGGAATTGCTCAGGCGCGTACCGAGTACTACTATTGCCATCACAAGTAGATCGGCTATGGCTACTATCCAAGCGGGAAGATATTCTCCTGTCATCTCGTTTCTCCTTATTGGGCCGGTGTTCCTTTGAGCGGCATTCGGCCGAGGCGGTTCTCACCGGCATTCCGGCTTTTCGTTAGCGTCTTCTTTCACGTCTTTGATGTGATGATCTGCAGCTTGTCCCTTTTCTGGTCGCCGCAGGGTCGATACCGTCGCGCGATCGTCCGTCCCTTTCTTCACGCGTCGCTTGTCCTCAACAACCAGGTTCCTTCCGCCCTCGTCAGGATGTCTCGGCTTGGCGCCGGGCCAAATCATGCGCATCGCCAGCAGGACCAACACGCAAATCACCAGAGCGACGTAGGGGAGCAAGATAAAGTCGAGCGCACCATTGCCCTCTCTTGGCTCGCTGGCGGCATGGGTCGTCTGGCCTGGGGTCCCGAAGAATCGAAGAAGCCCTATCACCGATAGTGCCGCCACGCACGCGGCCACGATCCACCCGCTCGTGTCGCCGAAGAACGACATGTCCTTGATGGTCTTGCGGACGACCACAAGCATAATGATGAATATCGCACACAATGCCAGGGCCACTGGCACGGTCACCACAGAAGAAATTGACTCTGTCATTTGGATCTCCTTTCATCTGATGAGTCTGCCTTGCCCAGCGGGGCAGTGCCGTATCGATTTCGCAGTGCCACGACGGTGGTGCCGGCCGCCGTGTTGGCGAACACGGCCTTGCCCGGTCGGGCCGGCGGAACGACGGCGTCGTCTGTGCTATCAAAGTCTCCACGGGCCATATTCGACATTACCTCGCGAGCAACGCGGCCACGAAGAACCTTACGAGGCTGATGGTCAGCATCCCGATGAACAGGACCATCCTCTCGGAAGGGGGCTTCTTGGTGAAATGGTCCAACACTCTTTCGATATGGCCGGTGAGCCAATCGACAGCCGGCTTGCCGGCCGAGTTGATGGCCATCAGCCAGGGAGGTTGCCATCGATAGCCGAGCATCGCCGCCAGCAGCAGCAAGAACAGGATGTCCGCCGCCACCAGGAACAGATGAACAAGACCCAGCACCAGATTCGTGAGCAGTCCCATCGCTTTTCCCTTTCATAACCTGGACAACAAAGCCGCTATCGTGATGAGAAACACGAGAATCAGGATGATGGCAGTCACGGGCTCGGAGAAGGGCATCGCGGAAGCTACCTGCTCCCACGCCTCACCCAGGGTCCGCGGCTTGCGGTACGGAAGCACGCTTGCCGGCGAGGATCTGGCGGTTCTCTGCGTGGCGGCCTTCTTCGTTGCGGTCCGGGCGGGACCCGGTGCCTGTATGACCTGCCACGCCGTATTGATTCTGGCCAGTTCCGCGTGGGCGCTTTGCCGAGCGGACACCGGCATGCCCGGCACCATCTGCAGCCTGAGCTTCCGGCACTTGTCCTGGTACAGCAGCTCTGCCTTGGAACGGCCGGCAGAGCTGCTGGTACCCAATACCCGGTAGGCTTCCGCCTTTGTCATTTGCCACCCCCGTGCCAAAGCAGGCCTTTCGCCAACGCCGTATAGTGTTCGGACAGGGTTTCCGGGTCCTTGATGAAGCGGTAATGGCAGAAACCATCGGGGTCGGTCGTGGCGACCTTACGAAGGAGAGCCTCGTTCACGACACTGGGAGAGCCGCCGATGCCCACGACGTCGATCACAACGCCAAGCTCGTTCTTAAGCCTGGTAGCCATTTTCAGGGGCTTACCGCCTTGGCCGTCGGTGAGCAGAATGACGTGTCTCCGGCGGCCGGATGGCGGTTCGTGCTCGAAGAGATCTACCGCCGCCCTCAACCCCTCGGCGAGGTCTGTGCCGCCGTCGGCCGTTAACCGGCGAAAAGCCCTCAGGATCGTCTTCCTGTCGGTGACGGGCGTCAGGGGCACCACCAGTCGCGACACACTACTGAACGAGATGACGGCGATCCGGTCACCCGGGCACTCCTTGGCCCGGGTGTCGTTGTATGCAATGCCCGCATGGATTCCGCCGTCGAGTCGCGTGGGTGGATAGTCACAGGTTCCCATACTCGCGGAAACATCCACTACTACGGCTGTATCTCGCGGTCCACTACGGTCGGGGACCGTGGGCGGGAGCGATTGTCGCACCGCGAGGGCGGCACCGGCCGTGGACGTGCCGGCCGACAGCCGCTGGAGAAGGTCGTCAACCGCACATCTTATCGACCCAATGAACTCCGATCTGCGATTCATGGTCCGATCCTTTCCTACTGTCATCCTGGGGGTCAGATGCCCGGCTTGTTGTGCCGGGCCAGGAGTTGCCTGCGGGCTTCTTCAATGTCGCTGTCCGCAAGCCCGGTGTCGAACTTGAACCTGATCGGCACGGGCCGGTTGAGCAGCTTGTCACGGACCTCAATATGAACAAGGCCCTCTGCATCCATGCGGATCGTCAATTCAATGCGGTCCGTGTTATTTGCCTCATCGGTTGGCTGAACCTGGACTTCGGCTTCCTGCAAGGGTGTGCAGTTCTTGGAGAGTTCGCCGGCGTGCCCGTCGTAAAGCTTCACGAGCACGGCCCTCGTGGCGGCCACGATCGGGGTGAAGTACTCTTTGGCCTCATACGGCAGCTTGGAGCCGGCCGGGATGATGGCGACGTTGTACTCGTCCCTGTTTTGCGGGTCCTTCTGGGTGACTACAGCGACACAGAGGTCCCGCGCCGCGATCGTCGTCTGAGGCCGGACCGCGCAGGCGAGATACTTCTTGCCTTCGACGATGATTGCCTGGTCGGGCTTGCCAAAGTAGGCCGCCGCGACGATCGCGGCACCCTTGGCGACGGTAAGGTCCGGATCGGCATCGGTCACGGGGTCTTTGCCGAAGACCTCCCGGACCAGTTCCGGGATGAAACGCAGGCGGGTGCTCCCGCCCACCAGCAGGACCATATCGATTTCCGCCGGCTGGAGCCCTGCTTTCTCCAGGGCCCTTTTGCAGCACTGCCGCAGGTTCTCACGGGTGGGTGTACAAAGCTCCTTCAACTGATTATAGGTCAGCTCCATCGAAGTGCGCTGCTCGCCGACTCGCAGGGGAATGACGGCCGTGTCCCGGCGGGCCAGAGCCTCCTTGGCCTCCTTGCAATGGTCCAGGTCTTCCAACCAGTCAGGGAGGTTCTTTTCGGGGTCGAGCTCCCCGCCTTTGCTTGAAACGAATTCCCTGACTCGCTGGAAGATGGCTTCGTCGATGTTGCTGCCGCCGCACTCGGGGTCGCCGTCGACGGCGATGGGGTCGATCTGGCCGCCTTCCTTCACCTCCATGATGCTAATGTCGAAGGTGCCGCCGCCGAAGTCAAAGACGGCAAGCTTGGCGGGCTTGCCCTTGGCCAGGCCATAGAAGGTGGCCGCGAGCGTCGGCTCGTCCACGATGTGGACCTCCTCGAAGCCGGCAATAAGCCCGGCCTGCTTCGTTGCTCGGCGGGCCGGCTCCTTGAAGTAGGCGGGAACCCCGATAACGGCCTTCTTGAACGTGCAGCCCATGAGTCGCTCGGCGCTCTCCTTCATGAAACGCAGCACCTCGGCCGAGAGGGTCACGGAAGTATAACCGGTGCCATCGACCGAGGTGACAAGGACGGGCAGTTGGTCCGCGTCCAGGTATCGCTTGAAGAGCTCGCCCACCTGTTCGGGATTGAGGAATTTGTCCGGCTTGGCGGCCTTGCCCACCACCGGTTTCTGGCCGGCGACGGAGACTATTGACAGCGTGGTCAGGTCGCCATCCAGGTTGGGGAGGACCTTCGCGGTGCCTGTAGAATCAAGGACGGCCATCTGCGTGGTCGTCGTGCCGAGGTCAATGCCCAAGTAGAACTCACCGGGATTTGTCTTCGTCTGCATCTTCTGCTCCTTTCAATTTGCCTGTTCAGCGTGACGATAGATAGATATCTGGGCCTGTCGTAGCACCGTGCCACGATAAATCAGGCCCGGTACGAGGGTACGTTCCACCTTTCGGTGCTTGCCGGCGTCGTCGGTCTGGATGGCTTGGCGAATCTCGTGTTTCGCCGGGTCCAGGTCATCGAGCGGCTGAGGGCAAATGGCCTCCAGGTCGAGATACTCGCGTTTGGCCTGGGCCATCTTGGCTGCCTCGGCGATCGAGTCGAGCAGCGGCTGGAACAGCGGGCAGTGCGTCTGGCCCGCCACGAGGGAGGCGGCCTGCTCGTGCAATTGCCGGATTGAGACGGCCAGGAAATCGACAGTCTCGAGCGACGGGTGCAACGCGTGACGTTCGAGGACGTGATTGCCAAATGCGGCGGCCTCTTTCTGGCATTCCGCGACGATCCGAAGGCATGCCTCGGCATCGGGCGACCGGTTCGAGACCTCCATCAACGCCGCCTTGATTTGGGCGGTCTGCTCGTCGAGGGCGGCGAGAATGAACTCGGTCAGCCAGTGCCGTTTCTTCTCGTTGGAACTCGCGTCGGCTGGCCCGCTCGGCGGGGCCACCGGGTTTGCCCGGTCGTCACGACACTCGCGTGGACCGTCGCGCGGGACCTCGTTTTCGCCGGCATGACGGTCGGAAATGATTCTTCCCAGCATGTGATACCTCACTTTCTCCTGCTCAGCAGGAATAGAAGGAATGCAAAAGCCAGAGCACACAAGGCGATTGTCACCAGGAAACGGCCTTCTTCGGGCGCCCGGCGAAGCGGGTCGAGGGTCAGGATGCCTCCAAAGTCCAAACCTTTGAGGAACTCCCGGATCCAGCGGGTCCGGGACGCCACGAGGACGACCACGAACCCAATCAGGATCTTTCTCCAGCTCAACTGAATCATGGCTTGTCCCTCAGCTGCATCTGCTTCTTCTGACGGAGCAGCGCCCCGAAGATCTGATAGCGGATGGTGGAATGAAACCCGGCGTCAAAACCGCAGTTGTGGATGATGGCGCGGACCCGCTCCTTCTGGTCAAAGTCGGTGCACAAGAATAGCAATTGTGCATAATTCTTCCCAATCAGCTTGGCTGCGTGGCCGGCGACATTCGTGATGCACCGGTGGATCACTTCCACGGCGATTCGATTGCCGTCCTTGAGGTAGGCAACAAGGTCGATCACCGGCGGCGTCGGCCCGTCCAGCGGCACCGACCGCTTGACATACTTGACCAGGGGATTGTGCTCCAGGAGGGGGACGCCGAGGAGGGTGAGGAACGTGTGGAGGTTCCACTGGCTGTCGCCGTAGGGGGATTCCAGTCCCAGCAGGCCGTAGAGCTTTCCCGTGGGCGCCAGCATCCGGTTCTTGCCCAGCCAGACCTGCTGGGCAAGGCCCTTATTCAATAGGCCCTGTGCGGCACCTTCTATCTGTCTGGCCGAGAAGCCGCATCGCTGCAGCCGCTCGTTGAAAGAAGAGTCCAGGAAATTGACTATGTCGATGGCCAGGGTATGCTCGTGCACGGACAACTGCCCCGCAACCTGCGTCGTCACAGCCTGTGCCGGCGGGGGAACGGCCACATCGCTGATGCGGCTTAGGGCCGGGCGGGTACGTTGATGCCCGGCCTCGGGGCCTGCCGGGACCTCGAACAGGCTCGCCCAGCGTTCCGTCCGCAAGGGTTCGATCCTATCATTGTTACCCATGGTCCGGCCCCCTCAAATCAAGGACGTTCTCCACGTAGCCGTGAACCACTTCATTCCAGACGGAACTGCCGCACATTGCGACGACCTCTCGTTGCTTCAGACGCGAAAGAGCGAGACGCTGCGGTTCGCTCAGGCCCATCAACTTCGCGACGAGTTGGGTATCCGATGCATGGTGCAGGGCACCGATCTGAACGACGGTCTGCATGAGGGAGAGGACCCCGGAATCGACCAGGTGCGGGACTTGGCTGACCGCGATGAAGCAACGGCCGCTGGAACGCAGGGTGGTCAAAATAGAACCAAGGCTCGACAGACTGCGGCCGGCGTCGAACCCTTCCCTCGCGCCGACGTAGCGGTGCGCATCATCGATTATCAAGGCACTCTTGGGACCATCAGAGGGTGGCGAGAAGCGATCGAGCTCGTGCAGGTACCACAGCAGGAACACGGCCAGGAACCTGGCGGCGAAATCGTCGGTGATAGATCGCGTCCCGAAGATCACATTGTGGTCACAAAACAGGCGCGCAAGGTCAATGCCCTTGCGGCACTTGAACAGATTGCCGCTGCCGGACAGGACGCGGGATAGCCCCGTGACCAGTGCGTCCTTGTACTGGCTTCTGCGCCAGCTTGAGATGCCCTCTACGAAGGGGATCGAGTTAAACAGATCTTGCAGGCAAATCTCCGTGGACTTGCCAGATGCTCGCATGAAGTTCTCCCGCGCGGCCACGGCTACGGTCGCCGCGCCCTGCAGGATCTCGGTTCCATAGACGACGCCGATGACCTCTCCGATCTGCGGGACCAGGGAGGGTAGCCACTTGTCATAGGTCAGGCCCCCGGGCGGGGGCTTCAGATCGATGCCGATGTCGGGGTCGTCGGCATCGATATAGAGGGCCCCCAGCGGCTCGGCCCATGGCTTGAGCTCCAACTTGGGATCAATCACGAACCAGTGTATGGGCGGCTGCGCCGCGTTGAATTTAAGTAGTAACCAGATCAAGAATCGCGACTTCCCCCCACCCTGCGGGCCGGTCACGAAAAGGCCCCGACTCAGGGCCCGACGCGGGATCATGAACGGCGTCCCGTCCACCTGCGTCACCAGATGGATCTCGCCCTGCGACAAGAGTTGGGACGGCGCCAGCGGCCGTAATATATCTCCAGTGCGCATGTCCACAATGCGATCTGACTCGAGGAGGAGGCGGATCTGCTGGCGGGCCCATTGGCGGTTCTTGCCGCTGCACAGGGCTGCTTTCTCCACAAGCCACTGGACTTCGGGCTGGAACAGCAGCTTGCGGCGGCGCAATTCGCTTTCAAGACTGAGCAATTCTTTGTCCGGCTCCATCGACCTGAACCCGCCTGACCCCTCCTCGAACAGGAAGTCGGAGCCTGATGGGTCCTTGTCTTTGTACATAGGGCATCCTCCAACGGCTTCTTGACAACTTTCGAACCGGTGATGGCCAATGGCGGGAGATCCGGTGCCGACGGCGGCCACAGAGGATTGTGTCGCCGCGAGGGCGGTCATCGCGAACATAATCCAGTTAATGAGCTTCTTGTCCATCTTCGTGCTCCTGTCGATGCGTTTGGGGCGTGTCTTCACTGTTTTCGCCGAACAGCGCAATGATCGGGCCGAGAATCATTCTCATGGTGTCTTGCCGTTGGCGCTGATTGGTCTCTTCGGGCCCAAGGTAGGTTGTTGTGCCGTCCGGATTGGCTACGGCTGTGTAATGCTTTGGGCAGCACAGTCGGCCGGAACTGGTGATCTTGCCGCAATCTGAGCAGACGAGACTTAAGCGGGCGGCATCGAACGGCGTGATTCGCCCCTTCGATTGCTCCTCCTGATAGTGAGGTACGCAATGATCGCAGGGGCCGGCAATCCCTCGGATATGGCGGCCCTTCTCGTCCACCGCCTGGAACTGACTGACCGGGTGCCCGCATCCTACGACCACAACCACCTTCTTCTTGCTCCGGACCAATTCACCGCCCGGGCCCCTTAGAAGAGCCTCGACCAGGCCTACCTCAATTGGCGAGCCACTCGCGCATTCGGTGTCGACGTTGACCTCAATCGTCTCAGACGCTGGCGGGATGCCGAGCTCAGGCGCATAGTCGGCGGATCGCGGCTGAACCACCGGTGTGGCCGCGTCCCTCGGTGAGCGGTCGGTGAGCCAATGCCAGAGCTTTGAAGCAAACCCTGTCATACCCATTTTTCCGCGAAAATGAGCACCCACAAGAATTGACCGATTCGGACGGCCAAACACACAATCGTGAATGCGGCGAGTCCGGCCACCGCGACTCCCATCAATAGGATCAGGAGATACATCACTGCTCTGAGCATGGCCTCAATCGCTTGGAACAAGTTCTGTATCATGGCGGAAATCGTCGATTCAAAGATGAGCGGCTTGATTCTGGATACTTCGTACCGTATTCCTTCCAGCAGGCGGCGTGTTCCGGTAGCCGACCGGTGCACAATCAACTTCAAGTTCTCCATGGACCATCGCATCTTGCCTCGGCACTTTCAGCCGGGATTAGCCGGCCTGAAGAACGGAGTCCGGTCCGCAAAGTTCGATAAACGGCTGACACGCTCATTCAGCCACGCGTCCATCCACGCGGGTGGATACGCTTCGCCCCGTCACGATGGCGTTGAAGCCCCGGGGGATCGCCGTCCGCATACATGGCCAACGTAGATCAATCATTCCCAGCAAGCCTTTCTGATCGTCTTGAGAACAACGTTGAATCCCCGCGACCCCAATTCCCAATAGAGGTCCTGTACTTTCGCCAGCGGGGGCTCGGGCAGGCGGCTCTTCCTGGAGTCATAACCAATCCAGATCAAAGAGGGGTTGATGTTGCTCATCCATTCGACAAGGACATCGCGGTCGAACTCCTGGACGGGCTCGATCGTGACCATCTTGATAGGATGATGCACATCGAGGAAATCACGGTATCGCTGCGACGGAACCGGCGCTTTAGAGATCTTGGCGTAGTCGTCGTCTCGATTGGTTTCGATGGTCGTGCCGAGAATGACATTGTCCGGAAACTTGACCCGGTTGAACGTCCGTGGGTTCTTCGATTGGAGTAGGAACGTCTTGTTCTTCTCGCGGTGGATGCGGTCTACTATCTTCTGTAGATATTCAGCCGTACAGAAGGTGATGTCACTGTTTGAACAGGTGAAGATGAACTGGCCAAAGTGCGTTGGGGGCAACGGCTGAACCAGCCTCTCGGGATGCTCATGGGGGATGAACCTGTAACACCCCTCGCAATGATTCTTTGCCCATCGTTTCAACTGCAGCTGAAACGACCGGAGGCAATATAGACAGCAGAACAAGCAGCCCACAAACGGGTTCCATTGCGCAGCCGAGGCCGGGTACATATTGCTCTTTGTTCCCATAGTGTGTTTTCTCCGCTCAAAAAGGTTTCAGGTTGTCGTGGTGTCGAGAGTCAGTTGACTGTGGCACTGCCGGGGCGGCGGATTCTCGTCTACCCGTGGCTCACTGAAGAGTTGATCTCAGAGGGATTCGTCTCCGAATTCCCCACCGATTTGGCAACCTGCTTCTGCTCATATAAAGGCCCCACTCGCTGCACGTATTCACTGGCATTGCCGACGTCCGATCGGGAATGCGCCTCGCAATGCAGCGCGAACCTAAACATCCGCTCAGCTTCGTCGAAGTCTCCTCTTGCCTCAGCCTCGCACGCCCTGTTGAGATAGGCGTCGAGGTTCTCCTGCAACCTGTCCTCGTTCTGTAAACTATTCATGGCCATCCCCTTTCTCGGATAATAGAACGCGATATTCACACGACTGCTGTTTCTGCTGTCACACATACTTGAACACCAACTTGTCGGACCTGGCCGGTCCCAGGAGCTTCTGTGTCTACGCGGCGGTCGGGAGGCCGAGTACCAATCGGCGAAAGCCCGGTCGGCGCGGCGGACAAGACGGCGGCCCCAACCGTCGTCCCGGTATGGATCAGGGCAGGGGCCGCCTCGGCATGACGACCGACGTCTTGGACCTTATTCCGACTGGCCATGCTCCTGAACCAAAGAGTCCTCCTCGTGGACATCGTCCTGTTCGAGAACCCACTGCCCGCATTGCGAGCATCGATGAGCGGTCTGCTGGCTGAACTCGCCGGCCATACGGCTCAGCGTCCTGCGCTGCCGAAACGTGAGGTTCTCATCGTGTGTGGCCACCCGTGACAGGGCGTTGAAAATGTCCCACTGCTTTCCCGTCGGGCCCAGCTCATCTTGGTTGATTGCCCGCTCGATCGCGGTTAGCATCCGCTCGTTCAGGGAGAAGCGCGTACGCTGTTGCCGGAGGTATTCGATGGGCATCCGATCCTTGTGACGGAGTTCTTCGATGGCCCGCATTTTTTCAGGCAACTGTGTCCAGGCGTCGCTCAAGAGACGATGAATCTGGCCCAGCATGTCGGCCTCGTCGAAGCGACCATTGAGGAGTCGGCGGGCTCTCAATGGCCGGTCCTCTCGGCACACGTGTACGACGGCGCCGTTCGCGCACTGTAGCCGCCGAAGGTAGCAGGAAATCTGAGTGCCCTGATCGCCGGCAAGGTAATGGACGACGTCGACGCCGCCGTTGATGATGTCGCCTGGCTTGGGCGAATCCTCCTTGTTCGGGGAAAAGCAACTGATCCACAGCCGCTGTGGTGTCGAATCAAACCTCGCGATGCTTACCTGCTCAGGCGATAGCTCTTTCGGAAGCGATAATTGCATGACCTCCATCAGCCTCACGAGGCTGATTCGAAGGAGCCGCGGATCGTCAAACCCGATCACCTGGTTGGCAGCATTGAGGTTCACTCGCATGTGACGCGGGATCACACCATCAGAAATCGCCCGTTGCCAGCACCGGTTGAAGAGCACTGACTGCAGATCCGGAGGCAGTCTTTGGAAGAAGTGCTTCGGGATGTGCGCCTTGTCGGCCAATTGGTCCAGACTCTCAAAGAGAACCGGGAATTGGTTCTTCCCGGTGTCGAGGCATCCGGCGTCTGTCAGGCTTATCTTCTCAGACGATACCTCATAGCTCGGCAGGGACCCGTACGTTTCCTTTATTCTCTCAGTCAGTTGAGTCAGGTTTTCCATAATAGGTCCTCCAATTTGGAATAGGTTCTCTGATTTTGCCTAACCCGCTTATCTGCTGAGTTGTTAGGCGGCGGACGACTCTCTCGGCTCGCTTCTGGGGCTGGGGATTACCTGGCCAAGTTGATGGCTGTGGCGTGCGAGTCGGCCGAATTCCCTTCTCGACCCTGCCTGCGATCATTCGTGTGAGCACGATTGCGCGAATAGCAATTGCCGTGCTTTTTCTTGGGTTCTGACGTATGATAGATGGAGGTCAGACGCCGCGTGGCGCGGCTGTTCGTTCGCGGGGTCACGAGTCACGGGCCCGACCGTCTGCGTTGTGAGGGCGGGTCTCTATCATCCGAGACGATAGGCCGCGTGGATTTGGCACGGTACACCGACAGCCAGGTTGAGATGCCGCAGCGGACTGTGTCCGCTGGTACCCATCTGAGGGTGGGATATGGATTTGTCAAAGAGCAGCATGAGGCCTTTGCCCCTATGCGGGAAACTTTCGGAAAGTATCCGAAAGACAGGGGTGTAAGACTTGCCGACGAGAACATAAGTGCGTGCTAATACACGGGTTGCGTTCCATGCCGTCGCCGAGTGAGCCAAAACAGAAAAAACTACATTTTGACGGATCTTGGGTTCGATTGGGCCCAAAAGGCGCAGAGGAGGTACGGCGGAACAGCCGTGAATGGGAACTCTTTCGCGCCCTATTGCGAAACGAGCCCGTTGACTGGTTGGAGGGATTTGTCCTTTTTCGCACGTGGCGAGAGGAAACCCAGGTGGGGGATTATCCGCACCTATTCTGGCGGGTAACATCGCAGGTTCCTGCAGAGTTGCGTAAACAGCCTTTTGAGATCGAGGCCAAGCTGGACCACCCGCCCGGCAAGTCGACTTATTGGCGGCTGGCCCCTTCGGCTGAGCGAGCAATCGAGTCCAACATCGGAAAGGCTGTCCGCACAGCGCAGAAGAGCGGCGAACAATTCAGGGCCGGGCGACCCGGTGCGGGCTGGAGCCTGATCCAAGAAGCCTATGATAAATACCAGGATCCCAAAAGCCTCTGCCAAGCCCTCATCTATTCGCAGACTCTGCCAAAAGACTGCAAACCATACGAGACGTGTCTCCGTGGGATCAGACAACTCCTGGAAGAGCGTAGAAACGTTCTCATGCATGCCCTCTTCAGAGTTCTGTGCCTCGCCTCGGATAAGCGGCAGGGCATCACAGAAGAAGTTGCCACGCTAGCTCTCGATCGTTGGCTCAAGGAGTTTCTTCAGATCAGGCAGGTGCTTCTGCTGATTTCTGGCCACAAGTTCCGCGCACCCAATGCATCAACGGCGGCCATCGAAGAGTTTGTTGCTTTGGTACAGAAATGTCGTGAATGCATAGAGGCTGTCACAGAGGTCAAAGCTCGCTACGAAGCCGGCGATAAGTTTGCTCTACGAGAATTAGCTCTGGCGGAAGAGGAAATGGCCACGTTTCTAAAGCGGTTGGTTGATTGCGATGCGGTGGACAGAGTATCTGAGGAGATCATTGCCTACTACAAAGAGCTGCCCTATCGTCGTATCGATTATCGCATGGTACGTGAGCACAGGCAGGCTGCAGTCGCGACTTTCATAGACAGCACGCACGATACTGCAGATAATCCGGATGCGCTTTACTTTGCCTTTTGGACATATTTTAGTGACTTTATAGATACGTTCGACAGGAAGGGAGGAATACCAGCCGTACTCAAGTCCGAAGGAGGCTCCCAAGAGAAATGGCAATCATACGCCCACATATTGGAGAACATGGTCGATGAGGAGGAGGCCCGACATCGCCTTCGGCAGCTGTTTGATTTGATACGAGGACAGCTTGGTGAAGAGCGCGACGGCGTAGCACCTCCTTGTGGCGGGCTTTGTCCGCTTGGCGAACGGGTCTATCTCCAATCAGTCGAGGAGGTGTTGAAGATCGGCGACCCCAAGGAGTCGGCACAGTGGTTCCGACCAGCAGGCCCGATTGCGGCTGATTTTGCAGACAAGAAAGTGCATCGCCGAAGCGCCGTTGATACGCTGAAGAGGGAGAGTGCCAACAATCCGGTCTATCTCCTGGTGGGCAAGGCGGCGACTGGAAAAACCGTCATAGTGCGAACCCTAATCTACGAGTTGCATGAGGAAGGGCAGAAGGATGCTTACTACTTCGACATCGCCCCACAAACGGATTTCAATGAGGGGCAGCTCATTCGCGAGATAAGAGCAGTTAACGGGGCTATTGTTATCGAAAATATACACCTCGCACCTCGCAAGGTACAGCAGGTATACAGCCGGTTCAAGCATGACAAAGACAGGCATATCCTGTTTACTGCTCGCTATCTTGACAAGAGATACGAGAATATGTTCGCCGAGAGCCTGAGTGGCATTCGTAGCCTTCCTCTTGAACCTCTTGACGAAGTCGATGGCATCATCAGTTGTTTCTGTTCCGATTCGACGACCCCGAGGATTGTTGCCAAGCGAATCCCGCAGATTCTGGAGGTATGTCGAGGCGATTATTGGCTTCTTGCCATTGCCCTCCAAGGTTGTGCTATGGCCCATGGAGCAGGGGAACCCCAAAGCTGGATCGCCAGTGAAGTTCAGCGATACATCGAGAATCTTGAGACATGCGGGGACCCGCATGACGACCAGTACCCCGGAATCCTGTTGGCCCTTTCGCTCCTTTACATTCAAGAGGTGTTGACAGCCGAACCATATCTGACCGACAGACTTGGTTTTGCCAAATCGGCCCTGGATGACCTTGCTAAGAGAGGAGAGATTACGAGGCAGAAAAACCCGACGGGCCATATCTTCTACGGTCTTCCGCATTCATCTCGCGCCAAGGCGTATTCGGACCATGCAATTCGCTACAGAAATCCCAAGCAGCCGGTCGGTTATGAGGATTGTCTGTACGAATACGCCACAACAGATGTTCCTAATGGACTGGAAGCGGTGACAGCAAGTACAACGGCTGGCGTTGCAGAGAGGGTGGTCGATAGACTGTTTAGAGCAGGACAAATCCCCCGTCTCATTGAAAGAGAACAGCGTCTTCTGGCCATCTGTTCACTCGCCCTCCCCCCCCTTTCCCATGACCTCCAGGTGGAAATAATGACTGATGAGAGGGTTCTTGACAGCCTAGCGAAACGCATCAGAGAGTCCGAGAAGATAGCTGAGTGCGCGGTGATCCTCGCAGCAGTCTTTCGTGCCGGTCTGGCGGCTGGCGAGAGCCTGCTGCAACGCGTAGGTGTTCACGAATTCAGCAGCAGGATTAGCAGGTCGGTGGATTTCGACGATGCAACCGCGTTCTTTCAGGCTCTCCCCTACTGCGACGGGAAGTGTAGAGAAATCATCTGTGAAGCATTGGAAATTGGCCCATTAGTAGATCGGCTGCTATCAGTGCCAGACGAGGTTGCCCTTAAGTTCCTTGCCCATGTGTTCTTCGCAGACCCTGTGATAGGAGATCGGCTCACGGAGGAATGGGGACTGTGGCGTGCACACCCTTGCGGGAGACCATCCACGGCAGACATGGGTCGTTACTGGGATGCATGGTCGCACTATTGGCTGTTCTTCGAAGACAACATGTTCAATACTGAGGGCATCCAGAAGTTGGGGGTTGACATTGTAGATCCTGTCCTTGTTGTCGGAGCGGGCCAGGGCCTCCTGATGGAACAGTTGCTCCAAAGGGGGTTCAAAGTCGATGGGGTAGATCTGTCCCCCCGGATGATTGAGCACGCGAAGATGAGAAGGCACATTGATCTGATCCATGCCGACGCTAGCAACCTGCCATTCGCCGACGGCAGCTATAAGACATGCATCGTCGCAACAGGCGTTGTCGACTTCATGGACGATGAACAACAGATCGCATCAACTGTCGACGAAGCGCAAAGGGTAACCGATGCCTCTGGGAAGACACTCCTTGCCTTCTATCGATTCCACCCGAGGGCAGAGAAGTTCATGAAGCGCATTGGCGTCATTACGAACAACGGGTATTGGCGCGCCAGGCGAACCTATCAGCTTATGAACATGAATCCCCGTGCGTTTCTTACCGCTCTGAGGATGGAATCCAATGTGAGTATGCTCGGTGCTATTTGTACCCTCATCAAATGCCAAATGTTCCTGCCCAAGAAAGAAAGGCAATCGATGAGGACATGGGACCTACTCCGAAGAAGTGGCGTAAGAATAGGCGGCGTGGACGCCATTATCGAGGCTACCCCCGAACTCGTCCCCTACCGGGTCGAACCCCAGATTCGATCGTTGTTCCAGCGGCTGAGCAAACCACCTTACGAGGTCTATCCGTACGACCGTTGTACGATAGTGCTTCTCGCGCCGAAGTGCCGGTAGAGACTTTGAGGATGGTACCCAACGTGAGTATGCTCCGTGCTATTTGTATTCTTTCCTTTGCCTCGTGCCGCAGGAGGGTGGTGATGGATTAGTGGACGCCCGGGATGGGCGCCCCGGACGAGCGAAGGAACCAGAGTCCGGGCCCGGGGAACGAGCACCATGACGGGTGGAGAAAAGACAGGTTCCGCTGCCGTTCCTCACGTCACTTTTCCAGCGGAACAAAGGGATTTGGAATCAGGACATAGTATTTCAGAGCGGGGTACAGCGAGGGCAGAAGCGGGGTAAGAGAAGCAGCGAGGCAGGTAGCTGTTCCTGGTCGACCCGGACAGGGTGAGAAGCTCAGAAGCGGGGGGCAGTCGGTGAAAGAAGGGGGCAATTCCTATCTCCGAAAGGGGGGCAACGGACTGGTTGGCCGTTTCCCCTTCGCGATCCAGACTGGATTCGTGCCCAAGCGCGTGGATTCAGCATGGGTCGTCAGACGGATGCGGACCGCAGACGACATAGCCACCAGCCCTTCATTTCGCCGCCGCGAGAGAACGTATCAGCCCAAGGTCGAGCGTGCCCTTCGCACCCCAGCCTTTCTTGCCGCCGGGTATTTCCGGGCGAAATGTCTCATACAAGGCAAAGGCTCGTTCTGCGAGGTCGTCTGGCTCGAAAGCCTTGGCCAGAGTCTCCATTGCCTCTTTCACAGAATCGAGGTCATCTCCGAACTTCTGGCTGAGATATCTTGCCGCACCGTCAGAATCGATAGGCGTGTCGCCTGAGACTGCCCTGACGCCATTATCGGTGCTTTTTGCCGGCACGGGACGACCACAGAGCGTTATCCAGAATTCTTCTCCCCGCTTTCGTTGTTTTGCCTCGCGAACGGTCTCTCGTTTTGTTTCGAAAATGCCGAGGGCCCGGCCCTTTGTCTGGGCGTTTAAGCCTGCTACCGCCTTGCCCAGACTCAACGCTTCGTCAGGACTGAAACCGAGTCGTTCAGCCACCACTGCCGCCCAGAGCGTCAGAACAGGGGCTCTATTGATCAGAACCATATCCTTCGACATCGGTGCGGCCTTCCAAACACACGACTGCAAAACAGGATACACGATTCGGTTGATGATCGCAAGGGACGGCGCAAGGCCGACAGATGCCTATTGGGTTCAGCAGCCGCTCATGAAATCGCTTTCCCTGCTGAACAAGGGGTTTTGGAATCATGACATAGTATTGGGGCGGGGGAGGGGAAGCAGCAGCGGGGCAGGGGGGGCAGAAGTACAGGGGTGAAGAAGGGGGACAGCGGCAAGTATGGGCGGGGCTAATGGCGTGCGGCTGGGGCGTGGGTCTTTGTGCGTTCTTTCGTGCCTTCCTGTGCGTGTTCGGGCTCTTCGCCTGACTCGTCGGCGTTGTCACTCTTGAAGTAGTACTCCAAGGCAGCTCTGACTGTCTTGCTGGGTGCATCCCGTACTTTGTCGTACAGGTCATTCGTCAAATAGATGGTTATGGTTGGCATCAACATGACAACGTGACATAGGTATATAAGTATTGTTGTCATGCAATATATATATTCAAGCACCACAATATTTATATATATGTATGTCTTACTTACTGTAAGGCGTTGGCCAAGTGGAAGCGAGGTCACGCCTGCCATGTGGAGGTGGTGAAAAATGAAAAGCGTTGTAACTATCAAGGGGCAGCCAGTCATCGAGATTTATGAGAGCTTCGATGGGAGCTACTGGTTCGTGACAGAGAAAGCCTGGAAGCAGGACAGTCTCCTCGGCCGCAAGGTCTACAAGCAAGACCAGATACTCTACGGATACGTGAGGCTGTCAGGCCGCGCGGATTGTGCTGAGTTTGGCTACTTTTCCGAGGCTGAGCTCATGCGGCTGGGCTGGAAGGTCTGGAAAGTGGAGAAGAGAAACTGGTCAGTGTGCCCTGGCGTGGAAGTGGAAGAGGTGCCAGAGGAGTCAGGCAGTGTTGAGGCTGATGGCTGTGGGATATCTGTCCCTCAGCCGGCCTCTTCGCAGGCCCTCAAGGAGGAAGGCGGAAAATGAAATGTGCAAGCAACTGCTTAGATAAGGAGACTGCCATGAGACTGCTGAAGCATGGGGTCTTCCTCAGTACCAAGGTTCCGCCAATCACCAAAACGCAAGGCTTGGTGCTGCTTGCTGAAGCCAAACTGGACAGCTTCGTGAATGAATTCAAGAGCCTGGTGCGAGAGGCTGTCTCTGGGTGCCGGCTCAGCGACTTCCAGGCCACACCGATGGAGATGGGCGGGTGGTTTGGAGCAGGGCGTCAGACTGTGAATGAAAGCGGGCATGCCGCTGAACAGGAGGGTCCCCCGGGGAATGGGGGCACTCCATCATATTCAAACATCTGTAAGGAGGTGGATGAGAAAATGCAATTCGACATGCAATCCAAGTTGGACGAGTACTTGAGACTACTCGAACAGATAAAGCAGAAGACGACCGACGAGAGGACCGCCGTGAGCCTCTTGCAGGAGGTCTCGAAGGACAGGAGGTCCGCAGAGATACGCGAGGAGCGAGAGACAAAGAACAGCGACACGAACAACAGCCAGCCAGCCACAGAGAAGCAGAAGCAATTCATGAAGAAGCTGGGAATCAAATTCCCTGCCGCAGTGACCAAGCAGGAGGCATCGCTGATGATTGATGAGGAGCTCGGAAAGGGCGGAGAGTAGACGGTGACGGGCAGGCTTTGCCTGCCCCGCCCAACCGGGGCGAGAGGGGGCAGGGATGCCTCGATATGAGCGGTGTGAGAGCCGAAGGAGCGGCGGGGCGATGGCGAGGAGTCTGATTGACCGCCATCGCCGTTACGCTCGAATGAATTGTAAGGAGGTACTGCGCGAGACGCAGCTGGAAGAAATGGAAATCGAACAGAACACGATATCGCGGGACTGGACTGTACTGCATGAAGGCCGGAGGTTCTTTGTGAATTTCACAGACAGCGACGGCCAGACGTTGGCACTGTGTAACCGCGAGAACTGGCAGATTCACGAGGAGACCGAGGATGGCATCGAAGAGTTTGGTGCCTATGTGTTCAGTGACAGCAGTCCAGAAGAGCGAGAGCGGGCCCAGAAGAACACGGAGATGATTGACAAGCTGATAGACTTCTGCCTTGCCCATTGGGAGAACGAAGTCGCGTGGGAGATGACAGAGAATATGGAGATGCAGAGAAGACGACTCGAAGGGTGAGTACTGACCCGAAAGCAGACGAACTGGATGAAGGGCGGCGAGCAAGTAGAGAAGCCCCCGCGCATTTGGAGGGAGATGAGGAAGCGAGACTGCGCAGGGGCTTGTAGGCTCAACGATGCCTGTGGGACATCAATTCGTGCAGCCTGTGGCCGATTTCGTGCAGTTGGTGCTCCGTATGCTGGCATCCGGCCGTACGGTCTCTGAGGGAGCCGAGGCTGTGTATCAGGGCAAGAGCCGCCAAGAGCAAGAGGGCGAGCCAGATATAATCAGGAGCCAATGGCTGGGCCAGAATGGGAAGCAACACGCTCATACGATGGACCTCCCGGACTCACAGCTCTAAGAATCGCGTATCTCAACATGACTCTACCGCATGTAGGGCCCCGAGTCAAGGCGATGTGTCGCGGAATGCCTGGCCGAATGCGGCTCGGCGGGCTTGGCGTGAGTTGTTCATGGTGGCGCTACTTTGAAGTGGTGATACGCGTAGTCTGGATCGCGGTAGGGGGCGGCGCGGAATCAAGATAGTCTTGGCCCTGAAAGCCGCATAAGGCACTTCGCCACTACCATTAAGGCTCAGCTAACCATATGGGGCTTTCGGCCTTCTGGCCACGGGTCTCGGGATGCGTAGGTGGCGGCCAAGAAGCACAAGAGGTGCTTCGCTGTTGTTGCGTCTGCGAAGGCACGCTCTTATGCTTCTCGGCTCTGCCGCCCACAGGCGGCCTGGCAGTGCCAGCACTGCCAGAGAGACTGCTCCGCCCTTAAAAGCGTCAAGAGCCGGATGTATCTGATGCAGGCTCTTCACGCTTTTCGCCTTCACTGCGTTCAGGAGGCAGGGCTCCGCTGATTACGCGTACGCCACGGGGCTCGGGGCAATGTGGCTGACCAAAATACATGAAGATTGCTTCGCAGCTGATCGTCGGCTTCGCAACCATTCATCTATCTAGGTCTTGCTGCCCCGAACCCCGGGCGGCTGAAAGAGACTGCGAAGCCCCTATAAACGTCAAAGGCTCCCGTCAGGTCGCCTTTCACGTTTGCACCTGCACTCCGTACAGGTGCCAGGGCTTCGCCGACTATGCGTACGACACGAAAGCCGTAAAAGGTGCTTCGCCGCTATTGCTCACGCTCAGCTTCCCCCATTTAGGGCTTTCGGTCGATGGTTACTGGCCACCCCTGCCTGGATGACAGACTCGCATCCTTGTGGAACAAGCCCGACCGGCTTACAATCAGCGGCAGCCACGCGGCGCTTCGAGTTCCAGAACAGTGGCCCGATTGACGGCCGAACATTTGGTGTCGTGGCCGACTCGCACGGTCTTTCGCTTACGCCGAACAGAATGTAGGGCGTGGATGACTCTCCGATAGGGGGAGCGAATAATCCAGGGGTGAATCGATGGAACGCAAGGATATCATGCGCAACGTGCTTCGAGCCGCAGGAGAATTCAACAGCCGCAAGCTCTTCAATGCGATGGTCCCTGTTCTGGAGCCCCTTGGTGTTAGATGCGGCTACGCCGCAACCATCCCGAAACTGCGCAGGCTCATGGCAGAATTCTACGACCTGGTCGACAGCCAACCTGTTCCATTAGACGATGCCGAGGTGTCAGATACCGAAGAAGTTCAGGTCCCTGCACCTGATGACCTGAAGGGCTGGAAGGACGCAGACCAGCGACTGTACCGACGGTTCACACAACAGCTTCAATCTGATCAGCGATTGCGGTCAGCGCGAGCCATCAATCGTTACTTCAACGACGGTGACCTCGACTACTATGTTCAGGAGCATGAACAACAGGGAGTTATGGCCGCCTACATGGCCTGGGGCATCCTGGACCACCGCCCGACCAAGACCAGCAAGACCCACGCGGAGAAAATGCTGGCAAAGGGGCTGCCGAAGCCCGAGACCATCCTGCTGCAAGCCCGAATAGAGGCGTGCCCAACCGTGTATCGCGTTGCCGGCCATGATCCCAAGGGTGGGACAATCGATCTGGAAGATGTGCTGATGGGCGGCACGGTGACGGTGCACGATCAATTAATGTCGGAGAACATTGAGAACAATCTGTTCCTTGCCGCACGCGTGTTCCCGGCAGGGCGCTTCCACTTCATTGAGATGACTGGGCCGCCCCTGGGCGCAGGCATGGGGCTGGAGGCTGTGGAATTCCTTCGAAGGTGCGGGATGGAATTTACGGCGGAAGGCCTGCGACAGGATGCCCACATGTTCGGCTGGCTGTGGAGGTGGATAGATGAGTGGCAGGCCGCCCGAAAGCCAACGCGCCTGTGCAATACCGACGGTGAGGAGTTTTTGTGGCACACTGCTTCGTTTTCTGTTGCCAACCAGGACGAGACGCGTAAGAGGCTGATGCAGCGAAAGGATATCGATTACGATGAGGAGGCCGATGAACTCGTGTGGAGCAAGAAAGCCGGCCATGACAGCAGGGTGATGGGCGATACGATAACGCTGGGGCGGATGGAATTCGTGGGCGATGAGCTGGTGGTGACGGTCAATTCAGCCAAGCGATTTGCCCTTGCCCGCCAGTGGTTGGAGAAGCTGCCGGGAGTAGCCTTCCGGAACGTGACTACTCGGCGCTGGAACGAAGCCGAGAAAGACCGCCCGATGGATGAGCGAATCTCCCCGCCCGAGCCAGTTGAAATGACACCTGAGCTGAATGCCGCTGTGCAGGAGATGATGGACAAGCACTATACGGCGTGGATCGACATGCCGTTGCCGGCGTTAGGCGGTAAGACACCCCGCCAGGCCTCCCAGACAGAGACAGGGCGCCAACAGGTCATGATGCTGATTCGCACGATGCCGGACCCGATGGGGCGAGGGACTGTTCGGGCTCCTCGTGAAGCTATGCTGCGCGAGCTGGGCCTGACAACAGAGACCTCAACACCGCCGCCAGTGGGTCAGCAGATACCCCACGCCCCCATACCAATAGAAGCCATTCCGCCAAGGCCCAAAGTAGCTCGCAACGCTCCCTGTCCGTGCGGCAGTGGGAGGAAGTACAAGAAGTGCTGCGGCCGGTGACGCGAAGGGAGATGATAAGGTGCGATGATGCCAGAGAGACTGCACTATCTGTTTGTCTGCTACGCCAATGCGGACAGAAGCCCGACTGCTGAAGCGGTGTGCACGAGGATCGCCACGGAGAATAGCCTGGATATTGAGGCCAGCTCAGCCGGG
>Ga0315277_10002926_pt1 | contig 23452 bp, 14 predicted proteins | sample YL17G05_15_MG_FD_203695 | JGI IMG/M metagenome (GOLD analysis project Ga0315277, IMG submission 203695) | Sediment microbial communities from Yellowstone Lake, YNP, Wyoming, USA - YL17G05_15 | ecosystem: Environmental > Aquatic > Freshwater > Lake > Sediment | place: USA: Wyoming | collected...
AGCTCAACTCGGACGAATTCGCCCTCTACAAGGCTGTCACCGCCTACATCAACCTCTACCTCCCACAGGGCTCCGGCCGCCGCAGACACAGCATTGCACTAACACGTACCGTCCTCCAGCGCCGCCTCGCCAGCTCCACCCAGGCGATACACGAGTCACTGAGACGGCGCCTGAAGAAGCAGCAGGACCTGCTTGAGGAGCTCGAGTCGCTGTCACCGGTTCAGAGGGCGCGTCGGCTGGAGGCCCTGCGCGGCCGGCTGACTGACGAAGAGCGCGACGACGATGACCTCGACGATGCCGAGCGCGACCAGCTCGTTGACGAGTTCACTATAGCTGAGGAGATCGACAGGCTGCGGGAGGAGGTTGCCGCCCTCGGCGATCTCGTTAACCAGGCCCGCCACGTCCGCGACCAAGCCTATGACAGCAAGCTCGAGGCACTGCGGGAATGCCTGGCGAAGGCGGAGTTCGACGAACTCAAGGACGGCCGCGGCAAACTCCTTCTCTTCACGGAGCACCGGGACACACTCCGGCATGTGAAGTACCATCTGGACCGCTGGGGCTACTCGACCTGTGAGATCCACGGCGGGATGGATCCCCGGGAGCGCAAGCGCGCCGAAGAGGAGTTCCGCACGCGCGCCCAGGTGTGCGTGGCGACGGAGGCCGCCGGCGAAGGCATCAACCTCCAGTTCTGCCACCTCATGATCAACTACGACCTGCCGTGGAACCCGACCCGACTGGAGCAGCGGCTCGGACGCATCCATCGGATCGGCCAGGAGCGGGACTGCTACGCCTTCAACTTCGTCGCCAACCAATCCCAGGACGGTCAGCCGGTGATCGAGGGTCGCATCCTCGAGTGTCTGCTGGAGAAGCTCGACCAGATGCGCGAGGCGCTGGGGCACGAGCGGGTCTTCGATGTCATCGGCGAGGTGCTCTCGCTGAACGAGATCAACCTTCCGGAGATGCTGCGAGAGGCAGCCTACGATCCCGGCCGGCTGGACGACTACCTCGATCAGATAGACCGGATAGACCCTGAGAAGCTGCGCCAGTACGAGGAAGCCACAGGCATTGCCCTTGCCCGGTCGCATGTCAGCTTCGCTTCCTTCGAGCGCGCCAACCTGGAGGCGGAAGAGCACCGGCTCATGCCGGAGTACGTTGCCCGCTACTTCCTTTCCGCGGCGAATCTGATCGGGCTGCACGTGGAGCAGAGGGCGGACGGCCTGTGGCGTATCGAGCATGTCCCGCAGGATCTGCGCTCGGATCGGCTGGAGTCGGCGCGCCGGGCCAAGCCCGACCCATCCTATCGCAAGCTCACCTTCGACAAGGCCCACCTCGACCAAGACCAGCACGTGGATGCCGTGCTGCTCGGTCCAGGGCATCCGCTCTACGCGGTCGTGGATGAGAAGGCAAACGAGCGGCTGAGCGCGGTGCGAGGGCGAACGGCGGTATTCGTTGACCCCGCCGCGACGGAGCCATGCCACGTCCACTTCCTGGAGATGGAGATCAGGGGCAGCAGCAACCGATCGGGCGACGCGGCCACGCTCCACGCCGAGTTGGTCGCTGTAAAGGAGCAGGACGGCGAGTTCTCCGTGCTCGCGCCCGATGTGCTGTACGACCTCGTGCCACACCCAACCCCACCGGCGCAACTGCCTGCGTCCGATGCGGCCGGGGCGACGGACTTCCTCAAGGCGACCCACCAACTCAAAGCGCGCAACCGGTCGCAGGAGGAGCGGAAGAGATTCGCGACCGTCTGCGAGGAGTACCTACAAACGTCCTTCGGGGCGCGGATCCGGGTTGCGCAGGACCGCGTGATGAAGCTGCGAGGGCGCATAGCCGCGGGCCAGACGGAAGCTCAGGTCGCGCTCCGCGACGCTGAGAACGACCTCGCCGACCTGGAGCGCACGAGAAAGGAGCGGCTCGAAGGGTTGGGCCGGCTTGCCATCGCACGAACCGGCCCGGTAGCCCATGTGGCATCGGTAGTCGTGCTGCCGCCGGGGTCTGACACGCTGCCACTCACACCGGCAGACATCGTTGACATCGAAACCGAGATTGCCGCCATGAACATCGTGATGGAGTACGAGCGGCAGCGGGGCTGGGAGCCGACCGACGTGGGCCGCCAGAAGATCGGTTTTGACATTCGTAGCCTTGGTCCGGCCGATCCCGCCACCGGGCAGCGCGAGGTCAGGCGCATTGAAGTCAAAGGCCGGATGAAGGGCGCGCCGATCCGGATGACGACCAACGAGTGGCTCAAGGCGAGGCAGCTTGCTTCCACCTACTGGCTCTACGTAGTCTGGGACCCAAACGAGCCGGGCGCGAAGCCGGTGATCGTGAAAGACCCGGCGCATGCGCTGGAGCATGTGGTTCGCGAGAGCATCCCGAGGGGCTCCTACGAGCTCGCAGCGCCGGCCATAGTCGAGAAGGGGCTGGCATGAAACGGCCGCGAGCTCACGAGATTGAGACCCAGTCGCGGCAGATCTTCGAGAGGTCGATCCCTGCATCCTTGGTGGCCCGACCACAGACTCCAGACTACGGGGTTGACTACGATGTGGAGGTGTTCAAGGATAAGGCCACTACAGGTGTCACGTTCAAGGTTCAACTCAAGGGAAGCGAGTGTCTCGTTCTGGGGCGAGATGCACACCACTTCAGCTGTGCACTGGCAACTGAGAGCGCGAGTTACCTGTGCGAGGAACTAGCAACGCCGACCGTACTGGCCGTGGTCGATCTTGCGACCCAGACCGCGTACTGGATGGCACCACAGTTAGACGGGGATCTGCGCGCTCGCCTGAAAGCGGCGATCAAGGAGGGCCGGAAAAGCCTTGTAGCACACATCCCGGCTGCAAACGCACTACCCGGAACGACCGACGCTCTCCTCGATGCTATCGCTAAATCCCAGCTCTTGCTTGCGACGCGCATAGTTCAGGAGAGCGCCATTCCCGCTTTCTCTGCAACGGCGCTACGCCACTTCGATCCGGATGTGCTCGTGAGGGAACTGACAACCAAGGCCGCAGTTGTGCGAGTGCAGCAGATTCGGACGCTCTACAATGCAGACAAGCTAGACGAGGCCCGCGCGATCCTCGACCAGGTCCTGACCATGCCAGAGGTCGACCTCGGCGTCAAGTTTGCGGCCCTCGAAGAAGTTGAGGCGCAGGAGACGGTGCGCTTCAAGTTCCCGCCTGATACCTACGACGCTGTAGCGAAGCTGAAGTTGGGCATCACTGCCCGCATGCGTGAGGTCAGCGTCGGAGGCGCTGCTCCCTTCCGACTGTACGCCTTGATTGCCCACAAGGCGGCGGAACTGGAGATGCTCATATTCGACGACCAAGGCTTGTACTACAACTGGGTCGCGCAACACGCTGCCGAGGCTGCTGGCGGCCCGTTCTGGAAGCTGGGGCTGTCTCTCAGTCGCCAGCGCACCAGGACTCAACTGGTGAGAAAATATCGACAGTGCATTCGCCTGGTGAACCTGGCGCTGCGTTCGGGGTACCACGGCATTCTACCAGAGACGGCAGAGCGCATCCTTGTTGCGATGACACTATTCGTCCCCACCCTTGACCACGAGGGTCTTGATGCCCCTGCCCGCGCCTACCGGGACTCGCTGGTGCAGTTGGCCGAAATAGCCGTGGATATCGCGACGCAGGGCAACCGCTGGGATGAGCTGGGCGCCCTCGTTGATCATGCCTTCCGGGCTGCGGTAAAGCACAATGATCGGGAGGCCGTCGCGAGAAGCGCTCAGTGGGGCGAGGAGAAGCTTTCACACATACCAATCGCCGACAAACGTGACGACTACGTCGCCTTGCTGCAGCGCCATCGGGCATCATTAGAGGCGGGACTTGCCGGGCCTGGCAACGCTGACCGTGATGCCGTAGACCAGCAGATATACCGGACCATGGCGAAGGGTGTTGGGATTGACCTGAGCGACCCCAACGATCCCTTTGCGATAATGGTGCGGCAGGGCTTGGCGGACCTCAACCCCGAGCGAGCCCTTCGGTACTGCAGACGTCTCTTCTTCAGTCTCGGACTGGCTGGACTGCCGGCCGTGTTGATCGGGTTGCCCACAGCCGGCTTCAAGCGTCTGCGATGTACTCTCCATGGATACGGCGTCCAGGAATTCGCCCTTGATGCTTGCTCAGAGATCATGCAGCGCGAGTTCTGCAGCAAGTGCAGTCATCGGGAGCCGCACTGTGCAGAGTGGAACTGGAGCAACGAATGGCAGCAAGAGCAGAATGCCAAGTTCGGACACCTCGCCAATGACGAGCGCTGGAGATGAGTAACGACCGACGCCTAATCGAAGACTACCTCCCCATCCGGGAGATCAGTGCTGAGGCCTCGCGCGAGAAGAGCGTGAGGAAGGGGCACATTTCGACGCTGCATCTGTGGTGGGCGCGGCGGCCGCTGGTGGCGTGCCGAGCGGCGGTGTACGGTGCGCTGGTGCCGGCGACGCAGTTCGGGCCAATGAATGGGGACAAGAGGAAGGGGAAAGCCTCCAGAGACAAGGCGAGGAAGTTCATCACCGCGCTCTGCAAGTACCCCGGCGATCCCAAGATCATCAAGGAGGCAGAGCGGCACATCTTGGAGGCGCACGCACAACGGCTAACCGCGGAGGACGCAGAGATCGCAGGGAGGGAGGGAAGGAGACCGAGGGTCATCACTGCCGAGGATATCGAGGCGGGGCGGGCGCCAAGGCCGAAGGTGCTGGATATGTTCGCCGGCGGCGGAGCGATCCCGCTGGAGGCCCTAAGGCTGGGATGCGATGCCTACGCGCTCGAGCTGAACCCCGTCGCCCACATCATCGAGCTGTGCACGCTGGTGTACCCACAGAAGTACGGCAAGCCCGACCCCACCGTCCCCGGAATGACAGGTCCGCCACTCGTGAAGGCGGATGAGCACCGCGAAGACGCAGAGAACGCGAAGCAGCTTGGCATGGACGGCGCTGCTGCGTCAGCCAAGGTGCAAGAGGGATACCTGACGCCTGTTGCCTATCTCTGGACACGAACTGTGAAGTGCAAGAACCCAGAGTGCGGGGCGACGGTGCCGCTCGTCCGCCAGACCTGGCTCTGCAAGAAGAAGGGGCGGTACGCCGCACTTCAGATGACGACCGACCACACGGAGGGAAGGGGGAAGGCGAAGAAGCGCGCCGCCTTGCCGAAAGAGAGGCGAGCCAGGTTCGCTGTCGTCGCATCGGTAGCCGACACGGAGGCGAAGGCGGTCAACGAGTTCGGGTTCGATCCCGCCAGCTTCTCGAAGGGCGGGAACGCGACGTGTCCTTTCTGCGGAACGGTGGCGGACAGCAGCTATGTGAAGGCCGAGGCCTGCGCCGGGCGGATGGCAGAGCAGATGATGGCAGTGGTGTGCACGCGTCCGGGCAAACAGGGGAAGGTCTACGTGCCCGCCGATGTGGTGCCAACCGCGACGCCGGATGAGCGGGCCATCGACCGGCGGATCGATGAGCTGTGCGAGCGGACCGGGGTAGCAAGGCCGGATGAGCCGATCGAGGCGAACCCGCGGTCGATGGACGCTCAGCATTTCGGGTTTGCGGCTTGGGGGGACCTGTTCACGGCTCGACAGTCCCTCTGCCTCCTAGCCCTCGCTTCCACGGTCAGAAGCGCGGGAGCCGGGATGGCTGCCGGAGGCTGTGACGAAGACATGCTGCGAGCGTGCACGACCTGCCTTGCATTGGTTGTGGACAGGCTGGCTGACTGGAACAGCTCCCTCTGTGCCTGGGCACCCGAGAAAACCGGTGGGGCCAAGATCCGGGCTACGTTCTCCAGGCAGGCACTTCCGATGGTGTGGGACTTCGCTGAGTCGGGTGTCTGGGGGAAGGGCACCGGAACGTTCGGAATGTGCCTCGATTGGGTTCTGAAGGGCATCGCTGAATGCTGGGGCGCCGACCGTTGGGCGTGGGTCAGTCGTGGCTCGGCGACGGCCCTACCGTGGAGCACGCAGAGCGTAGACGCGATCGTCACCGACCCCCCCTACTACGACAACGTCTCATACTCGAACCTGTCGGACTTCTTCTACGTCTGGCTGAGGCGCTGTATAGGCCAGCTTCACACTGAGCACTTCGCTGGCGCGGCCACGCCGAAACGCAACGAGATAATCGCAGCGTACTACCGACACGAGGGCAGCAAGAGCGATGCCGGCAAGGCCTACGAGAGCAACATGGCTCTGGCGTTCGCGGAGGCCTACCGGGTGCTCAAGCCCGGTGGCGAGCTGGCAGTTGTCTACGCACACAAGACGACCTCGGGCTGGGCGACGCTGGTTGGCGCCCTGCGCGTAGGTGGCTTCGTTGTAACGGAGGCATGGCCGCTGGACACGGAGATGAGTGTCCGCATGACGGCGATGAATACGGCCGCTTTGGCCTCCAGCATCTTCATCATCGCCCGCAAGCGCGAGGCCGCGCCCGTTGGCTCCTACGAGAACGATGTCCGCCCGGAGCTTGAGCAGATCGTGCGCGAGCGCGTGGACGCGCTGTGGGAGATGAAGATCACGGGCGCGGACCTGGTGATCGCCGCGGTCGGCGCTGGCCTGCGAGCCTACACGAAGTTCGAGCGAGTCGAGTATGAGAACGGCGAGGAAGTGCCAGCCGAGCAGTACCTGGCCGAGGTTGAAGGCGTCGTGCTCGACACGCTGCTGGAGCGGAGCTTCAAGATCCCGAAGGCGGGCGTCTCCGCGGTTGACCCCGAGACCCGGTTCTACGTGCTCTGGCGGTTCACGTACAAGCAGGCTGAACTGGACGCGGGTGAGGCAATCGTATTCGCCTACCCGCAACACGTGGAACTCGACGGTCCGCTCGGACTGAGCAGTAGCCACAACCCGCTATTAGAGAAGCGAAAGAGCAAGTACCGCATCCGTGACTTCACCGAGCGAGGCGATGACGAGGCCCTCGGCCTAATGCTGGAGGAGTTCGCTGTGCGAGAGGGCCAGACCGAACGCCCCCGAAAGCGACCAGTGAGGCCGAAGAAGAAGCCTGTGGCTCAGGAGGCGCTGATCGAGGTCGAGTCCGTGAGCGAGGGAGAGCAGTCACAACCCGTTCGCCGGTCTGCGCCGCTCATCGACGTGCTGCACCGTGTGCTATGGCTGATGGAGAACCGCCCGGCGGCCCTCTCCACCTACCTTGACCAGGCGCAGCCCAACCTCGACCACCTCCGCCTCGTCGCCCACGCGCTCGCCGGCCCGGCGCTTGAGGGCAGCGAACAGAACGGCACCCTCACCGCCCCCAGCCCGCAGGCCGAGCAAGCCGCCCTGAAGAAGCTCACGGCGAACTGGAGGAGCCTGATGGGCGAGGGCGGGTTGTTTAGACGGTGAACCGCAGGGACGCAGAGAACGCAGAGGGAGCGCGAGAAAGGATGACCAGCGAGTTCTCACCGCAGCAGGTGCGAGCGTTCCGCTACTGGATACAGGGCTTCCACAACTTCTACGAGCCTTTGGTGGTTCGGTACTTCGAGGCCAGAGGATATGCGGTGACTCGCCCGGCAACGGTCGGCAAACCAGAACTCGAGGAGTTGGCGCAGGATCTCTTCGACGGCCGGCGGAACGCGGGTGGGCAAGTGCCAGTACGGCGGGTGATCGAGCTGCTGAGAGGCCGGCGACACTTGCGTGCGGACGCTCTCCTGGAGGGTCCGGATGGAGCTTGGCTGTTGGAGTGCAAGAGCTGGGGCGGTTCCGGGCTCAGCTTTAACGAGGAGTTCGCCCTCACCACTTTCGTGAAAGACCCCAGAAACGCGGCATTCCTACTCCTGGAGCGCGCCTGCGGGAGGCTACTCGCGGGCAAGATCCTCGTCCTTGCGCCATCTCCCGCTGGCCTTGTTGCGCGCGCACTGGAGGGCGCGTTCGACACAAGCATCCGGGTGTTGAGCCTGGACGAGGTGCTTCAGGACCCCCAAGTACGTCCGGCCCTGCAGGAGCGGCTTGCATTCCTGGACACCGCGGTGGGGCAGTTGAAGGAAGCCTTGCTGGAACGGAGGGAGTCAGATGAGCACGTACAAACTCAAGCCCTGGACTGAGATCGTCAAGCTGCATCCTGATGTGGAGTCGGGGAACACCGCAGTAGCGGCCTATGCCATTGATCTGGGCGCGCTGGCCGCGGACGACCCGAACATCCCGGCCGCCTATCGTGATGCGCAGTCCTTCTTCGGCATCACCTATCCCACAAGTGGCCTACGGCGCATGCTGGAGGATGTGCTGGGCCGCCTCTGTGGTCAGGAAGGTGACCGCGTCCTCCAGCTGCGCTCTCCTTTCGGTGGCGGGAAGTCGCATACGCTGGCTGCGCTGTACTACGCGGCCAAGGACCGGTCGGCCCTGGCTCAGATACCCGAGTGCCACAACCTACCGGACCCCGGCGAGGTGCGCGTCGCGGTGTTCGACGGCGAGAAGTTCGATGCTCTGGCGGGGAAGGAGGTTGGCGGGCAGCAGATTCGCACCATCTGGGGATGGCTTGCGTGGCACCTCGGAGAGGAAGCGTTCGCACTCGTCCGGGCGCACGATGAGAACAAGACTGCGCCCGGCGGCGACGTCGTCGCGGAGATGCTTGCTGAGAAACCGACTCTCCTGCTCCTCGACGAGGTGCTGCAGTATCTGGAGCGCGCTTCGGCCGATCGAGTTCTGGACTCGACCCACGAGCGCCAGGCAAAGGACTTCATGCACGTGCTCAGCGTGGAGGTGGCGCGCGCTCCGAAGGCTGTCATGGTGTACTCGTTGCAGGCCAGCCCGCACGAAGCGCTGGGCAACTCCGCTCTCCTCGAGGAACTGGACCACATCACCTCTCGCGTCGATGCCAAGCGGGAGCCGGTGACCGGAGACGAGGTGCTGGCGGTACTGAAGAGGCGGCTGCTGAGCCAGCCGCCGGATGAGGCGACTGCGGTCGGGGTGGCGCAGGAACTGTCCCAGGTCGTGACCCATATGCGTGAGTCGTATGCGCAGACGGAAGAGGCCCGGCATGTCGCACAGGACGAGGGCGTCGCACTGCGGGACCGCATGGTTGCCGCGTATCCCTTCCACCCCGCGCTGATAGACATCATGAAGGACCGCTGGGCGTCGGTGAAGGACTTCCAGCGGACGCGCGGCGCCATTCGCTTTCTCGCCGTCTGCATGCACTCCCTGAAGGAGCGGGGAAACGCGCAGGTTGTGCTGGGGCCGGGCGATGTGCCGCTCGAGGACGGTGACGTGCTCCACGCGTTCTTCACGGAGGTCGGCCAGCGTGAGCCTTACCGCTCCGTCGTTGACTCGGATATCATCGGCGCGAAGGCGCGCATCAGGCCGATAGATGACCGGCTGGCGCGGGAGAATCCGGCACTCCGCAACGTGCGGCCGGCGCTGCGCCTGGCCACCGCCATCCTAATGTACTCGTTCGGCGGCTTGACGCGTCCGGGGAGCGAGGGCGAGCAACTGCCGGCGGGAGCGGTTGAGGACGAGATTCTCGCCGCCTGCGTAGGCCCCGACCTTGACAGCACCGCCGCTAGGGCCTGTCTCAAAGACATGTGCGACGTCCGCGGCTGTCTCTACCTGCACTACGACGGCGCGCGATACTGCTTCAAGACGTCCCCAAATGTGAACTACATGGTTGAGCAGGAGGCGGACGCGGTCGACCGGGATCGGGGGCGGGTAGACGCCGAGATCAAGGAGCGCCTCGGAGCACAGCTTAGCCAGCACTCCGCGTTCCTCTGGCCGGAGCGAACCGATGATATCCCGGACGAGGACGCGAGCTTCCTGGTCGGCTACCTCCCTATCGGTTTTGCTCTGAAGCGGCCGGCCGATCAGGAACGGATCGCGAAAGAGTTCTTCGAGAAGTACGGAGACAGACCACGCAGGTACCGGAACGGGCTCAGCCTCGCGGTGCCGTCGCGTACCGAGATCGAGCCACTTCGGCGATCAATGAGATACGTGCTCGCCATCAAGCGGGCTATGGCCAAACAGTCGCAGTTGACGCGGGAGCAACTCGATCAGGTGAGGGAGAGACAGCGAACGGAGGAGGCGGGAGTCGAGTCGGCACTCCGAAAGCTGTACAGCACCGTTTGGCTGCCGCGAGTGAGGGATGGCGCTATCGGCATTGACCGCGTGGAGGTGGGCGGACGAGGCCTGCAGGCCACGGCGATCCACGCTCGTGTCATGGAACTGCTCACCTCTGTGTCCCCACAGCACGTCTTCGGAAAGCTCATGCCGAGTAAGATCGTCGAACGCATGATGCTGGGCGAGGCGCTCGAAGGTGGTAAGCGTATGCTCGGCCTTCGGGTCCAGGATGTGCAGGATGCGTTCTTCGGCATACTAGGGTTTCCGCGGCTCACCGATCACACGGTCCTGGCCAAGGCCATCGCGGCCGGAGTCGAGCAGGGGCTATTCGGCTACGTGGCTCAGCCCGCGCCCGCGCTTGGTGAGGACGGCAGGTACCAGGTTGCGCCCGAGCGAGTCACCTTCCAGCGGCCGTTGTTGGCAGGCGAGATCGACTCCGATACCGCCTTCATAATGCTACCGGAGGCGATCCCGCTGCCACCGCCGCCAATGCCGGGAGCGGAACCGCCTCCGCCACCTGGGCCTGTGCCACCCGGACCTACCCCACCCGGCGCCGCGCCTACCCCTGGGAAACAGACAGCGGTTCAGCTCAGCTTCTGGGCCACTCGCGATCAGCTCTACAGCGCATGGAACGGTGTGGCGAACCTCGCGGACGCTGCCGGCACTGTCCACGTCACGGTCGAGGCGCGCAAAGAGGACGGCTTCGATCAGGTGTGGCTGCGGAACGCAGTCACGGAGCCGGTCGAGGAGTCGGGGGTGGAGGTGGATGGGTAGGCCCATAGCTTGCGTTCCCAGCCCACTCGGGCCGGCTTCACGGTCCCCTGACAGGGACAGCAAGGCCCAGCCGAAACGGAGCGCGTAGCAGACGAACTCCCGGATGGCGCCGAGGACACATCCGACACTGAGCAGGAAGTACGAAATGGTTCTGGTGGACCGGAGGATACCGGCCACTCACAGGTGAAGGAAATCGTCCAGGAACGCCCGGATGGAGTTCGTGGTGAGCACAGGTGGCCACAAGGCTTCGGATCCATGAACGCCAAGGCTTGCGCACAGTCAATCCTCGATCGGTACAGCCGCTTGGTCGATGCTGAGATGCGAGCGGTGCTGCAGGACCGCGACGACGAGAACGCCGTCCTGTATCACATAGTGCGCTACCACCTTGGCTGGGCGGATGCAAACGGATCTGCGGCCTCGGGGGGATGCGGCAAGCGCGTGCGCGCAGCCGTCTGCATGCTGGCCTGCGAGGCGGTGGGAGGCGAGGCCTCAGCCGCCGCGCCCGCAGCTGCAGCTGTCGAGCTTCTCCACAGCTTCACTCTTCTCCACGACGATATCATGGATAGAGACGACACTCGCCGGGGTCGCCGCGCGGTATGGTGTCTATGGGGCGAAGGGAACGCGCTACTTGCCGGCGATGGCCTTTACGCTATCGCGAATGTGGCACTCGGCCGACTTACCGAGGCTTGGGCTAGTCCAGCCATCGTCGTGGCGGCGTTCCGGGAGCTAAACGAGGCAGCGGTTCGCGTGTGCGAAGGACAGTGCACCGATCTCTCGTATGAGGCACGAGACGATATCAGCCCAGATGACTATCTGCTCATGGCGGCGCGCAAGACAGGTGCGCTCTTCTCCGCTGCCGCTCGAATGGGGGCTCGGATCGGTGGTGGGCGGGAACGGACGGTTGAGGCCCTTGGCCGCTTCGGCGGGCATGCTGGTGTTGCGCACCAGATTCGGGACGACGTCCTAGGCATCTGGGGTGACGAGGAGCAACTGGGCAAGCCGGCAGGCAGTGACCTCCGACGCAACAAACGTTCTCTTCCCATCGTTCACGCACTGGCCTACGCGGGTCCGCTCTTGCGGGCACGGGTCTCGGCGGCTCGAGGCGAAGGTCCGAGGTGCGATGTGGACGTCAGGGAGTTGGCACAGCAGGTAGAGGCAGCGGGCTCGCGGCACTTCTGCGAGCAGCTAGCGCGTGAGTATGTCGATCGCGCGCTGAGCCAGCTTGAGAGTGTCGAGCTCTCCGAGGACTCACTCCGTGAGCTCCACGTCCTCGCCCGGTACCTGGTGGAGAGAACGGAGTAGAGGGTGACCTGTCCCAGGCGGGAGAGTCTGCGGTGCTTCACCGACCGCCTTTGCGAGCGCGAGCTGGAAGGCGAGCAGTACCATGCGGGCGATCTGGATGACTCGGTGTAGTCGCCAGGTCGTTGGCCAGAGTGCCGGCGCAGACGGCCTGTGGCTCTGCTAGCTCGTCCTCTGTGTCGCAGTGGCGCTCTTCTCTGGGTCGTGGGCGGGGCGTGGTCGGACAGGAGAGGCGCTGACGTTTGCAGAACTACCTCTGTGCTGCCTTGGACAGCATCCTGCTGACGTGGAAGAGGATAGCGGCAGTGCCAGCGAGGGGGTGACCCCACGCCGGCAATCAGCGTCAGGCTGCCCCGTTCCCATGTACTACGGGCAAAGGGAGCCGCGGGGTTCCGGTAGCAGTGCCGACCGGGACTAGGGATTCGCTGTGCGAGCGAGGGACACGGCCATGACTGATGATTCTGCTGATCACACTGCGGCGATTCGAGGGGTGCAAGAGTGACTGCGACAGGACAACCTGTACCAGAGGCAGCGGAATCTGCCAGCGCAATCGGTACCAGCTGGGGTAGGATCACGAGCGCTGTTGAACGCGGGCTCCGCTTCTTGGCAGAGGTAGAACAGGGCAGTGGCGAGATCCCTCTGAACTGCTCGGAATATGCTGACCTGCGCGTGGAGAGGCCCGTCAGAACGATTGCCGGGTCGCTGATGGCAGGCCATTGCCTCATGGGTGTGCCTGGCGCGTCGAGTCTGGTGGAGCGCATAGTGAGTCACGTGCTATCCGAGCGCGAAGAACAGATGATCTGGAGGTTCTTCGGGAAGGGCTCAGGTATAGTGCCGGATCTCGATGACACTGCTTACGCGTTGGCGTTGCTGTACAAAGCCGGCATCGAACTTCCCTACTGCGACTACGCAGAGCAGCTGTTGCAGTGGCGCACACAAGACGGGGTCTTCTACACTTGGTTCCCAGAGAAAGGGGAACAGAACAACGTCGACTGGGTCAGCAACTGCAACATCCTTTACTTCTTCTCGCTGCTGGGGATTCGGGTCCCGGAGGTGGAAAGGTTCCTCAACTCGGTTGCGGCAGAGGAGTTGTTCGTCCGTGGCAGTCCCTACTACGATACTCCCTACCAGTTCGCGTATTTCCTTGGGAGACTCCACCAGTTGATGTCCCCCAGTCCGTTCACTGACTCCGCGCAGAAGGTCGCGGATCTTGTGCACGCGCGCTGGCTCGCATCAGAGAAGAACGAGGCCGACGGTCCCCGCTCAGTGCTGGCCGAAGTCGGCATGCTGCTGTGTAGCAGGTCGAGTGGCCACCGGCAGGAATGCACCGACAGCATTCTACGGACTCAGCAAGAGGATGGCGGCTGGCCGTCAGCAGTTGTCTTCCGCCACCGCAGCAAGGAAGTGTACTATGGCTCGCGTGCTGTCTCAGCCTGCCTCGCCCTCGAGGGCATTCGCTTAGCCGAGACGGTTGCCTTTTCGCGAAACCACGGGTCGGAACACTGGAGAGAACGCGACTTCGACGAGGAGCATCGCCAAAGATGAGAGCTGGCATGGATCCATTTGCTATTCAAGCCGAGGAGGTGAGGCGCGAATGGATGGCCAAAACGGCGGCATCCATATCCGCCTCCCTCAAAGAAGTTTTCTCCCGATACAAGGATGCTCTGGTCGCCAAAGGGGGCCCTAGTGTCCGCAGAACCTGGATCTGTTCCATCAACGACCTCAACGAGCCTGCAAACGTCGCCCTGCTGGCCCAGCACCCCAGCGCAGGCCGAAAGTCAGTCGAACAGCTCATGAAGACGGGGTTGGTAGCCCGTGAGCACGCGCGCTCCATTATCGAGAAGCTAGCAGATAGAGCGGCCCCCCCTCCCGTTGCTGTCCTGCGCTGTGATGCCGACAGCAGCTCTGACTACAGACTGCTACCGATCCCGCTGAACGGGCAGCCGACATGGGTCGGGTTGCTTAAGCAGTGGAGCCAGACACCGATCGGAATCCCCGCCCCCAAGTCAGTGCGCGATGGAGGGGGATGGATGTTCGACACGACGGTTGCTGCGGCTCTGCGGGAAAGGGATGTGGGGCATCTCCTCGTGTACCCGGTAACTGATGCTAGGTTCTCAGACGAAGCAACGGGTGACCCCGACGTACTGTGCGGGCTTGCCTATCTGGAACTGGAGCCGTGCGAGCCTGCGAATCTAGTGACATCACTTGCCGAAGCGCAGGATGAGCTCAAGAAGCTCCACAATGATCTCGGCGCTATGTGGGCGGTCCTTCTCTGCTACGACATGGTGGCACAGGATAGGGCGGCCCCTTCCTGGGTGAGATTCGAGGACGTCTTCGACTCACAGCTCATCGCAGAGGCAAGAACGGCAGCAGCGGTACTGAGTCGTTCCAAGTCAGCTCCGCTGAAAAGAGTCGCCGCAATACTGCAGCACACATGCGCCTCCAGGCATGAGCGTCGTCGAATCGGCATCGCCAGCATGCGTGATCTCGTCCTACGGGCTATCAGGGACCTGTCGCAGACAGATGCCCTCGCGACCCCTGAAGTATACCGCTACTCCCAGTGCTTCGCGGAACATGAGGAACGCCTATTCCTCATCCCAGCTCACCGAGAGCACTTCATACATCAGTTTCAGGTGTACCTCTTGGGATTGTGTCTCCTCACGAAACCCAATGTCGCTGCTTGGTTCCGTCGCAGACTGCGCCGATGCCACAAGCTCGTGATGAGTCACATGAAGTTGGGTGGCTCAACAGGTGACGGCATCGACTACTCACCTTTGGACCTCCACCGGAGCTGGTTCATAGCCGCGATCATGCACGATATCGGATCTCCCCTGGAGAAGGTCGGCGACCTTCCAGCTGAGCTTGCCGAGGAGTTCCTCTGCATACCAGAGTTCGCGCAGAACTCTCGGCCCTTCCAGGGCATTGCCTGGCATGGGCAGAGAGGCCGTAGACCTAAGAGGAAGAAGGCCGAGCGCGACGACGCGAAGCCGTGGAAACCACCCCGACTATGGAGCGAGCTTTCCCCCGTCTGTTCGATCTTGGACCTGCTTTCTCTCTACCAATCTCTGGCCGCGGACGGGAAGGCACTTCACGAATCAGATGAGAACTACCATTGGCTGGAGGCAGAGTCTAGCGTCAGCGCGAAGTTGCTGTATCTCATAGAGGGGAAGACTGACCATGCAGCTCTCGGGGCTGTATTGGCAATGCAGGCCGGCATAGGTGGACTGCGTGGCAGTGCCGGCGAAGGTGACTCAGGCCCGAGCATTGAGCTCCTCAAGGTCTACCTACCTGCCGCTCACGCGGTACTGCTGCATGACTTGAAGAGCGCGACTGAGTTCGCGAGCGCCCGCAGTGCCAAGAAGAGGGGGCAATACCTCGTGTTCGATGACAGTCCCCTGGCAGGGCTTCTCGCCTATGCAGATCTTGTGCAGAACTGGGGCAGACCGCGCGATCACTACCGCTCATCGGAGTTCCTGCTTAGGACGGCTGTCAAGAGCATCAGGGCTTGCATTCTAGATGGGAATCCCGATATTGCGGTTAGTCTCAGGTACTACTTCCCGCCGGGCGGGGAGTTCGGACAGATGTGGACCAAGGAGAGAGCGAAGATTATGGAGCGGTACCGGGGGTACAAGTCTGCGTGGAAAGCGCGTGCGAAGGTGGCGGTCCTCTACAAGAGCGTCACGGGAACAGAGGAAGACAAGCCGCATCGGGTGTCGCTCAACAAGCCGGAGGGATAGGAGGCAGGTCTGATGAGTGCGCGAGATTACATGTTCCTTGGCGTGATGGCCGCCGTGTCTTTCGTCTGTGCGTTTGCGCTCGGGACCGGCCTGAATGCTGCCACGGGGATCCCGATGCTCGGCGGTCTGGCCAATGGTATAGTGGTGGGCGTCTTGCTGACAGTTGGTGCGAAGGGAGTCCCCAAGTTCGGGGCGCCAACAGTGCTGTGGACTGTCCTGTCTATATTCGCGATCCCAACTCTCACCGTAGGCCCTCCCGGACTGCAGAAGGTTGCCGTTGGTGTGGTGACGGGCTTCATCTGGGACGTGGTTGTTCTGGCATTCCGCTGGCGGACGACGGGCTACGTCCTGGGTGCGGGGGTTGGATCGGTCGTTGCAACCTTGGGAGTGTTTGCGACTTCACTTCTGCTTGGTCTCCCTGCTGCGGACAAGCTCGCAAAGGCGCTTGTTCTCGTGCTGCCGCTGAACTTCGTGATCGGCGCGATCAGCGGGTACTTGGGCGTGCTGGTATTCGATCGCCGGGTATCCCGACTCAAGGTCATGAAGGACTTGCTGAGGTAGGATGCTACAGGTCAGGGAGCTGGGCTTTGCCTACGAGGACGAGCGCGTGCTCCAGGACATCAGCCTGGATCTGTCACCGGGCGAAGCCGTCTGCGTACTGGGGCCAAACGGGTGCGGGAAGACCACGCTGAGCTTCTGTTCCTGCGGGGTGATACCTCACGTCATTCGCGGGCTGCTGAGCGGCCAAGTCCTGATGTGCGGCCTGGATACACGGGCAACCGACTTCGAAGACCTCGTTGCCCGTTTCGGGTACCTGTTTCAAGATCCAGACTCCCAGTTCGTCTCGCTGAGAGTGGATCAGGAGATCGGGTTCGTACTGAGAAACCTTGGCGTCTCCGATGGAGAGGTCAAGAAGCGTGTTGCAGACATCGCAGAGAAACTCAGCCTCTCGCACCTACTGCATAAGTCGGCTGAGGCTCTGTCAATGGGCGAGAAGCAGAAGGTTGCCCTGGCAAGCGCACTTGTGACGAGACCCAGCATGATCATACTTGATGAACCCGCATCCACTCTTGACTACCACGGGCAGGAGCAATTCCTATCGGCGCTCGAGGAGGCAAGGCGGTATGTCGATCTGGTGTTGGTGTTCACGCATAGACTCGAGTATGCACGCAGATTGGCTACCCGCGTAATCGGCATGAGCAAGGGCGGTATCGCGATGGACGTTCCGGGAATGGCAGGCCCTGCTCAGTGCGCACAGCTCTACGGTGTGGCCGAGGACGTGGTGGCACAGTTCTCCTCCAGCGGAATGCAGCAGATAGCGGCAGCGCAGTGCAGACAATCAGCTCTCGCCCAAGGGATTGACGAGACCCTTCTGATCGCGTCAGACCTGCACTTCCGGTACCCAGGTGCTCAGTCACCGTGTATCCAGAACCTCTCTCTGCACGTGCGAAGGCGAGAGATCCTGGGGCTGGTGGGCCGAAACGGGTCTGGCAAGTCGACACTCTTGGGGCTACTGGCGGGCCTCTACCGGGCGAAGCGTGGCCGGGTCACGCTCGACGGACAAAGAGTCGACCGGCTGGGTCCGCACGAGAGGGCCCGCAGGGTAGGCATACTCTTCCAGAACCCTAACCACCAGATCTTCTCAAGTACAATCTTCGACGAACTCGCGTTCGGGCTTCGGCAGATTGGGCTTGCAGGACCAGAGATTGAGGATCGCCTGCACTGGGCAGCGGATCGGTTCTCGCTCCCTCTGGACGATCGAGATCCACGGTCGCTCAGCTACGGAACGCGGAAGCTGCTAGCACTTGCTGCGGTGTCCGCAATGAAGCCAGAGGTATTGCTCCTCGACGAACCTGAGCTCGGTCTCGACCTGCACGCGAGGGAGCAGTTCAGGTGCCTGTTGCAGGAGCTCAACTCGCGGCACGGCGTGAGCATTGTTATAGCGACCCACGACTTGGCACTGCTTGACGGACTCGCAGACAGGATTGCTCTGATTGCCGACGGTGCCGTAAGGGTTGAGGGCTCGACGAATCATATCTTCAGAGCGGCTGCAGAGTACCTGCGTGGGAAAGATGCATAGACTCAGAGATGCCATGACGGGTGCGGATCCGCGTGTGAAGGTCATGTGGGTACTAAGCTGCCTGGTCGTATACTTCGCGCCGAACCCACATGTGGTCCTAGCTACCGCCGCTATCGCCTTGGGCGTTTTCCTGCTCTCCGGGGAGTTAGGCGGGCGGCATCGCATGCCGATGTTGCTCGTACTGGCGGTCTTCCTGGCGATCTTCTGCGCTGCGGCCGCTCGGACGGGCAGCGTCCATGGTGCCGCTGGAACAGGCATCATACTATCCCGGTGGATAGCCGTGATCTTCTCGAGCGCTGCTCTTTTTGCGCTCACCGGTCCGTATGAGCTTGTGGAGGTTCTGCGGTGGGCCCGCGCACCAGAAGGCCTAACCTTCTCACTCGGGGTGGGGTTCCGCTTCATACCGTTTGTGTTCGATGAGTTTCGTAGCGTAAGCGTAGCGCTTCGTTCACGCGGAATGGCCCCTGGGGTCAGACTTGGTGATGCTGCTATGTGGGTTCGGATGATACAGATTCTCCTCTTCGCGGTGTTAGCAGGCGTACTGCAACGAACGGCGGACATGTGGCTTGCTATGAATGTCCGTGCGTTCCGCCTCGGGCTAGCGCGCGGCTCGCTGGGTTTCCGCCGGGATGCTGCCACCTTCGTCTTCATGGCAATCAGCATGGCGACTCTCGTGGCCGCTGTGTGGCTCCGGTAGGGGCCTCGGCGAGAGACTGTGTCCCCGTCTGTCTGTCCCTGTCAACCACCCGTGGAGCCGGCCTGAGTGGCTTCCAGGCTTGTGTGGTGAGTCCTGCTCCGCTATCATCTGAAGCCAGAGTGCGGCGCCTTTCGGCGCCGCTTTCGCGTTGAGGAGTGGAGCTCAGATGGAGGTCTTCCTTGCCGCAGTGGGTCTCATCATTCGTGTCACCGGTCGGTTCAAAACCAGCCGCTTGTGGTCGGTTCGAAACCAGCCAGTTAGTGATCCTCGTCATGTCCAGAATCTCATCGGCGCAACTCACGCGGAAAGCTAAGCCGTTGGGCGACGCGACAGTGGTGTTAGTCGGCGTGCAATAATGACCCACTTTGAGGGGTAATCGGCGTCGAAAAGTGACCCACCCCTGGCGCTGCTTCCATTCTGGGGAAAGACCCCCGGGATGAAGGGAGCAGCCTGTGCGTGTCAGGCGACGATGGCACCACCTGATGGGCGCGAATCTCGGCGCGAGAATCCGACTTCTGACGCGACAAACATGCGTCCCGCCTGACAGGCGGGACCACGAGGGCGTCCGGGCCGACTTCCTTGCCGTCACGCGCATGGCGCTAGCTGGCTTGACGAAGCAGCTCGGCAGTGCGTTGTGGAGCATGTACCCTCGAATCGGTTGAGCGGGTGCAGTGGCGCGCCTGGAGCCGGACGGCAAGGGCGCGGCTCCTCGATGCTGTAGACTCGAGAGGGTCCGGCGTTGGGCCGATCGGTATTCCCCCTACCTGAGAGGCCAGGACGGACCCTCCTTCGCCCGCGATGCCAACAGCGTGCGTCACGGCGCTGCCGCCGGTGCCATGACCTCCGCCGCTCACCACCCCGCCGGCCGTTCGGTCGTCCCTCGCGACACCGGCCGTTTCCGCACCTGCCAGGCGATGCCCAGCGCCATCACCCGGTCATCGTACTTGCCTTGCTGCGCCTCCTGTGATCCGGTGTCGGTGGTGACAAACGTCATGCACTCATCGATCAGCGCCAGGGAGCGGATGATCACATGCCCGCCGGCGATCGCGGCCGCCAGGTCGTCGACCAGGATCGGCTTGGTGGCCTGGTCGGTGGGCCAGCCCAGGCTGACCTGGTCGCCGGGGCGATGATCATAGCGCACGTGGTAGTAGAGCAGCGGGTAGCGAAGCACATTGCGCAGCGTGTTGAGCACTGAGTGGCCATGGTTGTTGCGCTCCACCGCCAGCACCGCTCTGCGGTAGTGCCAGCCAAGGGCATGTAGCAGATAGGCGAAGCGTTCCGGAGAGACCCGGCCATGCAACTCGGCCACCTGTTCCCCACTCTCGCGATCTAGCACGATGGCGCAGGAGGCGTCGCCATCCGCCAGGCCCTCTCCCACATCAGCACCGATCACATAGTCGCGCCCCTCCTGCGGCTGGCGCCATACCAACAGCGCCGCCGGCGCCATGGGAAGCTGCCCACCTCGCGGGTCAGGCAGGACCGCCGCACGCTGCGCCGGCCCCTCGGTCTGGATCCTGGCGGCCGCTCTCTGCAATGCCGGCAGATCGAATACCATCCGGCCGGAGGTGAGGAAGCAGGTGACGTCGTCTTCGGGATATTCCTGCCCAAAGCTCCCCCTCAGCCGCTGCATCGTTGCCCGCCGCCACCGGAGCTGATCATCGTCGAGCTGGTACTCCTGCCGTAGTCTCTGTTCTTCAGCAGTGAGCTGACCCACGGGGTCGCCGGGCAGGCGATAGCTGGGGTCCTCGAACCAGACGTAGAACTGCTGCTGGAACCCATTGCGCCCCTCGCCCGCCGCGATCCAGAAGTCGTGGAGGAAGTTGCCCAGGCCATTGGCGGTGGACTCGACGATGATCCGTCCCTTCTCCTTCGGCACCGCCTCCATGAGGGCGATCAGCGCCTCCTCCGGTCTGGGCCAGTAGGCGAACTCCGAGCAGTGGAGGTTGTTGATGGTCATGCCCCGGCCGAAGCCGGGAGACCCGGCGGTGCCCACGTAGAAGTGGCTGTTGAGCTTGGGCCAGAAGAACTCCCTCCGGTTGGAGCGACTGGGAGGACCCGCCTTCCGCTTTAGCGGCTCCGGCAGCCGCTCCCAGAACAACTGGATGATGCGGAAGATGCGCTTGGTGCTCTCCAGATCATGCGCCACCATCACTGAGGTGGTGTTGGGCCGCAGGATGGTGTCGGCGAAGAACAGCCCGCATACCAGAGTGGTGAAGCCGAGTTGTCGCGGCTTCAGGATGACGTCAAAGGAGGTCCGATACCCCCAGTAGTGGTCCTGGGGCCAGTTGAAATGGAAGGGAATCACCCGCCGATGTTTGTCCCTAATGAAGAGGTTTGACTCGATCCAGGGCCGCGGGTCACTGCGCTTGTCCAGAATCCGCTGGGCGCGCTCGATCAGGTCCAGATACTTCTGACGTTCGTAGTCCGGCCTGCTGCGACTCTTCATTGACGATTCCTCCCTCCGCTAGCTCTTGTTGCATGGCCGGAGGATGGGCCGGCCCTGCTGGAAGCCATCCCTGCGGAGAGAGCAGACGCGGAGGACAGGCGCTCTGCCTCCTGTCCCGTGAGGGCTTCCCAGCGGGCCAGAATCACATCGCAGTAGCGGGCGTCCCGCTCCATCCCGTAGCAGACCCGCCCGGTCCGCTGGGCGGCGATGATGGCCGTCCCCGAACCCAGGAAGGAGTCCACCACCAGATGCCTCCGGGAGGTGGAGTTCAGGATCGCCCGCTCGATTAGTGCCACCGGCTTCATCGTCGGGTGCAGATTGTTGGACTGCGGTTTGTCATGCTCCCAGACCGTGCGCTCATTGGTCGGCCCATGCCAGCGCGGCGACTTCCCTGTTTTGAATGCGTAGAAGCATGGCTCGTACCAGTGCTTATACTGGGCAAAGAGCGCACCGGCGCCGTTGTTCTTCACCCACACCAGCAAGCTCCGCTCCTGCCAGCCGGCCTCCTCCAGGCACCGGAGCACATCCCGCAGATGGCTGGTGCCGAACCACAGGTAGAGCGGGGCCTTGTCGTCGCTGTGGGCATGGGCCAGGGAGAGGCTGGAGAGCAACAGGTTTCGGTAGGCCTCGGGGCTGAGGTCATCCCAGTAGACATCGGAGGGGCTGTCCACTCCCCGTCTCGCCCGGCCGATGCGTTCCTGCTGGGCGGCCCGGCCTCCCACATAGTGCACCGCATACGGGGGGTCGGTGACCACCGCCCGGGCCACCTTTCCCTCCATCAGCCTTTGCCAGGCCGCCGCGTCGGCGGCATCCCCGCACAGCAGCCGGTGTTTGCCGAGTTCCCAGAGATCTCCAGGCTGGACGCGGGTGGGTCCGGTTCGCTGCTCCGCCTCCGCCATTGCCTGTTCGGCATCGAAGCTCTCCTCGAAGGCCGGAAGAGGCTGCTGGCGCTCCAGCTCGGCCAGCAGATCGTCTATCTCCGGGCCGTCGAAGCCGGTGAGGGCCACGTCCAGATCCGGGAGGTCTCGCAATTCCTCCAGTAGCTCACCCAACTTGGGCAGGTCCCACTCACCCTGAATTCTGTTGAGGGCCAGGTTCAGCGCCTTCGCTTCCTCCTCGGTCACGTCGACAAGAACCACCGGCACCTTCGTCATGCCCAGCGCCTTCGCCGCCTCCAGCCGCTGATGGCCGCCGATCACGAGATTGTCGGAGCGGCGCACGACCAAGGGCTCGACCAGGCCGAAGGTCTTGATGGAGCATACGAGCTTGTGCATTTCGGCCTCAGGCATGAGGCGGGGGTTCTGCGGCCAGGGCCGCAGGCGCGAGATCGGCACATGCTCCACCCGCAGCTTCGGGCTCCGTTCAGTCGGGGTCATCCTCTTCTGCGTTCGTCTCTGCTTGTTGCCCATCTTCGTGTGCCTCCTGTGACTGTTCTATTTCCGCGCGTTCTCGCGCGAGTTGGATCACCTGCTGCAACTCCGGGTCTGACAGCGTCTCCAGGGACTGGTCGGTGGCTGCGGCATCCCCGGGCGCAGTGGATGACAACTGACAGCGCTGGATCTCAAGGCCCAACCGATAGAGGCGGATGGCGTCCGCGACCGTGACATTGGGTGACAGAGCGGGTTCCCCGGTCTCCGGGTCCCGGATGACCAGGGAGGAGATCTTGGCCATGCTCAGCCGCTGCACCCGGTTTGCGTCCTGCAACTGCCGGCGCAGGTCCGCCTCCCGCTCCTGGGCCACCGCCGCCTCGGTCTGCCGCGCTTGGGCCAGGTCCCAGAGATAGGCGCGATCCCGCCAGCTATGGCGCCTCGCCCATCTGCGGATGAGGGACTTCTGCTTCCGCAGTTGCCGCGCCGCTGCTGCGAAAGTGCGGCGCGCGCACAGGCGGAGGTAGACCTGAAAGGCCTCATGTGCTACTGGCGACTCCCCCGGTTGCTGCTCCCACGCCTGTGTCTCTGGCCTGCGGATCTCCATGGCTGTCCGCCTCCGGTCTCTGCTGCAGATATGGCAGCGGTACGTCCAGTGCAATGCCGGCAGGCATACACGGAGAGGGCCCGCCGTCGGGGCGGGCCCTGGGACGACAGCTGCCTCCAGTAGGCCAAAGGCAGTCGCGGAGGCAGATCGGCAATACGATTAGGGGTGTGGAGGTATTTTTTTTCGGATGGGCTACTCCGGCAGGCCCAACTGGGAGCGACAGAACTCGATCAGCTTTCGCCAGCGGTGCCGGAGGGTGCGCTCCGGCACCCCGGTCTGCTGGCTGAGCCGGGCCATGGACACCTTCGCTCGCGCTGCCGTCAGGATCTGCCTGTCCAGTTCCGCCCGATCGCTCTGGGCAAAGTACTCGCGCAGGGCCTGCTCCACCGCGAGCACGTCGAGCGCATCCGTTGCCTTCTCTTCTTCTCTCCCTGACAGATCAG